>RRYU01003987.1_pt1 | contig 55280 bp, 49 predicted proteins | sample 2162651 | NCBI WGS metagenome assembly RRYU01 (sample SAMN10267283, study PRJNA491782) | microbial mat metagenome | isolation source: biomat in the production well | place: Japan: Minami-Kanto gas field, natural gas well KTG3 | collected 2017-06
GGGGGGGGGATGGTATTACATAAATAGAAACTTACATACAACCACGATATCGTGAAAAATGGTCAGTTTCTAAGCACCCACTATTATAACTTTCTACTTCTACCCACTCACCTTGTTTAAAGGTCCACACTTCTTCCGGTGGATCGTCAAAACAAATGGTAAATGTTCCCTTAACTTTTATTTCAGGACCAAATTGGTAAACGCCATCACCAAAATATATTATGAATATTTTGGTATCTTTTGTTAATACATCTGGTCCAAAAACAATGGTAACACCTTCAAGAGAGATAGAGCCGCCTTCCTCTGCGCTTATCCATTCCTCAACCCTTTCTTTCTTGGCAGAAAAGGTAAAAGTGGATAAAGCTAAAAAGATTAGCACTACCACACAGAGAACAGATAGAAGCTTAAAATTCATTCTTTTCTTCATTTTTATCATCTCCTTCGGTAGCACAGCCATCATGACTAAATTAATAGCTTTAGATCTGTAACTTTGCGTCTCAATCTTTCGATTGATTTGCTATTATCGGGAGTTTATCTAGAAAATTTAAACTCCTTTATACCATCCCCCACTAAATTATATAACAAATATTTTAAAATGCAAATAAACCACGAAAAAAAAGGTATCGGGTATTTCTATTATTTTTTTAAATTATTCAATTTTTCTTCAATTTCCTCAAGATGTTTTTTTACACCGATACTTCCCAATATTTTTTTAGATTTATTTAATTTCTTTCTTGCTGAATTTATATCTTTTTTTAAAATATACATATTACCCCATTCGTAATAGCTCTCGCCCTCATTCAAACTATCTCCCTGCTGAGAATATATTTTTATAGCTTTTTTGAAATATTCCTCGCTTTTTTCCCAATCTTTTTGTTTTGTGCAAAATATTGCCCTTAATTTAAATGTATCTGCCAATCCTAATTTGTCTTCTAATTCTATAAATATTTCTTCTGCAGAGGAAATATAATATTTTACTTCCTTAAACATACCTTTTCCCAAATATTCTTCTCCCAAATGTATATAATTAATCCCTTTATTATAAATATCGCCAATTCTTTCTGATATTTTAATGCTTTCTTTGAAATAATATATCGCTTGCTCTGATTCATTTAGAGAAGAATAAGCAAATCCAATATTTCCCATAGTATTAGATATTTGAATTATATTATTATATTTTTCAGATATAGATAGGCTTTCCTTGTATGCTTCAATTGCCTTTCCCCACTTGCCTAACATATCATAGTATATCCCCATATTATTTAATGCCATCGCATAAACATCTAACGTGTTTATCTCCAAGCAAATGTTTATGCTTTCCTTGAGAAAAGAATATCCGGTAGTTGTATCCCCTTTGAAAAGATTTATTAGACCGATATTATTTATTATTCTTGCTTTCCTTCTTAAATTATCTATCTCTGCACTAATCAATAAACTTTTCTTAAAATATCCGATTGCCTTATCCCACTTTCCCATATCTCCGTATAAATTCCCCATACTCATCAATATTAAGGATTCAGTATCTTTATCTTTAATTTTTAGACAACATCCCAATGCTTTATTTAAATTTGTTTCTGCTTCTTTTCTTTTACCAATTGTTAACTGGGAGAAAGCTAATTTATTATATATCTTGGGAAATTGAGTCAGTTGTTCTTTTTTAAGTTTTATAGTTTCTGAAATATCAATACAGTCCTGGAAGTACTTCGCGGCATTCGAAAAAGCGTATAAAGATTGAGATTTATCCCCCGCTTTATTTAGATAGAAAACGGCTTTTATTTTATCATTGCTGTTTTTAAAATGGTGGGCTAACTCTTCAACTTTATCGGAAATTTTAGATGAATATATTTCCTCCATTGCCAACCCTATTTTATTATGCAGGGTTTTTCTGGTTTTAAAAAGCAGGCTATTATACGCAATTTCCTGAATAAGTGAATGAGTAAAGATTAAATATTGTTGAGACCGTAGTCCTTCCTCCATTTTTTCTACAAGTTCATGCTTTTGCAATAACTTTACCGCTTCCGAAAATCCTTTATTCTTTAGGTCGGTAATTTTTTGCAAAATATTCATTTCAATATTCCTTCCCAAAACCGATGCCTGATATAGAATCTCTTTTAATCCTACCGGAAGCAAATCAATCCTCGCCCGGGCGATACTCTGGACGGTATCCGGTATCTGAAAATCTGCAAATATTTCAAGTGAATTATCCATCCTACCTTTTTTGGTCGACAATTTTTTCTCTTCAATCCCCCTGATAATTTCCTCAATAAATAAAGGGTTCCCGTTAGCAGTAGTAATTATTTTATCTTTCATCAATTTATAGATATCATTTTCTTTTATCAAAAATTTTATTAACTTATTTGTTTCGGTATTTTTCAAAGGAGCTAACTTCATTCTCTTCGCTCCGGTAATATAAAGTTTCTTTTTAAGCGGTTCTCTGAAACTGCAAATAAACATAACCGGAAACGCTTTAAGTTCTTTGGAACATAGAATTAAAAATTCTGCTGAGGCGTCATCAATCCACTGCACATCCTCAACAATTACCAGAAGAGGCTTTTGAGAGGAAAAACTAAAAAGTAATTTTTTTAATAATCCGGTAAACAAGTTACTTTCCTCTTTTGATTGGGTTATTATCTCTTCGAGGGATTTAATCTTTGAGGCTAACAGTTTTGAAAAATATGAGGAAGCAAATAATAGTGAAGGGTCTATTTCTTTTATTTTATTTTCTATTTTCTTCTCAATTTCTTTGAAATCATCATCGAATTTAATTTCAAATATTCTGGTAAATATCTCCTTCAAAGGAGCATAAGGCTTGGACTCTTCCCAGGATGAGCAATTACCGGATAAAACGTTAAATTCTTTGGCTAAAGAATCTTTGGTAAGCTCTAAAATCAATCTTGATTTTCCGACTCCCAATTCACCGTTTATCTCAATTAACTGTCCTTTAGACTGATATGTTTTTGTTAAAGCATCTCTTAGAATGTTTAATTCTTTTTGTCTCCCCGTAAAAAGTGAATTGATTTTTTTCTCTCTTTCGAAGAAACCAATCTTCTTCTTTTCGTTTTTTAAAGTATAAACCGTTACTATATCCCTTTTACCTTTTACTTTCAGTTTGCGTGGAGGAGAAACCGTAAAATTATCTTTGATTCTCTGGAAAGTTTTTTCCCCGATTAATATCTTTCCGGGAATTGCATTTTCCTGCAGACGTGAAGTCAAATTTACCGTATCTCCGATCACTGTAAATTCTTTTCTTGAAGCCGAACCAATCTCACCGGATATACATAGCCCGGTATTAATACCAATTCTTGCCTTTAAATTTTTTATCTTTCTGCCAATTTTTATTCTTCCATTTTCCTCAATTGATTTCATTATCTCCAAACTTGCTCTTGCTGCCCTCTCGGGGTCATCTTCATGGCTAAAAGGTGTTCCGAATATAGCTATTAATCCATCGCCCAAAAATTTATTGATGCTTCCACCGTAGTTGTCTATTATGCCGACTATCGGCGCAAATATATTATTAATTATTTCGGTAGCTTTCTCCGGGTCCAGCTGGTCAGCAAGCTTGGTAAATCCTCTTATATCTATAAATATTATAGTTGCTTCACTTCGCTCACTCGGCAAACTTCCCTTTCCTTCTGATATCCTGTAAGCCACTGCCTCGGGGACATAGGGTTTATATAATTCTAATACATTATTTTGCTTTTTCTCTTTCATTTTCTCTTTTTCCATATTATTTTTTAGTGTACTCGATGCGGTGATGAGGGAAAACAAATTAAGATTTCTACTATTGTAGCAAAATCAAAAAAATAAATAAAGAAATCAATAAAAAAGGGGACAGGCTGCTTTTACAATTTTTCATGTAAAAAGAAGCCTATCCCTTTTCTCATTCTAAGTTACTCTATATTTACGGCGTAGGAGGACAATATACGGTTATGTTGGCACTTGCTGTACCACTGGTAGCTCCTACCGTAGAACTAATAGTTTCAGTACCAGAATTAGTTAAAGTTAAGGTAGCCGTTGCAATCCCTCCCGCTGTTGTAGTAATGTTAGAAAGCGCTCCAGGTGAAGTTGCAATAAATGTTACTACAGTTCCATCGGTAACCGGATTTCCTCCAGCATCTTTTACAGTGGCAGTAATTAGGGAAGTACCACCACCTGCAGTAACTGTAGTTGGATTAGCTTGTAGTGTAATTGAATCAGGTACTCCCGCAGCATTGACTGTAATAGTCACACTATCATACCCCATATTACCGTTAGAGTCGGTAACAGTAAGAACCACGACATAAGTACCTGCAGCAGAATAGGTATGACTGGTAGTCATTCCGGTACCAGTTGTTGTATCGCCAAAGTTCCAACTGTAACTTTCAATTGAACAAGCGCCACAATCTGAAACCACTGAGGAACCGGAAGCGTCAAAGTATACGGTGAATGGTGCAATACCCGTGGTAGACGGAGTTACATTAATTACCGCTGTAGGCGCACCGGCTTCTCCCACTGTAATGGTTTCTAAAGCAATTCCCACGTTTCCAAAGTAATCCGTAACAGTTAGTTTGACGATATATTCACCATTTGTATAGGTATGAGCTGCCGGCATTACTCCGGTTGCAGTTGTACCATCGCCAAAGTCCCAGGCATAACTTGCAATTCCTCTATCATCGGTAGAACCATAGGCATCAAAGATTACGGTAAAAGGCTCTGTTCCTGTTGTGCCCGGTGTTACATTAATAACAGCAGTCGGCGGTACGAAATCTATTCCTGGTTGAAGTGCCGGAAGGTCTATAGTAACAGTTTTAGAAATATTATGACCTGCACCATCTTCTCCTATCATAGTAATGTTACAGGTAAGCTCAACAATAGTAGGATTTAAAGTTAAATAATCTAAAACTTCTTGAAAATAGAGAGGCATATTATCGATTTTAGTAATGGGTCCAGGAGTTCCGGGTGAAGTTGAGGGTTCTACGTAAAAAGTAACTCCAACCATCTTATCTAATGAAGTTATTTTTGTTGTACCATTATAGTATTCGTATTCAAATCCTGTACCAATGTACTCTACTTCATTTAAAGAATATATTTCAAGTGAAATACTTCCCTCTCCTAGGTCAACTTCAGTATAATTTAACCTTATCTGTGCTTGGGGGTCAAAGATGTTTAAAAGGCCAAAAGACAGCCAGTTACAACCGACCAAGGATATTATAAAACCTAACAATATTGTTATAAATAATATTTTATAAAAATTCTTTTTATTTTTATATTGCAAAGCCTTGTCCTCCCTTCGAATCTAATCTATTTTAATAATCTAATAAATGTGCGGTAATCAGGATAATTATTTCTGTTGTTTTACTCTTGGAGTGCTTAAATTTAAATAATTCTCCAAATATTGGAATATTTGATAAAAATGGTATCTTTCTAATATTTTCTATTTCCTCTGAAGTGATTAAACCGCCAATAACTACAGTTTCATCTAAGTAAGTTCTGATCGTTACTATCTCTTCTCGAGAATTAATTACCGGATAACCCTGAATAAGCTCTTCACCTAATGACTCAATCTTTGGGTTTACATCCATGGTAATAAGACCATCACTGCTTAATCGTGGAGTAATAATCATACTTAATCCAACATCTCTGTATTCAACAGTTTCAAGACCCTCAGGGGTAATTATTCGAATGGGTATTTTGGAACCGGATAATATTTTTGCTTCTTTACCATCTAAAGTAAGTACTTTGGGGTTAGATAAAATATTAGTTTTTCCTTCTGTTTGTAATGCTTTAAGAGAAGCTTCAATTAAACCGCTTCTTTCCAATGATCCTCCTAGAGTAATTTCCCCTATAGAAAGTTGTCCCTCTACTTTATTATCTCCACTTCCACTAAACCATTTAACACCCAAATCTTTCTCACCATCTAAAGTAATTTCAATAACCTTTGCTTGTATCATTATCTGAGGTGCGCGTTTATCTAATCCAACAATCATTGTTGCTACATTATCCAGTTCCTCTTTTGAACCCTTTACGATAATTTCACTCTGTCTGCTATCAATATTTATCCTATCTTCTTCCGGAATTATAATGCTTAACATACCTTTGATTGCATCAATTTCTTCCTTTTCTATAGCATTATCTATCTTAAATGTTCTGGTCAGTAGTTCAACATCAATTGTACCGATAATTTCTTCTAATCTTTCGATTTCCTCGTTTGTTCCGGTGACAATCAAAGTATTCATTCTCGCATCAGCAACAATATTTGTTTTTTCCCCTTCAGCTTTATAACTATCCAATACACTCTTTGCAGCTTCCGCAGTCGAATGCTTTAACTCATAAATCCTAGTAATTGGTTTCCTATATCCTGCGACCACATCCTTTGCAGCAATTATCAGGGTATCACTTACCTCGGTATAATCTAATCCTTTATTAATCATAAGAAGCTCGATAGCTTCCCTAAAGGTTTTATTCTTAAGGTTTAGAGTTAATTGCCCGGTCACCGAATCATCAAGCATTATATCCACGCCAGTTAATTCCGATAATCCTCTAATTACATTAACCACATCTTCTTCAAAAACATTTAGATTGATAGGCTCTGTATAAATGTCTAAAATAGAAATCTTTGGTGGTGCTTCCTTTTCAATTTTCACTGCTTCGCTCTTAACCGGAGTAACCGTAAATATTTGCTCCTCAGGAGTCTTAAATTCGGTATAATCAAAGACATCAACATAAATCAATCTGCTATCAGATGATAATTTTACTTCATAATCGGACTTTTGAAATAAATCAACTACAAACCGGGTAACAGGAACAGGTTCACTTTCAAATTGTCCGCATCTTACCTGTTTCACCGAACCCATATTTAAAAATAAAATATTTTTAACTAAGTCATCAATACTGTAGTTAGCATTCTTAACATCTATTACTATTCTCTCCGGTGCCTCCAAATAAGAAACTTCATATTCTGAAATAGCTCCACTTGCTTTGATAGTAAGATGCGTATAATTGGGTAATTTTTTATACCAGATATTAGTAAACCAAATATTTTGAGATCCGGCATTTACCACAAATGAAGTTATTAAAAATAAGATCGTAATAAAAAGTAATATAGTTGTTTTTCTGCTTTTATAATCCATCTGATAAATCTTCACCTCCTATTTTTACTGAGAAAAAATATCCGTTGTAATCGATAACTACCTCATCCTTTTTTATTTCTTTTACAATATATCTATCTAATAAAATATCATACATATTAGCAATAAAAGTTTCTTGATTCATTACGATAATTGCCACCCTGTTATCATTAGAGCCAATTATTCCGGTCAGTTTTGTTCCCGGAGGCAATTCCGGTTTGGGGAATTTTATTACACTTCCCTCTTTTCTTTCCTCTTCCTTTTCAGCTGTTTCTTCTAAAAAATAAGAAGTACTCACTTTCTGGAAAGGATTTCTATTGCTTGGGGGTTCATAAGGTTCGTAAACAAATATTTTTTCATCATAACCCTGTTTTCTCTTTTCCATTTCGATTTCAAATTCAGTCTTCTCTTTAACCACCGGTTCAGCCTCTGCTTTTGGAGTAATCACGGTGGAAACAGGAACTGCAACCGAGGCAGCAGGAGGCTTCGCAGGGCTTTCGGGAAACAAAAGAGGATACCCCCATAAATAAAATACTCCTCCAGCTGCTATAAGAATTAGTAAAAAAATTAATAACTTACTCTTTTTATTTCCACCCTTTTCAGATTTTTTAAATATATTTTTAAAGGATATTTTTTGCATATTTTAATCGGAACCTTCTTTCCTTAAGACATAGGTAAACATATTTATGGAAATGTTTAAATTATCGGTTTCTTTTCCGCCTTTACTTAACCTTAATGATTGAACATCAATTATCCGCGGTAAATTCTCTATCCTGTCCAGATAGGCTATTAAATCAAAATAGCCAGCGGTCAAACTCATAGCTATTGGCATCTTTCCATAAATTCTATCTTTCTCCCAGGAAATATTCTGTGGAGTAAAAGTAGTAAAATCAACGTTAAATTCAGTTAAAGTATCCTGAATCATTACCAGCAAATCGGGAATTTCTTTTTCCTTGGGCATCATAACTTCCAGGAACTCTAATTTCTTCAATAGAGCTGCATATTCTTCCTTTAATGGACCAAGCCTCGCGGCAATTCTTTTACCTTCGATAATCTTATTAGCGGTAATCTCAATATCTCTATCTAATTGCTCGATTCTCTGCATTCTTGGCGTATAGATATAAGTATAGTTTGCATATGCAAAAACAACCAGTACTATAAATATTATAAAAGCTGTCGTTCCTTTAGATAATTTCATTATTACTCCAACCTCTTCGGTATAAATATTCCCGATAATCTAAAGTTTACAATCTCTACATCAGCTTCTTCTTCTTTTATTTTACTTTTTCTGACATAAGCAAGTTCGATATTCTCAAAAGTCGGGTCATCCTTTAAAGTTACCATGTATTTTGCAATCAGATAATTATTATAAGTGTTTGCAGTAAAATCAACAGTCTGATTGGCACTTAAAGAAAGATTATCTATCCATACTTCGTCCAAAAGTGAAGCACTATACTCACCCAATATCCGGGATAAACGTGACTGATTTGCTATTAAACCTTCAATAACTTCAACTCTTTCTTCAACTATTTTCTTATCTTTTTCCAGGTCTTTCACTTCTTTGATTATTTTTTCAAGTGCTGCCAATTCAGTTTTCATAATTTTAAGCTGTTGTTCTTTGTAATCTATTTGCAATTCCAAATAATAATATAAATAAGCTGTGCCAAATACCAAAAGCACTACAAATAAAATAATAAAAACTCTTCTTAAATTAAATCTTTCTTTTTCCTTATATTCGACTGGAAGAAGATTAATATTTGACATTCTTCTATTTACCTTTCTCTCATTGCTAATCCGAATACCGTAGATAGGGAATTTTTTAATTTATTTATTCTTTTAATATCGAATTCTCTTTCGTTAATTTTTAGCACCCCAAGCGGGTTTCCGATAATTATCGGTATCTCAAATTGCTCACTTAGCAAATCCTTTATATTATCTATGTTAGCACAACCACCGGATAATATAATCTTATTATATTTAACTTTTTGGCTTTGGGTTTTATAATAACTCAGTGATTTTCGTACTTCTTTGGTTATCTGATTCAATATTTTTATAATTATCTTTTCGCTCTCGGTTTTTTTCTCTTCTTCTGCTTTTGTTCCCAATGTTATTTTAGTTTTTCTTTTAAGTTTTTCAGCTTCATCAAAAGAGATATTCAAAGATTTGGCAATTGCCTTGGTAAAATCATTTCCTCCGACCAAAATGTCTCTGGTGAATTTCAAATTATTTTTCTCGACTAAAGAAAGAATAGTACTGCTTGCTCCGATAGATAATATAATATTAATAAGTGATTCTTCTTTCTCTTCTTCTTTCTTAACAACAAGGTGACTTTCGAAAGCTCTAATATTAGCAGAAGACACAACATCTACTATTTTTGGATTTATCTTGGCCTTTTTTAAGACTTCCATATAGGGTTGAATGATGCTCTTGGGAGCAGCAACAATAAGAACTCTCATCATTTTATTCCCATCTTTTTCTACAAATTCACTCACTTTTTCAGCATCAATAATAGATTCGTCTAAATCGTAGGGGACGTATTTGGGGGCTTCCCACATCACTCCGGCCATTAACTCTTTGTCTTCCATTAAAGGAAGAGTAATCTCCCGTACTATAACTTTCTGCCCGGTTATCGCAATAATTGCTTTATTATCCCTTATACCACTATCTTTTATCAATTCACCTAAAACATCAGCAACAATAATTGGATTAAATATTTCACCACTGGTAATAGCTCCTTCAGGGCTTAGAGTTACTCCATAATTATCAAGTTCATATCCATCACTTGTTTTATGTAATTTTGCTACTTTAATCGAGCGTGCACCAAAATCTATTGCAAACATATCTACTCCTTATTTCCTTCCCACATCTTATCTTTATCACTTATTACTGTATTATATACTTGATACTGTTTTTATATATATTCTCCAAATCTTTTAAAAATCCTTCTTTTTTTGAAAAATATTTTAAAAAATATTTAATATACCTCTCTCCAGGAAGTTTTTTTGAAGAAGGGGTCACCCTTAGTTTTAAATTGACTCATTCCTGCAGGATAATTAACAGTACTTTTATTATGAAGATAAACAGTATCAGCAATTACTGATCCAGTAACTTCACAGCCGTTTTTTAATTCAATGAATCCTTCGGTTGTTGTTCCATCCGACAAGACAGATTGAACTACGCCCTCCTGAATGGTGGATTTGGCATAAATTCTGATATCTCCTTGAGCAACCAGAGCGAGTGCAGTATCTGGATCTGCAGGATTAATATAAGTACTAGGATCATTATGGATTTCAAAAACTGCTCCATTTTTAACTTCCACATCTCCCGTAACGATGATTGCTCCATTTTTGACATGTACTTCAGCGTCTTGTTTCACCTCTAAGTTACCGTCAATAAAATGAATTCCTGAAATGGGGTTATCTTCAGTTCCCCACGTTTCACTTATAACTAACTTACCATCACCATCATCAATTACCTTAGTGTTTCCCAAATCATCAGATTTATTTCTTAATCTTGTATAATTTACAAAAGGTATATCAAAGATTTCACCACCAACATTATCTGGATTAAGTATGTTGGTATCTCCTCCGCAAGTAGCATTTCCCGGATAATTTTCTACAAACTCACCATCTGGAGGCGCGACAAGAATGTCATCATTTGAATGAACATCGCCAACAACATCAGGCCCTGGAGTACCCTGAAAAAGAATGATTTTATCAGAAAGAATCGCAAAATCATAAACTGTTTTAAAAATATAGTCAATTTCCGCGGTAACTTCTATACTGCGTTTTCCGGAAGAGAATTTCTCCCCGGCAACTGTTCCTCTAGAAGTAATTTTTATTATATCTTCACCGTCAGCATCTTCGCTAATTTTTTCGATTTTTACCTGATAGTATTCTGTGGCTGTCCCCGGATCATCGGGGTAGTATGAAGCTTCCCTCCAACCTGTTCCCATACCTCCATCAACTATGGAAGTGTTAAGTTTCCAAAACGTATCTTCGATACCTGCATCTGCTAAGTAAAAAGCTCTATTTGATTCTCGTTGAAGTGTAGACAACTTCGTGTCATTATTAGTCATCGTAAGCAGAGCTAAAACTAAAGTACCTAAAACAAATACAAAGATCAAGGTCGTAAGAAGAGCCATTCCCTTTTGATTTGAAAATATATTTATTATTTTTTTAATCATAATTTTATTTTTTATCATATTTATCACCCCTATCAATTCCCCGATTCTCCTATTTACCAATTAGTCATTTCATTAGTTCATAGAACAGACGAAACGCCTGTCTATTAGTTTAATACATATAAAGTTGTATATTATAATCCATAATTTCTTAAGTTAACATCTGTATTTAAAGTTATATCTGGGTTGTCATCATTATCGATATCTACTTCCAATAAAATATGAACCTTAGATGCATCCATGGAAGTAAATTTTAGTGTTTTAACATTGTCAATTACCGGATTCCCCTCTCTGTTAATGGTAGTGGCGGATAAAATATAGGTTACAGGGCCTTTCCCAAAGGAGGCAAGATAATTAACCGTAATACTCTTACTATCAGAACCGATTGCAAAGCTATTGCCTTCCCTGATTTCTCTTACCATAATATCCATTGCCTGACGTGCATTTCTCTGCGCTTCGAGTTGACTCTGTCCCGCAACCCAAGATCTGGCTCCACCGGTAAAAAAAGCTACCAATCCCAAAACAATTAACCCTATAATAACTACTACTACCATCAATTCAATTAAACTAAATCCTCTTTGACTATAATTTAAGTGAATTATCTTCATAATGTATCCCTTTTTAAATTATACAATATATTTGTGTAATACAAACCTCGCTATTCCTTTACAATTATTTGTGGACTATATTCATATGTACCGAAATTAGTAATAAAAGTAACAGACAGTGATGAACTCTGCATATTTGTACTAAAAGTCAGTCTGATGGTAGATTCCCCGGGCAATAAGTTTGTATTTATATTTTCTTGAGTATAAGGAGTTTTTGCATTAGCTACATTTATGACGGGACTATAGGCTGTGGCAGTAGACGGACTTTTTATTTCGATTTTAGTGAGCTTTGAAGGTTCATAACCCCATTCAATCAGCATGCTTTCTAAATCAAGTTCGGGGCCTGTAATTTCAATATTGAACATGACAGTTTTACCATTATCAAAATAAAAAATTGAATCATCCACTAATTCTATACTTATATCATTAACATTAACTATAGTGAGGGAACTGAAAACTTCACTTCCAAATCCGTCACTGATTAAATCTAGTGTTTCAGCTGTTATATTGACTGTTCCTGCAGCAGTAGTTGTAGCTAAATCTAATGTCGCAATCCCATTTAATGCATATACCACTAAATTATCATAATCAATCGAACTTGTATCTCCGCTAATTGTAAATTTAACCCGTCCATTATAACTACTATATGTAACTTCTGACTCATCAACCACCTTTGCTGTTAAAGTGCAGGTTTGTCCGCCAATAAAAACAGTTACAGGACTGGCAGTCAAATTTATATGATGCGGTTCCGATTCAAAATGAAATAATATTTCAATAACAACCGGATTACTCGGATTCCCAGGTGGTCCTTCAGAATCAGGAGTTAAATTATTTGAATAAATAGTAATGGTTGCCTTTTCTGTTTTAGAAATACCATCAAGTGGGTATAATTCTGCGGTGGCAATTCCTCCGGGTAAAGTTGTAGTGTTAGTTCCTGAAGAGAAAAAAAATCCATAATCTGTTTCAAATATTATATCATTACCATACACTATTTCATTATTATATTCATCCTGCATAATAGCGTCGATCTGTGAAAATTTTTGTTCATCCACCAAATCCAATTCAACAATTGAAGGGCTATGACTAACAAAAATATGATGAGCTATAAGCGGACTTAATATCTCTATCTCCTTCGAACCTGGGTTTAATGCGCTAAGGCTATCACTAGCAGTAATGGTAATTTTCTTGGGAAGTAAATATTCTGCTAGTACTTCTTTTGTGTAAGCTTTGAAAACGAATGTTTTAGAACTCTCTCCTTCAAATGTCAGATTCAAAGCACCACTGATATTATCAAGAGTACCATATTCTTCCGGATCGTCGGTAATTATGACAGTTTTAGGATCACCAATTGCACCAAAACTAACAGGTGTATTATTTTCATCTACAATAGTGACGGTTATGGTAGTTTCTTCAGACGGATAAATTGATTTTTTCTTTGTGGAAACTAAAATAGTCTCTGGCTCACCAGTAAAGGTAATCTCTGTATAACCCATATCTAAATCAAGAGAAGATGCAGTTATTTCTACTATTCCGGGTACATCAGTAGATGTAACTGTAAAGGAAATCCCATCGGTGGGCACTGAAGAAATTGTATTTGTTGAAAGGGTACCCGGACCATTGCTACTTAAAGTAATCGGACTACCATATTCAATTAGAGTTTTATAGTCAGCTTTTACTACCTTAAGATTTATATTTGATACAACACCAATTCCAGCAGGAAGAATCCTATCTTCTTGCGTAACCGGCTCAAGGATTATTCCTACCGGACCGGTAGTAACGCGAATATTTACCGTATCTAATAATTCATTACCGTCGATAACAGCAGAAGCCTGAATTCTATCTGTTCCCTCAACATTATCTCCGGAAACGGCGGTAAAAATACAATCGGCGATTCCATTGACAGCATTAACAGGTTGAGAAGTTGTTATGCTGCCGACTATAGGATCATTAACGGGATCAGTAATAACTGAAAATGTAATCGGACCATTCCAGTCGAAAATATTTCCATTTTCATCCTGAATTTCAGCAATCAGTGTTACTTCGTGTTCGGGCATTATAGTATAATAGGATTGAGCATAAAGTACAAGTTTGGTTGCAGTACTACCAACATCGCTTGAAGCCGGTTTCTTGTAAATCAATGTCGAGACCTCTTCTGTTTTTATATTATTGTTTCTATCCATCCACCTAATCTGAGTAATTATTTTTTTTAAAGTTACCAAATCACCTTGTTTTTCTAGGTCAATGACGATAGAACCCATATGATATTTTGTCCCTGGTATAAGAGTAATTGCTTTATCATTTATCTTATTAAAATCCATGTTTTTAAAATCCTCTAATGCTTCCTGTAAATAATTAACGGCCACTGTCCTGTCTCGGGAATCGGCCATTCCCATAAAGCCGACACTGTAGGCGTGAAATATTCCCAATATAGCCATAGCGAGAATAGCTACTGCTACCATTAGTTCGATCAAGGAAAAGCCATTGAGGTTGAGATTGCTTCGGTCGTTTCGCCCCCTCGCAATGACGTGGGGGAAAGCTCGCAATGACAGAGTAAAATATATTTTTTTTGATATTATTTTATTTATATTTAACATTGAAATCACCTACCAATTTTCCGGGGGTTCTGTACTTACTCTTACCCGGGCGGTTACCGGAGTCATAATTACATAAAGAACCTTCCCTCTTCTATTTTTCAAAGTTACTGTTCCCCCCATACTGGGAACTCCATTAGGATAAAAATACACTTTGTCATCTGTAAAATTAGTATTAAATAAATTAATATCTTTTACTATTATATCACTAATTAGTTCTGTTTGCTTGTAAACCCTATATCTGTCTAACGATGGCATAAACTGTAATTTAAAATATACCCCTTCATAGAATGCTCTAGATTGAGTATTTTTTAATTCTGAGCTCAAAAGACATGCTGCTGTATTAAGTTTACTCCATTGAATTAAGCTATATAATCCGTTTATACCAAGACCAACTAACAGGGATATTATTACTACTATAACCATTAGTTCAATAAGAGTGTAACCATTGCTTTGACTAGTGCTACGTTTCATACTGTTTTTGTTTATGCTTCCTTATAATATATAGTTTTTAGATATAAATTTTTCAGTTGTCGGTTCTCAGTTTTTAGTTAATGAAACTAGGATATAAATTCCATTTTATGGTTCTTCTGGATTCCCACTCCCCGATCAAGTCGAGGAAAGGTTTTGTGGGAATGACAGACTCGTTTAAAACCCAAGGTACCAGGAAATAAATTTCTCACCCCAAAAAAGGGTGATAAAAGAACCTAATATGATGAATGGTCCAAAGGGCACTACATCTTCCCTGTTTTTAATTTTTGCAATAATTAAGATTATTCCTGCCAATGCACCTGTAAAAAATCCTAAAAAAAGTGATATGGCAATATATTTCCATCCAAGGAAAGCTCCAATCATAGCGGCAAGTTTTACATCTCCTCCGCCCATCGCTTCTTTTTTGAAGATTGCAGAACCTCCCAGAGCAATAATCAGTATTATTCCCCCTCCGGCAATTATACCTAAGGCTGAGTTTATAAAAGATATATAAGGAACAAAAAAACTTACAATAAATCCTGTTACAATCCCCGGTAAAGATATTTCATCAGGTATAATCTGTTCGTTCAAATCTATAAAAGCAATAATTATAAGAGCTGATGAAAAAATTATATAAATCAAAGATTGAATGCTTAATCCGTATATCAGATAAACTATCAAGTAGATTAATCCGGTTAATAATTCTACTATAGGATATTGGATGGATATCTTGCTTTTACAATTTCGGCATCTGCCTTTAAGCAAGATATAGCTTATCAGTGGTATATTATCTGTTGCTCTTATGGTAGTGTGACATTTGGAACAATGTGATGCCGGAAATATTATTGATTCGTTTTTAGGAATTCTATAGATACAAACATTACTAAAACTTCCTACTATCAAGCCTAATATGAATATTATAATATTCTCTATCCCATAGTACATTTAATCTCCCACTTTTATTTTTTAATTACAATATTTAGACGAAGCATATTGCCATTGGGTCCTATGGCATCAAGAGTAAAAGTATCATCACCGTCAAAGTAAACCACTACATCACCGGGCGTACTAAAGCCATTCTTTACCTGGGGTTCTTTGGTGACAGGATTTTGGATGCTTAAGGACCTAATAATATTATCCATTTCATTCCAAATTAATACAGGATGTTTTCCTAATAGTTCTGATCTTATTTCATTCTCTACCGATTCAACATTTGATTTAATAATTCTTATAGTATTTTGCTCAACATACCAATTATAAAGACGAGGTCCAAAAATACCTGCCGCACCAATAATAACAATCAAAATTAATAAAGTTATTAAAGCTATGCCATTTTTGTTGGAAAGCATCGCTATTCACATCCTTTAGTCCATTGATAACTTTTCTGCCTTTTCTTTTTTTCCGCTTCTTTTTGATTTTTTCAATTTTGTTTTAATCGCTTCAGAAATAAAGTGATTTATTAAGATTCCGTGAGATTTACAATATTCTTTTAATTCTATAATAACTGACTCAGAAATTCTTGAGCCTATCAATATTTTTTTTGTACTCATAATGTTAACCTCAGTTAACTAATGATAACACAAGTTAACTTTATTGTCAAAAAAGTAATTAATTATTTAACTTTTCTTTGTAAATATTATATATCTCCCCTTCTATTTCCTCAATTATAGGGTCACCCTCAGGTACTAACGCTAGAGCTTCCAAGAAATATTCTAATGCCTTATCCGGTATTTGTTTTTTCTTATAAACTATCCCCAAATTATTCATAACAATATATTTATTAGGGAAATTCGGCTCAATTTCTAAAATCTTATTCCATTGTTCGATAGTATCATCGTATTTTTCTTGAGTAAAATAAAGATACCCTAAATTATAATATGCTTTTGTAAATTTTGGATGAAGATATATTGCTTGCTTGAATTCTTCCTCTGCTTTTAGATATTTTTTTAACCTTGAATAAAGTAAGCCGAGATTATCGTAGGTACTTACGTCAACAATATATTTTTTAGTTCTTTGTAAAATATTTTCCCCTTTATCGTACATCATTAAATTAAAATAAGATGTTCCGGAAGCATGAAGAATTCTGCCATTATAAGGATCTAACTGCGCAGCATATTCAAAATTTGATGCTGCGTCAATGTAATTCCCTTTTTTATTACTTGCTATTCCTTTAATATAATATATCTCCGCAATATAAGGTCTTATAACTAATGCGTCGATTAATAAGATCATGGCAATAAATAAAATTATAAAAGAAAAATATTTTATTTTTGGGTTTAGTGATAAATTTATTTTCTTTATCATCTTATTACCTACTGAATTTTCAGAAGCATTATAGTCTTCAGTATATGCCATGGTTAATCCAATTATTATAAAAAATACACTTCCTAATACGGGGACATGCAAGGCAAATGTGAACAAACTATGAATCATGAAACATATTATTCCCGCTATTAGGCCTAAAATAATTAACCTGTCTTTGCCGTTTGTATTTTGTTTATAAAAATCAAATACTGTATGAAAAATAAAATAAAATATCAATAAGAAAAGTCCTAAACCAATTATTCCTAACTCCGCCCACATCTGTAGATATTCGTTGTGTGTCTCTCCCGCTTTAGTATAATATTTAATATTTTTTGGATTTTCTTCTAGTAATTGTGCCTGATAATTTAAATAATTCATTCTAAAAGTACCGATTCCTAAACCGAATATTGGTTTATCCTTAATCATTTCAAAGGTGGTTCTCCACATCAATAAACGAGTATTGATGGAGGGATCTTGTTCATCAAAAGTTGATAAAGCTCTCTGTGAAACAGTTATTGCACTTCTATTTAGGGGATTGTCTGTAGAATAGATGACGGTAATTACCATAAAAGTTATTAATAGTAAAACCAGCCATCTTCTATTTTCTTTAAATGCTCTTAAAAGATTAAATTTAAAAATAGTATAAATCGCTAATATTATGGTAAAACTGATACTAATCCATATTCCTCGACTTTGGCAGATCATAAGAGTAGCATAAATAATAGATAAAACTGTAAAATAAACTAATTTTTTTCTATTCGATTTTTCCAAAAGAGAATATGAAAATATTATGGGAAAAATCATCGCCAGGTAATTGGAAACCCAATTTTTTTGGCCAATTGTAGAACTTAGACCGGCTATACCTTTTAGATAGAAATCATACCCATAGTATTGCATTAAAGCATATATTGAAATTAGGAAAGAAATTAAAATAAATAACTTAAAGAATGATTTTAATTTTATTTTGTAAGCTACGGTATCTCTTATAAAAAAATACAGAATAAAATAAAATAAAAAAACCATATAATCATTCAGACTTATTCTAAAATAATCACTATTCAATAGAGATAGGGTCATTACCAAAATAAAAAGAAGAATTGGAATATTTATACTGCTTTTATGCCAATTAAGAAATGTACCACGTGATAAAAGCTCAACTATAGATAATGTTATCGCTATTATTATAAATAATTTTAATATCATTATTTGGTCAATTCTAAAATCGATTACATTTCTGTTTACATAAAGAGAAACGGAGAGAATAAAAAATACAGTAAGTAATTTTTGCCAAGATGGTCTTATATTTTTTATTATAGCTTTATTTAATTTATTAGATATTTTATTCATTTTTTCATTTTACCAACTATCTTATAAAATAAAATGGCCTTCTTAAAATTCTAGTCAATAAAACTTTCTTTTAAGAAGGCCAACTATCTATAGATTAAAACTATTTTTGAGCAGTCATTAAATCTCCAACTAATGCACCACCTTGGTCTATGCCTTGAACGTAATACTTGAAGTCTACACTTGAATCTTTAAACACATATACACATCCTGAAGTTGCACCACTAGGAGCTGATACGGCACCAGAACCAGCAACACTGCCGCCACTTTTAACCGCACCCGAACCAGTGCTTCCGTCATAAGGATTGTGTACACCTGATTCATCATCAACTGTACCTACTGCGGTAGGCGCATCACTCCAATCAGTGCTTAAATCTGCCATATTAGCTTGGAGTAAAGTCTGTATCGTGCCAGCATTAGCTTTAACAATGGCATTTTTAGCCTTTTGCTGTTGACCGGTGTAGAGTCTTAATCCCAAGAGTGCCAGTACCCCGATGATGGCTACAACGACCATTAATTCGATTAAGGTAAAACCTTTTTTACTTTTTCTAAAACTATACATTTAAATTTCCTCCTTTTAAATTAGTTAGTTGGTTAGCTGGTTACCTGGTTAGTTAGTTAAAAATCAGATGCAAGATAAGAAATATAAGACTATTTAATTGACTAATTGACCAGTTGGCCAGTTTACCAGCCATTTAATTGATAATTAAAAATACATTTAAAAAATCGGTAGTTTAACGGTCATAGCTGCAATCGCCTTAGACCTAAACTTTGCGCCCTACCCTTTCGGATAGTTTACCTTTTTCAATTTTTTTTATTATTCCGGGATTTGTCACCTCCATGTTTCTATTTTGTATTTTCCTTTATGTTTTTTATGCATCTTACTTTTAGAATTATTAGGAATTCAGAGATAAAAAAATAAAGTCGGTAGTTTGGCGGTCATAGCAATCATGGTAACAATTTACCTTAGACCCATAACTTTGCGTCCTATCCTTTCAGATAGTTTGCCTTTTTCAACTTTTGCAAAAGCTACTTATTCTCTTCTATTAATATTATTCCCAAATTTGGAAGGTTTTAGACAGGATTGTAAAAAAAATTATAAATTTTTTTAGTTATCCGGTCTTCCAGTCTGCTGGTCTTCCAGTCAAAATAGTCGTAAGTCTCAGCATTTAGCAGTAAAAAGGGGGGGAAAGTTGGAATTCATCTTATTTTCTACTATTGGTAAATTTATAGACATCTTTTCGATTACCAATAGCAATTATCCTTATTTCTTTATCAACAATTCTATAAATAATTCGCCAATCTCCTACTCTTAGTTTTCTATAGCCCTTTAAACTCCCACGAAGATAAAATCCATACTTTACCGGATTAATCATTAAACGATTTCTAATGGCGTTTTCTATTCTAACAGTAATATTAGAGCTTAATCTTGGAATGTCTTCAATCATTACTTTGGGATGATACTTAATTTTCACTTTTGTTTTTTGGTCCACACTTCTTCGTGAGTTAAGCCATTTTCCCAATTAAATTTATCTTCTCTTTCAGATACAATTCTATTGAAGTATCTATCTTCAAAGATCTCTAATCCTTCACGTATTAAATCCCTGCATAGACAGGAAACTGAAATTCCTTTTTCTTTTGCCATTTGTTTTATTAAGTCTCTAACGGGAGGTTCTAAAGATACAAGTGTTCGTTGAGTGCTCATATTTATCACCTATTTGTTCTTTTATTGCTACGTTACTTACGGTAGCAAATATATTGGATTTGCTTATATGGTATCATATATGATACCATATTGTCAAAAATAATTAACGGAAGGAAAGATTAGGCGGTTTCGTAGACGTGTATTTGGAAATCTTCGCTGTTGAATTTTTGCAGCTTAACACTGTTTATCGCAGGATTAACCACAAAAACTCTATCATTATTGTCTTTAGGATCAATGGGATACACAAAAAATCCTTTTCTTTCCGGGTCATAGCTATGAGTGGTACCATAGAAATTTTCGCCATCTTTAAAAATTATTACTATTCTTCGCTGGCTGGGGATTCCTTGAGATGCGCCTTCGAATGTTCTTACTTTTTTGTATTTTTTATCACCTTTATAATCCTTAACAAAAAATACTGCCTTAAGGGAAGCTACTTCTATTTCCAATCTATCTTTTCCGTATTCTTCAAGGGGGTGCAGATGAAATATTTCTTTATTTGGCCCGAAGTCTGTTGACCAGCCCTTTACGATTTTACCATCTTTGTATTTTACTACAATTTTGTTTGATATCATTTGTATGTTCCTTTCTTAATTTTAAATTTCGATTTTCATTAAGCGGACGCTCTCTATTGCTTTATGGATTACAAAGATTCTTTCACTATTATCGCTAGAGTCAATAGGATATACAAAAAATCCTATTTCGTATCTGCCATAACTATGACTTGTTCCATATAAATGCTCACCATCTAAAAAATTTACCAGTAATTTACGCTGGCTGGGAGTAATTTTAATGTCAACGTTAAAAGTTCTAATTTTTATGTAATCTTTATTCCCGGTAAAATCTTTAACAAAAAATATTGCTTTAAGGGAAGATAGATCTATTTCCATTCTCTCTTCTTCACTATATTCAATAAGAGGAAATAGTATAAATGATTTTTTTTCAGGATTAAATTCTTCAATCCACCCTTTTATAATTTCACCATTTTGATATTTCACCACAACCTTTTTTTTAAGCATTTTATTTAACTCCTCACGAGATTGATTCGTTATTTCGTTCCTCGCAATGACATTTTCAACTTTTAAATCTCGATTTTCATTAAACGTATGCTATCAGTCGCTGTGCGAACTACAAAAATTCTTTGGTTATTATCTTTTGGGTCAATAGGATATACAAAAAACCCCATTTTAAATCTGCCATAATTATGGCTTGTACCGTATAATTTTTCACCATCTTTAAAATTTATTATCAGCTTACGCTGGCTGGGAGTTATTTTAAAATCAACCTTAAAAGTTCTGATTTTTCTATAATCTTTATTTCCGGTGAAATCTTTTACAAAAAATACTGCTTTGAGGGAGGATAATTCTATTTCAACTTTTTCTTCTTTAGTATATTCAATGAGAGGAAATAGTATAAATGATTCCCGCTCAGGTTTGAATTCTTCAATCCATCCTTTTACAATATCTCCATTTTTATATTTTGCTACTACCTTTTTTTTAAGCATAGCATTAGCTCCTTGTGTCGCTTTCGAGTTCTTCTTTTAATGTTTTTAATGCTTCGTCTTTTATCCGGGAAACCTGCCTTTGAGAAATAGCTAATTTTTTGGCTGTTTTTGTCTGAGTTAGATCTTTAAAAAAAATATATCCAACAACTTTACGTTGTAAATCTTGCAGTTTGTTTAGGGCCAACTCCAGAGCAATTAAATCTTCTATGGGCAACCTGAAACTTTTATAATGGTCATTTTTAATTTTTGCTAATACCGGATATTCGTTACAATCATAACCGCGGTTTTCCTGGTCGATAGAAACCGTATGAACAACATCTCGCGCTTTTAAGACTTCCTTAACTCCCTCTTCCGCAAGATTAAATTCTTGAGCAATTTCTTTAAGTGAAGGAGTTTGTTTCTTCTCTCCTCTATATTTTATTATAAATTCATTTATTTTTCTATTCAGTTCAGTTATCCAGTGAGGGATTCTAACGGCCTGATGTTTATCTCTAATGTAATGCCTGATTTCTCCGGAGATAAACCAGGAGGCATAGGTTTCAAATTTCACTTCTCTTTGTTGATTGTAAAGATGTATGGCATTGATTAGACCGATATATCCCAGTTGTTCCAAGTCTTCTAATGGTTCACCGGAATTTTTAAACTTGTTAGCAATAATTTTTACCAGAGGTTTGTATTTTAATATTTTATTATCGTCAACTTCTCCACTCTGATTTAATTCCATGATTATAACCTTTTTATGTTTTTTTTGTTTAATCGTTTTCGATACTTTCTTTTAATTCTTTAAGTGCGGATTCTTTTATCCGGGAAACTTTTCTTTGGGATATGCCCAATTTTCGGGCTGTTTTGGTTTGAGTCAAATCCTTTTCGAAAATACAATATATTACTTTTCGCTGTAATTTTTTTAATTTCTTCATAGCCTTTCGTAACACAATTATATCTTCTATGGGTAATTTAAAGCTCTCATAATTTTTACTCTTTATTTTTTCTATTTTAGGATAGGCATCGGAATTATATTTTCTTTGCTCCTGGTCAAGGGAGACTATTTGAACTGCATCCCGAGCTTTTAGGATTTCTTTTACTCCATCATAGGTTAAATTAAATTCTTCAGAGATTTCAGAAAGAGAAGGAAATCTATTATTTTCTTTTTTGTAGGAAATCATAAACTCATCTATTTTCTTATTTAATTTCGACATCCAGCGAGGAATTTTTATTACCTGATGCTTGTCTCGGATATAATGACGAATTTCTCCCGAGATAAGCCAGGTGGCATAGGTTTCGAATTTTACTCCCCGTTTTTGTTTAAAAAGATTAAAGGCATTAATTAGGCCAATATAACCGATTTGTTCCAAATCTTCTAATGGTTCGCCGGAATTTGTAAATCTATACGCGATATTCTTTACTAAAGGTTGATATTCTGTAATTTGTTCATCGGTTATTTTTTGTGTGCTGGCTGCCACAATCATTATGGTGGTCCTTAAATTTATTTATTTTATAAAACGACCATTATTTTTTAAATTTGACAAAAATTTAAGAGATTTCTTCCCCTACTTTCGCTAGGGCATGCTTACTTTGCCCTTCGCAATGAAATTAAATATCAAATTCTTATCGGATTAAGTTGACCATGCCGAATATAGGCAGGTACATGGCAATTATCATAACGCCAACGGTTAGAGCAATAAATGCCATCATCAAAGGTTCAATAATTGCGGTTAATCTTTCAACAGATCTATCGACTTCATCGTCATAAAATTTTGCTACATTAGCCAACATCTCTTCCAGCTCACCACTTTCTTCTCCTACCATGATCATTTGAGTAACCATGGGGGGAAAAACTCCACTGGCAGCCAAGGGACCCGAGATACTCTGTCCTTCTTTTATCTTTATCTTTGCACCAAGAACAGCTGAAGATATTACCAGGTTTCCTATGGCATTAGAAGAGACGCTGAGCGCTTCCAAAATCGGTACTCCGCTTTTGATTAAAGTTCCGAGTATTCTGGTAAACCTGGAAACCGCACCTTTTCTATTGATTTCACCGAATATGGGGGCGCCTAATTTAAATTTATCAAAATTTAATTTTCCGTTCGGTGTCCTTATGTAGGCTAAAAAAGCAGCAATCAAGCCAGCAAAAACCAATAAGAATAAATACCAAAATTTATTAAATAAAACGGTTAAAGTTACAAAAAACAGAGTAAGTGCGGGAAGCTTTCCTCCAAACTGGGCAAATACTCCCACAAACTGAGGTAAAATAAAGGCTAGCATAAAAATAGACATTATTACCGCAGCACCGGCTATAAAAGAAGGATAAGACATTGCAGATTTTATTTTCTGCCTGAGAGCAAATTCCTTTTCCATTAAATCTGCAATTTTATTCAAAATTTCATCTAATACTCCTCCGACTTCTCCGGCTCTAACCATGCTAATATATAATTCAGTAAATATTTTTGGGTGTTTTAAGAAAGCATCTGCCAATGTTGAACCTGCTTCAACGTCAGATTTAACTGTTTTAATAACACCTGATAATGTTTTATTTTCAACCTGCTCCACTAAAATACCAAGGGAGCTTACCAGGGTTAAGCCGGCATTAACCATGGTAGCAAATTGTCGGTAAAATATGGTTAGGTCTCTTAGTTTTACTCCTTGAAAAAGATTAATCTGATAAGAAAGTAATCCACTTCTTTTCTTTTCATTTACGGATGCTATGAAATAATCCATTTCTCTAAGGCGGGAAACGACTGAGTTTTTATTTTCACCTTCCATGTTTCCGGTAAATATCTTACCCGAGCGGTCACGGACTTTATAGACAAAGGTAGCCATTGGTTAATTCACCTCGATATTACATTTATATTCTAACAATCTCTTTTAAGGCGTTGATGACTTTTGGGTCGTACCTGGTTCCGGCAAGAGAAAACAGTTTTTCCAAGACTTTGTTTTTTTCGTAAGAATTTTCAATATATTCATTATAGAGTATTTTAGTATAATCTTCAACTACTGATATTATTCGGGAAGCAAGTGGAATTTGTTCACCTTTTAAACCGTCTGGGTATCCTGTTCCATCATAGTTTTCATGATGGTGTTTTACGATAGAAATTATATCTTTAAATAAATTAATCTGTTTTAACATATTTGCACCAACTACAGGGTGCAAGCTGATTTCATTCTGAATAAGATGAAAATTATCTTTTGTTTTAAAATTAATATCGATTTTTCTGCTTACTTTTATTTTGCCAATATCATGCAGAAGAGAAGCATAATATAAATTATTATATTCCTTTCCGCTTATTCCCAGTTTGCTGCCGATTTGGGTAGCTAACCGGGCTAACCGCATAAAATGTCCTTTCGGGCCAAGTGACTCATTTTCCATGGACTGAATTAATATTTCGGTGATATGTATAAAATAATTATTCAAATCTTCTATAATATTGGCATTCCGTAAAGCAATTACAGCCTGATTGGCAAAAGAATTTAAAATTCCTTCATCATCTTTATCGAAATATTCTTTATCTTTTTTATTAATAACTTCCATTACTCCCATAATTTCATTATCCAAGATTAAAGGGACGCAAATAAGTGATTTTGTTTTAAATTTTGTGGAAGCATCTATCTTTTTTGCCCACCTCTTATCTTTGGTAACATCATCAACTATTAAAGATTTACCTTTTTCCGCTACCCAGCCAGCTATTCCTTCCCCGACTTTTATTTTATGTTTTCTGGTTTCACAGCTTTTTTTACCAAGACTTGCTTTAAAATATAATTCTTGCTTTTTATTATCAAGAAGCAAAATGGAAGCGGCTTCAGCTTTAACAATCATAGCGGCATATTTAATTATCTTATTTAGCAAAACATCTAAATCAGTTGCATGTGTTAATTCGGAAGAAATTTTATTCAAGGCGTCCAATTGCATTATTTGTATTTTCAGTTCTTTCAAATCATTTTCTTCATTTTGGTTAGTTATTATTTTAAATCCCTCCCCTTAATCATTAAACTGAAGCAACACGCAAAACCTCATCAATAGTGGTGAGCCCCTGGCAGACTTTCTTTATACCGTCAGATTTTAATTGGCACATTCCTTCACCTATGGCTGCCTCTCTCAGTTTGCTGGTAGTGGCATTTTGGGTAATTAAATCTCTGATATTTTCAGAAATTATCATTATCTCAAAGATGGCTATTCTTCCTTTATATCCGGTATCTTTGCAGTTGGGGCATCCTTCACCTTTGTATAAGGTTATCTCCTGTTTGTTTATTTCATATTCATCTAGTATTTTTTCTATATCCGGAGTGATTGAAATCTCCTTTTTGCATTTGGTACATATTCTTCTGACTAATCTTTGTGCTATAACTCCGATTACAGAAGAAGAAATTAAAAAAGGCTCTATCCCCATATCAATTAGTCTTATTACCGAGCTGGGAGAATCATTGGTATGTAGGGTGCTTAAGACAATATGTCCGGTAAGGGCTGCTTGAACGGCAATTTCAGCTGTTTCTTTGTCTCTAATTTCTCCTACCAGCATAATATCGGGATCCTGCCGTAAAAAACTTCTTAATCCGGCAGCAAAGGTAAGCCCAATTTTAGGTTTGGCCTGTACTTGACTAATCCCTTTTAATCTATATTCTACCGGGTCTTCAATGGTCATGATTTTCTTTTCGGTAGAATTTAGTAAATTTAGCGTGGTGTATAGTGTAGTAGATTTCCCGCTTCCTGTCGGACCGGTAACCAGTATTATACCATTGGGTTTTTTTATTAATGATAAGAAATTAGGAAGGATGTCCGGAGAAAAGCCCAAAGAATCTAGCTCTAATAAAATGCTTGAGGGATCCAATATTCTTAAAACTGTACTCTCTCCGGTAACTGCAGGCAAAATTGAAACTCTTATATTTATATCTTTTCCTCCCACGTTTACCTGAATTCGTCCATCCTGTGGTAACCTTCTTTCGGCAATGTCTAAATCAGACATTATTTTGATTCGGGAAATAACGGCTAATTGCAGGTTTCTGGGGAGAGACATTACATCATGTAATATGCCGTCTATTCGGTAACGGACTTTAAGTGTATCCTCCCCAAATGGTTCTATGTGGATATCACTGGCTTTTTCTTTAACAGCCCTTAAAATTATCAGGTTAACCAGAGCGATAATGGGTGCTTCTTCTTCTTTGGTTATAGAAGAAATATCCAACCCTTCTCTTTCTTCTTCTTTCAGTACGGTTACCGGCATATTTTCAATCTTGCCAATTACCTGATCCCATTCATCGGTAACTCCGAATACTTCGTCTAGGGCTTTATCAATATCTTCTCCATAGGCCAATACTGATTCAATATCATAACCTAATCTTATTTTTAATTCATCGTGGGCAAAAACGTCTAAAGGATTTGCCATGGCAACAGTTAATTTTTTTTCATCTTTATCTATAGTGATAAGTTGATGTCTTCGGGCCATCTCTTCGGGAACAAGGACTACTATTGTGGGTTCAATATTTATATCATTTAAATTTACGTATTTTACTCCAATATCATCGGCAAGAGCAAGCATCATTTCGTCTTTTTTAAGAATATCAAGCTCGATGATTACCTTCTGCAGGTCTTTGTTGGTATCCTTCTGAACTTTTAATATTCTGTCTAGCTGTTCCTTAGTAATTAATCCCTTTTCATATAATATATCTGATAGGAAGTGTCCGGCAATGCTTCTATCTGCTGATTTTTTCATTTCTCGTTCGTTTCCCCCATCTCTTAGACTTCCTGGAAGTTAAATCATCTTTAACATTATCCCGATGAATATTGCTAATGATGAATTAAGAATCCTTTTTGAATTATATACTTTTTCTTTTTTTTCTGCACTCCTCTGGTAAGTAATAAAGCTTATGATTACAAAACAAGCAAAAATAATAATTATATATTTATCATCCAGATACTGTGCTGAGAGCGTTAATAATAGACGGTAAAATTTATCTATTGTATGGTTTATCGGTATTACAGGATTTTTTGCTTTTTGTTTTTTTAGTTCATTAGGGCTGTCAGGAATATCTTCTTCTCTTATGTACATAAGTAAGATTGGAACAAAGAATACAGAAGCGATATATCCTATTAAACTTATAATAAATATATCACTATTATAAACATCTATCAAGTAATTTAAAAAAGCGCTATTAAACGGTGAACTTAATAAATAACTTTCACTAAAATTAAAAGTCAATACTGCAATTATTGTGATGTGTAAAGCTTGATCCAGTAAAAGTATTCTAATACTCTGATTTTTTAATTTTTTCGAATATTCCATTTTTAATTTATCAATCACTGTGTGGGATAAAAAGATTACTAAAAGTATTATTATAACTTTGGGGTCTTCTAAATAGGGAAAAGAAAAAAGAATAGAAAATATCAATACTACCAAGGTGTGAAGAAGTACGCCCCATTCAGTATTAGTCTTTACTTTGAATATTTGATTGGTTTGCAAGGGAAAATCTGCAATTATGTGAGCTAGCAATAATCTATAAAATAAAAACATAGTTAATTCCTTTCAGGAATTACTTTGGCCAACTGCCAACTTCTTTTTTTATTGCGCCTCTTTTTAGCCAAAAAGAGATAAATATTTTTTCCAGATTACGATGTAGAAATGTTCCTATAGAATCCTTCTTAACAATAGGGGTAACTAAAATGGTTAGGAGTTTTAATCTGTTCCCACCCCAAATATCGGTAAATATCTGGTCTCCTATTACTGCTGTTTCGGATTTTTTGGTATCTAAAATTTTAAGACCATTATTAAAAGCCACGCTAAAGGGTTTAAAATATTTTGAGTGATAAGGGATATTAAATATTTTGGCTAATTCCGAAACTCTTTTAGAGTTAGTGTTGGACACTATACATATTTTTAAACCTAATTTTTTTGCCTTGTTAACCCAATTAATAATTTCTTGACTAACTTCTTTATGTCCCCAGGCCACTAAAGTGTTGTCCAAATCTACAATAATGCCTTTAATATTTTTTGTTTTTTTTAATTTCTCTAAGTCTATATTGCATATAGAATCTACATATACTTTTGGCCTTAATATTTTAAACAATTGCTTCTCCTTTGCATCGTTAGCATTAATAAAAGTTTTTGGTTAACACTTTTTATTTTATAGTTACAAGGTGCAAGGCAAATTAATTATACCTTCTGACTTTTGACTTCTATTTCTTTACGATATACGAAATACGATATACTATATACTAATTTTAGGTTCTTGATTTAATATTACTTACTATTATATCAATTGCCACATCATTTAGTCCACCCTGAGGAATAACTATATCGGCATATCTTTTTGAAGGCTCAACAAACTGTAAGAACATCGGCTTTACCACATTCAAATATTGTTTGATTACCGACTCCATAGACCTCCCTCTTTCTTTAGTATCCCTAATTAATCTTCGGATAAATCTTTCATCTTCATCGGTATCAACATAAATTTTAATATCCAGCAAGTTTCTTATCTTCTCTTCTTCTAATACTAAAATACCCTCTAATATAATAATATCACAGGGAAGAACTTTTTCCGTCTCTTTTTTTCGGGTATAATCGGTAAATGAATATATGGGCTTTTCAATTTTCTGTCCCTTGATTAATTTTTTTAAATGTCTTATCAGTAAATCACTATCAAAAGCTGAAGGATGGTCAAAGTTTATTTTCTTTCTTTCATTTAAAGGAAGATGACTTAAATCTATATAATATGCATCTTGTTGAAGTACAGCCACGTTTACTCCTTTTAAACTTTCATAAATTCTATAAGTAACGGTAGTTTTCCCCGAACCGGTTCCTCCCGTAATACCGATTAACAATGGTTTCATAATCTCACTCCTTAAAATGACAAGTTTCGTGCCAGGCACAAAACTTGTCATTTTTTGTTTTTTAAATGTTCCTGGTAGGTTTTGGAAAATATATGCTTGCCGTTTTCTCCCAATAAAAAATATAGATAATCCTCTTTCTCCGGTTCAAGGGCTGCAAGGATTGAATCGAAGCCGGGATTGCAGATTGGACCGGGAGGGAGTCCCCTGTAAAGATAAGTATTGTAAGGAGAATCTATTTTTAAATCGTTTTCCTCTAATTTCTCTTTTGGCGTTTCTAAAATATATTGAATGGTGGCACAAGATTGTAATTTCATCCCTGTTTTCAACCGATTATGAAAAACAGATGATACTTTATTTTTTTCATCGCTAAATTTAGCTTCTTTCTCAATAATTGAAGCAAGAATAATAATTTCATCCAGAGAAAAACCGATTTCCTTTGATTTCCCTGCAAAATTATTTTCTATGGCTATTTGGTTAAAATTTGATAACAATACCCTGGCCGTTTCTTCTGCACCATATTTTTTTGGTATTTCATAAGTATCAGGAAATAGATATCCCTCCAGGGGTTTATCTTTGTTTTTTACTAATTCCAAAAAAGCAACCTTGCTGGCAATTTCTTTCTTCTCCAATAGTTCTGCAATTTGAGTGCAAGTATAACCTTCCGGAATAGTTATTTTATAGGTTTTTACTTCTCCTTTTACTAACTTGTCCAATATCTGTAACATATTCATTGAGGGACTTATGCTATATTCACCATATTTTAATTTATCTTCCAGTTTCATTATTTTGATTAGTATTCTAAAGGTATAATTATTTTTTTTGATTATTTCATTTTGCTCTAATATACCCACAATTTCTTTAGCGCTGGTTCCGGAGGGAATGTTAACTATTTTTTGGGTTACAGAATTTTCTTCCAGGGGGAAATATACAGAGGTAACAAATAGAATTGCCATTAAAAAAATCAGAGAAAATATGAAAAATAATTTATTAAAAAAGTTCATTTCTTTATCTCTTTATTCATCATCCTTCTATCCAAAAAAGATTGTAGAATTATTATGGCCGACATTTTATCAATAACTTTTTTTCTCTTTTTCCTGCTTCGGTCAGTTTCAATTAAAAATTTTTCTGCTTTGCTTGTGCTTAACCTTTCATCTTCTAACTCTACAGGAAGCTGAAAAGATAATTTAAGTTTTTCTGCAAAAGATATAGCCTTTTGGGCCTGTTTGCCCAAAGACCCGTTCATGTTCTTGGGTAAACCTAAAATTATTTTTTTTACCCCGTATTTATCGATAATCTCTTTTATATTCTTTAAATCTTCTATTTCGTTGACCGCTTCAACCGTAGTTAAACCCTGAGCAGTAATGCACAATTCATCACTTATAGAAATACCGATTCTTTTTTCACCTAAATCTATCCCTAAAATTCTCAATATGCAATTCCCCGATTCACCAATTAACCAATTGAATTTTTTTATTGTCTTTACGACATACGATATACTAAATAATCTCGTACACTTTTTCTAATGCTTGGTTTAACCTGTCTACTTTTGATCCTCCAGCCTGAGCCATAGTTTTTTTACCTCCGCCTTTTCCACCGACAAGAGGGGCAATATCTTTAATGATATTTCCAGCATTATAACCTTTTTGCACTAAATCATCAGTGACCATAACTAGTAATGCAACCTTATTATTATCCACTTCTGTTCCTAATACTATAATACCGGATTTAATTTTATCTTTAATTAGGTCACCCCAATTTCTCAAGTCGTTATTATCAACCGCTTGAACTTTTAGAGAAATGGTATTTACTCCTTTAATCTCCCTCTTTTTAGATAGCAGTTTATCAACCTCATAATAGGCTATCTTATGTCGGAGAATTTTAATTTCTCTCTTCATATTATTAATATCTTCCGTAATTTGGTTAATTTTTGCAGGAATTTCAGATGTGGTTGTTTGTAATTTATCCGAAATATCCTTGATAATATTTTCTTTTTCTTTAATATACTTTAAAGCTTCATCACCGGTTACTGCCTCAATTCTTCTTAAGCCGCTTCCAATTCCTTCTTCGTTTAATATCTTGAATAAACCGATATTCGAAGTAGATTTTAGATGAGTTCCTCCGCATAATTCCAGGCTGAATTCTCCGATTTTTACCACTCTTACCTGTTCGCCATATTTTTCGCCAAAGAGAGCTATTGCTCCCATTTCTTTTGCTCTGTCAAAAGTACTTATTTCTGTTTCTACTTTCAGCCCATCCAATATTTTTTCATTCACTAAACTTTCTATTCTTTCTAATTCCTCGGTTGTTAAAGGAGCAAAGTGGCTGAAATCGAAACGAAGATGATGGTTATTAACTGCAGAGCCGGATTGTTTAACCTGGCTTCCCAATACATCTCGAAGTGCTCGATGCAATAAATGGGTAGCAGTATGATTGCGAGCAATGGCTTTTCTTAGCGATAAATCAACTCTGACTAGCACTTCATCACCGATTTTTATTTCCCCTTGTTTTATTTCTGCACAATGAGCAATTAGATCTTCGGTAGGAGCCTGAGTATCCGATATTTCGATAAAAAGATTATTTTTGGATTGGGAAGTTATAATTCCCCTATCCCCGATCTGTCCGCCTTTTTCAGCGTAAAATGGTGTCTCTTCTAAAAATATTAGACATTTATCCCCTTCTGTTACCTTATCAACTAATTTATTATCTTGGGTAATAGCAATTACTTTGCATTTAGTTTCCATAAAATCATATCCGGTAAATTTTGTCTTTCCCCGATTTTTTAATATATCCAGGTATAATTTTTGATTAATTTTATCATCTCCGACTTTCTTTTTAGTTTTTATCCAGGATTCTCTGGATCTTTCCCTCTGAATTTTCATTTCATATTTAAAATCATCCACTTCAATCCCAAAATCATCTTCTTCCAGGATATCTCTGGTTAATTCCAAAGGGAATCCGTATGTATCGTAAAGTTTAAATGCATCTTTTCCGCTGAGTTTATTTTTATTATTTTGTCTTAATTTATCTTTCATATTATCTAATATTTGTATTCCCACATTTAAAGTTTCCTGAAATCGTTTTTCCTCAGCAAGTATTACCTGACAGATATGATTTTCCTCTTTATAAATTTCCGGATAAACTTCTTTCATTAAATTAATTACCACCGGAGCTACTTCAAATAAAAATGGCTGGTTGTAATTAATAACCTTTCCATAGCGAAAAGCTCTTCTTAATAGCATTCGAAGAACATAACCCCTACCTTCATTGGAAGGTACTATACCGTCAGAAATCATAAATACCAAAGCTCTTATATGATCAGCGATTACTTTTAGAGCCAGGTCGTTTTTTGGGCATTCTTTATATTTTATTCCTGCATTTTGAGCTGCAAAGTTTATTATGGGCAAGAATAAATCTGTTTCAAAATCTGTATCTGCTTTTTGTAAAACAGAGGCGATTCTTTCCAGGCCTAAACCGGTATCGATATTTTGTTTGGGCAAAGGGGTTAATGTGCCATCTTCTTCACGATTGTATTGCATAAATACCAAATTCCAAAGTTCCAGGTATCTTTCGTCAACACCAACGCCGCCGCCTTCTTTTGACGCTCTTTCTTCACCTAAATCTATATATATTTCGGAACAGGGACCGCAAGGTCCGGTAGAGCCAACTTTCCAAAAATTATCTTCTTCGCCCAATCTGGCAATTCTTTTTTCAGGAAGACCTATAATATTGTGCCAGATATCGTAGGATTCGTCATCATCTTTGTATATGGAGACCCATAATTTTTCTTCAGGAAATCCGATTACTTGGGTAAAAAATTCCCATGCCCACTTAATTGCACCTTCCTTGAAATAATCACCAAAAGAAAAATTTCCTAACATTTCGAAAAAAGTATGATGTCGCGCGGTTTTACCCACATTTTCAATATCGTTTGTTCGGATACATTTCTGGCTGGTGACAGCTCTTTTCAATGATGATTTAACCTGGCCTAAAAAAATTGGTTTAAAGGGGACCATACCGGCAATGGTGAGTAAAATGCTGGGGTCTGAAGGTACAAGTGAAGCGCTGGGAGTTATTTTATGTCCCTTGCTTTCGAAGAATTTTAAAAATTTATTTCGTATTTCGCTACTAGACATATAGTTCATTAAAAACATTTCTCCTTCTTTTATAATTACTTGCTTGCGTAATTGAGAGTCAGAAGATAGAACATAAACTAGTATTTAGCAAAAAAGAAGGAGATAGAATTCTGAATTCAATCTCCTTCTTTCTGAATTCTATTCTCTTAACGAGACACAAGATAAAAATTTATTCTGATTTTTACTCTTGCCCTTGAATTACACTTCTCTCTCTCTTGTTTTCTTTACGATACGCTATATACTAAATAATATATACTGTTCTTTTATCCTGCGACTCTCAGCACTTCTTCAATAGTAGTTATTCCCTGTATTACTTTTTTCAGCCCGCTATCTTTTAGCGTTTTCATTCCTTTTTTGATAGCAGTATCTTTGATTATATTACTTGAGGCTTTGGATATTATTAATGACTTAATCTCTTCATCCAAGACAATAAGTTCATATATAGAAGTTCTTCCATAATAACCTGTATTCTTGCAGGAAGGACAACCTGACGCTCTGTACAATTTAATCTTATCTGGTGATTCACTCTTAATATTAAGAGTGCTTATTACACCTTTACCGGGCTTGTATTCTTCTTTGCATTTATCGCATAGAACCCTAACCAATCTTTGAGCAATTACCCCTATTACCGAAGATGTAATTAAAAATGTTTCGACATCCATGTCAATTAATCTGGTTATAGCACTGGCAGCATCATTGGTATGAAGAGTACTTAAAACTAAATGACCGGTTAAAGCAGCTTGAACCGCAATTTGAGCAGTTTCGGTATCCCTTATTTCCCCAACCATTATGATATCCGGATCCTGCCTTAATATTGAACGTAATGTATTGGCGAAAGTTAAATTAATTTTTGGTTTTATTTGAATTTGATTTATTCTGTTTAGTTTATATTCTACCGGGTCTTCTACGGTTATGATATTTTTATCCTTGGAATTTACCTGGTTTAAAGCGGCATATAAAGTGGTAGTTTTTCCGCTACCGGTTGGTCCGGTTAGTAAAATTATTCCATAAGACTTAGAAATTATTGATTCAAATTCCTCTAATTGCCCGGGGATGAATCCAAGTTGTTCTAATTGAATTAATCCTTTGCTTTTATCCAACAATCTCAAAACTACTTTTTCCCCTAATACTGTAGGGATAGTAGAAACTCTTAAGTCTACTTCCCGGGAGCCGAATTTTACCTGGAAACGCCCATCTTGAGGAAGTCGCCTTTCAGCAATATCCATCTTGGACAATATTTTTATTCGGGATATAACCGCTGATTTTATGGCAATGGGTAAAGTTCTTATATCATGAAGAATTCCATCTATGCGGAAACGAATTAGAATCCCTTTTTCAATTGGTTCAATATGAATATCGCTTGCCCTATCTTTAACTCCCTGCACAATTAACATATTTACCAGCTGAATGATGGGAGCTTCTTTACTTCTTGCTTCTAATTTTTTAGAATCCTCTTCTTCTTCATCTTCCTTGAATACTACTTCTGTTCCTAATTTTTCAATTATGTCATCGTATTCGCCCAATTCATAATAATTAGTAATGGCATTTAGAATATCCTCTTCGGAGGACAGTAAAGTTTTAATCTTTCTAATCTTTGTATGATCTCTTACAAAATCTGCTGCATAAACATCTAAGGGATTAGCCATAGCAATAATTAGTTCATCATCGTTTCTACTTAGTGGTATTAGCTTAAACCGTAAGGCGGTTTTCTCGGTTATTAGAGATATTACTTCCGGGTCAATTACATAATTTGATAAATCTACATACTCAGTTTCATAAATATATTGTAAAATTTCATACAGTTCTTCCCTGCTTATAACCCCCGTTTCAACGAGTAATTCACCTACCCGTTTAGTGCTGCCGTTTTTTTGCGAATCAAGGGCTTCTTCCAATTGTTGGGGAGTGATTAGCCCCTGGTCAATTAAAATTTCTCCGATTCTTTTATTAGTATATGGTTTTTTGGGCATTTTCATTTATATAATTACCACCATATTCATTAATTCGTATCTCGTATCTCGTGAATCATATCTCGTATAAAATACAGTAATAAGTAATTAGTAATAAGTAATAAGATTAAATTTCTAAAATTACAAGAAACAGAATCCGATTTATTTTTTTTCAAACAAGTCTCCGAATAAATCTCTAAACAATATTTTATCTACATTCTGTTTTTTATTATACTCTTTCATAAATCTTTTTTGTTCTTCTTTTTCGGCTCTCTTAATACTTAAGCTAATCTTTTTTCTGCGGGAATCTAATTTTATAACCAAAGTTGAGACTTCTTCTCCCACCGAAAGAACACTTTCCGGATTATCTATTTTTTTATGGGATATTTCCGATAAAGGAACTAAACCGTCAATGTTTTCTTCCAAGTTCACAAAGGCTCCAAAATCTGTAAGATTTACTACCTTACCTTCCACTAAAGTTCCAACTTTATATCTATTCTTGATTTCTAACCAGGGGTCTGGTAATAATCTTTTTTTACTTAAAGAGAGCTGTAATTTTTCTTTGTCTATCTTTATTACTTTAAATTCATATTCTTTGTCTTTTTTTAATATCTCGCTCGGATGTTTAATTCTATCCCAATCTATTTCTGAAACAGGCACAAACCCTTCTATCCCTTTGTCCAGTTTAACAAATGCTCCAAAGTCTCTTACTCTTATTACCTTGCCTTTTACAATAGAATCTAATTTGTAAAACTTATCTATATCCTCCCAGGGGTTGGGTAAAGTCTGTTTTCTGCTCAAATATATCAAGCGGGCATCCTCATCAATTTTTATCACTTTTAAGGAAAGTACCATATATTTTTTAAGTACTGCGGAAGGTCTTTCTACATATTCCCAATCAATCTCAGATAGATGAATTACACCGGATACTCCCGCTTCCAACTCTACATTGGCCCCATAAGAAGTTGTTTGAGTGATTTTCCCTTCTACAACCGAACCAATGGGATATTTTTTCTTAACATCTTCCCATGGGTTAGCTAATAATTGTTTTAAACCTAAAGATATCTTCTTTTTTTCAGGATCAATCTCTAAAATTCTCAATTTTAAAACTTCCCCTTCAGAAATTAATTCCGCAGGATTCTTTACATATGCCCAGGCCATATCCGAAATATGCAATAGTCCATTAAGGCCTTCCTCTATTTCAACAAAAGCACCAAAATCTTTAATTTTTATCACTTTTCCTTCTACTTCGTTGCCAACGGAATAGTTTTCTTTGGCCTTTTTCCATGGGTCCGGAGAAAATTGTTTTATACTCAAAGATATTTTTTTATTTTCTTTGTCATAATCAATAATTTTTACTTTTATTTTGTCTCCGACTTTTAGCAGTTTAGTGGCATCCTTCATGTCTCGCCAGGTAATTTCGGAAATATGAAGCAATCCTTCAACACCACCTATATCAACAAATGCACCAAACTTTGTAATGTTCGTTATGATACCTTCCGTTTCTTTCCCAACTGTTAAATCAGCTAATGTTTTCTTATGCATTGCTTTACGTTCTTTTTCCAAAATTATACGATGAGACAAAATAACTTTGTTATCCTTTTTCTCCAATTTAATGATGGTTAAATCCAATTTTTTCCCGATATATTTATCTAAATCCTCATCCTTTATAAATTTATTATCTATTTGAGATTTGGGAACAAATCCCTTTAGGCCTACATTGACAATTAAGCCGGCTGAATTTTTTTCTATTACTTCTGCGTTAATTTTCTCTTTTTTTCTGAAAATTTCATTGAGTTTTTCCCATAACTGAAAGTATTTTGCCTTTTCTCTTGATAGAACAATATTCCCGTTTTTGTTATCAATATCATTAACGTATAAATAAACTTCATCTCCAATCTCTAAGGTGTGGGTTACATTTCCTTCTTCTTTGGAAAAAAGTGATTTTTCAATTTTGGGAAGATACCCTTCCATCTTGTATTTTACATCAACCAGATATCCATCTTCATCAGCTTTCATTATCTGGCCTTTTATTACATCCCCTCTTTTAATTTTTTTAAATTTTTCTAAAGATTGAGTGATCATTTCACTCATTTCTTCTTTAGATTTTTTTTCTGTTTCTTCTACTTCATTTTTCTTGTTTAACTCCATGGTCTTACATCCTTCCTTTTATCGTCTATCGTCTCGCGTATATCGTATATCGTATTGATTAAAGATTTTTACCTTCTGGGTTCCTGGCTCCTGACTTCTATTTTCTTCACCATATACTAAATACTATTAATTATTCTTTTTTCCGTTATTATTTTATCTACCGGGATATCATTTTTCTCGATAGGAATTCTCTTTACTATCTGCATTTCAAAAGCCAAAGCAATAACTGGGGTAGAAGTGCGTATTTCTCTTAAGAAATTATCGTAATATCCAAACCCTCTTCCAATCCTGTTTCCACTTAAATCAAAAACAACTCCGGGTACTATTATTAAATCCATATTCTCCGGAGGGAATAATCTATAATATTCCTTCTTCGGCTCTAAAATCCCCTTTTCGCCTATTTCTAATTCAGTATCAAAATCGATAATTTTCGAAGGGGTTAAATTAACCGATTTTGTCAGGATAACGGGTACAAAAACATTTTTACCCATTTTAATAGACATTTTAATCATTTCTTCGGTCTGTACTTCGCTTCTGGTAGCAACATAAAACATAATATTTTGGGAATGTTTGTACTCTTCCGTTTCAGCCAGGCTTAAAAATATTTTTTGACTTTCATTTTCTATCACTTCCACAGCTAATGAAAGCCTTTTTTTAAATATATTGCTTCGAATTTCTTCTTTTTTCATAATTTTTATTATAATATAGTTATTTATTATTTTTGTCAAAATTATATCGCGTATTTCGTATATCTTATATCATAATTAGTATCATATGAAGAAAATCAGTTTTGGGAATAGAAATATTGCAAATAGTTCAAAAAGAAAAAAACATATTTTTTTTGTAAATTATAAAACCCCGCTATGTCGTGTGCATTAGGTTTTGATACCTGTCCCCAAACAGGTGGGTATCTACCTAAATGTTTTAGGTTTCCTCGTCAAGCAAATTTGCTAACGTTAGGTATTTGCCTTTCTTCAATTTGAAGGAGACCTACCTCAGGCGTACACATCACATTTAGAGCTTGATCCCTCTTATATAAGTGTTGGTTCAAAACTTAATTAGTCAGCACGAACACAGCAGGGTAAATTGTGTATTTTCTTATTTTTATAGTATCACATCTCATTGTATCTTTCAATATCGGTTCGTACCTCAAAAAATGAAAAATTGAAAACGTAAAGCTCAATACCAAAGCTTAAAACTTAAAATTAAAGAATATCTTTCAAGTTAAACTAAATAATTTCCAAAAATGTTAGGTTCAAGCATATTAATCTCATGGTCAAGATTAATTTTTAAATTTTGAATTATGGTTTTCCGTTTTTGGCTTTAACTTTTTAATTAAAAATGCTATTTTTTTGGTAAATCTAATTTTATATGCAGATCTTTCAACTGTTTTTGATCTACCTCGGACGGAGCATCAGTTAACAGACAAGTAGCTTTTTGGGTTTTGGGGAAAGGAATGACTTCTCTGATCGAAGTTGATCCGGCCAAGAGCATAACCATTCTATCCATACCAAAGGCAATTCCCCCGTGTGGTGGTGCTCCATATTTTAAAGCTTGTAATAAAAATCCGAATTTTTCCTCTGCTTTCTTATCATCTATTCCCAGCAATCCAAAAATTATTTTTTGTAGTTCGTTATTGTATATTCTGATACTTCCTCCTCCAATTTCGTTCCCGTTGAGCACTAAATCATATGCTTTTGAACGAACTTTCAGTGGATCGTATTCCAATAATTTAATATCTTCTTCAATAGGCGCCGTGAAAGGATGATGAACTGATTCATATCTTTTTTCCTCAAGATTATATTCTAACAAAGGAAAATTTGTAACCCAAAGGAAATTAAATTCTTTTTTATTATGATCAATCAGTTTTAAATCTTCTGCTAATTTTAACCTCAGATTTCCTAATGCTTCATAAACCACTTTGCCCCGGTCAGCTACGATTAAGATAAGATCTCCGGAATTTGCATTGGTTCTAAGCTTAACTTTTTCTATCTCTTCGGGGGAAAGAAACTTGGATATGGAAGACTGAGTATCCTTTCCTTCTTTAATTTTTATATAGGATAAACCTTTTGCACCAAATGTAGTAATAAATGATTGTAAATCATCAAGTTTTTTTCGGGAGAATTCCTTATCGCTTACCACTTTAATGGCACATATTTCTCCTTTGTTTTTAATTACTTCTTTAAACACTTTAAAATCACTTTTTTTAAATATTTCAGTAATATTTATTATTTCCATTTCAAATCTTAAGTCCGGTTTATCTGTGCCATATCTGGTAATCGCTTCCTTGTAATCCATCTTGATAAAAGGTGTTTTAATTTTAATATTAAACAATTTGCCAAGCAAATAAACAAACATCTCTTCTATCAAACTAAATATATCGTCCCGGTCAACAAAAGACATTTCCATATCAAGTTGAGTAAATTCCGGTGCCCGGTCAGCTCTTAAATCTTCGTCACGAAAACATCTTACTATCTGGAAATATTTTTCAAATCCTGCAACCATCAATAATTGCTTGAATAATTGAGGGGATTGAGGTAAAGCATAAAATTTTCCCGGATTCACTCTGCTGGGGACTATATAATCTCTCGCACCTTCCGGTGTGCTCTTGGTTAAAAAAGGTGTCTCTATGTCTAAAAAACCTTTTCCGTTTAAGTAATTTCTAATTTCCATACAAACCTGATGTCGTAAACGCAAATTTTTTTGCATCTTTAACTGTCTTAAATCCAGATATCTATATTTCAATCTCAAATTATCGCTTATCTCAATCTTATCATCTATATTAAAAGGCAGGGTATCGGAAATATTTAATATTTTTATCCGTTTTGCTTTAATTTCAATTTCTCCTGTTGTCATATTAGGGTTTATATAACCTTCTAAACGAGAAACAACTTTTCCTTGAACCGCCAGCACATATTCATTTTTAATTTTGCGGGCTTTTTTGTGTAATTCAGTAGAATCTTTTGGGTTAAACACAATTTGTGTTATCCCATAACGGTCTCTTAAATCAATAAAGATTAGATTACCATGATCTCTTCTGCTCTGAGCCCAACCCATTAATATTACTTCCTTTCCAATATCATCTTTACGAAGCTCACCACAGGAATTAGTCTTTTTCCAAGAACCCATGGATTCTATAAATTCTTTTGTTTTTTTCATTTTAGTTGTCCACACTCCTTTATGTATCTTATTGCGTATTTGGTATAGTTCCACGCTATTTTTAGGGATAAATTTTATTCAACATTCTCGGGAAAGGAATAGTTTCTCGAATATGGCTTAAACCACATATCCAGGCAACAGTCCTTTCTATTCCTAAACCAAATCCTGAATGAGGAACCGAACCATATTTTCTTAAATCTAAATACCACTCATACTTTTCTCTGGGTAATTTATGTTCTTCAAGCCTTCTTTCTAATAATTCATAATCATCAATTCTTTGTCCGCCCCCGATAATTTCTCCGTATCCTTCAGGGGCTAAAAGATCAGCGCCCAATACAACATCCTCTCTTTTTGGGTCGGGTTTCATATAAAAAGCCTTACATTTTGCAGGATATCTATGAACGAACACGGGTCTATCATATCTGTTTGATAAAATTGTTTCATCTTCTCCGCCGAAATCATCTCCCCATTCAACTTTTACACCATTGCTTTTTAAAATATTTATTGCTTCATCATATGAAATTCTTGGGAAAGGTGTTTTAATAAGCTCTAATTTTGCTATATCTCTTTCTAACAGCTTTAATTCGCTGGTTCTTTTTTCCAATACCTTCTCAACAATATAAGTTATTAAATTTTCTTCAATTTCATTACATTGCTCAAAATCCACATAGGACGCCTCGGGTTCTACCATCCAGAATTCCATTAAATGTCTTCTGGTTTTTGATTTTTCAGCCCGGAAAGTTGGCCCAAAACAATACACTTTCCCGAAAGCTGCGGCAGTTGCTTCATTGTAAAGCTGCCCGCTTTGTGCAAGATAGGCTTTATCATCAAAATAGGCAGTTTCGAATAAAGTAGTAGTGCCTTCACAGGCTGCTGGAGTAAGTATAGGTGTATCGATTAAAATAAAACCATTGTTGTCTAAAAAATCTCTAATAGATCTGATTATTTCTGCTCTTATTCTTAAAATAGCGTTTTGCCGGGGTGATCTTAACCATAGATGACGATAATCCATTAAATATCCCACTCCATGTTCTTTTAGAGAGATTGGGTAATTATCTTCAGCTCCGCTTACTACTTCAATATTTTTTACTAATATTTCGTATCCCAAAGGAACTCTTTTTTCTTCTTTGACTACTCCCGATATTTTAATCGATGATTCATAATTAATATTGTCAACTTCCTCGAAGATATTTTCATCCATTTCACTTTTAATGAGAGTACCTTGAATAAAACCTGTTCCATCTCTTATAATTAAAAATTTTATCTTCCCACTTGAACGTCTATTGTAAAGCCATCCACTAATTTCTACTTCTTGTCCTTCATATTTTTTAATATCGCTTATTCTTATACTTTCCATCTATACTGCCTCCTTAAGATTGTCAGTAGAACCGTCCCCCTGACAATATTTTATTAAGCTATCTATCTTAACTTCTTTTTGTTCTTTGGTGTGCATATTACGAAGAATTACCATATTTTTAGATATTTCTTCTTCTCCCACTATCACTGTATATCTTGCTTTAATCTTATTGGCTATCCTCATTTGTGATTTTAAACTTCCACCGGAATAATCCATATCAGCAGATAAGTTGGCGTTTCTAATTTGTTGTAATAACCTGAAGGCTCTATCTTGATTCTTTTCACTAACTTTAGCAACGAATATATCCAATCCTTTTTTTGGGGGTAATGCTACCTTTTGTTGATCCAAAGCAATAATCATTCTCTCCATGCCTGCGGCAAATCCTACTGCTGGTGTCGGACTTCCTCCTAATTCCTCAACTAAATCATCATATCTTCCACCGCCGGCAATTGAATTCTGAGCACCCAATTTTCCTGAAACAATCTCAAAAGCAGTTTTGGTATAGTAATCTAATCCCCTCACTAAACGAGGATCTTCATAAAATATAATTTTTTGGTCATTGAGATATGATTTAACTTCTGTAAAATGCGATTCGCACTCCTGACAAAGATTATCAATAATCACCGGAGCTTCTTCTATAATTTCCTTACAGTCATCCTTTTTACAATCCAAAACTCTTAAAGGATTTTTAGTGTATCTCTCTTTGCATTCGGAACAAAGAAAATCTTTCTTATTCTCTAGATACTTTTTTAATTTTTGGATGTAATCAGCTCTGCATCTTTTACAACCTACACTGTTTATTAATATTTCAAGATTTTTTAAACCCAGCTTTTTGTACACATCTAACGCAGTGAGAATAACTTCAGCATCTGCAGCAGGCGCTTGGGTACCTATAATTTCAATTCCAAATTGATTAAATTGACGAAACCTTCCTGATTGTGGTTTCTCGCATCTGAACATTGGGCCAAGATAGAATAACTTAATTACTTTTGAAATTCTATTCATACTATTTTCTAAATAAGCCCTGACCACCGGTGCAGTCCCTTCAGGTCGCAAAGTAAGACTCCTTCCTTTTCTATCAGGAAAAGTAAACATCTCTTTAGTCACTATATCGGTTGATTCACCTATACTCCGGACAAAAAGGTCAGTATATTCAAAGAACGGTGTTCTTATTTCTATATATCCATATTTATTTAATATCTCTTTTATAACATCTTCGACATAATACCATTTTGAAATATCCCCGGGTAAAATATCTTGTGTTCCTTTGGGAACTCTAATGAACAATATTATCCCCTCCTTTTCTTCCTTTTCTTCCTTTTCTTTTTTAATATCTATATTTGTGTTCCATGAAAGCCTTTTTATCAATCGCCTTCTTCATGGCATCTTCCTGACTAATTTTTCCCTCCATAAGTAAATCTTTCAATGATTGATCTAAGCTCTGCATTCCATCTTTCTTGCTAATCTGTATAGTTGAAGAAATTTGATAAGCCTTTCCTTCTCTGATTAGATTTTTAATTGCCGGATTAGCAACCATTATTTCCAAGGCAGGAACTCTGCCTTTTTCGTCTAAATCAGGCAATAAAGTTTGAGCCACTACCCCCAGGAGAGAACCAGCAAGCTGCATTCTAACCTGATTTTGTTGATGAGGAGGGAATACATCTATTATCCTTTCTACTGTCTCTGATGCACTTATAGTGTGAAGAGTAGAGAATACCAAATGTCCGGTTTCAGCTGCAGTTAATGCCATAGAAATAGTTTCCAGGTCCCTCATTTCCCCAACCAGAATTACATCAGGATCTTCTCTTAAGGCATTACGCAGAGCAGAGGCAAACGATTTGGTATGAGATCCTATTTCTCTTTGAGAAACAAGGCAATTTTTATGTGAATGAATAAATTCTATAGGGTCTTCGATGGTAATTATATTATCGTACCGTTTTTTATTTATAATATCAATTAAAGCTGCTAAAGTAGTTGATTTGCCACTTCCGGTTGGTCCGGTAACCAATACTAATCCTCTATCCTTTTCGGTAAAATCGGAAAGAATCGAAGGTAAACCTAATTCAGAAAGGTTTTTTATTTTCTCGGGTATTAATCTAAAAGCTGCACCTTCGCCACGACGATGCTTAAAAACATTTACTCTAAATCGAGATACATCAATCAACTCGTAAGATAAATCTAATTCACCAAATCTTTCAAAATCATTTTTCTGCTTTTCGCCTAGAATGTTACTTATCATTTCATGGGTAATCTCCGGAGTCAATTCGGGTAGATCTAATCTTTTTAATTTACCATTTATACGGAGTACCGGAGGGATTCCTGTATTAAGGTGTAAATCAGAAGCCTCTTTGTTTTTAGCTTCAATTAACAATTCCTTTATTTGCATAACTAACCTCCCCTTTGTTTTTTTTAATTAATATTAATTAACCATGTCTAATAAAATTATAAATTATCTTTATGGTGAAATATCTGATTGATCGTTTCGTCGATATTTTGAAAAGACGCCAGAACAAATTTTAATTTTCTTTTGGTAATCTCCTTGATTATCTCGATAGCCTCTTCGTCTGTGGGGTCAGCCATGGCAATAACCAATTCTTCATTTAACTCCATTATGGGTATCACTTTAAATTTTTTAAGGATATCTTCAGAAATTTTTTGTGATAATTGAGTATCAATATTACCAACATTTATCTGAACATAAGGAAGATTTAACTGTTTTCCTAAAACCCAATTTATTTCATCTTGAGTAACCCTTCCCGATTCAATTAATATTTCTCCTATTCTTTTTTCCTTGGATGATTGAATTTTCAACCCTTCCTCCAATTGCTCAGGAGTAATGATATTATAATGTATCAATATTTGTCCTAATTTTTTAGGGTCTTTTTTCACTCCTTGTTCTTCCATAAATTTAATAGTCCTCCCCTTTTTATATTATTAAAAAATCCCTGATAATGCTTTATTTAAGTATTATCAGGGACGAGAATTTCTCGCGGTGCCACCCTGCTTGAATGGTAGTTAATCCACTCCGCTTATCAGCCAATTAACGTAGGCTATCCGATTAAGTTTACTATTCTTTCAACTTAATTACATTACATAGGGGTCTTTCAATCACCTTTTATATAATCTTCAAAAGGTAACCTACTCTCCTATTTTCTATTTTTAAGAGTATAGCATTTTAAAATTTAAGTAATTTTATATAATTCCAATTAAAAAGTCAAGTTAACTCTCGTATTGCGTATCGAGTATTGCATCAGGAAAAGAATTCATGAATCTAATTCGTGTTTTGTAAGTAATATTTTTATTTTTACGTTTTAATAACTTCCGCGGGTTTCCATAAATACTTTTTTGTCAATTGCCTTTTTTATAGCTTCTTCTCTACTGATTTTCCCTTCCACCAGTAATTCTTTTAAAGATTGGTCTAAGCTTATCATGCCGTCTTTCCTGCCCATTTGAATCATTGCAGGCATTTGATGTATTTTTTCTTCCCTTATAATATTTCTAATTGCCGGAGTAGCAATCATCAATTCAAGGGCCGGTACTCTTGCTTCCCCATCTATAGTAGGTAGTAAAGTTTGTGCAACAATACCCAAAAGAGATTCGGCGACTTGCATTCTAATTTGATATTGTTGATGCGGAGGAAATACATTTATTACTCTTTCTACCGTTTCTGCTGCACTGTTAGTATGAAGAGTGGAGAATACTAAATGTCCGGTTTCCGCTGCGGTTACCGCCATAGAAATGGTTTCCAGGTCTCTCATTTCCCCCACTAATATTACATCAGGATCTTCTCTTAAGGCGCTCCGTAAAGCATAGGCAAAAGAATCTGTATGAATCCCCACTTCTCTCTGGTCAACAACACAGTTTTTATGATTATGGATAAATTCAATAGGGTCTTCAATGGTAATGACGTGTTCATATCTCTCTTTATTTATTATATCTATTAAAGAAGCTAATGTAGTTGTCTTTCCACTGCCGGTAGGGCCGGTAACCAATACAAAACCCTTTGATTTTTTAGTAAAAGTAGTTAGTTCCTCCGGTAAGCCTAATTGTGCAAGAGATTTTATAACCTCAGGAATTAATCTGAAAGCTGCAGCTTCACCTCTTCGAGTTTTAAAGCAATTAGTCCTAAATCTTGTTTTGTCTTTCAATTCAATAGAAAAATCTAATTCATTAAGCTCTTCATACTTATCTTTTTGTTTATCGGAAAGTATGCTATAAATCATCTCGTGAACATTTTCTCGAGATAATTCCGGTAAATTTAATTTTCTCAATTTACCGTTTATACGAAGAACCGGGGGGATTCCAACTGTGATATGTAAATCCGAAGCGTCTCTTTCTTTGGTAATAGCTAATAGCTCTGTTATATCCATATAACTAAATTCTTCCTTTCCTAGGTTTTTTAAATTAGAAAAGATTAGCTGAATTGGACTATTATTTTATCAGAGATAGCTCTATTATGCAAAAGGTATTCGTATATCGTATACTATTTTAATTCTGCTTTTTTCTTTAGTATCTCCACTTTATCGGTCTTTTCCCAGGTAAAATCTTTATCTTCCCTGCCAAAGTGTCCATAGGAAGCAGTTTTTCTGAAAATTGGTTTTCTAAGATCTAACTGCTTTATTATTGCGCCCGGCCGCAAATCGAAAACTTCCTGAATTAATTTTAATATTTTTATTTGGGTGATTTTTTCTGTTCCAAAAGTATCTACCATAATAGAGACGGGGTGAGCCACTCCAATAGCATAGGCAATTTGTATTTCACATCTGTCAGCCAATTCAGCAGCTACAATATTTTTTGCAATATACCTTGCCATATAACTTCCAGATCGGTCTACCTTAGTAGGGTCTTTTCCTGAGAAACATCCACCTCCATGACTTCCGACTCCTCCATAAGTATCTACAATTATTTTTCTACCGGTTAGACCGGTATCAGCCTGGGGACCGCCTATAACAAATCTTCCTGTTGCATTAATAAAGTATTTAGTATTTTCATCAAGGTATTTTTGAGGTATAACCTGATTAATAACTTTTTCTTGGATATCTTTTTGTATAGTTTCATAGGGAATATCCGGATGATGTTGAGCGGCAATTACAATTGCTTCTACCCTTTTTGGATCTCCATTCTCATATTCAACTGTAACCTGAGATTTACCATCTGGTCTAAGATACGGAATAATTTTCTTTTTCCTTGCTTCTGTTAATCGATAAGTTAATTTATGAGCTAATAATATAGGAAGGGGCATAAATTCGTGAGTTTCTCTACAGGCATACCCGAACATCATTCCCTGATCACCTGCTCCAGTATTTTCCAGGTTATTTTTTTCTTTTTCTGTTTTTTTTGCTTCCAGTGATTTACTAACTCCCCGATCTATATCCTTGGATTGTTCATCAATAGAGGTTAACACCGCACAAGTATCACAATCGAATCCGTATTTAGCCCTGGTGTAACCTATCTCACGTATTGTTTTACGCACTATTTTAGGGATATCAACATAACAAGAAGTAGTAATCTGCCCTGCGACCATAACTAATCCGGTAGCAACCAGAGTTTCTACCGCTACCCTCCCATAAGGATCTTCTCGGTAGATTTCATCCAGTATAGCATCAGATATTTCATCGGCAATCTTATCCGGATGCCCTTCGGTAACTGATTCGGAAGTAAACAAATATTTGTTCTTCAAGGTATATATCTCCTTTTTCCAATTATAAATATTTTTTATATTCCTCATTATTGGCCATTCGTTTGATTATTTTCTTTAAATCGCTTTCTCGGTTTTTGGGATAAATTAATTTTATATCTCCACTTGATATTACAACTAAATCAGATAAGCCAATAGTAACAACTAAACCTTCATCATTAATAATAATGCAATTATTGGTATCTACTCCTTCATGTCCACCTTGAATTACATTACCGTCTTTATCCTGAGAAAAAATTCTCTCCATGGAAGTCCACGAACCAATATCGTCCCAGCTAAAATCTCCTTTTACGACCAATCTATTTGAAACTTTTTCCATGATTGCATAATCTATAGATATTTTTTCCAATCCATAAAATACTTCTTTTACAATTTCTTTTTTGTGCAATGTCCCTAAACTATCTTTAATTTTCATTAATCCCTGATAAAGATTTGGAGTCTCTTTTTCCAAAGCATTCAAAATATCTCGGCAAGTCCAGACAAATATACCGCTATTCCAAAGATAGTTTTCTCTACTTATAAATATTTTTGCAGTTTCCAGATCCGGTTTTTCTGTAAAATTCTTCACCACACAAGCGGTAATGTTGTCATTCTTTTCTACTTCTTCACCTACGCAAATATAGCCATATCCGGTTTCCGGACGTGATGGTTTAATGCCTATGGTAATTAAATTACCTGTTTGTCGAGCAAGTTTACAAGATTCTTTAATAACCGCTAAAAAACTCTCTCTCTCTTTTATAATATGATCAATGGGAAGCGTAATCATGGTAGTAGCAGGGTCTTTATATCTGTGTTCAATAATTACTGCAGCCAAACCAATACAGGCAGCAGTATCTCTACCTATCGGTTCAAGGATATAATTTAAATAATCTATTTCGGGAAGAGCATCTTTTATTCCCTCAAAAAGATCTTCAGTAGTGGAGATAAATACATCCGATAAATCAATTAGCGGAGATACGCGATTAATGGTTTCTCTTATCATGGTATTTCCACCGGTAATAGATAACAACTGTTTAGGTGTATCAAATCGACTGTGCGGCCAAAACCTTTGACCCCGCCCTCCAGCCATCATAACTGCTACATTTTTCATATAAATTACCTCCTCTTTTTAAAATCGTATATTGTATATAGTATATCGTATATAGTAGATATAAGAAAATGCAGAGGCTAGAGTGAAACCGTATCTGGTATTTCGTAAAAAGATAGAAGTCAGAAGACAGAATTCAATATTCAGAATTATCTTAAACTATGGAGCTATATTATAAAACAAAATATTTTGTACTATGCTGACTTCGGCTCACTTGCTCCTGAATTCCTATTTTTCCTTTTCATTATATAACCATTTTTATAATTTATCAAAAAATTTAATTAAGGTTTATTTACTGATTATCAAAGGATATACTCTTTTATATAAAATTAAAGTTATAAAACTACTGATAATTCCTTTTAAAAGATTAAAGGGAATAATAGCCGGAGTCAACATCTTAACCACAATATCTCTACCAACCCCCAAATAAAGTGGTGTAATTATTAAATTAGCCGGTATCATTACCAAGGTCATTGCTAATGTTCCCAAAATTAATCCTAGAATTGCTCCCTTTTTGTTATGATGCAAGAAATAAATTTGAGATGATACGAATATAAAAGTTCCCGTTGCCAAAAAATTCATTAAAGCACCGTAAGGACCGCCTTGTCCGGTGATAAGAGCAAAAAGAACTGCGGTAATTAGAGACATTAAAACTCCAATTTTCGGACCAAGTTTAAAAGATCCGATCAAAAGAAATACACTCCCCGGATCATATAATAAAAATGGCGCCTGGGGCAAAATGGGAAAATGAATAAAATATCCTGCTACTATCGATAAGGCAACTAATAATCCAATACTTGTAATTTTTTTGCTTTTCATGCTAATTCTCCTTTTTATTTTTAAGTAATTTTTTAAAATAAAATATCCCCGAAATAAATTAATTTTTCGGGGATAATCTTTGTTCAATGCAAAGTGCTTCTTCTCCCTTCCAGACTTTACTGTCGGCTCTGGCTTTTACCAGATCTGATTGGTACTCACAATAGCAAATACCAATCTCGTGGGCTTATTCAATCATTGACCTAGATCAATAGATAGAATTTACCACCGGTCGGGAATTGGTTAGTTTTAGATTAACCTCACCCTGCCCCGAAAAAGCATAATCTTCAATATTCAATTTTGAGAAATTATATCACTTCTATTATTATATTGCAATAAAAAATTCAGTAATTAACCGATTGACCAATCCACCAACACATTGCTTATTTCGGGCAGACACAAGGTCTGCCCCTACTTGTACATCAACCTAATCTTTTTTCTTATTCTTTCTCTTTTTTTTACTATACACTAAACGCTGTACGCTCCACGCTAATCACATACTAACGACTAAATTAATCGGTAATATTGATCTCATTTTCAACTTCTTCCAGGCTAAATCCTCTTAAATTAGCATAATAATCTAATACCTTGTTCACATAATTATCAGGTAATTCTTGATTATTGCTTAAGTGTTCTTGAACAGCATAAGGCCCTTGGTTATAGGCTATTACAGCAGTTTTTAAATCACTAAAATCTCTATTTAAAATAGATAGGTAATAGGTTCCAATTTTGATGTTTTTAATAGGATCAAGCAATGTTTTCTCTGCACCGTCCCACTTAATACCGATGTTTTCTGCTAGTTCCGCAGCTATAAATCTTCTTACCTGGCACAATCCATAAGCATAAGCATCAGAGATGGCTTTGGGATCGTAATTACTTTCTATCTTTATTAGGGCAGTTATTAACAAGGGATTAAAATTATATTTTACAGCTTCTTCATAAATAGTTTTAGATATCTCATATATGGATTTACTGTCTAAAGCGGAATTATTTTTAGAAATTTCCTTTACTGCCTTGGTAATATAATATTCTCTTTTAACTTCGTTTGAAATCATCCCGGTCAGTTCTTGTAATTGCATGTATATATCCGTAAATTGGTCTCTACCTATTTTAATTTGATTATATTTTTTTACTTCATTGGATAAGTCTTCTACCACAGTAACCAAATTCTCATATTTTAAATCAATATTTTCAACATATTTTTCTGTTTGCATGTTTAAGTTACTAATATTGATTTGTAAAACGATAAAGAAAGTGGTTATAAGAAGCATAAAAACTATAAATATCAATCCACGATTTTTACTAATATTTTCTCTAAGCGAACTTGATATGTCAACTTTCTCTCCTTTAATTTTTGCAGTAGACATAAATTTCCCTCCTTGGGTATTTTTTTAGGAATGTAACTTAATTTACTGTATTTTACTACCTTCAGTTATATCTCTATCTACAGTTAATAAAACTACATTATCTTTATTTACCGCTGCTAAAAGCATGCCTTGGGATTCTATTCCTCTAAGCTTTACAGGCTGTAAATTAGTTACTATTACAATTTTTTTTCCTAATATTTCTTCGGTAGAGTAATGCTTTTTTACACCAGCAACAATAGTTCTTGTTTCTTCTCCCAAATTTATTCCCAGTTTCAGCAATTTATCTGCTCCGCTTACTTCTTCAGCAGAAATGACTTTTCCTACCCTTAAATCATTTTTTTTAAATTCATCGTATGATACAATATTAACTTTATCTTCTTCTTTCTCCTTCTGTGTTTTATTTTTAGTATCAATTCTGGGAAATATTACTTTCCCTGGCTTAACTAAAATTCCCGGCATTAATTTTCCCCATAAGGCTTCCTTATCTAATCTTGTTTTTTTCAAATCACTTTTTAACCCTAACTGTTCCCAGATCTCCCCGGTCTTCACTGGCATAAAGGGGTAAATTAAAATAGTAACCAAGCGTATAGATTCGGCCAAATTGTATAAAATAGTAGACAATCTTTCTTTCTGTGAATTTTCGCGTCCCAATATCCAGGGTTCGGTTTGGTCAATATATTTATTGGTTCTTCTTATAAATTGCCATATAGTTTCTAAAGCAGTATTGAGCGATAAATTATTCATTTGAGAATAATATTTTTCTATAGTCTTTAGCGCAAAATTTTCTAACTCCACATCGTATTTTTCTTTTTCTATTGCTGATTGAGGAATTTCTTTGTTAAAATACTGGGTAATCATGGCTATGGTTCTACTTACTAAATTCCCCAAATCATTGGCCAAATCGTAATTTATTCTTTTAATCAAAAAATTTTTAGAGAAATTACCGTCCTGCCCAAAAGAGACCTCTCTCATTAAAAAATACCTGAAAGCATCAGCACCAAATTCTTCTGCCATTTGATAGGGGTCTACTACATTACCTTTGGATTTTGACATTTTTTCTCCCTCGATAGTCCACCAGCCATGGGCAAAGACCATACGGGGAGGTTCAATCCCGGCTGCCATTAACATAGTAAACCAGATAACAGTATGAAATCTTAATATATCTTTTCCCACTAAATGAACATCTGCCGGCCAGTATTTATCGAATTTTTTATTATCTTCGCTATATCCTGCTACGGTAATATAGTTTATTAAAGCATCATACCAGACATAAATTACATGATTATCATCAAAAGGCACATCTATTCCCCATTTTAAGCTTCTTTTTGTTCTGGTGATACTTTGATCTTTAAGACCGCTTTTTACAAAACTTATGATTTCATTTCTTCTCGTTTCCGGCTGAATGCACTCGGGGTGTTTCTCAAAATATGATAATATTTTATCCTGGTATTTTGACATTTTAAAGAAATAACTTTCTTCTTTTATTTTTTCAATTTTCTTTCCACAAGTAGGGCATATTTTATCCGTGAGTTGAGTTTCAGTCCAAAATGTCTCACAGGGTACGCAATACCAGCCCTCATATTCACCTTTATAAATATCTCCATTATTGTATAATTTATTAAATATCTCCTGTACTACTTTAATATGTCTTGGTTCAGTTGTACGTATAAAATCATCACATTTAATATTTAACAGAGGCCAGAGATTTTTAAATTTCAATACCACTTTATCTGCCAATTCCAAAGGTGTTAGATTCATTTTTTCAGCAGAACTAACAATCTTTTGGCCATGTTCGTCAGTCCCGGTAGAAAAAAGAACATCATATCCGCATAGTTTTTTATATCTGGCCATTACATCCGCAGCTATAGTTGTATAGGCATGTCCGATGTGAGGTACATCATTAACATAATATATTGGAGTAGTTATATAAAATGTTTTTTCCGGTTGATTTTTATTTTCCATTGTTCATCATCCTTTCTTCATTTCCAATATTTTTTTATATATCAAATTCTTTGGGGTATTTAGTTTTTTCTGGGATATTTTTATAATATCTTTATTGGAATAACCCTGATTTTTTAATTTATTAATATATTCTTCAAGTATACATTCATTAATTAAAAATTCTACACTATCAATTTCCTTTTTTTTAATTCCACCTTGAACGATAAGAGTAATTTCTCCTTTTATTTCTTTGGAATTAATTTTACTCAGAACCTGGCTTATTTTCCCTCTGATTATTTCTTCGTACCTCTTGGTTAGCTCTCGAGCAATAACTATTTCTCTGTCTCCCAAGGCCTCCGACATATCTTTAAGAGTTTTTTTCAATCTATGCGGGGCTTCGTAAAAAATAATAGTTCTTTCTTCATTTTCTATGCTAATAAAATATTTCTTTCTCTCTTTTATTTTACGAGGCAAAAAACCATCAAAAATAAATTTATCAGTAGCCAACCCCGAGACAACTAAGGCAGTTATTAGAGCTGAAACACCGGGTATTGGAATTATCTTTATATTATTTTTTATTGCTAAATTTATCAATACATATCCCGGATCAGAAATTCCCGGCGTACCCGCATCTGACACCAGAGCAATGTTCTGACCGTTTTTTAATATTTCTACTAGATAAGGAGCTTTTTTAAATTTATTATATTCATAGTAGCTTGTAACTTTGTTATTTATCTGGTAATGATTTAATAATTTTTTTGTATGTCTGGTATCTTCAGCGGCAATTAAGTTTACTTCTTTTAAAATGGATATGGCTCTAAGGGTGATATCTTCTAAATTACCTATTGGCGTTCCGCAAATATATAGAATACCACTATCTTTGTTTTCATTCAAATTAATTATCTGTCTCCATTTTATTATTAAAATTGAGGAACATGGGGTCCTCGATTTTTAATTCTTCTTTCCCGCTTTTTATTCCCTCTAGTAATACAAGATTCGCACTTTCTCCCGGTCTTGGATGAATGAATTTTGCAATTTTTGGCTCAATACCATATTTTTTTAAAGCCATCACCAATTTTGCCAGTTTCGTACTTCTGTAGATTAAATAAATTCTTCCCTTATTCTTTAACAAATAATTACTTATGGAAATTATGTCTTCTAAATCTCCGTTGATTTCGTGCCGGGCAATGGCCCTGCTACTTGAAGGATTAATCTTTCCCTGCCTCAAAGAAATATAAGGAGGGTTACTTACCACAACATCGAATTGCTGGTTTTTAAAAATATTTTTTAAGTTTCTGAAATCTTCTTGAATTATGTTTATATTATTATGTAATTTATTCAATTCAACGCTTCTTCTGGCCATATCGGCTAAATTTTTTTGTACTTCGATTCCATAAATAGCCAATCCTTTTTTTTTACCAAGTAAAAGCAGAGGAATTATTCCGGAACCAGTTCCCAAATCAATAATTTTTTCATAGTTTTTAAGTTTAATAAAATTAAGCAATAAAATAGAATCCACCGAAAAACGATATGAATCACTTGCCTGGATTATTTTTAATCCGTTAACTCCCAAATCTTCGATTTTTTCATTATTATTCAATTTAAACATATATCTTATCTCGTATATAGCATATCGTATATCGTAAGTAGAATAGAATATAGAAAACTAATTAATCAACTAACTCTGCACTCAACGCAATATACTAAATCATTCTTTATTATTATTTTTAGTACTTTTATTTATTATTCCGAGTTCTCCGAGTTCCTCTTCGGGTATTTTAATTCTTTTCTTAACACCATTATCAGCGTCTAATTCAACTATTATATATTTTTGTAATACATTTATTTCAATTACTTTTCCCTTGCCCTTTTCTGTTTCAATATCGTCTTTCATCTTAGGATATTTTTTTAAGCTCTCTTTATAGAATTCAGACTCGTAGGACAAGCAACACATCAGTCTTCCGCATAGACCTGATACTTTAGATTGATTCAA
>RRYU01016890.1_pt1 | contig 55033 bp, 43 predicted proteins | sample 2162651 | NCBI WGS metagenome assembly RRYU01 (sample SAMN10267283, study PRJNA491782) | microbial mat metagenome | isolation source: biomat in the production well | place: Japan: Minami-Kanto gas field, natural gas well KTG3 | collected 2017-06
TCAACGGTTATGCGGCTTGTCGCATGATGAAAGAGGAAAACTTCAGTGTCATGGATGGCGGCATCAATATTATTTCTGGTGGTTACAATCTGGAAGCTGTGGGTGTAAGCGGCGCTCCAGGGGGTGAAAAAGATGCGGCATGCGCCAGAAAGGCACTCGAGTGCTTGAGTGAGCGCATTGAATTTGCGATCGAGTGATGCAGGGCTTCAAAGGCGGGTGATCGCTCAGGAACGGTTGGATGGCCTTCTGTCCTTTTGCAGGCCGGCTGCATGGGTCGATACAGCCTTATCCCCACTGAGTGCCCGATACCACGAACAATGAAAGGGATAACCCGGAAAGAAAGCTTGGAATAGCCAATACCAGAAGGAGCAAAAGTCCTAACACCCTGTGCCCGGCTTTCTTCAGCCGGAGACCTCCGCCAATGATGACCACCATGACCGCCATCGCGGTCATCTACGCGAAGATATCACTCACGGTCTGCAAGACCAACGTAAGCAGCGGGATGCCGCTACCGCAGCGCGCCTTGAAGGCGAGCGAAAATCCGGCGCAAACTGCAACACTTATTTCGTTCCACACCCAAGCTGATTCCGAATTTCGATTCCAGGATATGCTGGAGCAGTCCAGGGTGGAGTTCCGGGTAACATCGGCTGCACGGGGATGAATTACCTGCATCAGGATAATCGGCTGGAGTCGAAAGAATGTGGATCCGAGGTTCAAGAGTCCGGTGAATTGGTCGAAACATGGGGTAACAGTGACTTCGGGGCAGATTTGTAATGCGCAATCTGGAGACTGAAAACAGAGAACTGCGCCGCCGCCTGCAGGACCTAAACGACGATGCACGCCACAATGAAACCCTACTCCAGCGTTTCCTGGACCGGGAATTGCGGTTCCTGGAAATAGACGGACTGGCGGAACTGTTGCTTGCACTTACGGATGGTCTTAAGTCCTCATTCGGACTGCAGGAGGTTTCGTTTCATCTGGTCGATACTGAGCATCGGGTTCGTAATCTGTTTGACCAGACCGGTCTGTCGGAAGGCATGTTCCCTAATGTGATATTCGTAGACCGGGTGGCTGACCTGGTTCCGGTCGTGCAAGGCTTGAGCAGCCCCAGGATCGGTGCATACAGGGAGCACATACACGCCGGTCTGTTCTCTGCGGACACGCTTATCCGCAGCGTGGCCATACTTCCCCTGAAGCGGGGAGAGGTCCGCGGGGCCATCAATCTGGGCAGCGACGACCCCCATCGCTATACCCATCGGCATGCCACCGACTTCATGCATCGTTTGAGCGTTATCGCCGCCGTTTGTCTGGAAAATGCGATTAATCGGGAACAACTCATCATTCACGGCTATACCGACCCCCTCACCAATCTGCGCAACCGACGCTATCTGGAAATACGATTACAGGAAGAAATCGCCAGCGCCTTGCGCTACCGCCAGCCACTGAGTTGTCTGTTCCTGGATGTCGATCACTTCAAGCGCATCAACGACCGTTATGGTCATGCCACGGGCGACATGGTTCTACGGGAGCAGGGGGGCTGCCTGGTGAGCCAGTTGAGGGCCAGCGATACTGCCTCACGTTACGGAGGGGAAGAATTCGCCGTCTTGCTGCCTCATACAGACATCGAAGCCGCCAGCCGTCTGGCGGAGCGGATACGAGCAGAGATCGCTATGCTCGATCTCACCCCGCAAACGCAGGATACACTGAAAACCACCATTTCCATCGGCGTCAGCACCTTCAGCCCCCGGTTGGAGCAACCGGAGTTACAGGCGGCATCACACAAAGAACTCGGCAATTATCTCTTGAACAGTGCCGATCAGGCCTTGTATCGGGCGAAAGCCAATGGACGCAACCGGGTGGAGAGTACCCCCTGGGTGGCGGAAATCGCAGAGTTGAGAGCGTCGCAGCCCTTGGCATCGAGGGCATGCCGCGAGTAAGGCCGGTACCTGCGCCAGCCCTGGCGCCGGAGGTCTTAACGGGCTGCATCCTGCTGTTCCCGCCACACTTGGGCGGCGGCGAATTGATCAGCCAGATAATCCATCTGCTCGGTCAGCACCTCACAAGCGCTATCCGCATTGCCATCCTGTAACGCCGCGAGCAACCGGCGGTGTTGGGCGATGATGACGGCACGCTCACGAAACCGAAACACCACCATGTTCATGACGGGCTGCAGGGCTTCAATGACGGTCACCATGACCATTTGCAGTATCCGGTTGTTGCTGGCATCCACCAGGGCGCGGTGAAAGCGCACGTCGGAGGCGCAAAAGGCTTCGTCGCTCAATTCTCCACCTGCCTGGTTTTCCAGTTCAGTCTGCATGATGGCCAACTGGGTTTGATCATGATTTTGCGCGGCCAGACGACAGCAGATCATCTCCATCTCACGTCTTGCCTGAGCGATGTCCGGCAGGTCGAACTCACCCAGACCGACCCCGAGCATGGCGGCAGTGGTGAGCGCGTCCTGCAGCTCCTCCTGACTGGGACGTTTGATGAAGTTGCCACCCGCCGGGCCCCGCCGTGAGCGGATCAGATTCTGGGCGGCCAGGCGCTTCAGGGCCTCGCGTATGGTGGGGCGTGAAACCCCGAAGCGCTGTGCCAGTTCCTCCTCTCCGGGCAGGCGGTCGTCAGCGCGCAAACGGCCATCGACGATGGCCTGCCGGATCTGCCGGGCAATCTGTTTGGGCAGGCTGTCGGTCGCCAGTGGTTTGTAGTCGATACTCATGGTTGAATCAGTTTATCTATTTGTTAGACAAATAGTAGATTGTCATCTACTTTATGTATACCGTTAGTTTGAATCCATGCTGAAGCAGTCACCCAAGAATGATATGCCGATAGCGAGGCGCAATATCGGCAGGTCATTGTTGCCGGATTCTTAAGTCCAGGACCTGCAGAGGAAAAAACCATGTCCGACACTTTCAAATCACTGGTACTCACTCAGGACGATGCTGGAAAAACCATCGCCGAAGTCCGCCAGTTGACCAACGATGATTTGCCTGAGGGCGACGTGCTGGTCGCGGTCGACTACTCCAGTCTCAACTACAAGGACGGCCTTGCCATCACCGGCAAGGGCAAGATCGTACGCACCTGGCCCTTGGTGCCAGGCATTGATCTTGCCGGCACGGTAATGGAATCCACCTCCCCGGATTATACGGCGGGCGACCAGGTGGTGCTCACCGGCTGGAGTGTTGGCGAGAAGTACTGGGGTGGCTACAGCCAACGTCAGCGGGTGCGTTCGAAATGGCTGGTGCCCTTGCCTGAGGGGCTGGACAGTCAGCGCGCCATGGCCATAGGTACCGCAGGTTTCACCTCCATGCTGTGTGTCATGACCCTTGAGGAAGCCGGCGTCACACCTGACAAGGGCACGGTTCTGGTTACCGGCGCATCGGGTGGTGTGGGCAGCGTCGCGGTGGCCATTCTCTCCAAGCTTGGCTATACGGTCGCGGCGGTCAGCGGCCGTCCGGAGACTGAGGCTTACCTGCGTCAATTGGGTGCTGCCGAGTTCGTCTCACGCGAAGAGATGAACCAACCGCCCCGTGCCCTGGAAGGGCAGCGCTGGGCCGGCGCCGTTGATACCGTGGGCAGCACATTGCTAGCCCGGGTATTGGCTGAGACTCAATATGGCGGTTGTGTGGCGGCCTGCGGTCTTGCCGGCGGTGCCGACCTGCCCACCACCGTCATGCCCTTCATCCTGCGCAATGTCAGTCTGCGAGGCGTGGATTCGGTGATGTGCCCGGTGCCAAGACGCATCGAGGCATGGGGGCGGCTGGTTGATGACCTTCCCTCCGATGCGCTGGGCGAGATCGGCCACATCGCCAGTCTGGAAGAACTGCCGGAACAGGCGGACAAGATCATAGCGGGACAGGTGCGAGGGCGGGTGATCGTCGACGTCAATCGTTAGCTGGAAGACATCGGCCCGGTTGAGTCGATTCATTTTCAGGGCTCCAGGCAGCCGCGCAATGCTGCCGCGAGGCCCCCGGATTCAAGCGTCCGCAGCCCTTGACATACAGGGTGCAGCATCGGGAAACCCGGTTTCACGCGGACTTAAGGCTGGCTGCCAATTGGTCTGCTGAATCGTGCTGGCCCCTCTTCTTGGCTGGAGAGGCGTTCAAGAGAGATCCACTGGGCTGTACGGCCCACCCCGGCACATCCCTGCATGGCTCACAAGTAGTGCCCGAGCAAGGTGGTGGTCATAGGAGGCAATGATAATAATTACACCTTTGGCCGCTATCGAGTGCAAGGGTAAAGTCTTGACTTTCGACCTTGCCGCAAGCACATATCAAGACCTGACCCTCCTCCCGTGACCCTCCTCCCGCAAGGTATACGATCGACGGGTGTTTACGGCAGGGATGCCGGAATCAAGCCCCCATGGAGGGGTTCAAGGCGTCCCGCGGAGCGGATGCCTTGGGACTCAAGCACCTAGCTTAATGGCATTGGCCAACCGACAGGTACCCATGCGCAAGACTCGGGTGATGGCCAATAAATGCAAGATCCTTACCAAAGGCGCCGATGTGTACGAACAGAACATGTCGGCCTCGGGCAAGTCCCTGGGTGTGTTCTTGGATCGTGCCGAGTTGATTGGCAGGGATGGACAGCCGCTGGATCTTTCCGAGACGGAACGGGCTGTACGGATTGCCTCCATCGTCGAGGCGGCAAGATTGCGCTAGGAATAAACCTAGAAACGGAGACAGATGAGCCCGCAGACTGATGCCTTGGCCGAGGCGCTGGAGCTGACCCCGTACCTCAACCCGCAGGAACTGGCCGAATTGTACTGGTGCTTCCGCGAGCTGCTGGACTCCAAGGAGAACAACGGCATCGAGCTGCCGAACGATCCGCAACTGAAAACGGACCTGCGCGCGTCCAAGGACGGGGACCGGTAAAAGTAGCGGCAATGAAGGAGTAGGTCCCGGCGCACGCCGGGAAGAGGCAAATCAGGACGGCGTTGCCGTGGAGCTATACTCACAGTAGGAGTATGGATTAACAAACGGTTTATTCGTACGAAAAGGGACAGCCGGCCGCGTTCCTGAGATTCGTACGCAGGAGGGAGCCATGGGATTTTTCACTTCTGTACTCGGCGACGTCGCGGAGAATATGGTCAAGGCCACCGGTGAGTGTGCCAATTGTGGAGATTTCAGCATGGGAAACACCTGTTCACAGTGTGGTTCCCATGTCTGTTTCCCCTGTTATCGGGCCAATCTGGAAGTGTATGACACAGGGGAGATACGCAAGACCTTCGTCTTCACCTGTCCGGTCTGTGGCGAACAGAGCATGCAGAAGGCCGTTTTCGGACCGGGTGCCTAGACATGATGTTTTGACCTGCCCATCTCAACGATCGTGGATATTGTTGGAATGGGCAGGTCAAAACATGTCCAGCCTTGCGCCGCCGCTGAGCAGTCATCGATCCCTTCCTTGCCGTATGATTTCATCGAAACAGACAGATTCATCCATCGGTTCTCGGCCGGGAGGATTGTGTTTGACAGGTGGGATATTTAAGTCTTTACCGCGCAGAATATCGCCCTTGCCCATATCCCGCATCCGACATCCCGGACGAGAACCGTCGGCCCTGATATTCGAATTTGTTCAGGATTTCTCTGTCGAGTTCACTATGCTATTTAGACAGCTGAGGCGTAGTCAGAAAATGACGGTGACTATCCTGTACGCCATGCGTGGCAAGAATCGAATAATAAAAGTCACCGCTGCATCAGAATTGGGTGCACTCAATCCATAAAAATACAAACAACCATTGGAGAACATGCAATGAAGGCAAGAGCCGCAGTAGCCTGGGAGCCGAAAAAGCCTTTGTCGATCGAGATGATCGACGTGGAAGGCCCGAGGGAAGGGGAGGTCCTGTTGAAAGTGGTCGCTTCCGGGGTTTGCCATACCGACGCCTTCACTCTGTCGGGGGACGACCCGGAAGGTGCGTTTCCCTGTGTATTGGGACACGAAGGTGGCTGCGAGGTGGTGGAATGCGGTCCCGGGGTGAAAGACCTGAAGCCGGGTGATCACGTCATTCCTCTGTACATCCCCGAGTGTGGGCAGTGTGAGTATTGTCACTCGAAAAAGACCAACCTGTGCCAGTCCATCGCCGAGACCGTGTGGACAGGTTACATGCCCGATCATACCCGCCGTTTCTCCATGAACGGCAAAGCGATTTATCACTACATGGGCTGTTCCACTTTTTCGGAATACACGGTGGTCCCCGAGATCGCCCTGGCGAAAGTGAACCAGGCGGCCCCGCTGGACAAGGTCTGTCTGCTCGGTTGCGGGGTCACCACGGGTATCGGCGCGGTGCTCAACACCGCCAAGGTGGAGCCGGGTTCGAGCGTGGCCGTATTCGGGCTTGGGGGTATCGGCCTTTCCGTTGTTCAGGGTGCGGTCATGGCCAAGGCGTCCCGCATCATCGCCGTCGATACCAACCCGGGCAAGTGGCAGATAGCCAAGGCCCTGGGCGCCACCGATTTCGTCAATCCCGGGGACCTGAGCGGCAGTGTCACGGAAGCCATCGTCGAGATGACCCAGGGCGGGGTCGATTACTCCTTTGAATGCATAGGCAACGTCCATGTGATGCGGGAAGCCCTGGAATGCTGTCACATGGGCTGGGGTGTCTCGACCATCGTCGGCGTGGCGGGCGCGGGGCAGGAGATCAGCACCCGCCCGTTCCAACTGGTGACCGGTCGGACCTGGAAAGGCACCGCCTTCGGTGGAGTTAAGGGACGCACCGAACTGCCTGGTTATGTTGATCGTTATATGCAGGGTGAGATCGAACTCGATTCCATGGTGACCCACACCATGGCGCTGGAGGATATCAACCGGGCATTCGACCTGATGCACAGCGGCGAGAGCATCCGTTCCATTATTATTTTCTGAGGCAATCGCATGAAACAGATCGAAAGCATCAAGGAGTTCGGCGGTTGGCTGAACCGCTACCAGCACGCGTCGGATTGCTGTAACTGCAGCATGACCTTCTCCGTCTACCTTCCCCCAAAGGCGGCCTTGGAGAAGGTGCCGGCGGTGTACTGGCTGTCGGGGCTGACCTGTACCGATGATAATGTGCGCACCAAGGCGGGTGCACAGCGCTACGCCTCCGAACTGGGCATAGCCCTGGTGATGCCCGATACCAGTCCGCGCGGTCAGGAGGTGGCGGATGAACCAGACCGATACGATCTGGGCCAGGGTGCGGGTTTTTATGTCAATGCGACTCAGCCGCCCTGGGCCGGACATTACCGGATGTATGACTATGTCACCAGGGAACTGCCTGCCCTGGTCGAGGCGGAACTGCCCTTGATACCCGGGCTCAAGTCTGTCACAGGGCATTCCATGGGCGGTCACGGTGCCTTGATCTGTGCGCTCAGGGAGGAGGGGGCCTATCGTTCCGTTTCCGCCTTCGCACCCGTCTGTCACCCGACGGTCTGCGGCTGGGGGCAGGGTTGTTTCGGCGCCTATCTGGGTGGTGATCAGGAAACCTGGAAGGCCTACGACGCGACCGAATTGATCCGGGCGGGTGCGGCACAGATCCCACTGTTGATCGACCAGGGTTCGAGTGACGAGTTTCTAGCCGAGCAACTCTATCCCCAGGACCTGCAGGATGCGTGTCAGGCGCGCGGGTATCCCCTGACGCTGCGCATGCAGGAAGGCTACGACCACAGCTATCACTTTATCGCCACCTTTATCGGCGAGCATCTGGCCTATCATGCTCAGGCGCTGTCTCGATAATTCAAGCGCCAAGGTGAGCCGCACAACAACAGCAATAGCTTTACGAGAGAAAGCATGTCGAAAAACATCCGTGCCTTGAGTCGTCACCATGGACTTGGAAACAATCTGTTCCGTGCCATCGGCGCGAGCATATCGACGGATCCCGGCAAGACCGGGAGTGCGATGCAGGCAGTGGCGGAGCAGGCCCATCTCTGCGTCAGTGGTCCGGGGCACGGCCAGCTTCTATGATTTTCTCAATGCAGAGTCAATAAACCGGGACACGCTGGTCTGCCACGGCACTGCCTGCCTGGTGAATGGGTCTGCGGAAAACACCGCGTTGCGGCACCCGGATGCAGACAAGGCCATGTGTTGTGGGTACTGCTACCAGGGCGCCGGGCCGCTGCAACGGCATGCCGATGGCAAACTTTATGGCTACTCCCAGGCCCGGGGGGATATCAGCCAACCCGAAATGCCGGTGTATACAGTCTCCCGGTCCGCCATACTCACTGGCGCCATCGAGTCTGTGGATAAGCTCTACCGTATTGCCCTGCAGAGGCGAGAGCAGATATTGCCGATACTGGAGCAGTCCAGGCTGCGCGGGCGTGGCGGTGCGGGATTCGAGTTCGCTTTCAAGTGCCAGGCGACGGCGCAGGCCCTTGCCTATGAGAAGTACATAGTCTGCAACGCCGATAAGGGCGACCCGGGCGCCTTTTCCGACCGCTATCTGTTGGAACGGCAGGCCCACAAGGTGCTGGCCGGCATGTATGCCGCCGGACTCGCCACCGGTGCCGCGACCGGCGTGCTCTATGTCCGCCATGAATACCCGGAGGCGATCCGCCGGGTGCAGCAGGCCATTGCCGAATTCACTGCGCTGCCGGACCGGGAAGGCTGATGGCCTCCTGCCATACCCCGGCATCCGAGGGGCTGTTCATCTCGACTGGAAACGATCGTGTACGGCGCGCGCGCAGGGGCATACTGGAACTGCTGCTGAGTAATTATCCCCAGGATAAAATTGAGCCCGAAGCGGGGGAGAATCCAACCGTCTTGCAAAAGCTGCTGCGTGATTATGGGTTATCCAACAGCCGTTATCCGCCAGCGCGGGAACCGGGCAAGGTGGCCGCTGCCCATCCCTATCTGCGCTTCGACCCCGCCGAGTGCATTCATTGCTACCGCTGTATCCGCGCCTGTGACGAGGTACAGGGGCAGTTTGTGCTCGCCATGGCGAATCGCGGCATCAAGAGCCACATCATTCAGGGCCTTGCCGGCGACTTCGGCGAGGCGGGGTGTGTCTCCTGCGGCCATCGAACCGCTGCCGGGGACCCGGCCGGACGGAGAGATCGTGTGCAATATCATGCAGCGCATGGGCTACCCGCAGGGTCACTATGATGCCCCGGAACTACTCCGGGAAATCTCGCAGATCGTCCCTTTCTTTGCCGGCGTCACCTGGGAAAACCTCGCCGGTCCCGGAGATTGCCATCAATCACCTGACCAGCGGCATCTTCGACCAGGAGAGCTTGACTCCGGTATACAAGGTGGTGGCGGTGCGGCTGGCTTCGGCATGAAGCCGCTGCACGCCGTCCGGGGCCGTATCGGCCGCCCGGGCATGGTTGCTGGATCAAGCCTTGCCGGGTCGCCACTGCCTGTCTCTGCCTGGATACTGTACTATCAATCGCCTGGCGATCCGTGTTTGTTGCGGTTTCGGCAACAATCTTTTGTGCAGGACGATCTTTATCAATGCCCGACGGGCCGGTAAATTCATCCAGGCATCCAACATTTCACAAGGTCAAGGGCAGAGATAAGGAATAAAGCTATGAGATTATCCAGGCAGCATGACGAGCAGCAGTACCGGACCGGGTGCCCATGAACGTTTCCGTAAAATATATGAACTCGCCGCAAGGCTATGGCCTGGTGGCGATCATTCTGCACTGGCTGGTAGCGCTGGCGGTGATTGGCCTGTTCGCTCTGGGACTGTGGATGACGGGCCTCACCTATTACGACGAGTGGTACAGGCGGGCGCCCGAGATTCACAAGGGCATCGGTATCCTGCTGTTCCTGCTCATGCTGGTGCGCGTCGCCTGGCGCGGTATTAATCTTTCGCCGAATGATGAACCCGGGGTAGGTGAGTTGCAGATCCGACTCGCCCACGCTACCCATCTGCTACTCTATGTTTTGCTGTTCGCCCTGATGGCGAGCGGCTATCTGATTTCCACAGCGGATGGACGGGCGATCGACGTATTCGGTTGGTTCGAGGTGCCGGCCCTGCTGTCGGATATACCCAACCAGGAAGATACGGCCGGCCGGGTGCATTGGTATCTTGCCCTGGCACTCATGGCACTGGCTGCCCTGCATGCCCTGGCCGCCCTTAAACACCATTTCATTGACCGGGACCGGACCCTGAGAAAGATGCTGCGGGTCCCTGTCCATCAACCTCAAGCCTTGCAATCATCTGAAAAGGAGATCTAAACATGTTCATAAAAACCATTGTCGCCGGGATGCTGGCCGCCGCTGTCCTCCTGCCGTCCCAGGTCATGGCAGAGAAATATCTGATCGATACCAAGGGCGCCCATGCCTTCATCCAGTTCCGCATCCAGCACCTGGGCTACAGTTGGCTGTCCGGCCGCTTCAACACCTTTGGCGGCAGTTTCGAGTATGACGAAAACAACCCGGATGCGGCCTCGGTTGCGGTGGAAATCGATACCGCCAGCATCGATTCCAACCATGCGGAGCGGGACAAACATCTGCGCGGGAAGGACTTCCTCCAGGTGGACAAATTCCCCAAGGCGAAATTCTCCAGTACCGCTTTCAAGGAAAAGGGAGAAGGAAAGGCCCTGCTGGAAGGCAATCTGACCCTGCACGGGGTAACCCGTCCCATCAGCATCGACGTCCAGCACATCGGCCACGGACCCGATCCCTGGGGTGGATACAGGCGCGGTTTCGAAGGCACGACCCGGATTGCCCTGGCTGACTACGGCATCAAGTACAACCTGGGACCCAAATCCAGGGAGGTCGAGCTGACCCTGTCCATCGAGGGTGTGCGCCAATAGGGCCCCCTGGTACCAATGACATGGCGCAGATGCCGGAGCACCAAGGTAACCGCTCCACGGGATGTCGTAAACCCATCCATGGGGGCTTGATCGCGGCGTCCCTGCCGCAAACCCCCGTGGATCGGATACCTTGGCCCCCTTCGGTGCAGGCGATCCATCCTAGTTACGCAATACAGAACAGGAGCACGCCATGAACACCAGCGGCAGCGGGGAATTCATCCGGGTGCAGTCCGGCTTTCGACATTGGGTGACCAGGGACGGCAGTCCGGGGCCTTCGGGAATGGGCGGGTTTCAAGCGGAGGACGGACGTTACCACCTGTATGTCAGCCTCGCCTGTCCCTGGGCGCACCGCACCCTGATATTCAGGGAACTGAAAGGGTTGGAAGACATCGTTTCAGTATCGGTGGTGCACCCGCTGATGCCGCCGGAAAGTTGGGTTTTCGGCGACTACCCGGGCGCCACGCCGGATCATGTGCATGGACTGCACAAGCTGCATCAGCTCTACGAACTGGCCGAGCCGGGTTTCTCCGGCCAGGTGACCGTGCCCGTGCTCTATGACATACAGCGCCAGGTCATCGTCAACAACGAGTCTTCCGAGATTATTCGCATGCTCAACAGCGCTTTCGATGACTGGGGGCACGGCGATATCGATTTCTACCCCGGGCATCTGCGCGCCGAGATCGATGTGGTCAATGCGCTGGTCTATGACAAGGTCAACAATGGCGTCTATCGCGCGGGATTCGCGACTACTCAACAGGCCTATGCAGCGGCCTACGGGAATCTGTTCAGTGCACTCGATGAACTCGAGTCCCGGTTGTCGACGCGACGCTACCTGGTCGGTGACCGGATCACCGAGGCGGACTGGCGTCTGTTTACCTCATTGGTGCGTTTCGATGCCGTCTATTACAGCCACTTCAAATGCAATCGTGCAAGATTGATTGATTACCCGAACCTGTGGGCATACACGCGTGAGTTATATCAGGTGCCCGGTATAGCGGATACTGTGAATATGGATCATATCAAGACCCACTACTACGGCAGTCACCCGTCCATCAATCCGACGGGCATCGTGCCGCTGGGTCCGCAACTGGACTTTCTCCAGCCGCACGGCAGGGGCTGACGCGCCTGCATGATCGAGTCATCAGGGGCGGGTCAGCCGGCCCCTGCCGTCTCAAGCGAGCTTGAAGCGGCCCATTTCCTGCTTGAGCGTTTCCGATAACTGCATGAGCCGGCTCACCGACTCGGCGGATGCCTGCGAGTGCACGGCAGTTGCGTCAGCCATGCCGGAGATGGTATGCACGTTTCGGTTCATGTCCTCCGTGGTGGCCCGCTGTTGTTCCGCGGCGGTCGCCACTTGTGTGCTGAGGCTGCTGATGGTGGAAACCTGGGCGTGGATCGACTCCAATGATTGATTGATGGTGGACGCCTGGTCGGAAACCCGTACCGCCTGTTCCACGCTCTGGTCCATGACGTTCACTGCCTGCCCCACCCCGGATTGCACTGCGCCTATAATTTCCTCTATCTCGGTGGTGGAATCCTGGGTGCGCGCCGCCAGAGTGCGCACCTCGTCGGCCACCACGGCGAATCCGCGGCCCTGTTCGCCGGCTCGGGCCGCCTCGATGGCGGCATTCAACGCCAGCAGGTTGGTCTGTTCGGCGATATTCTTGATCACCTCCACCACGACGCCGATACGCTCGCTCTTTTTTTCCAGGTCGCGCACCGTCTCTCCGCCATGGCGTATGTGTCCCGTGAGTGTCTCTATGCCTTGCACGGATTCCTGGACCAGCTGGTTGCCTTCCGCCGTGGCCGCCAGGGACTGATCCGCCGAGGTCGCCAGCCTGGCGATATTCTCCGCCACCTCATTTGCCGTGGCGGTCATCTCATTGAGCGCCGTGGCCAGTTGCTCCAGCTCGGCCCTTTGCCGGGTGACCTGCTGGTCGGTCTGCTCGGAAGCGGATTCCACCTGTCCCACCGTGCTGACCACATCGTCCGTGGAGTTGACGATCTGGCCGACCAGCCGGCGCAGGTCGTCGTTCATGGTGCGCATGGCGTCCATCAGGCGGCCAAACTCGTCCTGGCGCTCGCACTGGATCTCCCCGGTCAGGTCTCCGGCGGCGATGCGTTCCATATGCCCGGCCCCATCATCCAGTGGGCGCAGGGCGTGTTTCATGTACAGGCTGATGCCTACTACCGACAGCAGCAGCATGGCGATGGTGACCGCCATGGCGATGAGAAGAAGCCGATTGCGGACTGCAACGACCTGGGTGACGTCTTCCCGGGTGTGAAGTATGGCGACCGTGTTCCCGGCCGAATCTTTCAGTGGCAGGCTGGCGATGCCCAGCACCAGCTCATCCTGCGGGATCTCACGGTATATCGCCGTTTCGGTCTGTACCGATCCCAGTTCCGGCAATTGCTCGGTGGTTGAGGCATGCAGTTGCCCGGACTTGTCCATGATGAACACCTCGTGTCCGTTCGCCTCCTTGATCTTTTGTGCTACCGAGTTCAGTTCTTTTTCGAAGACACCCACGCCGACCAGATCGGCGCGGTCCAGGATGGGGAAGGCCACCAGGTTGACCAAGCGACCGTCAGGGCTCAACTCAAAGCCTCTGGCCTGCTTGCCGGTATCCAATGCCTGTTTGGCGGTCTCGCTGACGGCATTGGCCCGGGGCAGTTCCGAGAAACCGACGCGTCCTTCGCGGGTAACGACCATCAGGTTGTCCGCAATGCCCAAAGCCAGCAGGCGAGTGGCCGTAGGGCCGATCGCATCCTTGATGGCGTCGGTCTTGCCGCGGAACAGGGCGGTATTGAGTTTGCGGTTGCGCGTCAGTGACTTGAAGTTGGTTGCCATGGCTGCCCGTTCGTTTTCGCCGATGGCCTCCCACAGATCGCTCAGACCGTTCAGGTAGGCGTTCTGAAAGTCCTGATCGCGCTGGTCGTAGAGATGCCGGCCGAGCAACAGCAATACGGCGGTGACCAGGATGATGACCACGCCTACCGAGAGGCTCAGGCGATTTTTCAGGGATATTTGACGGAACAGGCGCATTTTTCTTTCTCCCGCATCGTCCTTGATGCGTTTTGCTATAAGGGGGTGGCCGCAGTTGGCTGGTCCCCCTTGGTAAGACCGGTGTTATTCGACGGGATACCCTGCTTTGATCCAGCCGGGGATGCCGTCGCGATAGTAATACACCTGCTTCCAGCCCCATTCGACGGCCAGGGCCGCCCCCCAGCTGGAACGGTCGCAGCCTTCCGCATTGCAATAAAACAGCACGGGTTCTTCCTTGGACACTTCCGCGACCAGGGTTTCCTCGGTCAGTTGCTGGTTGGGGGTGCCGGGATCGTATTCGATGCTGAGGGCGCCGGGGATGCGTGCGTTCTCATACTGCCCGGGTTTGCGAGGATCGACGAACCAGGTCCTCGCTTTCCACAGTTCATAGGCCTTTGCGCTGTCCACCGTGGTTGCGCCCGGGACCGACATAGGGGATACATAGCCCTTCCCGGTCTTTATCGGCAAATCGACGCTGAATGCCTGGGCGGATACCGCCAGAAGCGAGGCCAGAAACAGGGTCTTGTATTTCATCCGCATGGGTCTTCTCCAAACAATAGTGATAAATATAGAATCGGTGGTTCTCAAGCAAGGGCCGGGCAAACCTTCAACTGAGCAACAGCCAGGCTCATCAGCCGGTCCTTAACGCCCGTCGCTGTGCTTTTCTTCACGTCGCAATTGCCATACAGGGCTGGGCGTTCGACTCCTGGCGGCTCCGTCGGGTTCGGGTCAAATGGCCGGAACGCAGAGGAATTTCGAGGGCCTTACCCGTGTTTCGGGAGGCAAAGAAAATTCTTTAGCCGGCATGTAAGGAACTAACGAAAATTTACCAGGATTTAACACTGGATGGATTTCTCAATTTATTGATGCTGCAAGCACATCAACTGATGTGTTTCACTGCAACGACAGCCCATCCCGTCAAATCGAGCGGCCGCAGATTTGTGTACAGGCCTTTGGGCTGTGCAGGCCAGAATCGTCACTGATCCACACCTAAGGAGCCAACACCGTGAGCAAGGCCAAGATCGCAGACACCAAACCCATCCCCGTGGAGCTCAAGGCCGGACAGGAGGTCTGGTGGTGCAGCTGCGGGCGCTCCAGGAGCCAGCCTTTTTGCGATGGCTCGCACCGGGACACCACTTTCACCCCCTTGAAATTCACTGCCGACAAGGATGGCAGGGTTTTTTTCTGCCAGTGCAAACGCAGTGCTAAACCGCCCTTTTGCGACGGCAGCCACAAGCACATCGGCCAGGAGGAATTGGATGTGGATCAGGGGCTGAAACGGGTCTGGTACAAGGTGGCCGAAACGGACGACATGCAGGATGGCGAGGTGCGCAGTGTGCAGGCTGGGCATAAGACACTGGCGCTTACCCGGTTCGAAAACCAATACGGGGCCCTGGACAACGCCTGCCCGCACCAGGGCGGCCCGCTGGCCGAGGGCTCCATAGAATGTGAAAAGAAGGGTGATTGCTGGCTGCGCTGTCCCTGGCATGGCTGGGACTTCCATCCGCTGACGGGTAAATCCCCTGGCGGTTTCGATGACGGCGTGCCCACCTATCCGCTGGAGGAGCGCGACGACGGCGTCTACGTGCAGATACTGGAACGTCGGGAACGTACCCGTACTGTCTCTGACGTCATGGCCGAGACCATGGTCAATTGGGGCGTGACCCAGGTCTTCGGCATGGTGGGGCATTCCAATCTGGGCCTGGCGGACGCCATCCGCGAACTGGAGCAGGCCGGGAGACTCGGCTACATCGGTATCCGCCACGAGGGCGCGGCGGCTTTCGCCTGCTCCGGTTTTGCCAAACTTACCGGCCGGCCCGCCGCCTGCCTCAGCATCGCCGGCCCCGGTGCCACCAATCTGATCACCGGTCTGTGGGACGCCAAGGTGGACCGCGCCCCGGTGCTGGCCCTGACCGGCCAGGTCAATACCCAGGTGTTCGGTCCCGGTGCCTTCCAGGAGATCGACCTGGCTTCCGCCTTTGAGGCGGTCAGCGCCTTCAGCCAGACCGTGCTGCCTGGCAGCCGGCATGCGGAACTCATGGGCCTGGCCCTCAAGCATGCCACGGTGGAGCGGGACGTGGCGCACCTGATCTTTCCCGACGAGGTCCAGGTCATTCCCGCTGGCGAACAGGCCAGTCCCGCGGGGCCCGATGGGCGCCTGGGCAGTCAGCTTATCGCGCCCGACCAGGCATCCATATCGCAGGCTGCCAATCTCATCGGCAGCGCCAGACGCCCGGTGATCATCGTCGGCTACGGGGCGCGGCAGGGCATGGACGCGGTCAAAGACCTGGCCGGGCGACTGAACGCCCCGGTGCTCACCACCTTCAAGGCCAAGGGCCAGATACCGGACCATCACCCCCTGGCAGGCGGTGTGCTGGGACGCAGCGGTACCCCCATCGCCAGCTGGTGCATGAATGAGGCGGATCTGCTGATCGTACTCGGCGCCTCCTTTTCCAACCACACCGGCATCACACCCAAGAAGCCCATCATCCAGGTGGATTTCGAGCAGATGGCCCTGGGCCGGTTCCACCCGGTGGATGTGCCTGTGTGGGGTGAGATCGGCATCACCCTGGGCCGTCTCATGCAGAACCTGCCCGAGGAACCTGGGACTGTGGATCAGCGGCCCGAACTGCAGCAGCGCTGGCGTCTGTGGCGGGAGGAGAAGTCACGGCGTGCATCCCGCGACCGGGGCATGGGCGTCAATTCCGCCAGTCTGTTCGCCGCTTTTACCCGCCAGTGCCCGGAAAATGCGGTGATCGCCGTGGACGTGGGCAACAACACCTACTCCTTCGGCCGTTACTTCGAGTGCAAGCACCAGAGCGTGCTCATGTCCGGCTATCTCGGTTCCATCGGTTTCGGTTTTCCTGCCGCCATGGGGGCCTGGGCGGCGACCCGGAACATTGATGAATACAAGGGCCGCCCGGTGCTGTCAGTGAGTGGCGACGGTGGCTTCGGCCAATACCTGGCGGAGTTCACCACCGCAGTGAAATACACAATGAACATCACCCACCTCCTGCTGAACAACAATGAATTGGGCAAGATCAGCAAGGAACAACGGGCCGGCAACTGGGAAGTGTGGCAGACCTCCCTGCAAAATCCGGATTTTGCCGAATTCGCGCAAAATTGCGGTGGCCTGGGCATCCGGGTGGAGCGTGCGCAAGACCTGGATCAGGCCTTGAGCAGGGCCATCGCACATCCGGGTCCGGCGCTGGTGGAAGTGATCACGGATCCTGAGCTGGTATAGCCGGCAGGGATTCCAGCTCGATGCGCGTCCCCATGACATGTACACGGGCAAGGTGATGATGTGCGGCTGTATGACGGTGGCTGGTCTCACTGGGGTAATCGCTTGACCCTGCCGGTCGTCGAAGGGGCGGATCCCCACAGTGGCGATTATCTGTTGTGAAGCAAGAGACAGGGGAAAGCGTAATGAAACACATCAAGGTGCTTGGGTCAGCTTGCAGGAACTGCGTGACCACCGCCAATCTGATCAAGATCGCCGCGCAGCAGGCAGGTGTGGCAGTCAGCCTGTCGGGGCCCCTGCCAGCCCATTTCCGCTGTTGTGCCTTTGGCCGCGCCGCTGTACTGTTCCGTTCCTCCCATTCAGCTATCCGGAGTCCTTATGCCCAACTCCCAACTCGATGTCGTCGGTATCGGCAATGCCATCGTCGATGTTATCTCCCATGCCGAGGATGATTTTCTTCAACAGCAAGGGCTGGTCAAGGGCAGCATGACCCTGATCGATGCCGAGGCGGCGCAGCGCTTGTATGGCGAGATGGGGGCGGGGATCGAGTCCTCGGGCGGTTCCGCCGCCAATACCGTCGCCTGTCTGGCTTCCCTGGGTGCGGATACAGGCTTTGTGGGTAAGGTGGCGGATGATTTGTTGGGGCAGGTGTTCGGTCATGACATCCGCGCCCTGGGCGTAGTCTTCGAACAGGCCCCGCTGGTGGATGGCAATCCCACGGCGCGTTGTCTGATATTGGTTACCCCGGATGCCGATCGCACCATGAACACCTATCTGGGGGCGAGCACCGAACTGTACCCGGCGGATATAGACGCGGGCCTGATATCCCGTGCCAAGATCATTTATCTGGAGGGCTATCTGTGGGATCCACCGCATGCCAAGGAGGCGTTTCTCAAGGCGGCGGGTATCGCCCGGGAGGCCGGACGCAAGGTCTCCCTGTCCCTGTCCGACGCATTTTGCGTTGACCGCCACAGGGCGGATTTCCTTGATTTGGTGGATGGCCACGTGGACCTGCTGTTCGCCAATGAGGACGAGATCAACTCCCTGTACCAGACGGATGAATTCGACCAGGCCTTGCAACACGTGCGCGGGCATTGCGATGTGGCGGTGCTGACCCGTAGCGCCAAGGGCTCGGTAGTGGTTGCCGGTCAGGAGGTGCATGTGGTGGATTGCAGCCCTGTGCAGCGCGTGGTCGACACGACCGGGGCGGGTGATGCCTTCGCGGCCGGTTTCCTGTGGGCCTATACCCGGGGTCTGGATCTGGCGACCTGCGCCCATGCCGGGAGCATCAGCTCGGCGGAAGTCATCTCGCATATGGGCGCCCGCCCGGAGCAGGATCTCAAGGCCCTGATGGCAAAGGCATTGATTAAGCGATAAGGCCTTTATCTATCGAATCCTCGGGTCACGGGCAGCAAACAGTCGCCCCGACTTTTTCTGGTCGCTTACCTAAAGTATTTACGCAACCTGCCGATCCCTTGGCATGACGCCCTTGAATTACCGGGTATCGGGTTCGGAGCCATCCATGCGGTTGGCTGAAAAAGACCAGCGGCGGTTTGTGTTTGTTATTTCCACGTATAGATTCACCACGCTGGACGCACCCAATGTCCATTTAAATCGGCTGTCCAGGTAAGCCAATTCAGGCTTTGAGTCTGCCGCTCACAAGCGGGATGATCGACGTCAATACAAAGTGCATAAGAGAGTGAACTTGGTAGCAATTAAGCCGATATGACTAACATGAAAGGTTAAATTTTAGTAAAATTCTAACTATTGGGAATGCTTACGAATTTTGAGTGTTTCTGTACTTTTAAGCAGGATATGAGACTGATGTCGTACGAAGTTAAGAAAGACGAAATGGTTGGCAGATATGTGGCAGATTTTCAGGCCGAGCTTAGCCTGGCAAAGAGCGTAGAAGGATTTGACCTTCGTCCGAACATGCCTTACGGCTACCCCATCCGGATTTACCACCCCTACCACTCCGTGAGATTGCCCAGGCACACTGAGTTCACCCATCACGAGCACACCAAGCTGAGCAATGATGTGCCTTGGGTTCTGGGTATGGAACTGGTGGACAGTAATGTCATCGGTGTTTACAACCCACAGAAAGACAAATGCCCTCCGGAATCGGAGCTTTAGTCGCACCGATTCCCGTTAGCTTACAGAAGGGCCGTTCCCGCGCAGTTTCCCGCATAAGGGCGTGCCCGTATCTATCTGAAAAGTATCTTTCGGATCAGCATCCCGTTGCCGTTCAAGCGCGGCCTGCAAGTCCTAGCGCAGTCATTGAGGATAACATGCCCCCGATGTCGGTTTTCCTTAATACCGGCGGGGTGGTGATCGGTAACGTGGGCAGTCGGCGGAGGCACAATCAAACCCTGATAGGCGATACCGCCAACTTCGCCGCCAGGGTGGAAGGACTGGCCCGGGACGGCGAGGTGCTGATGACCGAGAGCACCTTTCAGCGGTGCGCGAACGCGTGCACGCACGCCTGTGGGGCGTAGTGCCCATCAGGGGCAAAACCGGAACCTACAATATCTATGAGGTCCTGGGTCTTGTCGATGGCCCGATGATACCCGGCAAGGATGCGGCGGATGCCGCAGCCTGCTGAATCCCGGCCAGTCAGCCGGCCTGTTGCTCCTGCTCAATCGTGGTTTTTTCCACATCGTCAAGCAGGTCGATGATCTCCCCGGATAGGGTCATGATGTCCTGGTAGCGGGTCTCCGCCTCCTGGTGACGGCCCTTGGACTTCAGGCTGATGATCTCCCGGATGGTGCTGTGCAGTTTTTCGTGCGGTCTTTCCAGGGCCTGCATGGCATGGATGTGCTGGTATTTGCACGCATCTTCACTGTAATACCATTTGCCGAGCATGCAGTCTTTGTGTGACACGGCTTCATCCATACGCATGGACTCCCGGCCGTCGAGAAAACTGCGCAGTCGCGCCCGCCAGGCCAGGTGCGCGGCCTTGGCCGCCTCGAAATCGATGCCTGCGCTGCCTGTGAGTCTGAACTGGCCGATGACGCCTTGTAGTTGATTGGCTGAATCGCTGAGTTTATCCATTGCCTTCTTTGAACTGTGGGTGGATTGGGCGTTTTCACTGCTGGCCTCACTGATGCGGGCCACGTTTTTGTTGATATCATCCGATACCTGAGTCTGTTCCCTAGCGGCGGTGGCTATCTGCTGGTTGAGTGAACTGATGGATTTCAGGGTCTCCTGAATGCGGTTCAGGCGGTTGAGTGCGTTACTCGCCTGCTCGGTGTTCATGCCGGCCTTGGCCTTGCCCTCGCGCATGGTGCCAGCTGCACGGGATGCGCCGGTCTGTACACGCGCGATGATTTCCTGAATCTCTCCGGTGGATTTCTGGGTGCGATTGGCAAGGCCGCGTACCTCGTCCGCCACCACGGCGAATCCCCGGCCTTGTTCGCCGGCCCGTGCCGCCTCGATGGCGGCGTTCAAGGCCAGCAGATTGGTTTGCTCGGCGATGCTTTTGATCACGTCCAGCACGCTGCCTATGGCTTCGCCGTCCTTTTCCAGGGTTTGCACTACGCCGGCGGCGGCATCCACTTCCTGCATCAGCTGGGTGCTGGAAAGCACCGAGGCATTGACTACCGCCAGTCCCTCGGATGCCTCGGTCAATGCGTCTCGAGCCGCCTGGTCCGCCTCAGCTGTGCTGCCCGCAACTTCCGCTATGGATGCGGACATCTGTTCCATGGCCGTGGCCAGTGCGGTGGTGTCACTCTCCTGTTCGATGATACGGCGCGAGATGCTGTCGGTACTCTCGGCTACCTCCGCGACACTGGCAATCACATTGCTTGTAGACTTGGCGGTGAGGCCCACGAGCTCGCTTATGCGAATGATGAAGTTATTGAAGCTTCGGGATAATTGCCCGATTTCGTCATTGCCGCCCACGTCCAGCCGGCGGGTGAGATCCCCATCACCCTCCGCTATCTCTCGCAAGGCATGGGTGGTACTGGTCATGGGGCGCGTGATCAGCACACCGGTTATCCAGGCAAAAAATATTCCCAGGACCAGGCCGGTGAGTGACAGGGCGGCCACCCAGTGAGTGGTGGTGCTGGTGTCGTCCAGTAAGGCTTCGCCAATGCTTTCTATGGCCTGGGTCTGAATTTCCACCAGGCTGTGCAGCTTGGATTCCAGGGATTGCAGAAGGGGCAGCATTTCCTGGGATATCAGCCAGTTGTCGGTGCGCCATTGTGCGCTGCCGTGGATACGGGTCAGTTCATTGAAGTTGTGTTCAAAGCCTTTAATGCTGGAGATGAACTGGGCGGCCGCTTCCTCCTGCTCCAGGGTAAGCAGGTCTTCGAACTCCTGGATGCGTTCCGCCTGCTCAGCCGCCAGGCTGATATAGGTGCGGGTGTTTCCGGCGAAGATGTCGTTGCGAAAGGCCAGGTAGCCACGCACTGCCCTGATAACTTTGGACCAGCTCAAGCGCAGATTGGAGATCATCAGTAATAATTGACGCCGCTCCTCGTCCGCCTCTTCCATTTCTTCCGCGACCAGCATGTTTTCCACAATCTGGCTCACGCTCCGCGTGAGGGGATTGATGTGTTCATTGGCGTAGGCAATGCCCGGAAAGTTTTTCTCGTTGTCGCCGGCGATATCGAGAATCCTTTGTCCGATTTCGCGCAACGTGGAGATATCCGCCGCGATGGCCTCCAGCAGCTTGGCGGATTGGGCATTCTCAGCAGCCGCAGGATTCTCGCTCAGTTGTCTGAGTATGATGTCCGCATTGCCAAGGTCTTTTTCATAGGTCTGTTTGTAAGCGGGATCGCTGGTCAACACATAGTAGGCCAGGCCCGCGGCCGAGTGACCCAGCTGGGTGGACAAGTCCTTGGCCAACAGGGTGGCGGGCTGCCGTTGATTGACCATGGTATCCATGGTGGCCTCGACCTTGGAAAAGCCGATCTGGGCCAATACGGAAATGGCTACCATCAATGACAGTATCAGCGAAAAGCACAGGGCCAGCTTTTTCTTCAATCCGATGCCGTTAAGCCATGCGATCATGAGATTTCTCCGGTCGATCTAGGTTTTGTCATGGTCATATCGGCCGACCGGGAATATCCTTTAAGTGAGTTGATCTGTATTGGTATTTGGCGATTATCTGATGGCTATGGGTCGTTTCGTCTGACAGGTGCGGCAAGCCGGGCCAAGCCGGCTTTACCGGGGTGCGCAAGCCAGAAGTCGCCATCCGCTACATCAGCGGCTCAGCACGATGCGATAGCGCGCCTGTCCACTCTTGAGACGGGCGATCGCTTCATTGACCTGATCGAAACGAAAATGTTCCGTTACCGGTTTGATCTGGTGACGCGCCGCGAATTCGAGCATGCGTTCAATAGTCGCCGGACTGCCGACCGGAGAGCCCGATACCGAGCGTTGTCCGGAGAGTATCGGAAATACCTGAAGATCCAGTGGATCCAGGCTCGCGCCAACGAAGTGCAGGCGGCCTTTGGGTTTGAGGGTGGCCAGGTAGGCATTCCAATCCAGTTTAACGTTGACGGTGGACAGGATCAGATCGAACCGGCCTGCCGCTGCTTCCAGTGCCGATGGGTCTCGCGAGTCAAGCGTATGCTGAGCGCCCAGTTTGAGCACCTCCTGACGCTTGGCGGCAGTGGAAGAAAATGCCGTCACCTCGCAGCCCCAGGCATTGAGGAAGGCAAGCGCCATATGGCCCAGCCCACCGATCCCTATCACGCCGACCTTTGCCGTCGGACTTATGTCGAACTGCACCAGTGGGTTGAAGACGGTGATGCCGCCGCAGAACAGGGGGCCTGCGGAAGCGGTGTCTATGGCATCGGGCAGCGCTATGACACTGGTGGCCGCGGCGCGCACCTTGTCGGCGAATCCGCCATGACGCCCGACGATGGTAGCCTGAGATTGGGCACATAGATTGTGGTCTCCCGCCATGCAGGTTCCACATTGCATGCAGTACCCGGAATGCCAGCCCAGACCCACGGTCTGCCCGAGTTTCAGATTCGTCACATCGGCTCCAACGGCTGCGATCGTGCCGACGACCTCGTGCCCTGGCACCAGGGGAAACTGTGATATGCCCCAGTCATTGTTCAGCATGCTCAGATCACTATGGCAGATACCGCAGTGTTGAACATCGATTTCGACATGATCCGCACCCAGCGGACCCGGGTCGTATACAAAGGGTCTCAGCTCACTGCCGGGTTCGAGTGCTGCGTAGGCGTTGATCATCGCATTTACCCTTGTGGAATAGTCTTGGTCTGTGAATTCAGGTATCTGGTATTAATACTAATTAGTGTCAAGCGTATTTCATTGACAGTATTCTGTCATTACGACAGAATACTGTCAATATGAGCCTGGAACAACGATTACACGACTACTCCCCGCTCAGCGCCGCCTTTGCCCGGTTGATGCTTGAGGTATTCCGTCTCAACGGGCTCCTGCTGGCGAGCGGAGACCGTCTGAGTGCGGATATGGGCCAGACCAGTGCCCGATGGCAGGTGTTGGCTGCCGTGCGCATCGCCGATGAGCCTGTTACCGTCGCCCAGATCGCCCGCAACATGGGCCTGACGCGTCAGAGTGTGCAGCGCATCGTGGACCTGCTGCATGGGGAAGGGCTTGTGGAACTGTCGGACAATCCCCGGCACAAAAGGGCGCGACTGGTGGCGCTCAGCGGTGAGGGGCTGGCCGTGACCCAGCGTCTGCACGATATCCATCGACAATGGGCGGAACAGTTGGTCGAGGGCCTCGATGAGCGGCCGTTGATGGATGCCTATGAGGTGCTGCAGCAACTGCGCGAGCGGCTGGAGTCGGAATGAGTCTGTCTCTGTCCTATGAAACTAGCAGCAATACTTCGTCGCAGTCCCACAGTCTTCCAGCCACAACCAGTTTGAATGGATAACGCCGATGACCCCATTCAGCGGAAATCGCCTCCTTACCAGCTGCACTGGCATACCCCTGCTGATCGCCGGACTCCTGCTGTCAGGCTGTCAGGACGAGGTGGTGACGGAGAAGCCCGTGCGGCCGGTATTGTCGCAGGTGGTCAATTTTAAGCCCTATTGGCAGGAGAGCAGTTATGCCGGTGAGGTCAGGGCCCGCTACGAGACGGCGCTGGGTTTTCGAATTGACGGCAAGATCGTCCAGCGTCATGTGGAGGTGGGCCAAAGGGTGGCCGCCGGTGACGTCCTGGCCAGACTGGACCCGGCGGACTACCGGCTCAGGCTGCTGGAGGCGGAGGCGGAACTGGCCGTCGCGCGGGCGGAACGCAACAAGGCATCCGCGGATCGGGAACGTTATGCCACCCTGCTGAAGAAACAGGTGGTTAGCAAGGCGGAATACACCGATTACAACAACGCCTTCGATGTGGCCGAGGCGCGGCTCAGGCAGGCGGAGGCGGAGCTGGAAGTGACGCGCAACCGTACCGGCTACACTGCCCTGATTACCGACCGGGCGGGCATAGTCACCTCCCTGGAGGCGGAGGAGGGCCAGGTGGTGAGCGCGGGCCAGACCGTGGCCAGACTGGCCAGGAGCGGCCAGAAGGAGGCGGTGATATCGGTTCCGGAGCACCGCCTGGAGGAATTGCGCACCGCCGAGACTATCAATATTCGCCTCTGGGCCGTACCCGGCCGGGTGTACAAGGGCAAGGTCCGGGAGATGTCGCCGGGGGCCGATCCTGTCACCCGTACCTACCGGGTGCGTATCACCGTGGAGGATGCCGGACCTGAAGTGCAGTTGGGAATGACGGCGACGGCAGACGTGCGCCGCCGCCTGCATGACAAGGTGGCCCAACTGCCCCTGAGTGCCATCTTCCAGCAGCAGGGACAACCTGCGGTCTGGGTGCTGGATCCTGCTTCGATGCAGGTCGGCCTGCTGCCGGTGGAGGTGCTCCAGTACCGGCAGGACGGTGTATTGATCCGCTCCGGCATCGAGGACGGCCAGCGCGTCGTCACCGCGGGGGTGCACAAGCTGGTGTCCGGCCAGCGGGTGCGCCTGCCGGAAAACCGGAACACTCCATGAACCTCTCGGCCTGGGCGCTGCGCCACCCCTCACTCACCGTCTACATGATGCTGGCCCTGTTTCTGGGCGGTGTGTTCGCCTACCTGGGCCTGGGTCAGGCGGAGGATCCGGATTTCACCATCAAGACCATGGTGGTGCGTACCCTGTGGCCTGGGGCCACTGCCCTGGAGGTGGAGAGCCAGGTGACCGAGCGGCTGGAAAAAAAACTCCAGGAGACCCCCTGGCTCGATTATCTCGGGAGTTATTCGAAGCCGGGTGAGTCGATGGTCTTCGTGAACCTGAAGGATAGTACCCCGGCGAGGGAAGTGCCCGATGCCTGGTATCAGGTGCGTAAAAAACTTGGTGACATTCGCGACACCCTGCCGATGGGAGTGCGTGGCCCCTACCCCAACGATGAGTTCGGCGACACCTTCGGCATGGTGTACGCCTTTACCTCCGACGGCATCGGACACGCCCGGCTGCGCGACTATGTGGACGAGGTGCGCCAGGAATTGCTCAGGGTTCCGGACGTGGCCAAGGTGGACCTGATCGGCATCCAGGACGAGAAGATATTCATCGAGTTCTCCAACGCCAAGCTGGCCAGTCTGGGACTGAACCCCAATCTGATCATCGATACCCTGCAGGCGCGCAATTTCGTCACCCCCTCCGGCGTCGTGGAGACGGCAAGCGACGATGTGCACATGCGCGTGTCCGGACTCAGTTCGGTGGCCGCCATCCGCAATCTGGGCATTCGCGCCAATCAGCGTATTTTCCGTCTGGGAGATATCGCCCGGGTGTACCGGGACTATGTGGACCCTCCGGTGTTCAAGATGCGCTTCATGGGGGAAGAGGCCCTAGGCCTGGCGGTGAGTATGGCGGACGGCGGCAATGTCCTGCAGCTGGGTCCGGCCTTGGATGCGGCCATGGCCCGGCTGCAGGCGGAACTGCCGATCGGCATCGAGGTGCACAAGGTGGCGGATCAGCCGACCATCGTGAAACGCTCGGTGCGAGAGTTCCTCAAGGTGCTGGCGGAGGCGGTCGGTATCGTGCTGCTGGTGAGCTTCCTGAGCCTGGGTTTGCGTACCGGCCTGGTGGCGGCGCTGTCCATTCCCCTGGTGCTGGCCGCCACCTTCCTGGGCATGAAGATCCTGGGCATAGATCTGCAGCGCATCTCCCTGGGGGCCCTGATCATTGCCCTGGGACTGCTGGTGGACGATGCCATGATCGCCATCGAGATGATGGCCGTGAAGATGGAGCAGGGCTGGGACCGGCTCAAGGCCGCCACTTTCGCTTACAGCAGCACCGCTTTTCCCATGCTCACCGGCACCCTGATCACGCTGGTGGGCTTCATGCCCGTTTCCTTCGCCAAGTCCGCCGCAGGTGAATACACCGGATCCATCTTTACCGTAGTGGGCATGGCGCTGTTGATCTCCTGGGTGGTGGCGGTTCTGTTCATCCCCTTTCTGGGCCTGCGCCTGCTGCCGGACCTTGCCCATAAACGCGGCGCGCACGCCGATGTCTATCACAAGCCCTTCTACGCCAGCTTTCGCCGGGTGGTGACCTGGTGTGTACGCCGCCGCTGGATCGTCATTGCCCTGACCGTGGCTGCATTTTCCACTGCCACATATGGGTTCCGCTTCGTGGACCACAGCTTCTTCCCCGCCTCCAACCGCCACGAACTGATCGTGGACCTGTGGCTGCCCCAGGGCGCCTCCTTCGAGGCGACCCGTACCCAGGCCGAGCGTCTGGAGGCACTGCTGCGGGACGACCGGGACGTCGAGAATTACGTGGGCTATATTGGGGGTGGCTCGCCGCGCTTCTATCTGCCCCTGGCCCAGGAACTGCGTCACATCAATCTCGCCCAGTACGTGGTCATGACCAGGAGTCCCCAGGCGCGGGAGGCGGTGCAGCGACGCCTGCTATCAGCCTTTGAAAGCAAGTTCCCCGGTCTGCGCGCCCGTGCCCGGCCCCTGTTCAATGGTCCGCCGATCAACTACCCGGTTCAGTTCAGGGTCATCGGCAAGGACCCGCAGCAGGTGCGGGAGGCCGCTGCCGCGGTGGCCCGTGTGGTGCAGGTGAACCCGCACACCCGCAACGTGCATCTGGATTGGAATGAAATGACCAAGGCGGTGGGCATCGAGATCGACCAGGACAAGGCGCGGGTGCTGGGAGTGAGCACTCAGGACCTCTCCCTGGTGCTGAACGCGGCCCTGGATGGCCACAGCATTACCCGTTTCCGGGAACGCAACCGCCTGATCGAGGTGGTGGCCCGCGCGGAGAAGGATGAGCGGCTGGCATTGGAGAACGTAGGCGACCTGCATATCAGTACACCGGACAGCCGCTTCGTTCCCCTGAGCCAGTTGGTTACCCTTTCCTATGGGCTGGAAGAGGGGATGATCTGGCGCCGCGACCGTTTTCCCACCATCACGGTGCGCGCCGACGTGGCGGATGGCGTGCAGCCGCCGGACGTGAGTTCCAGTATCGACCCACAGCTCGAACCCATCCGCGAGCAGCTGCCCGCCGGCTACCGGATAGAGATGGGCGGCAGCATAGAGGAATCGGCCAAGGGCGAGCAGCCCATCATGGCGGTGATGCCGATCATGGTGATGGTGGTCTTCACCCTGCTCATGATTCAGCTGCAGAGCTTTCAGCGCTCCCTGCTGGTGCTGCTCACCGCCCCCCTGGGGCTGATCGGGGTGGTGATTGCCCTGCTCGGGTTCCAGGCCCCCTTCGGCTTCGTCGCCACCCTGGGCGTCATTGCCCTGTTCGGCATGATCATCCGTAATTCGGTGATCCTGGTGGACCAGATCGAGCAGGACCGTGCCGCCGGCGCCGAGTTGTGGGACGCCATCATCGAGGCAACGGTGAGGCGGCTGCGCCCCATCGCGCTGACCGCGGCGGCGGCGGTGCTGGCCATGATACCCCTGTCCCAGAGCATATTCTGGGGTCCCATGGCCATGGCCATCATGGGCGGCCTGCTGGTTGCCACCCTGCTGACGCTGCTGTTCCTGCCCGCACTGTACGCTGCCTGGTTCCGGGCCGAAACGCCTAATCCGGCCAATTCAGGTGGATAGGGCTCTTCCAAGGTCCCCCGATTGGGACCGGAACCACTGACATAGGATCCGAATCTACCGGACACACGAAAGCGAACCAAGTGACATGGGTGCTCATAAGGACTTTCTTCTGATATAACGATGGTTGTCGTTTGCCATGTTCGTACTGTTTGGTTTGGGACTGGCTTTTATCGGGGAATCGGCACTTCAGACTGTCTGATACCCGGCTTTCTTGGCTTCTCAATATGTAGTGGCGGCTATTGCGGCTAGAAGGAGCGGGGTCAGATTTGTATTGAATGTCCTTGCGGTCGAAGCCTCTTAACCGGAAACGATTCTAATTGTGGGCATATATGAATAAGCTGTAATTTGGAGTAGGAATAGATGGCATCCACCTTTGCCTGGCTCGATCATTCAGAAAGCGACCGTCGTAAAGCGCTCGATGTCGTTGATCTGTTCAGTGAACAAGACACGCGGGATGAGCTTGGCATTAGAACAGTTAGAGACGCGCTTGCAGATTCCTTGTTTCCCGGAATCAGCACGATCCAGACACGGGCCAAGTACCTGCTGTTCATTCCATGGATATATCAGGCTCTTGAGGCTGGCAGGACAAAATCGAGTGATGTCGCCAGGCTGGCGCGCCGGCATGAAATTGATCTGATCTACCAGTTACTCAAGTCGGACGATACGGACGGCGTAATCGGTAAAGATGCCAAAGCCGGTTTGCAAAGACTACCGAGTTCGGTGTATTGGGCGGGTCTCGGTGTTTTTAGTGTCCGCCGATACCAAGGCTCGCTGGATCAGTATCATCGGTCGCTTGATGGATTCTACCTGGGTCGACGTCAGGTCCATGCCTCTGCCGAAGATGGTATCGTCGAGCTTTTCAAGCCACAGACCAATTGGCACGAGGGTTTGCCATCGGCGCCGGATGGGTTCCCTGAAGGAGCCTCGCTTCAACTGCGAGAAGAGGAGGCTGAGTATCTTCACCAGCAGATAATGACAAATGTTCCGGGTACCCTGATCGCATTTCTGGTCGACCAGGGGGAGTGGTGGGATGCCGTCAGTTTTCCCTGGCATCATCCACAAGTTGGTGAATGCGCAAGCCATGTGAAGGCGCAGCTGCACCATGCAGAACTCTTTTCGCTGATTATGCTTGGGGCGGCTTTAATTTATAACCTGATGCTGGCCGAAAAACGGGCATCGAGCGGAAACAATGGTGATGGCTCACCAGAAGGCCTTGTTGGTCATTATCGGAATGTACTAATCGATTGGTATGGAGAGGTCGAAGACAAGCGCCGAACATTAGACAGGTGGGTTGAGTCCCGCTCTGATTTCTGGGAAGTCATTCATCGTGTAAATCCGCGTATTCCGATTCCAACTGTCCATTTCATAAATACCTGGACAGATATCGCACTTGGTTCAGATGGAATCGACTCCCTCATTGGTGCTCGTGCCGTGAGAGACCTCATTCACCATCGAGAGCGTCGACTGAAACGAGCACTGGCCCGCCTTGATAACCCCAGGGCGCTCGAGATGTGGAGTGGTGCGGCCGGTACACAGCAACTCAGCTACCGCTGGCAGCAGGTTCAGACCATCGTCCAGGATATCCTTCGTGGTCTGGGAAGGGGGCAGGGATAATGCTGGCACCGAAGGATCGAACTCTGCTGCTTGAATCACTCCGACCGCCGCCGGGATTCCGCCTGGATGCCGCGGTATCGACGACTTACACCCTGGACCTTATGGCGCTACTGGTTGCGCCACTTGCATTTACCTTCTTTGGCTGGGAAGGGGACGATGGTCAACCGACCAAGGATCCGAATGCCTTGCTGGAAGCGTTGCGCCGTTATGTAGATCGCATCCACGTGTTTTGCCAGGCAGGACAGATCGCTGTGCCAAAGACCTATCGACTGCTCTTTGGTTACCTGGAATCAAGTGTCCATGAGGTGAGGGCGGTCAGGGATGGAGGCGTGTTTCACCCGAAAGTGTGGATCGTACGCTACGTAGCCGATGGCGAACCAGCGCAGTATCGCCTGCTCTGTGCCTCCCGTAATCTCACTTTTGATCGTTCCTGGGACACCCTGCTTGTACTGGATGGGGTAGTAGGCAAGGAGTCGACAAAGAAAAATGAACCACTCTCACGGTTCATCCGTTCGCTGCAGGAGATGGCTGTACAGGAGCTAACGGATAATACAAAAAATACGTTGGCGGAGTTGGCCAGGGAGCTTGACACTGTAGAGTTTCAGTTGCCAGATCATATTGAAAATATTGAATTCTGGCCGATCGGCTTGCCTGGTGAGCAAGACGTGTGGCCGTTCCCGGATAGCGCGGACCGAGGCCTCGTCATCGCACCATTCGTCGCGGAAAGCACACTCAGTCGGCTGAATATCTCCGGTGAGCAGACGCTTGTTTCACGCGTCGACGAGTTGGAAGCGCTTGATCCCGACCAAATAGGCGACTACGAGATTTTCGCTTTGAGTGAAGGGGCAGACATAGAGCAGGAAGAAGGTGCTGAACCGGACGATGGGTCGGACACCGGAAGCCTGCTTTCCGGCTTGCATGCCAAGTTGTTTGCTTTTGACGATTCGGGAATAGGCCGGGTGTGGACCGGCTCAGCGAATGCCACGAACGCTGCGTTTCACCAGAATGTTGAGTTTCTCGTGGAGATGCGAGGACAAAGCAAGCACATGGGGGTAGATTCGATTCTCTGCCCACAGCAGAAAGGTATCAGTGTACTACGCGACCTCCTGGAGCCGTTTTCGCCAGGCCAAGAGGCCGGGGCTGACTCGTCTCAACAGGCTCTGGAGAATTTGCTCGTGCGTCTTCGCCGTTTTGTCGTTGACCTGGAATTAGTGGTGCATGCTGAAAAGTCCGAAGAGAATCTATTCGATCTCAGGTTGTCTTCAACAAAAGCCCCGGATCTTCCCGATGCAGAATTCGACCTGCAATGTTGGCCACTGACGCTCAGGCAGGAGGCGGGCGCGCAGCGCCTGATATCGGATGGAGGCTGGTCGTCCTCGTTCTCGTCAGTATCGTTTGAGGGGCTGACGACCTTTTTTGCTTTCGAGGGACGAATCTCCGTCGATGGTAGGTCAGGCGTTTGCCGGTTCGTACTGAATCTCCCTTCACAGGGATTCCCGGAAAACCGACGTCAGCGACTACTGCGCTATATGCTGAAGGATCAGCAGCAATTGATGCGCTATCTGTTTCTGTTGCTTGGTGAAGAAGGGGCGCTATCGCTTTCTGAAATCTCCGGTTCCTCACGGTATGCAGGAACAGGGAACGGAGGGTTTCATGCGGATATTCCGATGTTGGAGGCGCTTGTTAAGGCACTGGAACGTGCCCCGGAAAAGATCGACCAGGTTGCCCATCTAGTGACCGACCTGCAGAACACAGAGGAAGGTAGAGCGCTTCTCCCGCAAGAGTTCGAGCAGATCTGGCATCCCTTGTGGGAAGCGCGAGAGGAGTTAACAAGACGTGGGAGCTAGGGACAGCGAACTGCCGAATCTCGGCGAGATCGACCGCGGCTTGAAAGATTTTCAGCGGCGCACAGCAGCTGCGGTATTTCACAGGCTATATGAGCAGGCACGTTCTACGCACCGGTTTCTCGTCGCGGATGAGGTGGGGCTTGGTAAAACACTGATTGCCCGGTCTGTTATCGCACGCACATTGCATCATTTGTGGGATCGGGTCAATCGGATCGATATTGTGTATATCTGCTCCAATGCGGATATTGCGCGGCAAAATATCAAGCGGTTGAACGTGCTGGGCGATGAAGGTAAGACGCTACCAACACGCATTACGTTATTGCCCATCATGCTACGCGATCTGAATAAGAATCGAATTAATTTCATTTCATTTACGCCAGGCACCTCATTCGATCTGAAAAGTAATCTCGGCGTAGCCCCGGAACGGATGCTGCTCTATTGGTTGTTGAAGGACATCTGGCATTTTTCCGGAACCGCGCCCATGAATGTATTTCAGGGAACGTCGGGAGCCAAGCGATTCAGACAGCAATTAAAATACTTCCCTGACAACAATCGGATCGATCGCACACTTGCAAAGGCGTTTCGTAAAACAGTGAGAGAGCATGTGCGAGAGGAGAAGGACAAGGGTGATTGGACATTGCGTGAACGGTTTGACTGGCTTTGTCAGGAGTATCGGCGTTCAGATTCAAGGATTACGCGTGATGCCAGGACTGAGCGGTCTGCTTTTGTGGGAAAACTGCGCAGTTTGCTCGCAGAGACCTGCGTCAGAATGCTGGAACCCGACCTGGTAATTCTCGATGAATTCCAGCGTTTTAAGCACCTTCTCAGCGGAGAGGATGATGCGAGTGTGCTGGCGCGCAAGCTATTCGAATACTCGGATGATTTGACCGCGGTGCGCGTGCTCTTGCTCTCGGCCACGCCTTACAAGATGTACACGCTGTCAGACGAGAGTGATGATGAAGATCACTATCGTGATTTCATTGACACGCTGGGCTTCCTGTTTCGCGATAAGCAGAAAGTGGAGAAATTCGCGGACCTGCTGCGGGAGTACCGCTATGAATTACTCCGATTCAATGACCAGTCCCCTGATCGGCTTGAAAGCATAAAGTCGAATATCCAGAAATCCCTACGTCGCGTTATGGCCCGCACCGAGCGGTTGGCAGTGACTGATGATCGTGCAGGCATGCTCACCCAGGTGGAACCAAAGGATGTAGAGCTGTTGGCGAACGACATCCTGGCATACGTGGAATTACAGTCGATTGCGCGTGAGCTGGATATGCCGAATACGATCGAATATTGGAAGTCATCATCGTATCTTCTTAATTTCATGGAGGACTACAAACTGAAGCGGACATTCCATGATGCACTGGATGGTGAGGGGAAGACGGAAGTTATTACGCGAGCACTATCCAAAGGACAACATCTGTTGCTTTCCTGGGATGACATTGAAAATTACGAGGCGCTGGATCCGCGGAACGCGCGACTTCGGGGCCTTATTAAACAGGTGATTGATACAAAGATGTGGCAGTTGCTTTGGCTGCCCCCGTCTTTGCCCTATTACGAATTGGACGGGCCATTCAGCAATCGTACCCATGCGCAGATCACCAAGCGGCTGATTTTTTCAAGCTGGCGAGTTGTACCCAAGGTTGTTTCGACCATTCTCAGCTACGAAGCGGAGCGTCAGGCGATCAAAATGTTCGAGCCAGCCGCCTTGAATACAGAAGACGAGCGAGAACGAAGAGGTCATACCCTGCTATTGCGTATTGCGGTGTCGAAAGATCGGCCCACAGGCATGCCGGTGCTGGCCCTGATGTACCCATCAATCTCCTTGGCTCGCCGCTATGACCCGCTGAGTCTGGCAAGGAAGTACGGCAATGGAGAGTCGCCTACATTGAAGCAGGTGCAAGGAATTATCTGGGAGGATATTTCGAAAGGACTCGAGGCACTCGCAATGCCGACGGACGAATCCCGTGTGGACGAGCAATGGTATTGGGCGGCGCCAATTCTTCTGGATAGACACCACTACCCCAAGGCAACACAGGAATGGTTCGGCCAATACGATCTCGAAGGCCAGTGGGCAGGAGAAGATAGTAGTGGAGACGACGCATGGTATGAGCACGTCGACCGGGCCAGACAGTTGCTTAAGGGTGAACTGACTTTAGGCCGGCCGCCAGATGATTTGGCAGAGGTGCTTACTTTGTTTGCCCTGGGTGGTCCGGCTATCTGTGCGCTGCGCGCTTTGGACCGTTTTACAGGCCCGACTTTGGCAAGTCATGTGGGTGCAAGAAATGCGGCAGGAAGGATTGGCTGGGCATTTCGAAGTCTTTACAACCGGGTTGAGGTTGCTGCGCTCTTACGTGGATTGAAGCAGACAGATCCGTACTGGCGGCGGGTGCTTGAATATGGTGTAGAAGGTTGTTTGCAGTCTGTGCTGGATGAATATGTACACATTCTCAAAGATTCACTCGGTCTCGTTGGTGAAGAGCCAGAGGAGATGGTTGAGGATATTGCCGAAGCAATTCAAACAGCGGTCACTGTCCGGGCAGCAGCACTGGCTGTGGACGATATTCGAGCGGGAAATGGCGGCGTTACGGTACAGACACATCGACTCCCGTCGCGCTTCGCCATGCCTTTTGGTCAAGGGCGGGACGAGGAGAGCGGCGACACGGCTGCGTCACGTGCGCAGAAGGTGCGTGAGGCATTCAATTCACCTTTCTGGCCCTTCGTTGTCACCTCGACCTCTATCGGCCAGGAAGGACTCGATTTTCACTGGTACTGCCATGCCATCGTGCATTGGAATTTACCCGCCAATCCCGTGGACCTGGAGCAACGTGAAGGCCGTGTGCATCGCTATAAGGGACATGCGGTACGAAAAAATATCGCGAGCCAGTATGGACACCATGCCATGAGATCGCGCGACAAAGATCCGTGGTTTGCGATGCTGGACGAAGGCAGGAAGGACCGGCAGAAAGGCGAAAATGACCTTGTGCCGTACTGGATTTACCCGATCGAGGGTGGGGCGCGTATCGAAAGATATGTGCCATCACTTCCACTGACGCGAGACAGACAGCTTATCGACGCGTTACGTCGGTCATTGGCGGTCTACAGGTTGGTATTTGGTCAACCCAGGCAGGATGACCTGGTGGAGTACCTGATAAAGCATGTTCCGAAGGAAAGGCTGGACGATCTGGTCGGACGCCTGAAGATTAATTTGAGTCCATAGGTTGAGAAATGCTCGGAATAAATAGATACAGGAGATCCATGTGGCATACATAGTCCCATCCGACCTGTCTCGCCTGTCCCTCTCCGGCGCGCAGAATGCCGAGCTCAAAGCTTTGCAAATGCTTAAAGCCGAGCTGCCCAATGATTTTACGATTTTCCATGGGGTTCACTGGTCAAGGGAATATGAGGCATGGACGCATTTCGGAGAAATAGATTTCGTCGTGCTGAACCGGTCTGGAGAAGTCCTTTTTATAGAACAGAAGAATGGAGGCCTGGAAGAAACAGACGAGGGACTCGTCAAGCGATATGGAACTGACGAGAAGAATGTCGCCCAACAGGTTCACCGATCCATTGACAAGGTGCGTGAAAAATTCAACTGGCAGAACGGCAAAAGTCGAAGTCTCGTCGTCGATTACCTCATTTACTGTCCTGACTATCAGGTCAAACAGGTCAATGCAGCCGGGCTGAATGCTGAGCGTATCGTAGATGCGGCTGCAAAAGATGGGTTGTCGAAACGAATCCAGACATTACTGGGATCCGGCACGGAAACGCGCGACGGTTGGTATGAAAAGGTTGAAGATTTCTTTTACCAAACGTTTGACCTTGTTCCCGATATTCATACCCATATTGGTTCACAGGAAAAGCAGTTCGTGCGCCAAAGCGGGGCGTTGGCAGATATTCTGACCAATCTCGAGATGGAGCCGTTCCGACTCAAGATCTCAGGTGCGGCCGGAAGTGGCAAGAGCCTGTTTGCCAGAAGGTTCCTGGATCGTGAGGTATCCGAAAACCGAAGGGTCTTGCTGATTTGTTATAACCGGCCGTTGGCTGATCGCATCAGGGAAAGCGTTGGCGATGCTGGAAAGGTCAGCACATTTTATGGTTTCTGTGATGAATTTTTGCAATCTCTCGGACAGAGATTGGACTTCTCGTCGATGACGACGGATCCGGGTTTCTGGCAGCGTGTACAGGAACAGGTTCTGGTGCAGGAAATTGGAGAGGAAAGTAAATACGACACGCTGATCGTTGATGAAGGTCAGGATTTTGAGCAGGAATGGTTTGAGATTATCCAGCTCTTCCTTCGTGAAGGCGCGAACATTCTCTGGCTGGAGGATGGTGACCAGAATCTGCAGGATAAGCCACCGGTATCGCTGGATGGGTTTGTTCGCTATAGCAGCAAAATCAACTACCGCTCTCCGGAGTCTATTGCAAGATTTATCAAGGATACGCTGCCCATTCCGTTTGAGCAGGGTAATGACTTGCCGGGTCTGGGTGTCGCTGTTCACGGCTACATAGATGCTGATGAGCAGCCAAAAATTGTAGGAAAGATCGTTCAGCAGTTGATGCGGCATGGTTTTACGCGTGATGACATTGTAGTGATCACGTGTCGGGGCGCGCAGAGTTCCGTATTCAGTCAATGTGATCAGGTCGGTGGTGTGGGTTTGCGACATTTCACGGGTGAGTACGATGAAGACGGGCATCAGGTGATGACAGAGGGTCACCTGATGTTCGACAGCGTTTATCGATTCAAGGGGCAAGAGGCGTCCTCTGTGATTCTGGTGGATATAGATCCGAATACAGAATACCTGACGCGCGCTGAAAGAATACTGTTTTGCGGAATGACTAGAGCGACAGTCCGGCTTGAACTGGTAGTGAACAGTGAAAACGAATACAACAGCCGGTTTCTCAGCGAACACAAATAGGAACCTGGCAGGTAAAGAGAGAATAGTGTCTAGACAAAATCTTCAATACCTATTGGTACCCGATGCTGGCGCGGCTCGCCGCCTGCGACGCATCTTGGCGGAGCGAAGCGCGCGCTCCGGTATGGTCGTAGGCACATGGTCGGAGTTGATGGAATGGGCGTGTCGTGCATACCTGGTACCGGAAACGACCGATGACAACGACAGTGGCTTCAGGAATGCACTGGAAGAGCTCGAAGATGCATTCTGGACTGAGAGCTTATCGGTTGCGCCTGTAGAAACCAGCGAAGCGGTCAAATCGGCGTTGATAAAGATCGTATCTGCCACCGATCCCACGAGCGATATCGAAATTCCTGGTCTGGAGGGTCTGCCTGAAAGACCACAGCGGCACCTCGACGATCTGTTCCGACTGGCCAAGTTGCTCGAAGGGCGATGGCCACAGGAACTGTCAAAGATGCAATCGGTGCTGTCGGCTGATGCTGTCGATGCCCTCCATACCATCCGTGTGTACCGCAGTGAGGGGAACCCCCGGTTGACCCGGTGGCAAATCGAACTGGTCGAAAAACTGAATCAGGACGTGGATCACTCCGAGGAACGTCAGGACGAAGAGTTGCCCCAGATTCTGAACGAAGTGCTGGGTAGTGATTTCGCCGGGGAGCCAGGAAGTAGCCTGCGTGTACTGCAAGAGCGGCTGTTCGAAGCAGTCACGGACAAAGGTGAGGTAGAGAGATCGGTACAGTGGATCGGCACTCGGGACTTCCTGCAAGAAGCAGAAGTCGCGGCCGGTATGGTGCAGACCATGCTGAGCGAGACTCCCGACCTTGAACCCGCCGACATCGGCCTGCTGATCCCCGATAGTTTCGAGTACGCCACGGCGTTGGAGGATGCATGTGCTCTGGGCGGCATCGCACTTTCGGGGCTGCCTGCGGAGCGCTGGCGCCGTGATCTTGGCCGCGAAGTTGTCTTCCATTTTCTGTATTGCCGGCAAAAGCCTGCGCCCGCCATGGCGCTGGCGATCTGCCTGTCATCGCCATTGATGCCCTGGTCTCGTGAGGAAGGGGCGGTGCTGTCTCAAACGGTAATGGATGGTGATTACCGGTTGCGCCCGTTGTCCTCCACCAGCCGGGACGGACGATTCATGCTGGATCTGTTGCGGGACGGTGACAGCGAGCCTGCCTCGTTAGCCAAGGCGCTACCGGAATTCGTGTCGTTGCTTCGAGGCGGTGAAGATCTTGTCGGGCACATCCAACAGGCAAAGGCAGCGGTCGAACAGTTGAATGACGCACTGGAAGGCGCGGCCTCCGTTGACTGGGTGGGATTGCGTAGAACCGTGAGCCCGAGGTTCATTACCTCGGGTGAGTCACCCGACTTCAATCTCGAAGGCGTGACGGTGTGGCGAGAATCCCAGGAAGGCTGGCGAACCGTAAAGCGCTTGATCGTCCTGGGTTTCGCACAGGGGTGTTATCCATCAGCCCTGGCGAGTGATCCGGTTTTCTCGGCCGACGATCTTGGGTCCATTCGCGAGTTGACTGGCCTTGCCGTCAGCTCGCCATCGGAAGTGCTCGAAGACCGGCGTCTGCGCTTCAAACGGCAGTTGGGTGCCGTCGCCGAATCGGTGACCTTTCTCGTGCCGCGCCGTGACGCGAGAGGGGAAAGACAATCGCCCTCGGAGAGCCTGGTGTTCATGCACCAGTTGTTTACCGGCCCTGACTCAGCCGACGAAAGGATCGTCGAGCTGGATTCTGCCGATGATCGTGCACAGGTTAGACACCTCGCCCTGGCTGCCCCTGCGTCTCCACAATCACCGCGCACGCTTGACGCGGAAGACCTGAATTTTGATCGTGACTTACTGGCCCTGAGAACCGACAAGGAGAGTCAGTTAAAGCCTGAATCGCCGAGCAGCCTGGAGACTCTGATGGTCTCAAGACTGGCCTGGCTGCTGCGCCGCCTCGAGGCAGAGCCTCTGCTGTGGGCGCCGGAGTCAGCGGACGCGGCCTTGTTGGGGACGCTTGCGCACAAGGTGTTCGAAGACCTGTTTCGCTCTGGGGAAGCGCTGCCCGATTCAAGCGAGATTCCAGGACGTGTGGAAACCCTGCTGGACGATGCCATCCGACGACTGGCCCCTTTTCTCCGGTCTTCCCAATGGCAGGTAGAACGGCGGCACTTTACAGCCCAGACCATCAAAGCCGCACAGGCCTGGCGCGATGTACTGGCCCGATTGAGCGCCGAGGTCCTCGCCAGTGAAGCCTGGCTGCAGGGAACCTGGTCGGGGATCCCGATTCATGGTCAGACTGATCTGCTTTTGGGCTTGCCCGGGGACCGGTTGCTGGTCGTGGACTACAAACGCTCAAAGTCAACGAGTCGCCGGCCGCGCATGGAGAAAGGCTACGACTGTCAGGCGAACCTTTACCGGGCAATGCTGGAAAGTGGTGGCCCCAAGGATGACACAGACGAAACGTTGCTGAGCAGGATTCGTAGTGCGGCCCGGACAGGGATTGTTTACTACATGCTGAACGACCAGGTTTCCCTGTCCGATTCGGTACTGTTGGAATCCGGTGCCGTCCCGGGTTGGCAGACGCTGGATAACGATGTGGCAAGTCGGGCAATGGCGCTGATTCAGCGGCGGCTTGGCGAAGTCAGTGCCGGCGAGGCACGTCTTAATCGGGAGGGTGACGCCGAGTTTTTCGAGAAGCAGGCCGGGATAAAACCTTACGCCTTGGAAAACAGCCCGCTGATCGATCTGTTCACTGTGGCGGGCGAGGCGGAGGAAGTGCAATGACTATGCCGACTTTGACTGTCATTCCAGCCGGCGCAGGTTCGGGGAAAACCTACACGATCCAGCAGCAATTGGGAGACTGGGTACGCGACGGCCTGATTGCGCCGGAACGGATCGTCGCGGTGACATTTACCGAAGCAGCTGCAGCCGAGCTGCGGGAACGTATCAGTGCCAAATTGCTTGCCATGGGACGAGCGGAAGATGCGCTGCGCCTCGACCAGGCCTATATCTCCACCATTCACGGTTTTGGACTGCGGGTGCTGACGGAATTCGCCTTTGAAGCCGGTTCATCGCCTCAGCCTCGACTGCTTAACGAAGATGAGAAAAATGCCCTGATCCGCCTGTCATTGTCGCGTACGGACAAGGCGGACGAGATCATGTCCAATCTCGCGGCCTACGGTTATACCTACGACCGTGCCACAAATAGAAGCGCTGAGGACGTATTCCGCAACGACCTGCTACATATCATCGAGCTGTTACGGTCTCTGGGCTGGCAGGCCTACACCGATGTCTACGCCACCCAGGCCGCAGCATGGATCTCAGAACGTTACGGGCCAACTGCGGATGGCGATGCGCTGAGTCTTGCCCTGCGGCGAAGCGTCGAGGACTTGCTCGAGGCGTATCCGGAAAGCCTCGAACGGGAGTATGGAACCAGTGCCGCCGCAACCAAGGCGTTTTTCAACGACTTTCAAAACCTGAATCGGGCCCTCGACGGGGATACCCTGGACAGGGACTGGAAACTTTGGAAAGGCCTGCGTGAGCTGCGCCAGTCAAAGCGGGGGACGAAGCTGCCGGAAATGTATGACACGCTATCGTCTGCGGTTATAGCGGCGGCTAACGAGTTACCACGCCACCCAGGCCCGCTGGCGCACGCGAATGCACACGTGCAGGCACTCTTGTCGGCGGGACAGGAAGTGCTGGTCCACTACGCCGAGGCCAAACATGAGGCGGGCCTGGTGGACTATAGCGACATGATCGCCATGGCGGGTCAGCTGCTCCGCTCGCGTCCCGATGTACTTCAGACGCTGGTACAGCGAGTGGACTGCCTGGTGGTCGACGAGTTTCAGGATACCAACCCGCTGCAGTTCGCCTTGTTGTGGCAATTGAAAGAGGCTGGTGTCCCGACAATTGTGGTCGGCGATTTGAAGCAGGCCATCATGGGATTCCAGGGAGCCGATCCTAGGTTATTCGAGGCCCTGATAGGTCAACATCCGCAAGCCTTGCAGCCATTAACCCGGAACTGGCGCTCACAACCCCGGCTGATGGATTTCGTCAATGCGCTTGGGCCTGGCCTGTTCCGCGAAGACTACGTCGCTTTGGAACCGCAGAGCGAGGATAGCCTCCTCGCGCCGCTCGACGTGATGTCGTTCCCGAAGAAGGCCAAGAAGGGCCAGCACGCCATACGCGCTGTTGCCGTGGGCGAGCGTTTGAAGGCGTTGCTCGATGACAGCGACCAACAGATTGTGGATCGGCGAACGAAGAAGCTCCGGCGGCTTCGTGGGGGTGATATCGCTGTACTTTGTCCGACCAACCCCATGTTGGCCACATACGCCGAAGTGCTTCGTGCGCAAGGACTGCGCGTACGGCTGCAGGCGGACGGCTGGTTTTCCTCGCGGCCCGTGCAGATTGCCTGGCACGCATTGGCTTACTTAGCCAATCCTGCGGATCGCCACGCGGCGTTGTACTTGGCGGTGACCGAGCTGGGTTCACTGAGCCTCCAGGACGCGTTGGCCCAGCTGATGGATCAAGGCCGTATTGACGAGCCTTTGCTTGCGAGGCTTGACGAACTGGCAGAGGGGGTAACTGAGCGAACCGTTTATGCATTGGTCGCGGACATGATCCGCGCCTTGGGCCTATTCGACGTGGTGGCACTCTGGTCGGATGGCGAGCAGGCTCGTGCGAATTTGCTGCGTCTGCTGGCGGAGGCGGGCGAGTTCATGGACGCCAACCGCGAAGCACTGGCTAACGGTGGTTTTCACGGTTCCGGAATTCAAACCTTCCTGCCTGGATGGCCACCAGGGTAGAGGAAAAGGATGGCGACAAGCAGCCGGACCCCCGGGTACTCGATGAAAACGCGATCGTGCTCACAACCTGGCATGGTTCCAAGGGACGGGAGTGGCCGGTGGTCGCGGTTTGTGGACTCGATCGGGATATCAAGGCGCGGTTACCCAACGTCGAACTGGGTTACAGCACCTTCGATGAATTGTCGCGATTGCTCGAACATGCCCGGATCGAATACGCCCCGGCATTCGCTGCTTCGGAGACCAACGATCGGTTCCTAGCCGAGCTGCAGAACGCCGAGGAAATCGGGGCACGACGGCTACTGTACGTTGCGCTGACACGGGCCAGGGACAAGATGGTCCTGGAGTGGCCGGGCTATCTTGGCGGAAAGGACAACACCACCTATTGGTCGATACTGACCGGGGATTGTGAGCTCACTTTGGATGGCGACAAGATCCAGGCCGGTGAACAGGAATTTCCCTGTACCGTTATCGAGGGACCGGCTGAGTTTCCGGATGACCTCGACATCGGCGCTGTTCCGGAGGATTCGGAATTGCCGGTCACGGGCCGGCGCGCGATCCAAGCCGGCGTGCTCCCTGAAACGCTCACCCCGGACAGCCGAGCGCCTTCAACAACGGAAGTGGTTGCCGATGCGCAGGCTAGGGCAGGTTTGATCGTTGAGCAGTACGGTTCGGGATTAGAGGTTGATGTCGGTCTGACAGGGATGGGTTTCGGATCCTTTATTCACCGATGCTTCGAAGTATTGGGAGCGAAGCCCGACCTCAAGGAGAGAATCCCCCAGATTACCGGTGTGGAAATCGAGCCGGATGGGTTAGAAAAGATCACTGCCGCCGTTGGGCAATTCGAGTCCTGGTTGGCAGATCACCTTGACGGTACCTCGGTGCTGCGGGAGCAGCCAATCCTGGCGCTGGACGAGCGGGGGACCGTCGTATCCGGAACGGCCGACCTGATTGTGGAAACTACGGAAGGCATCTGGGTGATCGACCATAAGTCCGATCAGGTCGATGATCCGGAGACAGCGTTTATAAATTACAGACCACAGCTTGAGTCTTATGCCAACGCCCTCACAAACGCTGGGAAGCAGGTGTTGGGCACGGGGATTAACTGGATACGGCGTGGTGAGGTGGTGCTCTCACGTGCGTAAATTATATACAAACCTCTGGTGTAGAACTCATGTCTCGTAAAGAAGTCATCGACAAGACATTGGGAGAGATACGAAGCTTCTTGGATGAGCTTTCGAATGGTACTTCTCGCTATCGGAGTCTGCACAATCTTACTGAGCAAGTAGAACATCAGTATCACGGGCGTTTTCTGATCGAGCTCATCCAGAACGCACACGATGCGCTTTTCGAAGTAGGCGTCATGGATACACCACAACGGATCGAGATTGTTCTGGCGGATGATGAATACCCACATGGCGCTCTTTACATAGCAAACGATGGCCAGCCATTTACTCCATCCAACTTTAAGGCGCTTTCAAATCTCGGACAGAGTGATAAGGATCCTCAGAAATCTATCGGAAACAAGGGAATTGGTTTTCGCAGTGTTCTCGAAATAACCAAGGCGCCGGAAATTTACTCGCGCAATGAAAGAGAAAGCTCAAGCTTCGACGGCTATTGCTTCAGCTTTCAGCCCGATGTAATTCAAATGTTTGAGGAGCCGATACGTCATGTTGTTGACGGTGACAACAGCGTTGAATCACCAGAGGCCATCGGGGGCCGGCTCCTGGAGTGGGATGATGCCAGGTACGAATATTTTCGGGAGCGATGCCGGTCCTTCTCGAAAGACTGGTTGCGTGAAGAACTGGCCTTTCTATCTCCACTCAAGTTTTGTACTTTCCTCAGCGTTAGAATATAAGCAATCACGAATAAATTCTATCTATTAGTGATAGCTTATGTAGCTTATGGACGTCCGGTGCTGATGGCTAAAGGGAGGTGAAAATCAAAATAAAATCAGTCGGTTAGTAGTGAATAAGAGCTCAGTTCGCGGTATAATCAAGGTTGTCTAAGCCAATGATTAACCAGCAAAAAAAGCCCTTATTCAATGTCTATATTACGCACTTTGGCAAACGATTTTCAAATCCTTTTTCCCGCCACCGATAAAGGCCAAGAACGCTTTCGTTGGTTCATTCTGACGTTACAAGCGATCATTGTTCCGATCACCGCCTCGCGTACCTCCAACCTGCTGCGCGCTATTGAGACCTTGTTCGGGGTTAGTATCGCCGAGTGGCGCTACTACACGTTCATGGCCTCGGTGAAACTGCCCTGGGAGCGGATGTGGGCACTCCTCTGGCGCACGATCCCCAGCCCACTGAGCGAGGGGCGGTTGCTGCTGGCACTCGATGATTCGATCAACCCAAAGACGGGCAAACACATCTTCGCTTGCCAAAAAACCTTCGACCATGCCGCTAAGACGAACCAGACGCGCTGGCCGTGGGCGCAGACTCTGGTCACGGTGGGGCTGCTCAAGCAGATTCACGGGCGTTGGTGCTGCTTGCCGTTGGCTTTCGCTTTCTACTTGCGCCGCAAGAGTCTGCTGGAAACCTGTCTCAGGGTGCGGGGTAAGGCGGTGGTCTTTCGCAGCAAGTTCGAGCAAGCCGTGCTGCTGATCGCCCGCCTTGGCTCGGTCTTCACCGATGCCCCAGTGCTGGTCGTCGCCGATAGCTGGTTCGGCAACAATGGACTGTTCAAGCCCTTGCGAGCGCAGTTGGGCCAACGTGTCCACCTACTCTCGCGCTTGCGGGTCAATTCCGCGCTCTATGCCATCCCCGTACCGCTCGCACCCAGGCCGGGAAGACCCCGAAAATATGGCCAACGCCTCGGCAACGCTGCGCAACTGGCCGATGTCATGCGCGCGCAGGCCAACACCTATACCCTGCATGTGTACGGCGCTCAGCGCGAGGTGGTCGCAGCCGACCGGCTGGTGATGCTCAAGACCCTGCGTTGCCGCGTGCGCGTCGTATGGGTCTATCGCAAGCGCCAATGGATCACGCTGATGACCACGGACCTCGATCTGAGCGTTGAGCAGATCATCGAATATTATTCCGCCAGGTGGAAAATCGAGGCCGGGTTCCGAGAAATTAAGCAGGAGATCGGCAGTTCTCAGACCCAGACACGCAACCCCGATGCGGTGACCAATCACCTGCACTTCTGCATGGCCGCCACCACCATCACCTGGATCTATGCCGAGCACTTGCACCAAGCTCCACTGCGACGATACGCTTCCAAAAACACCACCGAATACGCTTTCGCCGATGTGCGAAGATCCCTCTCCAAACACCTCGCGAACGAGGGTTTTGGTATCGATTGCCAGAACTCCGGCAAACCGGATCGAAATCCGTTGATCTCAACCATCATGCGGCTCGTCGCATGATGGAAGGAGAAAACTTCAGTATCTCCATATGCATTGCCAATTCCCATGGATACGCAGCAAGCAGCGCCAAGGGTGGCAGACTTCGAACAGAGAGGGTTTTCAACAGTTATAAGATTTCCTTTCCTTAATGATCGTGCAAAGGAGATCGCAACTAATAAGCTGGAGGAAATGAACGAAAGTACGGCTATCTTCTTGCAGCGGGTTAATGAGTTACGGCTCGCAACTAATAGCCAGGACAGATGCTACAAAAGAGAACAGATATTCCGGAATGATGATCCTGAAGGAGGCTTCGAGGTTCAGATAGCCGCGGATGATCCTGAGACTGAGGAGGGGCAAGATTACTGCAGGCGGTACTGGTTGTGGAAAAGAACCGTCGGTGGAGAAAAAAACCCGAGTGAGAAGGAAGAGATCCAGTCTGCTGTTGCCGATTTGCCCGGCAAGTGGCCGGAAGTCGATGAGGCAACCGTTGAAATAGCGGTGCAAGTAGGTAGTGAACCTGACGACGGTGTACTCAATATCTATTTGCCAACTCAGGTCCCGAGTGGGTGTGCAGCACATTTTAGCGCGCCATTCTTTGGTGATATGAGCCGTACTGATATCGATTTTGAAAATCCACTAAATTCGCTGTTGCTAAGAACGATTGCCGAAAAAGGGGTTGATGTCATTCTGAAAAGCCTGTCAGGTAAGGGAGAAGCGGAAGCAGCAGCAATTATCGACATATTGGCTCCGACGGATAGTGATGAGGGACAACGCTGGTGGGCAGCTCTCGGAGAAGTGTTTTCTGGCAGAGAAATTGAAATAGAAAGCCAGGATATTGCGCTGTCAGATGAAGGCTGGCGTAGCCTTGTTTATACCAGTCTACTGCCGGCACTCGAATCGGGTGTCGTCATCAAAGCCTCGCTGCTGCGTTCCGAAGCAACATACCCGGTATTCGTTCAGGCGCTTCGAGAACGAGAGTCGGGAATAAGAAGGATATTTGATGAAGTTAATATCAGCCCCGAAGCGATGCCAGAAGATAACGCGGCGACGATAGAAGCAATAGCAAGAAAATTACATGAATCCCAGGAGCCGGTTGATTGGAGTGGGTTCTGGCAAGACGTGGAGTCTCTATTCGGGAAAGATACCAAGCCGCTCATTGGAAAAAGCGTTCTTTTAGGAACTGACAATCAGCTTCATTCTTGTGACGATCGGTGTTCGGTTTTCTTCCGGCCTCGCAGCAGTGGTTCCGATGATGAGGTGTTGGCTGAGGGTGGGATTGACGACATTCCCGAAAATCTGAGGCCTTTTATCGCTTTTCTTAATGAGGATATTCAAACCCATATCCCCAGAGCCAAGGGTGGTGTCGAGACGACTGCTGTTCACAGGTATCTTTCTACAGGGTTGGTGCAATCCTACGGGGTAGAAAGAATATTCAGTGGCGTCCTGGTGAAAGCCACGCCCAAGCTTCCGCATGATATTGATGGCCCCGACTCACAGCTGTGTCGGGATATCCTTCAATGGGGCCTGAGGCTACTGCAAGCATCGAAGCACAGTATGGAGGAGCCCATACGCCTGCTCAGTAAGCTATCGGCGCCATGTATTGGTGGATGGTTTCCAATAGATGAGACAAGTTTCGGCCCCGGTTGGCCAGGAAAGAGCGGGGCTGAACTCGATGCCTATCTTCGACGTACCGCTACCCCAGAATGCAGTAATGCGCTAAAGCGCCTGCTGCTTCCACCAGACTATCCCTTGTGGGGTGGCATGGGCTTGTCCTCGGTAGATCTTCTGGAAAAAGCAGGCGCGTTCAATGGAATTCGGCTTGTGCCTGTAACAGGCAAAGACTGGGACGCAAGATTCACCATAGCGCATTGGAAGGGAGTGAAGCTACCCGAAAAGGGTCCAGCAGGCTATAGCCCTGATGTTTGGGATGCCTATCGAGAGTATATAAAAAATACCGAAAGCCCACGTTATTCCGGTGAGTTCAGCTACGAGGTACAGGATGTATATGCTCTGCCAGGCTTCGAAAAGCTGGAAGGCTTTGATGATGCAGCCCATAAGCTTTTGATGGAATTATTGTTGGTTTCCATCCCATCGTGGAAGAAGCGGTGGAAAAACTGGGAGAGTGCCACGATTCGCAAGATCGGGGGCGAAGCACATAGATATTCACCGGTTTCACCACTTGCATTCTCATTAAGGGAGACGAAATGGATGCAAGGTGGGGCTGATGAGGAATCGATTCGATTCCGTCCCTCGGACCGCTGGTATATACCGTCTCCTGCCTTGATTGGAGGACTGCATCAGTTCTCTCACCTTATGCCGATGCCGGTTTCCGTTGCTTCCGTGTTAAGCAGGAATCCAGGGATTACTGCATCAATGAAAGAGCTGGGTATGCCTAGCTACGATCCCGAGGAAGAATCGGAAGATCCAAGGTTGCTGAATGATCTGGCTGTTGCCTTACAAGATCCTACGATTGATATATCGAATTCGAGCGTCTTTTTGGGACAGGTCAGGACTGCCTGGGGTCAGTTCTACCCGGATGAAGAAGATATATTCCCGGACAGCGTCATTGTTCAGAATGGTTCCGGGTCACTGATCGTTGTAACGCCATCCGAAGAAGAGGCCGTATACCTTCCAGACGCCACCTCTGCTGTTCATAGTGGACTGGAATTACATTCCAAGCCTGTTGTTGCGATGGATTCGAAGGATGCAAAGCGCCTGCAAGACCATTTTCAGAATGCATACGGAAATGGTGTGCGCCTCGCCTCCGAGCTGACCACGAGAGCTCTTGTTGATGGAAGTCAGTGGCAGGCGCAAGAAAATACACCGCAACTATCCGAAGAGTTGCCATGGCTGATACCGGTCGTTCTTTCAATATTTGCTTTCTCTAGAGGACAGAGTCGAGGGGTAGGCACGAAAACATTCACAAAGGCTATTGATGCATTGCGAAGAGCCCGAATAGTTTGGGTAGACACCCTGGAAGCGGGGCTATGGCATGGTGACGTGTTAGTAGCGAGAACCCCTGTGCCCGCATTATGGCTGCCAAAAGATAATACATTGCTGGCTATAAGCGATGCTCGGACTGAAGTGAGCCAACTTAGCGAGGCACTGGCATCCATAGTAGATCGTGGCGATATAGATATATCGTTAAAGCTTGTCCTCGGAGAATATGAAAGCGCAGATGAAATATCTGAAGATGTTGTGTGTGCATCTCTTAGAAAACTACATATTACTGCGGATCATTATCAAGAGGTCGAGCAGCGCTGGTTAGGGGATCTCGCCTGGAGGGTACGACTTGTAAGGCCGCTGATTCTGATTATGCAGCCCGACGCCGATATAGCAACTCTGGATGAGGTGTCTTCGGAGGAGCAGTTCCGGGATGCCCTTCAATCATACAGTATCGCCCCACTTGATCTTGATGACGTATTGTCCATTGTCAGGGACGCCGCAGGATTGAAGTCAGTGGGATATAAGGCCTGGGAAATCCTCGGGGATCAGGCGCAGCTCGATCAATGGAATAAGGTTCTATCACAGTCAAGCGAATCGTTGGTTTTCAACGACCAGGCAAGTTCGCAATTCCAGGAGCATATGGAATCATGCCGCACGATAATGCGTTCTATTATCCGGCACACGATACGCAAGCATTCAGAATCTAGAGGTTTTAAGGATTTCGAAGCCGAGCTGTCGAGCCTTGAGTGTCCTAGAGAGTATGCAGAAAACTACTGGGTCGTGGCCTTTCCCGAGGTGATGAAAAAGGTGCGCGATATTCTGGTGGAGTGGGATACAGAGTCAGATGTGATTGCATTAGTGGAGAGCACAGCCAGTGTGGAGGAATTGCGTAATCAGCTTGATGAGTTGGGCTTGGAGCCGGATCTCGATCCAATAGAAATTCATGCGGATAACCGCAAGATATTTTTTCGTGTTCTGGAGGGTATCCAGAAATCTGCTTTAGCCTGGTGTATCAGGGAAAACGCCGATGTGGAGATGTGGGGGCAAGATAACGATATCTTTGAAACACAGCTGGCAGATGATTTTGCGAAAACCGCATTTGTTGATGTCTGGAACGAAGCAATGTGCTTCAAGCTGGTAGGGAAATTGAACCAGTCTCAAGTACATGAGGGATTCTGGACTGCGCTGGGTATGAGCTCTACTGTGAGCGAATTGATGGACAGGCTGGCGATCTCAGACGCTGAGATCGCCAAGGCGCGTGATCGACTTGAAGAGCGGAAACAAAAGATGGAATTACAGAAAAAGACGGTGAAAGTATGCGGGATGGATTTTGTAAATTCCGAGGAAAATTTAATCAACCTCTGGGACCACATTCTCGGAGCTATCGAAGATGACAGCGTGGCGACGGCAGATCTCACTGATCTCGAAGAACTAAAGGAGCAGGGGGCTTCTAAGAAGCGCAAGAAAGGCAATAAGAAACCTACAAACAAGAAAAAACCCAAGGGCCGGATGAGTCAAGCCATGAAAGATCTTGTCGGACTGGCCGGTGAAATCCATGCATTTCGAGCATTGCAAAAGTTCTACGGTGTTGAAACTGTGGGGCCGAGCAGTTGGATTTCAGAGAACAGTCGGCACAAATATCCCGAAAATACTACCGATGACGGGTACGGCTGTGACTTTGTAATCCACAAGAACGGAAAAACCCATTACGTGGAGGTGAAGGCAACCCAGGCAGAAGATGAGGCTTTTGAGCTTGGTTCTTCAGAGGTGGAGTTGGCCATCGATTCTGCAAATCGCAGGAAAAAAGAGTTCGTGATATTACATGTTCTGGATGCGCTCTCCGATAACCCGCAATTCCGGTTGTTGCCAAATCCATATGACAGAAAACACAAAGGTAAATATCACTTCGAGGAAGCAGGTCTGAGAGTTAGATATGAGGTGTCGTGACCACTGATGCACATGATGACAAAAAATAACATAGAGGGACGAAGATCAGCGGAGACACCATGCAGAACTGGGTAGAGCTTCACCTCAAACCCGCCACCCTGGAGCGGTATCGATTGCCTGATATTCCGTATTGCATAACTCAGACGGACTTGCAGTCAGTGATTTCGGGAGAGGAGGATCTGCCGTTGGCCGTGTTGCTGAAAGGCCTGCAACAGCGTAGTCGGGATGGTGGAGTCCAATGGCAGGAAGTCGAGCCCGCGATGGACCGAATTGCCGAACTGCTGGCTCCCGACGACGCCCGTGAGGTGATTTCAGCCGCTGGTGACCACTGGTGGCTCGAGATCGGTCCACTGGATCTGAGCACCAAGCTGGTTACCATCCAACGTGGCGATGCTCTGATCGCTGCCATTACTCCACGGAATGACGGGCGCTTGAGAGTGGCCGTGTTTCGCCCGTTGGACGCCAAAAGCGCAGAATACCTGATCGGGCTGGGGCAGGTGCCACGCCCAGAGCACGGTGTCTGCATGCGCGAGAACAACTGGGAGTACGCGCTCGACTGCTCCGCTGGCAGCGGCAACCACTATGCCGCCGATAGAGGTGAGGCTTATCTGTCTTATTGGGAGAAAGGTCTGGGTATTAGCTGGGATGGCTCCGATGTGCCTGAGTGGCGAAAGCAAACTCACCTTGTTGCACGGCCTGCCGCACGCGTGGCTACGGAGTTGGGCGTCTACTATGCGTTGTCCGGAGAAGAGGACGTGGAGCCAGACACCGAAACTGGCGAAGCGGAGGCGACAGACGGCTTGGTACCACCGGCCTGGCGCAGCAAACGTCAGCAAAGACGCACTGTCCAGGGGCGCTTTCTAGGCTGCCTGCTAGGTGGGGCGGTCGGCGATGCCCTGGGTGCCTCAGTCGAGTTCATGAAGTGGGCCGAGATTCTCCGTCGCTTTGGCCCGAAGGGCATCACCCAGTACGCACCAGTTTATGGTGGTCTGGGGAAGATCACCGACGACACCCAGATGACCCTGTTCACCGCTGAGGGGTTGATCCGAGGCTGGGTGCGGGGCTGTTTCAAGGGTATTACCACCTATCCCGGGGTGACCGCCCATGCCTATTTGCGCTGGCTGCAGACCCAGGGCGAACGTCCAAGCTGCGACATCGACTTCGGTGTCGATGAGCCAGGTTGGCTCTTTCAACAGCGTCAGCTGCACAGCTGCCGCGCGCCAGGTAATACCTGTATCTCCGCACTGCGGGCAATGAGTTCACTCGGGGAGCCGGCCCGCAATGACAGCAAAGGATGCGGCGGTGTCATGCGGGTTGCTCCAGTAGGACTGTTCAGCTGGCGCTTGCGCCAGCACGAATCGCCCCAAGACACCTTTCAACTGGGCACAGAGTTGGCCGCGCTGACCCATGGCCATCCCACTGGAGCACTGACTGGCGGTGTTCTGGCTGTGTTGATTCTGGCTCTGACTGACGGTGCTTCGCTGGCTGATGCGCTGGCGGCTTCGAAAGCCATTCTTCGAGATGATCCCAGCCATGAGGAAACGCTGCGAGCTATTGAGTTGGCTGAGGAGCTAGTTGTTTCTGGCTTGCCGCACGAAGAAGCGATTGCCCGGTTGGGTCAGGGCTGGATCGCTGAGGAAGCCCTGGCGATCTCTATCTATTGTTCTTTGGTTGCACGCAACTTCAAACATGGCGTCATCCTGGCTGTTAACCATGATGGTGACTCGGACTCGACAGGAGCAATCACCGGCAACCTGCTGGGAGCGATGCTCGGCGTGAAGGCGATACCTGCCGAGTGGCTGGAGCCGCTGGAGCTACGCGAGGTCATTACCGAGCTGGCGGAAGATCTCTACGCATTCAAAGATTGGGATATCGGTGAGTACAGCGACAACGAAGAGTTGAACCAGCGGATCTGGCGGAAGTACCCGGGGTTTTGAGATGGAATGAATTGGCATGATCAGAAATCTATGGGACTGGCCGGGCGTATGGACTCCAGACTGACTCCAAAAGGTGCTCCAGTCTTGGAGGAGGACATTTGAGAACAATGAAAACAGACTTGATCGAAAGGTATGCGCCGATTCTCTTTGGGTCGACGCCCCCAGTTGTGCGCGACCCGCGGCTACTGATGGATGCAAGCGGCGATGTGAAGATCTACTACGCACCTTTCGAGTACATCAATCCGAGTGCGCGAGTCGTTCTGGTAGGGATCACGCCGGGCCCCACTCAGATGGTCAATGCAAATAACGAGGCGCGGCGCGCTCTTCAGGCCGGCAAGTCGAGTCTTGATGCAGTCCAGGCCGCTAAGAGTGTCGGCGCGTTTAGTGGCGAGCCGCTGCGTAGCAATCTGATTAATCAGCTTAACCATTGGGGATTCCACAAGTGGCTCGATATGAGCGATGCGGCCGATTTGTTCTCCACCTCGCGCCATTTGGTGCAGACCACATCCCTCCTGCGATATCCGGTGTTCGTCAAAGACAAGGATTATCGAGGCACCCCGGATATGATCAAGCACCCTTTGCTGAGAAAGTACCTGTTGGAGAATTTCGTGGCAGAGGTCGAAGAGCTAACGGATGCCGTGTTCGTTGGACTAGGACCTCAGGTCCAGAAGGTGCTGGACCGCCTGATCCAGGAGCGGGCTCTGAAACATGACCGGGTGATTGGTGGAATGCTACATCCGTCTGGCAACTGCACTTACCGGATCAACTACCTTATCGGCGATAGAACTGCACCGGTTCCTCATGCTACCAATCCAGTTCCTTACGATCAGGGCCGACGTGCGTTTCAGGAACGGTTCCTGAAAAGTCGGTATGAAACTACGTAGTTACGGAAGGTATTTTTATCATCACCAATAGTAATACAGCTTGGTCTATCGGCTGGGATGTCGGAGGTTGGAACTGCGACAAGAATCAGAACAGTCGCGACGCTATCGTGATTCTCGACGCCAACCATGAGATCGTCGGTACTCCCTGGCGCGGCAACCTGCGCGAGTGCATAAACAGTTGTTCGACGAGCATCGAGTGGATCGCTGCTCTGTTCGATTTGTGTGGGAGTGGGGTATCTCCAGAATCCGGTCCAGTGACTCTCGCCATTGACACCCCTTTGGGTTTCTCAGATGCCTTTATCCAGCTGGTAGCCCAAAGTAAGGCGGCAGCCTCCATTGAGGCATCCAACACCAATCCCTATCTGTTTCGCCGCACTGAGCATTACCTGTTTGAGCAAGGCATCAGTCCGCTTTCGGCCATTAAAGACATGATCGGCTCCCAGGCCACGAAGGGGATGCACGTCCTTGCGCGTTTTGCGCCGAAGATAATGGAGTGTGGCGTCTGGAGTGACGGCAGCAATCTCACCGCCATCGAAGCCTATCCTTCGGCCTGCAAACGCTCAGAAACCATTCAGGCTCTGCGCCGGCCTTACCCCGCGCTCATTCATGCAGACTGCGAGGATGCACTGACCTGTGCCTTAGTCGCCAGTCTATTTGCGGAAAAGCGGGGTGCTCTTATGCCGCCAGAGGCTGAGGTTTCCCCAAGCGAGGGCTGGATATGGGTGCCCAGGGACGCTTTTGCCCAGTAAGTGCTGTTATCGGGCTGCCCACAGTACTATACATCTGCAAAGCTTCTGTTTTAGAAAAACAATGCGGTTTTTCTAAAGAATATGTCGATATCAGATGTCGCAAGGTATTGGAAATAAAATTATTTCACGGATATATGGGCGTGGTAGGGGTTGGGCCTTTACCAAAACCGATTTTTTATCTGAATTCAGTGAAGCCAATATCCACCAGGCGCTCTCCAGTCTGACCAAGGCTGGCAAGATCCGCCGTGTCTGCCGAGGGATCTACGACTATCCTCGCTACAGCGAGTTACTGGACCGTCAATTGAGCCCGGATCTTAACCAGGTTGCCCATGCTTTGGCGCGCAAATTCAACTGGCGCATTCAGTCTTCCTGCGATGCGGCTTGAAACCTGCTGGGCCTCTCCACCCAGGTTCCGGGGCGCTGGGTTTACGAGTGCTTGCTGATCATACCCACGATGATTGACTGTGGCATTCCCGGATTAATGTTTCACTAACCGGGAGGAGCGTGCGTTCAGACCATCAATTTTTCACTAAGTAGCGAGATTGTTTGACAGCCTAAGGAACAGAATTAATTTTAATGTCCTTGAGGGACAAAGAAAACCTCCTGGTGCATACGAGCCAGGAGGTTTGTTACGGAGTACCCAAGGATATTTCAAAACTTTATTGTTCAGGGTACCCCTGGTTTTTCAACTCTTTGTTGTCCGTTTCAGCACTTTATTGTCACGGAACATACGCTTCAGCATCAGGCGTAATTACTTGCCACGAAGTCCCAGTTGATGCACTTCCAGATGGCGGCCAGGTAGCCGGGCCGGGCGTTGCGGTAGTCCACGTAGTAGGCGTGCTCCCATACGTCCACGGTCAACAGGGCGGTCTTGCCTTCGGCGGTCAGGGCGCTGCCGGCATTGGAGGTGTTGAGCAGTTCAACGGTGCCATCGGCGTTTTTCACCAGCCAGGTCCAGCCGGAGCCGAAGTTGGTTGCGCCGGATTTGTTGAAGGCCTCCTTGAAGGCGTCGAATGAGCCGAAGGCGGCGTTGATGGCGTCCGCCAGGGCGCCGCTGGGGGCGTTATCCTCGGACGGGGCGCGCAGGCAGTTCCAGTAGAAGGTGTGGTTCCACACCTGGGCCGCGTTGTTGAAGACACCGCCGGAGGATTTCTTGACGATATCTTCCAGGGACATATTCTCGAACTCGGTGCCCGGGATCAGATTGTTCAGATTGGTGACATAGGTCTGATGGTGCTTGCCGTAGTGATACTCGATGGTCTCCTGGGAGATCACCGGCTCCAGGGCGTTCTTTTCATAAGGCAGGGCGGGCAGTTCGTGTGCCATTGTTTGGGTCTCCTGAGCTTGGATTGAAGTGTCGATACCGTCCCGGTCTTCCCTGGAGGCGGCACCTGGGGAGAATAACCGAGTAGAATACTGTGTAAAGTGTGCCGCGATTCTATGCGCGGCCGTAGGGTTTTGCAACCGGTCCGATTTACAATGCGGCCGTTCCCACGATAATCAAGCTTATGGACGCCATTGAACTGAGTATTTTTTCCAGCCGTATGGATGCGGTGTGCGAGGAAATGGGCGTGGTGCTGCGCAATGCCGCTTTTTCTCCCAACATCCGCGATCGGCTGGATTTCTCCTGTGCCGTATTCGACGCCGCTGGCGGCCTGTGCGCCCAGGCCGCCCATATACCTGTGCATCTGGGCAGCATGGCGTTCGCCATGGCGGACGTGGTGGCGCGGCTGGAGTGGAACGAGGGTGACATGGTGATCCTCAACGACCCTTTCCTGGGCGGTACGCACCTGCCGGACATTACCCTCATCGCCCCCTTGTTCCGTGCCGGTGAGCTGGCCGCCTTCCTGGTCAACCGGGCCCATCACGCCGACATCGGGGCTGTGTCGCCTGGTTCCATGCCCATCTCATCGTGCATCGATGAGGAAGGGCTGGTGCTGGAACCCATGCATCTGATACGCCGGGGCGCACTGGACGATGGC
>RRYU01022611.1_pt1 | contig 55024 bp, 48 predicted proteins | sample 2162651 | NCBI WGS metagenome assembly RRYU01 (sample SAMN10267283, study PRJNA491782) | microbial mat metagenome | isolation source: biomat in the production well | place: Japan: Minami-Kanto gas field, natural gas well KTG3 | collected 2017-06
TGTTGATCGCAGGCTCGACCAGGGCGATGGCCCCGCCGACCAGGAGGCTGCCGCTCAGGACATAGGCCACGCTGAAGGCGACCGTCATGTGCAGGATCGCGAATGAGAAAGTCTTGGCCATGTGAGTGCTCCTCTTGAAATCATGGGAGGAGAATAGCAGCGACGATATCATCTTTAAAATCGATTGTTAAGTTTATAACGATAGTTTTTTACGATGTGCCTTGATGGTGTCTTGTCAGCCGGGTTGGTGGATGCGCTGCGCTTATCCTACGGGTTTGCGGGTCTTTTTGGGCGCCCGGAGCCGGTGGGGTGGACAAGGCGCGTGCCAGATCGTCTCGAGGTGCCTCCGTCGTCTGCTCGCGCCGCATCCACCAAGGCCTCGAGGCAGACCGCGAGGGTGGAAGGTGGATGCGCTGCGCTTATCCACCCTACCGTCCATGGCTGCGTTCCGGATCAGGTGGATGCGCCTTGCTTATCCTCCGGGGTTGGGTTGGGATGTTGTATCCTTGGTCTACAGGCGATGCTCGGGTTGGCGCGGGTCGATTCCTGATCTCATCGGGAAGAGGCACGGGTCATGGCCGCGACCCTGGACCCCGAACCCCGAACCCCGAACCCCGAACCCCGAACCCTGAACCCTAGACCTTCCCCCACGCCCAACTGCATGGACTGAACCGATGGCACTGGCGCGACGCGATATAGAGTCTCACACCTACGCCGACTATCTCACCTGGCCGGATGACGTCCGTTACGAGCTGATCGACGGGGTTGCCTACCTGATGGCCCCTGCACCAACGCTGGATCATCAGGACGTCGCCGGAGAGATCTATTTTCAGCTTAGAACGGCGTTGGCGACCCGACCCTGCCGAGCCTATATCGCCCCCGTGGATGTCCGGCTCCCGAAGGCCGACGAAGAGGACGCGCGGGTCGATACCGTCGTCCAGCCCGATGTATTGGTGGTCTGCGATGCCGACAAGCTGGATCGCCGCGGGGTCCGAGGCGCACCCGATCTGGTCGTCGAGGTCCTGTCGCCCGGGACCGCTGGACATGACCACCGGACGAAACGCCAGGTTTACGAGCGTGCTGGAGTGCGCGAATACTGGCTCGTGCATCCGAACGATCGAATGGTGACCATCTATCGGCTCGAAGAAGGCGGATTCGGCAAACCCGAGATCCAGGAGTTCAGCGGCGAGACAGCCATCGGCGTCCTGCCCGGGGTCGCGATCGTCTGGGACGACTTGGTGGGACGCCTTGGGCCACCCGAGCCTTGAGGCTGGTGTCCCTTCGTGGTCCTCATGGTGAATGGCACTGCGTTGGATCGAGCCAAAACGATCCGTCCTTACGCCAGGTCAGCTTGGCGTTTCCAGCCACCGAACCCGAGGTCAGGGGTTTGCGAGCAGCCTCAAGCGGTCCTGGAGCGGGTCGATGACGGGTGTGAGCTTGCGGCGCATCAGGCTACCGAGGACGCTTGGATCCAGCGACAAGGCGCGGATGAGTCCATAGCCGACGCCGGAGAGGACGCGCATGGCCGCGACCTCGGGGGCGAGATCGGGGGTCTCCTGCAGGAGCCGGGCGGCGTCCTGATCGGGACTCTCGGTGCTCGCGAAACCCTCGGCCTCGGCTAGCAGGTCCGCGATCGACAGAGCGGGGTCACCCTCGGGTCGCAAGGCTCCGAAATAATCTCTCAAGAGGTCGAAGGTCGTGGTCACCACATCCTGACTCGGCGGCTTGGCCAAGACGGTGCCGACGGTCGCAAGGAAGGTCTGGCCGGCCGGTGAATAGGCCCGGCGCATGAGCCGAGCGCAGGTGTTGCCCTCCTCCGCCAGCGCGGCGATCGGCTCCGGCAGGGCGCGCGGGCTCGCGCGACCCGGCAGGTCGTCGGGGAGTGCCTGCAGGAAGCCGACGAGATACACCTGTTTGCGCGCGGCTTTTTTCCAGAGGTCGGCACGCCGATCCGCGTCCAGGATTCCGGTCTGCAGGACCAGCCGGATGGACTCCATGATGTTGTCGCTCTCGGTCTCGAAGGGTAGATAGTCGATCAGATAATCCACCAGAACGGGACCCATGGTGCCCGAGACGATCGCCGGGTTGCCCAGCATCCGGCGGGCATTCTCGGCGTCCTCCATCACCCACCAGGCGCGCCGGGCCAGCTCGTCTGTGAGACCGGGCGAGCAGACCGCGGCGACGACGGCCTCGGTCTCACCAAGCAAGAGCAATTGCTCTAGGCTCTCGTCGCGCATCTGACCCATTCGGGTCCAGCGGCGCAGATAGATGGGGTAGCCGCCGGGCGAGCCCAGGACGTGTCCGGAGATCAGCTCCTTGACCAGGCGGAGATACTGATCCGGTCTTGCGTTCGGGTTGAGCCGCACCGTCGCCTCGCCCTGTGGACCCAGGCCATAGACGATCAGCTTCGACTCGTCGATTCGGATCGCCTGCGGCCGATTGGCGAGCAGCACATTGAGCCGGAAGCTGTCTTCGTTGCTGAGCTCCATGACGACCCGGCGCGGTCAGACCTCGGTCGGCGGCTTGTAGTGCGGATCCTTGGGATTCAGAAAGATGAAGCGAAACTGGCCGGGCTCCATCTCGACATAGTCCATCGTCGTCTGGTCGAGCAGAGGCACCTGCTCGGGTGTCATGATCACCTCGATGCCTTCGCAGCTCATCCGAATGTCGTCTTCGGTGGGCTCGTCGAACCCGATCCGATAATCGATGGAGCCATCGGGCGTCTGGAACGCAGCCAGTCTGAGCGCCATGCCCTCGGTCCCGCCCTGTTTGGCCGCATTGAGCACTTGCTCGGCGGCTGCTGTCGTGAGTTTGAACATCTGAGATGGATCCTGTTCGGTATCTGCCTGGCTTCGCTCGCCTTGAACCGCGTCCGGTCTGATCTGCGGTCCTGCGGTCTGAGCCGGACCTCGTCCGACTCCAGGGCCGCCGCGGTAGACGCGGTTTAAATGACTGAATCTTCTAATCTCTCATCAGCGCTTTCAGACGGCCGTGCCGTCACGCAAAGCCCGGCTCGACCAGAGACGACTTCTGTTGCTCCGGACGCGCGTCAATCAGTCCGCTCAGGCGCCCAGCGACCTGCGCACGTGATCGACGAATCGCCGTGTCCAATGACAATCCCCGACATCGCGGAGATGACTGTAAGAGGCCATCAAGGGACCTTGAACGACGCCATCATGCGCACCGTCGATACCCGAGCCCCGTAAGACATCATAAGCATATCGCCATGAGGGGTCAGGTGCGATCACTGCGGAATGATGGAACTCATGGGCCGAAATCTCGGCATCGGCCTGGACTGAGTCGGGCCAGGGGAAGGCATCGGTCTCGCGCAATCGCACATAACCTCGCCCCTGGGGCCGGGCCCGCATCTCGACCTCGGCCTTGAGCACGCCCACCATCTCACGTCGCTCACCCTTCCAACTGATGCCCTCGCAGAGATACATCAAGCCCCCACATTCGGCATAGACCGGGTGGCCCTGTCCGATGAAGTCGGCAATCTGCTGCCGCATGACGCGATTGGCCTCCAACTCGGCCATGCGGTACTCGGGAAAGCCCCCGCCGATGAAGAGCGCATCGACGGCAGGCAGCTCCGGGTCGGAAACCGGACTGAACTCGACCAGCTCAGCGCCAGCCTCGGCGAGTGAACGCAGGTCGTCCGGATAATAGAACCCGAATGCCGCATCTCGCGCGATGCCGATGCGGACCAGATCACCGAAGGGGGCTGCTCGTGGCGGCTCGGGACTGGGTAGCGGCGGACGTGGGATCTCTTCCGCGATGGTGAGCAGGCGATTCAGATCGACTTGATCGGCGACACGCCCGCGAATCCGTTCGATCCAGGCCGCTGACGCCTCGGCCTCGTTACGCGGCATCAGACCCAGATGGCGCTCCGCGATCTCGATATCGTCGTCGCGATGCATGACACCCAGCACGGGCAGATCCGTGTAGTGCTCCAAAACGGCGATGAGGTTCTTGGCGTGGCGCTGACCACCGACCTTGTTGAGGATGACCCCTGCGAGATGCAGCTCGGGGTCGAAGGCCTGATAGCCGAGGAGCAGAGGCGCGATACCACGCCCCATACCCTGGCAGTTGATCACCAGGACGACAGGGGCGCCCAACTGCTTGGCAAGCTCTGCGTTGCTGTTGGAGCCCTTGGGGTCGACGCTGTCGAAGAGACCGACATTGCCCTCGATCAAGCCAAGGTCCGCCGAGGCCAGCTCGAGTGCGAAGGCGTCCGCGATCTCATCGCGACCCATGGTGTTGTAGTCGAGGTTGTAGCAGGGGCGGCCGGATGCCTCGGTCAGCCACATCGGGTCGATATAGTCCGGGCCCTTCTTGAATGGCTGAACCCGAACACCCAAGTCGCGCCAGGCGCGACAGAGCCCGATCGAGAGGGTGGTCTTTCCCGAGGATTTCTGTGCAGCAGAGATATAGAGATGCGCCATCGCCCTCGATCCTGGAAAAACGCCCGGCAACTAACTGTGGACCGGCTCCGCCGCGTTGCGTCGGGATCGAGCCGCGGCGCGCCGAGCTCGGGCTGTGCGGGCACTGCTGTCAGGTACCGCCGCCGGATGTGTTGAGGTTCCGATGCGGCGCGACTGTGCAAGACGCCTCGATCCGGCCAATCATCAGGTGGTGATGATTGGGGAACCGATGCGCGCGCGATTCAGGCGTTCGGGGCCTGATTCGCGGGCGTTTGGTGGATGCGCTTTGCTTATCCACCCTACCGGACAGCTTGGTGGATGCGCTTTGCTTAGCCACCCTGCCGGACAGATTGGTGGATGCGCTTTGCTTAGCCACCCTGCCGGACAGATTGCCGGACAGATTGGTGGATGCGCTTCGCTTATCCACCCTACGGGGTAGGAGATGCCCGGTGATTTGAGCCGTGCCTGCAGGCTCGGCGTCGGGTTCAGGTTACGCCGGGCAAGATGTCGTGCTGGACACGGCTCGAATGGTCACGCCTGCGCGCGAGCCGCCGGCTGGGCCATGGTCTCCTCGTCTGGGGGCATCACATCATCCGCGAGCGACTCGGGGAGGAATTGGAGGACGCGCACCCCGACAGCGGTGATCAGAAGTGCGACGGCAACGCCGCCCAAACCGAGCAGGATCTCGGGAATCGTCGGGGCATAGGGCGAGGGCATTCCTTGGACGCCGTCGAAGAACCCGGACTCGAGGATGGTATGACCCGGGAACATCTGGATCGGATAGGCCTGACTGCCGATGATGATCACGTACATGCTGGCCAAACCGCCGACGATGACCAGTCCGCAGGCCGCAGCGATCCAGCTCCGCTCCTTGCCGAGCACAGGGTGATAGATGATCCCGAGCGGCATCAGCCCCCCGATCAAGACCCAGCCCACCCAGAACATGAAGGTGTAGATGCCGCCGTCGAGCAGCAGCCAACCCACCAGGTCGTAATTCTTGGCGCCGTAAAGGTTGGTCAGGTGATAGACCAGCGTGAAATAGAAGACCGCCAGGACGAAGATGCTCAGTAGGTTCTTGAGACGGCCCATCATGCGGTCGCCGATCGGACGCTCGTCTTCCGAGAAGGCGAACATCAGAACCAGCATGAAGATGGCCAGGCCGTAGGCGAAGGACATGACGACGAACATGGGCGCCAGGATCGCCGCGTCATAGGCCTGACGGGCGACGAGGAAGCCGAAGATGGACCCGGTACCCGTGGTCAGGGCGAGCCGCCACACCATGGCGACGATCCCGATGGGTCTGTTGTAGGGCTCGCCTTTGCGGTCGGCCATGCTCCAGAGGTAGGCGATCACGATCGCCAGGAATCCGGTGTAGAGAAAGATATTCCAGGCGAAGATCGACCGAAAGTTGTAGGTCGTCATGGCCACGATCAGACGCTCGGGCCGCCCGAGATCGAGCACCAGAACCAGCAGGCCGCCCATGAGGAGCGCGGCAGCCAAGAGCCCGGACAAGCGTCCAAGCGGCTTGTAAAGCGGTTTGCGGAAGACGGTCCCGATGGAGGCGATGTTGAGGGCACCGGACGCCGAGATGATCAGGAAGACGGCGAACACATGAGGCGTGCCCCAGACCACGGAGTTGCTCATCCCCGTGACCCAATGGCCTTCGTGCTCCATATAAGCGAACGCGAGCGCACCGATCCCGACGACGGCGGCCAGGATACCCAGCAGACTCCAGTACCGAGCAGGCGGGACGCGCCACTCGCGATAGATGATTCGCTTCATGATTCTATTCGCCTCGCCCTGGTCAGATAGAGGAATACCGAACGCCCGTATTCAAGGCCAGATCCTCACGGATCTGGCGACTCGCCATCTCGCCCAGTCGAGCCCGGATGGTGCTGTTGGGGTCTTTGAGATCACCGAAGACGATCGCCTCGTGTCCGGCCGCGGTGCAGGCATCGACACAGGCGGTCGAGTCCTCGCCGAAGTCCCGCCGATGCACGCAGAGGGTGCAGCTCTCGACGCAGCCCTTGCCTCGCGGCACACGGGTGAGCTGATTCTCCATCACCTCATGGACGAAGCTCCGCGCCTTGTAAGGACACGCCATCATGCAATAACGACATCCGATACAGGTGTGACGGTCGACCATGACGATGCCGTCCGCCCGTTTGAACGATGCCCCGGTGGGACAGACATCCACACAGGGCGGGTGCTCGCAGTGCTGACACATCAGGGGGAGGTTGGTCACGCGCCCCGTCTGGTTGTCCTGAAGCTTGACCTTGCGAATCCAGACCGCCTTCTGATTGTCCCAATGCGTCTGGGATAAGCTGGCGGGCTTGGACTGGAGATCGAGGCCGTTCTCTTGATCGCAGGCATCGACACAGGCCGAGCAACCGTCGGCGCACTTCGCGGTATCGATCAGGAGGCCCCAACGCACATCGCTGGTCACGGCCTCCGAGCGCGGCGCCGCTGCGACTGAATGCAGGATGACGCCTGGCGCGACGACGGCTGCCGAGACACCGGCGGCAACGCCCATGAAGGCGCGACGCCGCGGATCGAGTGGCTCGCCGGTTGGTTCGTGGTGATCTTTCATCTCAGTGATCTTCCGCATCAGGCCGAATCTGGGCAGACCGCTCTACGCCGACCGCACGGAAGGCGGGCTCGGATGCCAATTCGGCACCGGGCCCACTCGGCACAGCCGCGTGGCAGTCGAAGCAGTTCAGATTGACGGCCGTGTAGGCATGACAAGCCCCGCAGAACTCGTTCTTCTGATGGATCGGTGTCGGCAACTCGTGCCCTTCGTAACGGATATGACAGTCCACGCAACCGGCAAGGCTGTGCTTGCTGGTACGAATCCCGCCGTGCACGGTCTCGTCGCGTTGATGCTTGATGAATTCCATGTGCTTGCGACGCATCACATCCGCCGGCTCGACACAGGACTCCAGGGCAGCAGCCTTGGAGCCCTCGACAACGTATGTCTTCGCGTCAGCCGCCAGCACGGCTTGGGCGGCGATCGCCCAAGCCAGTCCAACGGCGACGAGGCCAGCTCTCACTGCAGCTTTTGCCATCGACGCCTCCAAGGTGCTTACTCGCCGAGACCCATCTTGATGTAGCCGGTCGGGCAGACATCGGCACAGATGTGACAGCCGATGCACTTGGCATAGTCGGTGTCGACGTAACGTCCGGTGGTGCGGCTGCTCTTGTCGACCCGGAAGACGGCGTCCTGCGGACAGAAGATGACGCAGTTGTCGCACTCGAAGCACATGCCGCAGCTCATGCAGCGCTTGGCCTCGTCGATGGCCTCGGCCTCGGGAAGACCGATCACGCGTTCTTTGAAGTGTCCCAGCACGTCCTCGGCGCTCGGGACCTCTTCCTTACGCAGGTTGCGCGCGTGATAGTTGAAGTGCCCGAGAAAGAGCTCATCGTGCGGGATGACCTCTGCGCCCGAGCGATCTTCATAGTTGTGGATCGCATAGTTGGCGCTCGAAGTCCCGCGCATGTCGCCGCTCGCCTCGGGCACGAAGGCCTCGGGGGCGAGATTGGCCTCGGTCATCTTCTCGAGCAGATTGAAGTGATGCACGTCGACCTTGGGACGGCGCTTGTGCTCGACCTGACGGAGATACTCGTCGATCGAGTCGACCGCGATCGAGGCCTGACCGATGGCCGTCGTGAGCAGGTGTGGACGGATGATGTCGCCTGCGACGAAGTGACCCGGCTTGTCGGGGACCTGATAGAACTTGTCGGCGTTCATCAAGCCGCGGCCGTTGTCCAGCTCCTCGAGCCCCGAGAGGTCGCCACCCTGCCCGATCGCCGCAACGATCAGATCCGCGGCCAACACCCGCTCGGTGCCCTCGACAGGCGTCGGACGGCCGTCGATCATCTGGCAGTCGGCGACCCGCAGACCGGTCGCGCGCCCGTTCTCGGCGAGCATGACCTCCAGGGGCATGACGCCGTCCAGGATGGTGACGCCCTCGTGGGTCGCGTCGTGCACCTCGTGCTCGGAGGCCGTCATCTTGTCCCGCGTGAACAGCGAGGTGAGGGTGACCTCGGCGCCTTCGGCGGCGGCGGTCATGGCCGCATCATGGGCCACGTAGCCATCATGGATCACGGTCTCGGGCAGATCCTTAGGACCCGTCTTGGTGATATGGCCGAGCCGGCGCGCCACCGAGACGACGTCGATCGAGGTGTCGCCACCACCCACACAGACCACCTTCTCTGCGGTGATCTTCATCCGGCCTTCGTTGAAGGCCTTGAGGAAGGCGACACCGGAGACGCAGTTCGGGGTGCCCTGCCAGCCGGGAACGGGGAGGCCCCGTCCGCTCTGACAGCCGATGGCCCAGAGCACGGCATCAAACTCCTTCTCGAGCTGCTCGATGCTGACATCGGCGCCGACCTTGGTGTTCAGACGAACCTCGACCTGACCCATGTCGAGAATGCGCTGGATCTCGGCATTGAGCTTGTCGCGCGGAACCCGATAGCCGGGGATGCCGTAGAAGAACATCCCGCCCAGACCGTCATTGGCCTCGAAGATGGTGGCTGCGTGGCCCTTGCGGCGGAGTTGATAGGCGGCTGCCAGACCGGCCGGACCGCCTCCGATGATGGCGACCCGCTTGCCGGTGTCGACGGGAGCCGCCTCGAACCGGTAACCCTTCTCGATGGCGGTGTCGCCGATGAACTGCTCGACCGCGTTGATGCCGACGAAGTCTTCGAGTGCATTACGATTACAGCCGTCCTGGCAGGGTGCCGGACAGACGCGACCCATCATCGACGGGAAGGGATTGGCGTCGGTGGAGCGGCGGAAGGCATATTCGTGCCAGTCCATCCCCGCCGGCGGCTTTTCCATGCCCCGGACGATCTGCAACCAACCCCGGATGTCTTCACCCGATGGGCAGCTCCCTTGGCACGGGGGCGTCTTGTGGACATAGGTCGGACATTTGTGCGAGGTGTCCTGCACGAAGATCTTGTCCGTCAAGTCCTCCCATTCGTGTTGCCCGTCTTCAAAACGGCGCCAGGAGGGTTTGGTCTTCATCTCGTCGGTTGAAGTCGCCATCTCGATCACTCTCCGTACCAGTTGAACCCTGACGCGTCATCAGGGGGTTCGTAACAGCTCGCAGCTTGGGTCCCGTTCGAGGACATCGGCCGCGGCGCGCCGCCGGCGCCCGCGACCGCGCCTGAGTCAGGCGGCCTCCTCGGCATCGTCTTCATCGTCGTCGTCGGCATCCTGGCCCGTCAGCACGATCGCGTTCGACACGAGTTGATGCAGACTGACGATCTGGTCCATCTCCATGCCGTAATACGGCAGGACCTTCGTGAACTGGCTCTTGCAGATGGCGCAGATGGCGGCCATGTGCGTGACGCCCTTTTCCTGCATCACGTTGTTCAGTGCCTCGACACGCGGCTTCGCCCCCTTCACACGCAGCTCCATCAGGTCGTCCGTCAGCAGACCACCTCCGCCACCGCAACAGAAGGTTCGATCGCGGATGGTGTCCTCATCCATGTCGTAGAAGTGATTGCAGGTCGCCCGGATGATGGCGCGCGGAATATCGAACTGTCCGCCCGGCGTATCGCCCATGCGCGAGGCGCGGGCGACGTTGCAACTGTCGTGATAGGTCAGGACCTTGTCGTCGTTCTCGCCCTTGTCGAAGGTCAGCTTGCCCCTCTGGATCAGGTCGTAGGTGAACTCGCAGATGTGCTGCGGGACCGGATAGCGCGGATCCAGGAAGTCCCAGGGCCCTGCCAGGGTGTTGAGGAAGCTGTAGGCGACACGCCAGGCGTGCCCGCACTCACCGAACACGATACGCTTGACCTTGAGCTGGATCGCAGCCTCGCGGATGCGCTGGGCGACACGGCGCATGTTCTCGTATGAGCCGATGAACATGCCGAAATTGGCGGCTTCGGAGGCGTGCGAGCTGAGCGTCCAGGTCACGCCGGCCTCGTGAAACACCTTGCCGTAGCCGATCAGACCATCGACATGCGGCTCTGCGAAGAAATCGGCCGAAGGCGTCACCAGGAGGATCTCGGCACCCTCCTCGTCCATCGGGTAGCGGACGGCCACACCCGTGTCATCGAAGACGTCCTCTTCCAGACCTTCGAGGGTGTCGGCCAGGGCAGGCCCGGGCAGGCCCAGGTTGTTCCCGATCTTGTAGACCTTGCCGATGATCTCGTTACAGTACTTCTGGCCCACCCCGATGCTGTCCATGATCTCGCGCGCCGCCATGGAGATCTCGGCCGTATCGATCCCGTAGGGACAGAACACCGAGCAGCGGCGGCATTGAGAGCACTGGTGATAGTAGCTGTACCAGTCGTCCAGGACCTCTTTGGTGAAATCCTCCGCGCCGACCAGCTTGGGGAAGAGCTTTCCGGCCAGGGTGAAATAGCGCCGATAGACCTTGCGCATCAGGTCCTGGCGGCCCACCGGCATGTTCTTCGGATCCTTGGTGCCGAGATAGTAGTGGCACTTGTCCGTGCAGGAGCCGCACTTGACGCAGGAGTCCAGATAGACGCGCAGCGAGCGATACTTGCCGAGCAGCTCACCCATCTTGTCGAGGGCCTTCTCCTGCCAGTCGTCCATGAGCTCGCCCGGAAAGCCGAGCGGCGCCTGGATCTCGGGCTTGGCCACGAACGGCATACTGTGAGCCATGGTGTCCGGCGTCACGGCCGGGACATCGATGTACTGACTCAACTCTGGGACTTCAAACGTTGCCTTGGCCATGAATCAACCTCTGGTGCGGACGAGGGGGCGAGGAGATGCTATTCCTGCTCGAGTCGTTTCGCCCAAGGGGCGATGTGCCTCTGCTCACGCGGGTTGTCGACCTGGTTCCGACTGGGGCTGAAGAAGAGCCCCGGGGCATGCAAGAGCTTACTGTAGGGGAAGATGATCATCAGTCCCGCCACGAGCAGCAGATGCAGGAGCAATAAGGGGTCGTTGGGCAAGGGCTGGGGGTCGAACGCGTAGAGTCCGAGGAAGAAGGACTTCACCGCGACGATATCCGTATGGAACACGAAGGTCATCAACAAACCGCTGCAACCGATCAGGATCAGGAGCGCAAGGATCAGGTGGTCGGAGGGTGACGAGATGTAGCGGACCCGGTCGACAAAGAATCGACGCGCCCAAAGGCCAGCGAGACCCACGACCATCGCCATCCCGCCATAGATCCCGAACGGCTGGACCAACTCGATCGGCAACCAGACCGGCTCGATGAAATAGCGCAGATGGCGCAAGGTGACGAGAAAGAGGCCGAAGTGAAAGATCCAACCAAAGATCCAGGTCCACTTGTTGCCGCGAAACAGGCTTTCGAAGAGAACGACTTCGCGTGTCATGCGAAACACCACACCGGTCCGGGTGGTGGGCGCCGGCGTCGTCGGGATCTTGAGTGGGGCGGGTGTCCGAGCGTACTGCACGACTTTGAAAACCAACCCAGCCACCAGGATGAGGGCAGCAAAGTAGAACAGATAGGCGTAGACCATCGTCAGGAACGACATGTGCCTGTTACCTCAGTGGATCGGTGGGTTGCCGGGGTGCCGAGCCCGTGAGGGCTCGACCCCCGGTCAAGGCCGGGTTCGGATCAGACGCAGCCAGTCGGCTTCGGGAGACCGGCGAAACGGCACGCCTGCTTGGCCGGGCCATAAGGGAACAGGCTGTAAAGATACTTGCTGTTGCCCTTGTCCTTGCCGAGCTTTTTGCCGACGGCCTTGGTGAGCACGCGCACTGCCGGGGCGATCTGGTATTCCTCGTAATACTCACGCAGGAAATTGATGATATCCCAGTGCTCATCGGTCAATTCGAGGTTGTCCTGCGCAGCCATCACGCCGGCGATACCCGGGACCCAGTCGTTCAGGTTCGCGAGATAGCCTTCTTCATCTACAGCGTATTGCTTGCCATCGACTTCGATCGTGTCTGACATCTCAATGATGCTCCTATCGGTTTCTAAAAAAACTACAACCAGGCCTGAACTTTCTCGTTTTCCGCGGCAAGATCCACGAAACCGGCATAGTCCACGACACTGATACCCTCGATGATGCGCTCTTCGGCAAAGCCCCGTGCCTTTAAATCCGGACCCAGCACGTAGACCTTCAGCCGGCCGACCGCATCCTTCATGTGGGGCTCGACGCTGGTACCCTGAAGGGCCGCATAGATACCGTCTTCGAACAGCAAGAGTGCGGCACCATCGGTTGCAAACTTCAGGCAGGAGTCCAGCGCGTTGCGCTCGAAGGGCGACTTGTTGACGGTGTGCAGAATACTCATGGCTCCCCCCTAGAAGCTGAAGATCGCATCGGAATCGTTCATCAACTCGCTGACGCGCGCCGAGTCGATCACTTCAACGATGTTTTCGATCTCCTCCTCGGTCTCGAAATCCTCCCAAGCGATCGCGACGAGATCCTCCTGGCTGAGACCGCGGGCCTCCAGCGAGGCACGATCGACATAGATCTTCTTGACCTCGTAGTCACCCAGGGTGCGGTAGGTCGGCGAGAAGTTCTTCACGCCGATTCCCTTGGTATCCTGTCCCTTCGTGAGCTGGTAGACCCCGTCGTCGAGGAACATCACGCTGACGTCCTGATCGAACGCGGCCCCGATCAGCACGACCTCGAGTGCCTCCCAGGCATAGATGGTCCCGTACGGCGCCTTGCGGTTGAGGTACATGAATTTCTTCACGACTTCCGACATCTCTGCTCTCCTTTAGTCGCCGAAGACGACGAGACGGTCGGCTTGGATGGCCGCCTCGACCAGTTGCCCGAGTCCAGAGATGCGGAACTTCGGATGGATGTTGGTGGCATCCTTGCCGTTGCGGCTGGCTTCGCCTTCGTCCACGATGCCGCGGCGCTGGGCCGCGGCGACGCAGACCACCAGATCGAGGTCGTACTGCTCGGCCAACTCCGCCCAACGGTTGACGATGTGACGATCGTCCTGGGGCGGTGTCGTCAGACGCGTCGAGTTGTTGACGCCATCATGATAGAAGAAGACTCGAAAGATCTCGTGCCCCTTCTCCAGCGCCGCCTTGGCGAATTGATATGCCGAGTCGGATGACTGGTGCTGATAGGGTCCCTCGTTGATCTGAAGTGCGAACTTCATGCCGACCTCTCGACTGGTTGCGATAGCTCTTGATCCGATCCCTCAACCCGCGTCTAGAAGCGGATGTACGAGGAGCTGTTGAAGCTGGCCCGGGCGCCGCGCCAGGTATCGATGTGATACTTGGTGAAGGGCAGCTCGACCTCTTCGAAGAAACGCGGCCAGCCGATCCGCTCGATCCACTCGTTGACCCGCTCCCAGTCGCGCGCGCCCTCTTTGTATGCCTTGAGGATACGCTTGACGATGGCGGTGGCCTCGGGCCAGCGCGGCGGGTTGTTTGGGATACCGGCGGCGACCAGCTTCTGGAAGGTCGGCTTGCCGCGGGCGTTGGAGTGATTTCCACCGACCCAGATGGCGAGCTTGCTGTGCTCAGCGTCGTTGATCTGCATCGGCGGACACGGAGGATAGCAGGCGCCGCAGCAGATGCACTTGCGCTCGTCGACTTCCAGCGAGGGCTTGCCGTTGACCATGGCGGGACGAATCGCCGCGACCGGGCAGCGGGCGACGACGGACGGACGCTCGCAGACGTTGGCGACCAGATCATGGTTGATCTTCGGCGGCTTGGTGTGCTGGATGTTGATCGCGATGTCGCCCTGACCGCCGCAGTTGATCTGGCAGCAGGAGGTCGTGATATGCACGCGGTTCGGCATGGTGGCGTTGCGGAACTCATCGATGAGCTCGTCCATCATGGACTTCACGACACCCGAGGCGTCGGTGCCGGGGATATCGCAGTGCAGCCAGCCCTGAGTGTGCGAGATCATCGCGACCGAGTTCTGGGTTCCGCCGACGACGAAGCCTGCACCTTCCAGGGCATCGATCAGAGGCTGAACCTTGGCCTCGTCCGTGACCATGTACTCGATGTTCGAGCGCAGCGTGAAGTGGACATACCCTTCGGCGAACTGGTCGCCGATGTCGCAGAGCTTCCGCAAGGTGAAGACGTCCAGAATACGCTGGGTGCCGGCCTTGATCGTCCAGATCTTGTCGCCGCTGTAAGCGACATGGAGCAGGACCCCCGGACGGGGATGCTCGTGATATTTCCATTGGCCGAAGTTCTTTCGCATCAGCGGATGCATGTACTGCCAGGGATCGGGGCATCCGGATTCGATCGGCTCACGCATGTCTGCCATCGCCTTAACTCCAATGATTCAGTCTGATGGTAAATCAGTTGTCGGGACCTGACAGCCAACCCAGGTCAAGATCTCGACGATCTCTCCCGGGTCGGCCGCAGTCCCCGACACGGATCGGTCGTCGAGTCTAGTTGCCGGCCTCGGCTTGACGCTCGAACCATGCCTCGGCAGCCTCGTCCCATCCGTCGAGTCGCACGTAGGAGCTCTGACGGGGGTGGCTCAGCATGTTCGGATCAGGCTCGATCCCGATACCGTCGAGGAAGTTGGCCAGACCGATACGCTCGATCATCTCGCCGCAACGCTCGTGCTCGAGGCCGTTCTCTGCCCAGAAGTCGATGATGGTCTCGGCCAGCTCGACCATGGACTCATAGTCTTCCTCGGTCTCGAGCTTTTTGAAGGGGACCACGACCGTACCCATGAGGTCGCCGATCTTCAGTGTGCGCTTGCCGCCGATGAGGATGGTCACGCCCTTGTCGTCTCCGGGATGCAGCGCCTTGGGCATCACGTTGAGACAGTGCATGCAGCGCACGCAGTCGCGATTGTTCACGACGAGGCTGTTGTCGTCCGTCAGGCTCAGCGCCTGGGTCGGACAGCGGGTGATCACGTTGTCGATATAGTACTGACGCCCTTTGTCCGCGATGTAGTTCTTGACCTCGGCCTGGTCGACCTTCATGTCGTCACGCCAGGTCCCGAGCACGGCGAAGTCCGAACGCTCGATCGCGTTCTGGCAGTCGTTGGCGCAGCCGGAGACTTTGAACTTGAATTTATAGGGAAGGGCTGGACGATGGACGTCGTCGACGAAGTTGTTGACAAGCGCACGGTGCGCCTTCAACTCATTGGTGCATGACATCTCGCAGCGCGCGGCGCCAACGCAAGACATCGCGGTACGCACGCAAGGCCCGGCTCCACCGAGATCCCATCCATATTCATTGATCTCGTCGAAAAAGTGCTGGGTATTCTTGGTGTCCGTCCCAATGAACATAATGTTGCCGGTTTGACCGTGGAAGGTCACCAGACCAGAGCCCCACTTCTCCCAGCTGTCCGCCAATTGGCGAAGCATGCCAGTGGAGTAATGGTTGCCGGCCGGCGGCTGAACGCGCAGGGTGTGGAATTCCTTGGATTTCGGGAACGCCTTACCCACTTCGGAGAAACGCGGGATGATACCGCCGCCGTAGCCGAACACCGAGACGGTACCGCCCTTCCAGTAGCCTTTGCGGGTCTCGTACGAATGCTCGAGCTGACCCAAGAGGTCGTTGGTCATCTCATTGATACGCGGCTCCGGATGTTCGTCACGGAGACGCTTGATACCCGAGATGAAGCTCGGCCAAGGACCGGTTTCGAGCTGATCGAGCATCGGTGTACTGTGCTTCTCAATAGCCATTGCGCTGTCTCTCCGAACAATTGGACCAGAAAGGGATCGTGGGATATCCGGACGCCAACCTTGAGGCAGCCGGCGAGGTCGGCCACGTCAGCCGGACACCCGGATCGCCATCTCGGTCTAAACGAGGTCTCGAACGACATCCACCGTCGCCTGCCGTGCCGGAAACCCATCGGCATTCGCTAATCTACCGGTTTGCCGGGTCAGCGCCCATTCCACGATTGGGAGGGCTATCCCCTACGGCCCTATCCCATTTGGGATAGAAGCCTGATGTCTCCCGCTGCGGGTGTCCTCCCAGTCTTTACGCGGAAAACATGCTTGAGCAAATTGGCAGGACATGCTACGCCCGAGTGACGTCTAAGTCAACGTTTACTAATATTCAGGTTTGCTCATTCACGGAGTCGGACGGCATGTTTGACCCTTTTGATCTCTCCAAAGATGACGCCTATCGAGCCTGGAAAACCGAGAAGCTGCGCGCCTATCCCGCCGACGTCTCGAGCCTTCGAGTCCGTGTCGACAGGTTGGACCGACCGACGAGGAGCTCACCGCGATCCGGCATCGCTTTGGACTCTACAACATGGCCCTGGTTCAGGTCGATCCGGCCCAGGTCGCAAAGCAGTCCATTCTGACATTCGGCAGGGCTCTTGGCCTCGAAAGAACGGACGCCAACCTCTTCGCCGACGAGGCTGCGGTCAGCAGCATCCAGTCCGCGCGAGGAGGCGCGGATCGCTTGTGCGATCAAGCCGGCGGGGCGGCTGCACGCGCCGACTACATCCCTTATTCGGACCAACCACTGAGCTGGCACACCGACGGTTACTACAACAGCCTCGACGCACAGGTCGGCGCCTGGTCCCTCTTCTGCGTGCGCCCGGCCTCGTCAGGCGGGGAAAACGGGCTCCTCGATCATGAAGTGGTCTACCTTCGCCTGCGCGACGAATCTCCCGAGCACATCCTCGCACTCTCGCATCCGGAGGCCATGACCATTCCCGCCAATGTCGTGGAGGGCCAGACGCTTCGTCCGGAGAGCATCGGACCCGTCTTCTCGGTCCAGGCCGGACGGCTCCATATGCGATATACGGCGCGGTCACGCAATGTGAGCTGGCGGGACACCCCGGAGACACAGGCTGCACGGCAGGCGCTCGATCGGTTGTTTTCGCAATCGGACGTCTTCACGTTTAGGCACAGGCTGGAAGCTGGCGAGGCCATGATCTCCAACAATGTCGTTCATTGCCGGTCCGGCTTCAAAGACGACCAGGCAGCCTCGGGGAAGCGATTGCTCTTTCGGGTCCGCTACCTCGATCACATCGAGCCACAACCGGTTGAAGCCTGAATAAGGGCGTCGATAGGCCGATGTGATCGGTGGACGTAGCCAAGGATGCAGGCCGAAAGAGGCGCCGCGCAACGCACAAGCAGCGGCCGATCGACTGACAAAAACACGACACAGGAGCAGTTTCGGCGATCCATGCTCAAGCTCAGCGAAATCCTAGTTTCACATCAAGACATCGAGTCGTTCGACGAGCTCGTGCCTTTGGTCCAGGCCGTCGCCCGTTCCGGGGAGCGCTTTTTTCGGATGGACGTCAAGCCGCCCTACCCCGACACACCGGAGAACTGGGAAGACCGACTCGAGGCCGCATTCAGCGGTCTCGTCCGATGACGCCGGTCGACGGGGTGGTGACATGAAACAGTTCGACTTCCTCGCCACTCAGATCTCTGACACCGCTGCTGATTCGATCATCAATCGCAGCGTGCAGGACGCATCGCTGGAATCGCACCTTCAGACCCTTCGGGAGCACCTCAAGAATCTGCGTCAGGTCCAGGCCCCGGCGCATGCGATCGCAGACGCCCAGCTCCAGGTCGCTCGTACGCTCGTGAGCCTGGAGCGAGGCGAGGAGGCCTGGCCCATCGGCCGGCAGGCGTTCGAGCACTTCATCAGGAACGATCAGTTCGAGCTCGCCGCCGATGCCTGTGACGTGCTCTTCCAGGCGAACCAGCCGGAATCGCTCAGCGCACTGGGTCAGGGCATCTGGCTGGCAGTCACCTGCCCGATCGACCCGGAGCTGACGATCGAGCTGCTGAGCCACGTCATCGAGGAAACACCCGACGATGCCGACGGGGCTGCAGTCGCTGCGACCACTGCCCTCTTCATCGCCGATGTGCGCGCCCAAGACCGGCAGCGCGAGGACCTCATGTTCTTCGCGACACAGATCCTCGGCACGGTTGCGCGACGCCACAGCGGCGTCGACTCGCCCGAGCAGCTCGAGCACTGGATGGAGCGACTCGAGCTGAAGGAGCCCGAGAAATTCCTCGTCCGCCTGCGGAACGTGGTCGACGTTCTCGTGCAAGACGAGTGGTGGTTCGATCGCCAGGCGCTCCAGGAGCGTCTCCCCTTCGCTTAGGCGGACGAACAGACAAGCATTCGTTTACAAGATTGGGACAAGACTCGTCTCACCCGCGGCCGGAGCCATGATGTTTTGGAATGACGATGAAAGACCCGACGATGTCCGCGCCCCGGATGACATCGTCGATATCCTGTTCGGGATCGATTGCAGGCAGATCCCGGTCGATCACGCCCACATACTGGCCACCGAGCTCCAGCGTGCTTTGCCCTGGATCGCGGATGAGCCGGACATCGCCATTCACACGGTCCATGTGGCCGGGTCCCAGAACGGATGGGAGCGACCTGAGCATGGAACCGAGTCCTGTCTCTACGTCTCGCGCCGGACGAAGCTCACCATCCGAGCACCGAAGCACCGGGTTGCCGAACTCCTGGATCGACTCCCCGGGACCCGGCTCGATCTCGCCGGCCACGGGCTCTGTGTCGGGGCAGGCAAGATCAAGCCACTCAGCACCGACGGAACCCTCTTCGCGCGGTATGTCGCGCTCGATCTCGCCGAAACCGACGACGAGATCGCCTTTCTGGATGCCGCGGCACAAGGCTTGTCGGCCTTGGAGATCCGTGTCCGCAAAGCACTCTGCGGCAAGATGCACCCACTCTCGACCCCCGAGGGCCCCATCCGGACACGCAGCCTGATGCTCGCCGGCCTGAATCCGCAGGAATCCATCCGACTCCAACAGCATGGCCTCGGACGTTATGCCCTCCTCGGATGCGGGATCTTCATCCCGCACAAAGGTATCGACTCGGTCAAGAAAGCCGAGGGCTGATCCCAAGAGCCGGAGGTGACCGAGACGCACCGAGGCTCGAAATATCGATGGCACGACCACTCCGACGAACCTGCGAACAACTCTCGACGATCGAAAGCACCGCGCGACTCCGCCTCCTGACCCGACAAAGACGTCGGGCGGGCTTGGTCGAGCGTTGGATCACCCAACAAGCCATGGCGCACATCGGGGGTCTGACGCACGAACGGATTACCCTGGATCCGGCAGGGTGATGGCCGTTCAACTGCCGGATCTAAGATTACCGATCAACAGTCTCTCTCCCTCTCTCTGCCGACCGGGAATGATCGGTGCCGAGTACGCACAAAAAAGCATGTGACGTCTGAATCATGGAATTATAAAATTCCGAAGTTGTGATCGAACCCAACAACAGGTCTACCGGCTCACGCCGGTAATCCCGTGCCGACCGACAAAGACAAGAGGAGCGACCATGGCGATCGACGTGAACGGCAAGACGATCGAGACGACCCCGAGCGGCTATCTGGCGGAGCTTGCGGACTGGAGCGAGGAAGTAGCACAGAAGCTCGCGGAGATCGAGGGCATCGAGCTCACCGACAAGCACTGGGACGTCATCAACTATCTGAGGGACGAATACCACAACAACGCTCAGAACCAGCCGATGGAGCGGGTGGTTCTCAAGGAAATGGCGAAGAAATGGGGTTCCAAACCCACGAGCAAGGATCTTTACACCCTCTTCCCTCTGGCCCCGACCAAGCAGGGCACCAAGATCGCCGGTCTACCGGAAGTCATGCGCAAGGGCGGCTACTGATCCGGCGCGCCCGGCGACCACGCCGGGCCTGCACACATGACGCCGAGCCGGAACCAACCGGCACAGCCCCACGCCCATCATTCCGGCAGGGATGCCGGAATCCAGCGCACGGGCGCCAAGACCCCGGCAGTCGGGACATCACCCCTCCTCGCGGCCTCACTCGGAAATCACAACAGCTCCTCGTCCCGGACGCGGCTTCCCGCGGGGATCGCCCGAGCGCGAACCTCCGAGATCACGCCATCGAGATCCATCCATGACGAGCAGGCGCGACGCCTTCCGGCTTTGTAGCGCCTCACCAGAGTCTCCTATCAACATCCATCCCAATGCAGGCCACGGGATAACCTGATATTGATCAAGGTCAATCGTTTGATCTCTTTATCCGTAAATATTACGTTTTAGATATTCCGGTGCTTTACAAGGACGTCGATCCTTCGTATAAACGCGATTGATTCTTATTCATGGACTCATCGGCATGCATGACAAGACTCCGACCGACGCACGCGGGATCGTTCTCGCGACCTTGACCTCAGGACTCTTGGCGACATCGGCTTTACCGGTCGTCGCCTACGACATCTCCGACCGGATCTCGCTCAACGCCGTGATTGCCGCAGGAGGTCAATGCCAGGAAGGTTCAGGCAACCTCGAAGGCGACGACGGGGCGACGATGGACTTCGAGAACAGCTGCCGAGGCGGTCTCCCCATTCAGGTCGAGATGAGCTTTCGTCCGACCGAGCAGGATGAGTTCTTCGCCCATATCGGCTTTGCCGTGGACAATGGCCTGAACGAGGTCTCGCCCTTCACGCTGTCGCCGTGGGCCGTCGACCTCGAGGATGACCTCCAAGACATCAACGGTCGCGGGCGCGACTATCTGCTGCAGGCATGGTACAAGCACACCTTCGTCTTCGGAGACGACGCCTCCCTCGGAGCAACCTTCGGCATCATCGACTCGACCAGCTACCTCGACGAGAACGCTTACGCGGGCGACGAATTCACCCAATTCATGAACGAGGCCTTCGTCAACTCCGGCGGCTACAGCCTGCCCTCCTACGATGCCGGGGCTGCGCTCGAATTCGCGTTCGGCGACTGGGAGATCAAGGCCACGGCCCTGAACATCGGCGAGAACGACGACGGCAACAACTACAACTTCTGGGGTGGACAGATCGGCTATCGGGCCGACACCGGGTTGGGCGAAGGCAACTACCGCGCCGTCATCGTCGGCACCTCCAAAGCATTCCTGCAACCCGAAGACGATGCCGGAAACCAGAGCAAGACCGACCTCCTCGCTTACGGTCTGTCCTTCGACCAGGCCCTGGGCGACCATCTCGGCGCCTTCCTGCGCATGACATGGACCGACCACAAGGACATCCTCGACTACCGTGGTCTCTACACCGGCGGCCTCCAGGTCGGAGGCGGTCTCTGGGGCCGCGAAGAAGACACCATCGGTATCGCCTACGGCTATCTGGAAGGCGCCGACACCGGCCTCACCCGGACCAACGTCGCCGAAGCCTATTATCGCGCCGCGCTCAACGACACCTTCGCCCTCACGGCCGACATCCAGTACATGTCCGACGACTATGACGAGGCCGACACCATCGACGGCTGGATCTTCGGCCTGCGAGCCGTCGCCGAGTTTTAGCGTCATCGGTCTAAACCGCGTCTGTGGTTGCGGTCGTTTGATGCCGACGAGGCTGACCGATGCGCAAACACCGCAGACCCTGCCAGACGCGGTTTAGTTGTGAATCGCGCGGATGCCCGCATGCCTGGTGTTTGGAGATTCAGCCGCCCCGGGATATCCGCATGACACAGAAGCCCCTTGCGTTCAGCTTCGACAATAGCTACCGACGCCTACCCGAACGCTTTCATGCACGCCTCGATCCGACACCAGTCGCGGCTCCCGGTCTGATCAAGCTGAACCTCGCGCTCCTTGAAGAGCTGGGTCTTGATCCGTCCGCGGCCGAGCCGGAGGCGGCGGCCTTGCTGTTCGCCGGAAATCGGATCCCGGACGGGGCCGATCCGATCGCGATGGCCTATGCCGGGCACCAATTCGGAAACTTCGTCCCGCAGCTCGGCGATGGCCGGGCGATCCTGTTGGGCGAGGTCATCGACCAATCAGGCCAACGCCGCGACATCCAGCTCAAAGGGTCCGGACAAACACCCTTCTCCCGCAGCGGCGACGGGCGCGCGGCACTCGGGCCGGTCCTGCGTGAATATATCCTCGGCGAGGCCATGCATGCACTTGGGATCCCCACCACGCGTGCGCTGGCCGCAGTCACCACCGGAGAGCCGGTCTACCGCGAGGACATCCTGCCGGGCGCGATCCTCACCCGTGTCGCCGCCAGCCACATCCGCGTCGGAACCTTCCAGTATTTCGCATCGCGCGGTGATACCGATGGCGTGAGACAACTGGCCGACCATGTCATCGCTCGACACTATCCTGAAACCGCGGACGCAGCCCAGCCCTACCTCGCGCTGGTCGAGGCCGTGGTGGAGCGTCAAGCCGCCCTGATTGCCGCCTGGATGCAGGTCGGCTTCATCCATGGCGTCATGAACACCGACAACATGGCGGTCTCCGGCGAGACGATCGACTACGGCCCCTGCGCCTTCATGGACACCTATGATCCAGCGACCGTATTCAGCTCGATCGACCGCGGAGGTCGTTATGCCTACGGCAATCAGCCCGGCATCGCCCAGTGGAACCTCGCCCGATTCGCCGAGGCGCTCTTGCCCTTGATCGACGACGCCTCCGACGCCGCGGTCCAGCACGCGACCGATCTCATCCGCAGCTTCTTCGGCCGCTACGAACGGCACTGGACGGCCGGCATGCGGCGCAAGCTCGGACTGTCCACGAGAGAACCCGCGGATGCGGATCTCCTCCACGGGCTCTTGGATGCCATGAAGGCATCGGGCGCCGATTTCGCCCTGACCTTCCGGCGACTTTGCGACGCAGCCGCGGATCCGACGGGAGACCAGGGGGTCCGGGATCTGTTCGCGGATCGCCAAGCCTATGACGAATGGGCGATGCAGTGGCGCGCGCGACTCGATCGGGACCCGCAGTCGCCCGCCGAGCGTGCCGAGCGTATGCGCCGCGTCAACCCGGCGGTCATCCCGCGCAACCATCGCGTCGAGCAGGCACTGAACGCCGCAGTCGCGGACGGTGATTTCGTGCCCTTCGAAGCGATCCTGCGGGTCCTCGAACGACCCTTCGAGGATCGCCCCGAGCTGAAGGGGTATACCGATCCCCCGCAGGACGACGAGCGTGTACTTCGGACCTTCTGCGGAACATAGCCTGACAACTGCCGGACCGCGCAGGGCTACCCGGATCCTTGACCAACGCTCAGCTTCTGAGATCTCTCACGGAGCCACGGAGCGCGCGCCTTGTCCACCGCTGATCCATGGCACGGCCATGAGAAGGTAGGATAAGCGCAGCGCATCCACCGTCCACCCTCGCGGTCTGCCTCAAGGGCATGGTGGATGAGGCGCGAGCCGGCGACGGAGGCATCCCGAGGCCATCCACCACGCGCCTTATCCACCCTACAGGTTCCGGGCCGGTGGTGCTGAACATCTTCCGGGTAGGGTGGATCAGCGCAGCGCATCCACCGTCCGACCTCGCGGTCTGCCTCAAGGGCATGGTGGATGCGGCGCGAGCAAACGACGGAGGCATCCCGAGACCATCCACCACGCGCCTTATCCACCGGCGTCCGTCCCATGTAGGGTGGATAAGCGCAGCGCATCCACCTTCCGACTTGACAGGAACAGACCCCAGCCCTAGTATTAATGACAATGATTCGCATTTCGAACCCAGCACAGGCGGAGTGTCCGAGCATGTCAACAGAAGCCCTCCCCGTCAGCCCAAGCCGACGCGCTCGGTCTTCCGCCGCGATGCGGTCGGACCTGCCCCGGATCGACAGCAACGCGCTTCTTCGCGGAAACAACCTTCTGCTGATCGATCATGCGGGTGACCGCTACATCCTTCGTATGACACGAAACAACAAGTTGATCCTGACGAAATAGCCTGATCCTCGGCACGAGTACGCGGCGGCCTCGATCATCACTCCGCTGGTCGGTGGCGACTGCGCCACCACAAGGCGATCCCGGTCAGTCCCAGGATGTATCCGAGACCGCCCAGGATGTCTTGCAGACGGATCCGATCCTCTGCGGCGATCAACTGCTCGCGAAGGGGGCGTACCTGGCGGGCGACCGCACGCTCGATCGCAGCTTCCAGGGCAGGATCAAGCGGCTGTGCAGATCCCGCGGTCGATTCAATCAGCTCGGTCTCGGCAGGGGCATCATGAATGGCCTGGTCACCGGCGTGGCGCTGAGCCACTCCGGATAACTCTGGTTCCTGCACGGCCGCAAAATCGGCGAATAACTCATCCGCCGCGATCAGCCACTCGGCCCGGTGCCCGTCGCCCGTGATGGCCAGGATGAGATGATCGATCGGGTCCTGTGCAACATAGACGAATGTGCCTTCCCGGTCCGGCACGAGCTCGGCCAGTAAGCTCCCGCCAAGGTCGCGCACCTCGATCCTGGCCCCGGACGCAACACCACCACCGGCAAAATAGGTGGATCCGAGGATGCGGTTGCCCTCGGCGAACGCGAAGACCTGGAGCTTGTGAGCCAGCGCATCCCCGCCCATGCCAGCAAGGAGCAGGATGGCGCCGACGGGCCGCGCCCAACCGGTCATCTCATATCTCTCGTATAGACCCAGATCAGCGCACCAAGCTCGACGGGGACCTCTTCTCCGTCCGGATTCGTCATCGGCTGATCACCTTCGAGCAGTGCGGCAAAGCCCCACCAGCCGGCGCGAGGCATGGCGTAGCTGAAGACACCGTTGCCGTCCGCCTTGATGACCTGGGTGACATAGGAATCGAACGGCGGCCTGAGCGAGCCGTCGTTGCGCCACTCGACCTCGACCTCGGCGAAGGGTACGGGTTTCCCGGCCTGCTTGACGATCCCGCGGAAGAGATTCCCCGCCCACAGACCGTATGGCCGGACCAGAGGCTCAATCTCGACCGGCAGCCCGAGGTCTGCATCCCATCCCTCCTCCGCACCGAAGCCGTCGACCACGACCTTCGTATGGTGAAGGATCATGACCCCTTCGGCCGGTTCCCAATAAGGCGCCGGCTCCACATAGAAGACATAGTCGCCCGGTTGTCTGACCTGATAGTCGAGACGATAGGTGCGCTTGCCGGCGACATCCACCGCCTGGAGGCTCGACTTGAGGTCTTCGCGACCTTGCGGGCCCAGGACGCCCATCCGGACAGGTTCAGCCATGTCCATGAGCGGGCCACGTTCCATGGGGTGGGTGAACCTCAGATCCAGGACGACACGGTTGCCAGTGTCCGCGTTGAGGATGTCGGGGGACGGGATCAGCTCCTGGAAATGTGCCTGGACTCCGGCGGCGCTCGTGAGCGCGAGGCCGAGCAGGGTTCTGCTCAGCCCCCACTGTAAATAGGATCTCTTCGTCATCTGCTTCCTCCTCGGGCTCTGCGCGTGATGTATGACGTATCTTGAAAAGATATTACCAGAGGCCGTGGAACAGAGGCGAGCGTCGCGTCTTGACAGCCCGGATTCAGACAGCTATCGTGATTGAGAACGATTCGTATTACTGATTCGGGATCCCCACAGCCAATGCCGGCACTTTCGCGACCGGATCGCCAACGGGGTTTTTTTGGCCAGCATTGAGCGGCTCGAGGAGACGCGCCATGACGATCGATACCCAACCCATCGAAGACACCAAGCTGTCACGACTCAGGCCGGAGGATCTGGAGCTCCATCTCGGGGAGCTGATTCGAGGTTACGTTCGGCACAGATCCTACGATCTGGCCGAACGAGTCGTGCAATCCATCGAGGCGCTCTATCAGCATCCGGACCTGGGCACGGACCAGGATCGCTTTTGCGCCTATCGCCGGCTCGCCCGTCATTGGCGTTGGCTGGCGCATCAGACCCGGGTTGCAGCGCATTGAAAAGGCTGTCATGTCGGATCTGGCTGACCCGGATCACCGGTGTCATCGCCTGATGGGGAATAATCGATGCAGAGATTGATCTTCGAGGTATCGGATTATGCCTCGCGCCTGGCGATCTATGATTTCGAGAGCCGGGAGTTGATGGCCGAGGTCGATGGAGACGCCTGGCACCGGCTGTTCGAGGAGCTGCGTGCCGGCCGCGCTTTACCCCGCCAAAGCTGCTGTGCGTTCCATGCACAGGCGGGGCACAGCATCGAGCCGGTGGCTCCCACGCCGACGCCCCAGCCTCTGACGGCGATCGCGCGATCGCTCTGGCCGCAGCCGGACGCGACTCAGTCGCTGCCGATCGCGGCTTCAACGCCTCATCAACCGGCGCCGATGGCGAGGGCTGCATCCGTTAATCCAGGGGAGCTCGCGGGGCGTCCGGGCACTTCTCCCGAGCTCAAGTCCAGGGGCCGGCGCAAACTCTGGGACGTCCCGCACAAATACCACTGCCCGATCATCGGCACCTGTCTCACGGTCGATGACCTGCGCAGCATCGCGGAGCGCACTGCCGAGCGCCCCGGTGCGCCGCTGAGCGACTTCGACATTCACGTCAGCTTCGTCGCCGCGGCCGACGATAAGAACCCGATCTCGATCGCCACCCATAAGGCGCTCGAGAAACGTTTCAGCGCGAGCGTCCGTCGCTATGCCAAGGCACGCGACGCCGAGGACCTGGTCGCACTCTGGGAGGAATCGCTGGCGACCGGAGATGTCCCGGGCGGTCTCTGGGCGCTGATGACACACCCCCGCGCCGATCAGCGGGTACTCACACTCGCGTACGAGGAGGTCCACATGCTGTCGCATCAGATCGGCGCCGGGCAGCGCGCCGATCTCAAGCGACTCACCGAGACGCGAGCTCAGCTGGATCATCTCCAACGCGATTTCGACAACCTTCAACGGCGCACACGCCAGCAGGCGGACGTGCGCGAGGCGCAGATCCGGGAGCTCGAGATCGAGCTGGGCAGACGCGGGACCGAATGCACCGACCTGCGGGATGTCGCGCGAAGCCTGCGCGAGCAACTCGCCGAAGGTGACTCGTTCGATCTCCGGAACCGGATCACCGAGCTTGGCCGGCAGGCCGAGGCGATGCGCCTCGAGTCGGATCGTCTCCGCGACGAGAACGAAGGACTGCGTCGCCTTCATGCCGAGACGGCGAAGGATGCGGAGGAAGCAGATCGCGCGCGGCACGAGGCGGTGGCGGAATGCCAGGCCACGGAGCGGCTGCTCGCTCATCTTCTCTCCGATCAATGCGACAGCTGCAGCGCTCCGAATTGTTCCCAGCGCAACGACCTGGATGGACGACTGGTCCTCTGTGTGGGGGGACGCAAGCAGCTCGTCGATCAATACCGCGTTATGGTCGCAGGCTGCAACGGCCGCTTCGACCACCATGACGGGGGTCTGGAAGACAACGAGCGCAGGCTCGAGTCCATGTTGGCGTCGGCCGACATCGTGGTCTGCGCCGCCGATTACGTCAGCCACAGCGCCTACTATCGGACGAAACGCTTCTGCAAGCGCCACGAGAAGCCGCATGTCTTGCTCGGTCACTCGGGGGTCTCGTCCTTCGCCCTGGCGATCGAGAACCTGGCGCTCTAAACCGCGGTCGGGCGGCAATGCCCCTGAACCTCGCGTCCTGCTCTTCCAAGAGGCTCAAGACGGCGTCCTGTCCATGGCGGCGGCCCCCCTCCCTGGTGGTGGTCATCGCGGGTCACACCGTTCCGCCAAGGGCCGGAGCCTGGCATCTCTCGGATCGGCAAGGACGTCTCGAGTGTGTTTGCCAAGAAAAGCTCTTTATCGCTTCCGATGCTGCTTTGGGCTCTGCCTCGGGTTTGCCCTGGTCATTGCCTTCGGCCCGATCTTTCCGATCATCAGCGTCATGCTTTATGCTATCGCGGTCGAGATTGGCGCCAAAGCAAGGGGGAACCACCAATGAAATTCGCCGCCTTGGTCGCGATCCTGGCAGAAGAGCTGGAAGAAAAGGCCATTGATGCTGCAAAACAGGCCGGAGCCGGTGGCGTCACCATCCTCGGCGGACGGGGAATGGGTGCGGAGGAGAAGAAAACCTTCTTCGGGCTCACCTACGAGGGGAGTCAGTCCGTGTTGGTTTTCGTGCTGGAACGAAAGCTCTCGCTCGCCGTCATGAAGCGGATCTGCCAAGACCTGGATCTAAAAACTCATTCAAAAGGCGTGGTTTTTACCGTGCCACTGGACCATATCGCCGGCATCGACACCAGCCAGCTCAACCGTTTCGAACAACACGTCAAAGAGGACCTATGAGCAGTGCCCTAAAACCCGATGGCCCAAGCCACAGCGGATCCCACGATCGGGGTGGCGATCGGGGTAGCGTGACGTCAACGGAAACGCGCGTGCTTGTCCAAGACATCATGGTCCGCGACGTGGTGACCATCTCACCACTCGCCACCATTCGCGAAGCCATCAGGATGATGCGCAACCATGGCGTCAAGTCGCTCGTCGTTGACAAGGCGCATGCCCATGATGCCTACGGGATCATCACCTATACGACGATCGTGCGGACCATCGTCGCCGAAGAGGGTGACATCGACCTTGCCAATGTCTATGACGTCTGCACCAAGCCCGTGATCACGGTCCCCCGCGACATGGAGGTCAAGTACCTCGCCCGGCTCATGGTAAGGCACGGAATACGACGGATCCTTGTCTTGTACAACAACGAGCTTGAAGGAATCGTCACCATGAACGACATCGTCGAATCGATCCTCGCGATGACCGATTGAGCCTCATCCAGTCGGACATGCGTGGTCTTAGTGTCGGATACGCTTCGCTGCATCCGCGAGGCGCCGGTCCAGACCCGGCTCACAGCGCCTGACTGATTCTCCCCCAAGCCCCGCGCGGCAAACGCCGCGACCCCGGCCTCGCCCGAGGTGGCCTGGAACCGCAAGATCCGACGCTGGGGAGGGCTCTGTTAGGGCATATGGTCGAGACCAATCTTCGAGCCTGCTCGTCGGGTCGCATCCCCCGGGCGCAGGACCAGCGGCAGGATCACGATCAAGGTCGCAATCAGGAGTAGGATCTCGAGCGCATAGACGGCGTCATAGCCGAGCGCCGGCCAAGCCCATGCCTCTCCGAACACGCCGCGATTCGCCATCCCCATCACGACATCCCGAATGATCCCACCTGCAGCGAATGCGAGGCCCATCGAGGTCGCCTGAACCGCACCCCAGGCGCCCAGCGCAAGACCGCTGAATCCGCCCTCCGCCAGGGCCATCGCCGCGGTCAGGGTTCCGACCAGGAAGAGCCCGCCGCCGAATCCAATCAGACCCGCACCGGTCCGATAGAGCCAGGTTGCATCGAGCGGCGCGGACAGAATGACCGCAATGAAGGCAAAGACGCCGATCACGGCTCCAATCGCGGCGACCCGATAGGGATCCCAACCACGGCCCAGAATGTGTGCGGCAAGCCCGAAGGCGAGCAAGGCCCCCATCGCCCAGATGGCGTTCAGCGCAGTGGTCTGCGAGACGCTGAGACCGAGGATCTGCCCGCCGTAGGGCTCGAGCAGGATGTCCTGCATCGCGAAACCGGCGGTACCGAGACCCACGACCACGAGTAATCGACTCGCCCGTCCGCCACGCGTAAAGGTCCGCCAGGTCTCCATGAAAGGCGGCCGTTTGACTGGATGCGCCGCACGCTCCGAATCGATCGCCTCCTGTTTCCAGAGCGCAATGACGTTCAGGATGATGGTCGCAACGGCGACACCCTGGATGACGCGAATCAACAGCTCATTGCTGAAGTTGGTCAGCAAGTGCCCGAACAAGAGCGAAGCCCCGCCCCAAGCCAGGAGCAAGGTCACGTACAACAAGGCCACCACGCGCGGCCGCTTCTCCTCCGGGGCCAAGTCGGTCGCAAGCGCCAAACCCGCAGTCTGCGTCGTATGCAGGCCGGCACCCACGAGTAGGAAGGCCAGCGCGGCCCCCGCCTGCCCGATGACGTTGAACTGGTTGTCGACATCCGCGAGGAGAAGCAGAGCAAAGGGCATCATGGCGAAGCCCCCGAACTGCAGCATGCTTCCGAGCCAGATATAGGGAATCCGACGTAGCCCAAATGCCGAATGATGGTAGTCGGAACGATGCCCGATCAGGGCGCGCAAGGGCGCGAAGATCAAGGGGAGCGCCAGCATCAGACCAACCAGTGCAGCCGGTACCGCGAGCTCGACGACCATCACGCGATTCAGCGTACCCTGCAGAAGCACCATGGCCATCCCGACCGAGACCTGGAACAGGGACAGGCGCAAGATGCGCCGCAGGGGAAAATCTGCCGTCGAGACGTCGGAAAAGGGCAATATCCGAGGCAGAAGCTCGCGCCAAGCGCGCGCCCAGGGATCGTCGTTGCGACTCATGCCGGGGTCAGCTCCAAAGGTGATTTGAGGTCGAAAACATGAGAGATGGGCGACCCCGGTCGATCAGCGGAACCGGTCCGACACTCACCGAGCGCCGCCTGCCAAAGAACTCCGAGCGATCACTCGAAAGAATCCCGCTGCCGGTCAGGGATCTGCGAATGGCTCCAACTGGCGAATCGCAGCAACCGCATCTCTGGCCTGAGGACCGGTATTATCGCACTCACTGAATATAGGATCCACCAGCCGCGCCGATCGGGCGGACGAGATGACGGCAAAGCAAGATCGAGCGGTCACAGGCTTGCCGACTCCTGACTTGATTCGCTGCAAAAGAGTGGCTTGGCGGGGTTACTTGCTAGGGACTTGCTGGGGACCGGGAGCAGTCATGCGCGGGGCGAGGTCAGGTGTGGCTCAGGTGTGGCTTGACTCGGATAACTGCGCACGATGGACCCCGGAACAACAGGTATCCGAGTCAAATGCACCGATGGGCGCACCGTTCGGGCGCCAGCCCATCGTGCTCGGGGCTACGTCAACCGCAGCCCCGCAGTGCCTAGATCTCGAACCCAGGCATCAAGCCCAGCCGAATCCCATCTGGAACACGACGGTATGCAGCACCAACGCGATGATCAGCACGGCAAACAGGATCGGCATCAGCCAGGTCGCGGGATTCAGAACCAGCCAGACCTTCCAATCGTCCTCTGGGTTTTTCGGTTTTGCAATTTCGCTCATGATCTTATTCTCGTCGAGGTCGGATGTTTAGAACCAAGGATTGGCGGCGATGACGAACAGGTGCACCAGCGCTGCGATACCAACGAATGCGGTATAGGTGATCTTGAACTGCTCGTGGAATTCTTTCGCTTGTTGCTCGGTCAGACCCGACAAGGATTGCTCGGCCATCATTTTATCTCCCGTAGAGGGTTTCCCAGTGCCGCTTCAGTCATTAGCGGACGATGATACCGTGACGAACGCCGCCACGATGACCTGCCCTATTGTGCAGGGGCTTCCACCGCGGCAGGCGCCGGAGGCGTCCAAGCATTGCCGGGCAGCGAGAAGGCATAGACGTGCACGGCCAGGGCAATGACGAGCACCGCGGCCAGGATCGGAACCAACCAGGTCGCCGGGTTCACGACCAGCCAAATCCGATAGTCCTGCTCAAGAGGCTTGTAGTCGAAAACGTTCATTGATCTCTCCTCTTAGAACCAGGGGTTGGCGGCGATGACGAACAGATGGACAACCGCCGCAATACCGACGAATGCGGTATAGGTGATCTTGAACTGCTCGTGAAACTCTTTCGCCTGCTGCTCGGTTAGACCCGAAAGGCTTGCCTGCTCGGCCATTTGGTTTGAACTCCTTGATGAGGGTTACTGATACCACCGCTTCCGATGAAGCGCCTGGCGACATGGTGACCTTGATCGTCACCCGACACTCGGTGCCCGATGCTGCTGGGCTCGAAAACCGTAAATTTGTCCAGAGATCTTGAGTGTCATCTTAGCTTTACATGGTGGAATGTCAAGGCAATTGGACAAATAAGTTGTCAGCCACCACCAAAGTTTTCGGAAGTCTCGATTTTTCAGTTTGTTGCAGGGGGCTCACCTGGATTGACGCGGAGTTTTCGAGCGCTGATCCTGGATGCCATGTGGCCCAGCGCCGCTGCCTCCTCCGATAGACGCCGCTGACAAGACGACGAGAAGCTGATTAAGCCGTCGGGAATCTGTTGGGCGAATGCCCAAACTGGACGAAGACTCTTGGCGCGGCGGGCGCCTCGCCAATGGGATGTCGCAGCAAAGCCAAGTGCAGAGACGCAGAGCCCGAGAGGCATTGTGCATTCGACAGGCCCAAAAGCGACCCTGCTTCTTCTTCTGCTGGCCTGGCAGCCAGCGGGGGCGAGCTCAACGCGACGACCCCGGACACCGCACGGAACGCGCATTGGCCGAGCTTGTGAAAGAGGCTGGCGAGAGACGAGGCAACAATAGGTCGCTCGGTCTGGACCGGGCACCTTTATCGAGAAGAGGACGACTTGCCTGAGAGCCTGATGAAAAGGCCGGGGACGGAGGGGAGGCGGCGGGCGGAGGCGGAGTTTCGCTCGCGCCCCGCCCACCCGCAGCGATGGGCGCACCTTTCGGGCGCCAGCCCATCGTGCTCGGGGCTACGTCAACCGCAGCCCCGCAGTGCCTAGATCTCGAACCCAGGCATCAAGCCCAGCCGAATCCCATCTGGAACACGACGGTATGCAGCACCAACGCGATGATCAGCACGGCAAACAGGATCGGCATCAGCCAGGTCGCGGGATTCAGAACCAGCCAGACCTTCCAATCGTCCTCTGGGTTTTTCGGTTTTGCAATTTCGCTCATGATCTTATTCTCGTCGAGGTCGGATGTTTAGAACCAAGGATTGGCGGCGATGACGAACAGGTGCACCAGCGCTGCGATACCGACGAATGCGGTATAGGTGGTCTTGAACTGCTCGTGGAATTCTTTCGCTTGTTGCTCGGTCAGACCCGATAAGGATTGCTCGGCCATCGTATTACCCCTGTAGAGGTGTGTTAGCAAAGATGTATCACATTGCCGCTATCGCGATCAGCGGCCCATCGCGCGGGGACGACCCCGCCACGGCAAGTTGCCTTATTGGGCAGGAGCTTCAACCGCGGCAGGCGCAGGAGGCGTCCAAGCGTTGCCGGGCAGCGAGAAGGCATAGACGTGCACGGCTAGCGCAATGACGAGCACCGCGGCCAGGATCGGAACCAACCAAGTCGCCGGGTTAACGACCAGCCAAATCCGATAGTCCCGTTCAAGAGGCTTGTAGTCGAAAACGTTCATTGATGTCTCCTCTTAGAACCAGGGGTTGGCTGCGATAACAAACAGATGCACCAGCGCTGCAATACCGACAAACGCCGTGTAGGTCGTCTTGAACTGCTCGTGAAATTCTTTCGCCTGCTGCTCGGTTAGACCCGAAAGGCTTGCCTGCTCAGCCATCTTTTGAGCTCCCTAATGGAGTGAGTGAATTCGCCGCCGATATCGATCGGATGGCGAGCCTCCGTGGCACTCACGTCGGCCACGAAACATGCTTGCGTTCCTGTTACTCGGGAACCACCGGACCGTCCTGCGGTCCTTGCGTGTCATCTTAGCTTGACAGATGATGATGTCAAGTTAGTTTTACATAAAAATTTAAGGGAATCTCTAAACCGCAGGCGCGCTGAACCGGCCGCTCCAGACCGCAGCTCGAAACGACAGGGACGACGGCCGGGACCGGAGTGATGGCGGCGTGGGATGTGACCACGCCGAGATGCTGGATAGGCGCCCAAGGCAACTTCGGGCGAGACAACCGGAAATCCGAAACAGAGACTAGACGGACTCTCGGAGATACTTGATCAAATACCCGAGCGCACCGATGACGACCACCGCAAAGAGGCCGACCTTGGCCATGTAGAGAATCATGGCGCTGAACGGACGCAGGCTGGGCAGCGCGACGGCTTCGGAATCGTCAGGGGGATCGCCGGAAGGCGATTCAGGCATGGTCTTCTTGTCATCGGCCGGCGCCTGTGATGGACCACCCGCCCCCGCCTCGGCCGTCACCAGTTGATAGGGTGAGGTGTTGGCAACCTTGAAGAACCGAAGCTCCGGGTCGTCGCCCTCCCTCTCGATGACGACGATCTGGGTGCCCAACCGGAGATCTTGGGTACTCGCGAAGTCCACTGCAAAGTCTTCCGCAGTGTCCGCCTCGCCTTTGAACTCCCATGCCTTCGGTTTCTCGGGCCAGGTTCTCTTTGCAGCGTATTTCACAAGCGCCTCCTCAAAACAGACCGATGTTGACTCCCGGAGACAGGCTGAGCAGATGTCTCCCTAAAATCTTCGGGGGATTGTAGGGTTCGCTCGGTCGCTTGTCACCGACCGTCCTCTGTATGTACGCGGCAAAACCAGACCGGGGCGAGGCGGCCCGGGGACGCGAGGCGCGGCCACCGAGCCCGGGCGACCGACGGCGCGAAGCTCGACCGCGGAAAGAGGTCAACAAGCGGTGTCGTCCATCCTTGGACGGGCTGCCTATGCAGGCAGATCAAAATCTCGACTCAATCGGCCGCGAGCCGTTTCCGCTCAAAAGCTCAGGGTCGACCGATCAAAACCGATAAGGACAGGCGTCAAATCGCGCCGCCCGCACGCATCTGAGACTGGAGATAGTTCTGGAGCCCGATCGCATCGATCAACCCGAGCTGCTGCTCGAGCCAGTAGGCGTGGTCCTCTTCCGTATCCCTGAGCAGTTGCAGCAGGACCGTGCGGGTCTGGAAATCCTTGTGCTCCTCGCAACAGACGATCGCGTCTTTGAGCGCTGCTGCCACGTCATATTCAAGCTGGAGGTCATTGGCCAGCATCTCCGGCACGGTCGCACCGACATTGATGCCATCACGCTGGCTGAGATCCGGCGTCGCTTCAAGGAAGAGCATACGCCGGATCAACATGGATGCGTGCTCCTTCTCCTCCGTGGTTTCGTGGTCGATGCGCTCAAAGAGCTTGGCGTAGCCCCAGTCCTCGTACATCCGCGAGTGGATGAAGTACTGGTCGATTGCGGCCAACTCGTTGGCGAGCAGCCGTTGCATGTGCGCGATGACGTCGGGATTGCCTTTCATTCACTTGGTCTCCGGGGTGCAGGCACTCAGATCGCTGATTCGAGATAGTTCGGAAGGCCGACACTCTCGATCAGCGACAGTTGGGTCTCGATCCAGTCGATACGCTCCTCGCTCGACTCCTGAAGCTCCTCGAGGTGATGCCGACTCACGAAATCACCATGCTGCTCGCAGTGGGCGATGGCGCCGAGCAATGCCTCGCGATAACGGAGCTCCATGGTTAGATCGCACTGGAGGATCTCCGGAACGTCCTCGCCGATCAAGAGCTTACCGAGATCCTGGAGATTCGGGAGACCTTCCAGGAAGAGGACGCGCTCGACGACCTTGTCGGCCTCTTTCATGGCCTCGATCGATGAGTGGTAGACACGTTCTTCAAGCGCCTTGAAGCCCCAGTTGCCGAGCATCCGTGCGTGCAGAAAATACTGGTTGATCGCAGTGAGGGCTTCCTTGAGCACCGCGTTGTGATGTTGGTTGATTGAGGGCTCTGTCTTCATCTGGATGCGACCTGTCGAAAATCGTGGAAGGGGTGTTACGGGAAGTCTTGACACAAATACGAATCATTCCTATTATTTGGATCAAGTCAAGCAGAGCGGGTCATTCGCCTCATGTACGTCTGCATTTGCCATGCCGTCACCGACCGCCAGATCATCTCAGCTGCCGAGCGAGGGACCTCACGGCTCGCAGACCTTAGGAAAGAGTTGGGCGTGCCCGGCGACTGTGGCCGCTGCGGGCGCTGCGCCAGGGAGTTATTGCTCCAAGTGCTCGAAGGCCGGCGATCCCGGGAAGTCTCCTTCGCCGCCTCGACCTGAATCCTTGCCCGCAATCGACGATATTCGGCAACGAAATATGACGAAGACCAGCGAATCTCAGCCACTGCTATCGCGCCTGCTTGGGAAGCGACTCTACAAGACCCTCCGGCGTTTTGCACAAACCAGGCCGACCGGACGCCGACAACATCGCTGGGCGATGATCAAAGAGTTCGTCGCCGAAAAGCCGCATTCGCGCCCCGCCCCCGAACATCCCGAGAGGTGACGTCGAACGGCGTCGCTTCAAGTGCCCCAAGGCGCGACCGGGAAACCCGGCCGACGCCACATCAGATCCATCCCGCATGACCAGCTTTCGTGAAACATCCGCGTTTCACTGAATTGCGACTGGGCGGTTGCCCCGGGCTCACCCGAGGCGACCGCCCGGACAACGCCACCATTAGGTCACGCCGGACGCGGTTTAATCCCCGTATCCCTTCAAAGGTAGGGTCGAAAGGTCAGGCCGGGGCGTCTCCGCGGTCTCGACCGGCAGGATCGGATACTCGATCCGAGGCTGCTCCCCGGTCAATGCGTGCAGAAACTCGACGATCAGCTCGGCCTCTTGCTCGTTGATCTCAGTACCGAGCTGCGCGGTCCCCATCACGGCCACAGCTTGTGTCAGGTCCCAGATCTGGCCGGAATGGAAATAAGGCGCGGTCAAGGCGATATTCCGAAGCGGAGCGGCACGGAAGACGTACTCGTCGGATGCCGTGCCCGTGACCTCGAAGCGGCCCTTGTCTTCCGGCGGCAGGATGTCCGCCCCTGGCCTCTTGATGAGCCCGAACGGGAAGTAGTCCTGCCCACCGAAGTTGATCCCCGCATGACAGGCGCTGCAGCCCCTTTCGATGTAAAGATCCAGTCCCTGCTTCTGAGCGTCCGTCATCGCTGCATCGTTGCCTTCGATCCAATCGTCGAAGGGTGATCCGGGGGTGACAAGGGTCACCTCGAAGGCTTCGATCGCCTTCGCCATATTGTCGAAGGTCACGGGATCGGGCTCATTCGGAAACGCCCTGCCGAAACGGTCGACATACTCCGGCATGCTCTTGAGGGTGACGACCACGTTCTCAGGCAGGTTGGCCATCTCCACGCCCGCCTGGACCGGGCCTTTCGCCTGTTCCTTCAAGTCATCGGCACGACCGTCCCAAAACTGCGCGGCATTGAACACCGCGTTGAGCACGGTCGGGGAGTTGCGCGGACCCTGCTGCCAACCATGACCGACCGAGGTCGGGAGATTGTCATCACCGCCCATACCGAGGTTGTGGCAGGTATTGCAACTGATCACCCCGCTGGCCGAAAGACGCGGATCGAAGAACAGCATGCGCCCGAGGTCGACCTTCTCTCGGGTGATCGGGTTGTTCGCCACCTCGGGCACACCAGGAGGAATTGGAAGTAGCCCCGCAGACTTTGCCTTGTCGCGGAGTGCCGCATCGTCGGCCACGGCCAGGGATGCCGCCAAGGTCGCCGAGACGGCGAGGACCAGGATCGCTTTTTTCATTGGGTTCTCCTCATCGGTTTTTAGGGGAAGGGGCGAGATCACCTGGTGGTGGCACGCAATTCAAAACCAGCGTCTCCGAATCGCCCCATGCTCAGCGGCTCGGACGACTGAACATGGCAGCATCTCCATCTGCTGCGGGAAAGGCTGTTTTGGTTATCGCATTCCCGGGTAGGCGAGCGGTCATCGCGACGCCCTCGGCCCAGGTGTCATCCCGTCCACATCCGGCTGACAAGCGGACCTCTCCGAGTCGGGCACACCATCGCCGCCGCCTTGGTCTTGGTTGCGGAAATCAAGGCGACGCACGGCCGATAAGCCCCCGCAGGCCGCCGCTTGCCAGGTTGCAGTCTAACGCCCCGGAGGATCCAGGCAAACAAGCAGGCGCGACTGGAGCTTCTCTGGCCTAAAACCCATTCATCGACGCCTGAATCGAGCTATCATGAGAGGCTGCGAGCGAGCCGATGCTGCGTCGCCGGTCGCGCCCGTTACAGATATACCTTCGACGCCGATAGAGCCACCTTCAGGACACCCGGTCGTGCCGCCCCCCGCCCCATCGACATCGTTCGTCGGTAGATCGCGCTCGCCCGCCATGGAGCACGCCCTGCCCGACCTGAGCCGCCAACCCTCGGGATACGGGAGTCTCGGCGGTGACGACAAACGGACCGACGGCCGCCCGGCCCATACCCACCACGGGCCCGCACCAACGATGCGGGACGATAGACCGACACAGACCCGAGCAGAGGCCCGATGAAATACTCGAGCAACATCCTGATCCCCGTGCTGATCGCAGTCCTGACGGTCACCGCCTGGGCACTCTTCAATCGGCCGGCAGATGAGCCGCCCTGGCCCAATCGTATCCAGGGTTTCTCATTCGCACCGATGCGTGCGGACAATGACCCGACCGAGAAGATCTACCCAACGACCGAAGAGATCGACGAGGATCTTGCGCTCTTACAGGGCACCGTCCATGCCCTGCGGACCTACACGGTCGAGAGCACGCTGGCCGCCGTCCCGGGCCTGGCGGCAGCCCGCGGCTTGAATGTCACGCTCGGGGCCTGGATCGGCTCGGATCTCGACGCCAACGAGGTCGAGCTCGAACGCTTCCGCGAGATCTTGGGTAAAGGCTATCGGAATCTGGTCCGGGTGATGGTCGGAAACGAGGCCATCCTCCGCGAGGATGTCTCGGTCGCGGAGTTAACCGCCTACCTGGATCGCGTCCGCACGATGACCTGGCTCCCGGTGAGCACGGCAGAGCCATGGCATGTCTGGCTGAAGTACCCCGAGTTGGCCGATCATGTGGACTTCATCACTATCCACCTTCTGCCTTACTGGGAGGGTGTGCCGATTGGCCAGGCGGTCGACTACGCCATCAAACGCTACAAAGAGGTCAAGCAGGCCTTCCCGAACAAGGAAGTCATCATCGGCGAGGTCGGTTGGCCGAGTAATGGCCGACGCAATCGCGGGGCCGAGGCATCGCTCACGAACCAGACGCGGTTTCTTCGTCGATTCCTCGCACACGCCGAGCTGGAGGGATACGTCTACTATGTGATGGAGGCCTTCGATCAGACCTGGAAGACCAAGATCGAGGGAGCCACGGGCGCCTACTGGGGTGTCTACAACACCGATCGCGAGCCAAAGTTCGTCTTCACTCAGCCCGTTGTGCGCATCCCGCACTGGCAGGAGCTCGCGGGACTCTCGGTCGTCATGTCCATTCTGCTGCTGGTCTTCGTCTATCGCGACAGCTCGGGCCTCTCCAGCAAGGGCAAGGGCTTTCTCGCCCTCGTCATGTATGCGATCTCCACCGCTGCGGTCTGGATCGTCTATGACTACACCCGCCTCTATATGACTCCGGCCACAGCCATCGTCGGTATCCTGCTCCTGATCGGCGGTATCGGCGTCATTGTTCTCATCATGGCGGAGACCCACGAATGGGCTGAATCACTCTGGCTGCGCAAGTGGCGACGCCCCTTCCCTTTGCAGACCCGTCCCGATGACGAGCTGCCATTCGTGTCGATCCATGTCCCGGCCTACAACGAGCCGCCCGAGCTGCTGGCCGAGACACTCGACGCGCTCGCGGCCCTGGACTATCCGCGCTTCGAGGTCCTGGTGATCGACAACAACACCAAGGACCCGGAGGTCTGGCAGCCGGTCCAGGCCCACTGCGAGCGACTGAACGCGCGCGCGGGAGAGCGCTTTCGCTTTCACCACGTCGACCCACTCGCGGGCTACAAGGCCGGCGCGCTCAACTTCGCCCTGCGTGAGACCGACCCCAAAGCAGAGGTCATCGCCGTCATCGATGCCGACTATGTGGTACAGCCGCTCTGGCTGAGGGATCTGATCCCCGCGTTTCAGGATCCGCAGGTCGCGATCGTTCAGGCCCCTCAAGATTACCGCGACGCCGATCAGAACGCCTTCAAGGCCATGTGTATGGCCGAGTATCGCGGCTTCTTTCACATCGGCATGGTCACCCGCAACGAGCGCAACGCCATCATCCAGCATGGCACCATGACCATGATTCGCCGCCCGACGCTGGACCAGGTCGGCGGCTGGGCCGAGTGGTGCATCACCGAAGACGCGGAGCTTGGACTGCGGCTCTTCGAGGAAGGCCAGAAGGCCCTCTATATCCCCTGCACCTATGGTCGTGGCCTGATGCCGGATACCTTTTCCGATTTCAAGAAACAGCGGTACCGCTGGGCCTACGGCGCGGTGCGAATCCTCAAGCACCACCGCCGCGAATTCATGGGGACCCGCAAGACCACACTCTCCGCCGGCCAGCGCTATCACTTCGTCGCTGGCTGGCTGCCTTGGTTTGCAGACGGCTTCAACCTCCTGTTCAATTTCGCCGCACTGGCCTGGTCAGTGGCCATGGTCATGTTCCCGCTCCAGGTGACGCCGCCATATATGACGATCGCCTTGGTCCCGCTGGTGTTGTTCGTCTTCAAGATGTCGAAGAGCTTCCTGCTGTATCGGCGCCGCGTCACCGCGACTCTGCGTCAGAGCATCGCAGCCGGCCTGGCCGGTCTCGCACTCTCGCATACCATCGCACGCGCCATGTTCGGTGGGCTCTTCTCGGGTGGCCTCGGCTTCTTCCGCACACCCAAGCTGGCCAAGGCCCCTGCCTTCATACAGGCACTGGCCGACGCCCGCGAGGAAGCACTCTTCGTCATCGCCTTCTGGCTCGCCGCTGCCTTGATGATGATGCGCTACGACGCCTACATGCTCGATCTGCGGGTCTGGGTGGCGGTGCTGATCGTCCAGTCCATCCCCTATCTGGCCGCGGTCATCGTGTCCTTGATCAGCGCCGCACAGTCACTCCCAGCGAGCCTCGTCGGGACGATGCCCGAGATGACGGGGGCGGATCCGCGGCCGATGTCGAAAAAAACCAAGAAAGCAGGGGCCTGAGGCTCAACCCCGCCCGCCACGAGATGCGCGATGTCAGTGCGGGCGGCTGCCTCGACGAGCCCGGGCGGCTGGGCCCAGGTCAGCGCCGATCAACTCAGCGCCACCCTCGGCACATGGATGTGCCGACATGATCCGTCGCCTAAGCGACTGATCATGAATTTGTTTGAAGCCTCGATCTACTTTCCGCTCCAATTCCAGAAGCCAGGATCAGCACTCCCGCTCGATCTGCAAACTGCCACCAGGTCGAACCTAGGGTTTTCCCGATATAGGGTTTACCCTATAAGTGGTTTCCCGTATACTCGCGGCCACGTTATCAAATGACCGGCCCCGACGCGCACATCATGGCGTCAGCCGGCCGAGTGCAGAAATGGTTTGGCTTATGAACAAGACACTGATCTTTGCCTCGCTCGGGGTGTTTCTTCTCGTCTCGGTTCCGGATGCCGAGGCCCGCGTGAAACCGGGGCACTCCCAGAAAGGGATCGCGTCCTACTATCATGACAGCCTCCATGGACGGAAGACCGCCAGCGGTCAGACCTACAACAAGAATATTCCCAGCGCAGCGCACAAAACCCTCCCGCTCGGCAGTAAGGTCAAGGTGACCGACACCAAGACCGGCAAGAGCATCGTGGTCAAGGTCAACGACCGCGGACCCTTCGTCAAAGGGCGGATCATCGATCTTTCCCGGAGCGCCGCGCGCGAGCTCGGCATGATCCAGAAAGGGATCACACCCGTCAAGGTCGAGGTCTTGAGCGTTCCGAAAAGCCGCAAATCGTGATTTGAGAGCACACCGAGCACCATCGCTCTGATGTCTCGTCCGGGGACGGATCCCCCGGCTCCACATCCCATCGACGTCACTCCCAACGAAACATCCAGGCTGCCAGGCTCAGGAAGACGAGTGATAGTCCGGCCAACAGGCCGATCTGCGGAAGCACCTGAAGGACTCCTGCCCCGTCGATCATCACCGCTCGGGCACCTTCCACCAAATGAGTCAGGGGTAGAAAACGGGACAACGTCTGGGCTGCGCCGCTGGCACCCTCCATCGAGAACCAAACACCCGAGAGCAACAGCATCGGCCAGGAGATGAGGTTCAGCAATCCGTCCGCTACCTCCTCGGTGCGCAGACGGGAGGCCACGACCAATCCAAGGCTGATCAGACAGAGCGCGCCAGCCACATAGACCAGCACAAGCGCCGGATAAGAGCCAAGCATCGGGAAGTCCAGCAGCAGGCTCGCCCCGACATAGACGACGAGGCTCGCCGCGAGGACCACCAGCAGACGCGAGAAGACCTGAGCGGAGAGAAACTCCAATGGACTCAGCGGCGTTGCCTTCAAACGCCTCAGGACGCCGTTCTTGCGATAGCGCACGATGACCCAGCCGACACCCCAGAGACTGGAGAACATGATGTTCATCGCCAGAACGCCCGGGAGGACCCAGTCGACGTAACGCAGCGCCTTACCGCTGACGGTCAGCCGCTCAGGCAGCGGACCGGCCGACTCACCCTCGGTCCCGAGCAACAGGCGTTCCGCGAGATAGCCGTTGGCTGAATCCGGATTCACCCAATAGACGGGTGCTTCGCGAAGATCCAGCAAGAGATCCAACTGATGACGCTCGACCTTGCCGATCGCCGGCGCCAGCTCGGTCACCGGAATGAACCGAATGTAACGGGTCTCCAGAAAGGGCAAGGCCATACTCGCCGAATCCTTGTCGGACGCCAGCAGGCCAACCTTGAAGACGTCCCTGGACTCGCTGCTGAAGATGAAGGCAAATGCGAGCACCATCATGATGGGCATGAGGATGTTCCAACCCAGCCCGGCCCGGTCGCGATAGAACTCGCGATTGCGTGCGATGAGAATCGTCAGGATACGTCGCCACATGGATGGTCAGCTCAAGACCGGAGGTCGTGCCCGGTCAGTTTGAGGAACAGATCCTCCAGATTGGGCGTCGCCACGCGCAGATCCGTGAGATCTGCGCCGACGCGCTCGAGCTCGGCGAGCGTCGGCGGCACATCGTCCGAAAAAAGCTCGATGGTGCCGTCCCGTCGCTCTGCGTTGGAGGGGAAAGGAACGCCCGCAGGCCAAGCGGACTCGGGCAGGCGGATCAGGGTTGCGGGAAAGTGATCTCGAACCAGCCGCGCGGGCTGTCCCTCGGCAATGATCCGCCCGTGATCGACAATGGCGACCCGGTCGCAGAGCCGCTCAGCCTCTTCCATATAATGTGTGGTGAGCACGATGGTCTTCCCCCGACGCCGCACTGTCTCGATCAGGCCCCAGAAGTTGCGCCTGGACTGTGGATCGAGTCCAGTCGTCGGCTCGTCGAGGAACACCAGGTCGGGATCGTTGACCAAAGCGATCGCGAGCAGCAGCCGCTGGCGCTGGCCGCCCGAGAGCTTGCGTGTATCTCGGTCCAGGATCTCGGCCAGATTGCAGAGTCGGATGAGCTCTTCGCGATCCGCGGTTCGGCGGTAGAGGCTCGCAAACATGGTGAGCGACTCGCGCACTGTCTGAAAGTCCTGGAGTGCAGTCGCCTGAAACTGGATCCCGACCGACTCGCGGTACTGCCGGTCAAGCGGGCGGCCACGGTAGAGGACCGTCCCGGAGGTTGGCGTCTGGATCCCTTCGAGCATCTCGAGGGTCGTCGTTTTGCCCGCACCGTTCGGCCCCAGAAGACCGAAACACTGACCGGGCTCGACATGAAAACCGATACCATCCACGGCGCGCACACCAGGATAGATCCGCACGAGATCATGGGCTTCGAGAAGGCTGTTCACAGCCGCGCAGTATACGCGCTTCGCGAGAGGCAAGACCCTCCGGCCACTGACGTGATTGCGCACGCTGACCAGTCGAGTGTCGATCCAAGCACCCTCATCAAGTCGTCCTGGATCAGACGTATGAGCTTAACCTGTTGCCTCGTCATGCTCTCCGCTTGCGCCTCTCCAAAGATCGTCGAGTCACCGGACCCAAGCGATCGACCCGTGACCCTCGGTCTCGACCAGGCCCAGATGGACGATGGCTATCGGCTGCCGATTCGAGTCTGGTCCGCCGGTGACGACCCGCCGATCGTGCTGCTCGGGCTGCATGGCTTCAATGACTACGCGAACGCGTTTGCACCCATAGGACGCGACCTCGCCCAAGTCGGCATCACCACCTATGCCGTCGACCAGAGGGGCTTCGGTGCAACCGCCCAGCCGGGTCGCTGGCACGGCAGCAACCGGCTCGCCGCGGATCTTCGGAATCTGGTGGATCAACTCAGGGCGCGCCACCCGAATGCCCGTGTCTATGTCGCCGGTGAAAGCATGGGTGGTGCCGTGATCCTGACGGCCATGGGGCAAGGCGCGCTTCCGGTTGAAGGGGTCATCCTGATCGCACCGGCGGTCTGGTCCAGAGACACCATGCCCTGGTACCAGCGCCTGGCCTTGGACGCTGCTGTTCGCACCCTCCCCTGGCTGAAGCTCACGGGCGAAGGCATCCGTCTCAGCCCGTCGGACCATATCGAGATGCTGCGGGCCATGGGCCAGGATCCGCTTGTCATCAAGGCGACCCGCGTCGACGCCCTTTGGGGGATCACCGATCTGATGGACCGTGCCCAGGCGTCTGCCGGACGCCTGCAGACGCCCGCCCTGCTGCTCTATGGTGAGCAGGATGAGATCATTCCGAGGAATGCCTTCTGCCGGTTCGTGGAGAAGCTCCCGAGCGAGGATCCGGATCTGACATTTGTCCTCTATCAACGCGGATGGCACATGCTGCCCCGCGACCGTCAAGGCGCACGCGTGCGGGACGATATCGCGTCCTGGCTGCAAGATCGGGAGGCGCCGCTCCCTTCGGGTGAAGAGACGACTCCGAACGGCAAGCGCGCAAGCGCATTCTGCGAGAGAACCGACCCCTAGGTCGTGCTGTCGATAGTGAGCACGACTTCGACCAGTCAGCGGGTTGTGCCTCGCGACGCTCGGCACAAGGTAAGCCGGATTGCGGGCGGTACTGACATGAGCAAGGATGGCGACATATCATGACGCTGCCGAGCTCGCCCGATTGCGGAACAGGCAAACGGCGCGACCAACACCAGATTGACGTCCTTCACGCACTGAGTCATCCCGACCGGAGATCCAACATGGCCTTCAGCCGTCGTCGTTTTACGCAGACCCTGATCGGCGCCTTAGGCGTCGCGATGGTCCCATTAAGCCCCGCAGCCGCCAATTTGGTCGAGGGCCGCGACTGGCGCCCGATCTCACCGCCTCAGCCGGCAGCAAAAGCCGGCAAGATCGAGGTCATCGAGTTCTTCTCGTATGGCTGCCCGCATTGCGCCGACCTCCTTCCATTCATCAAGCCCTGGGCCGCCGGACTGCCGGAGGATGTGACCTTCACCCAGGTGCCCGTGACATTCGGTCGAGCCGCTTGGGAGAACCTGGCGAGGATGCACTTCGCATTGGAATACAGCGGCGACCTGGATCGACTCGACCAGGCCATCTTCAGTGCGCTGCATCAGGAACGGATGCGGCTCTTCAACGAGAAGGACATCTTCAACTGGGTCGAGAGCAAAGAGGTGGACCTGGAGAATTTCAAATCTCTGTTCAACTCCTTCGCGGTCGAGACCCAGATCAAGCGCAGCAATGCCTTGGTCGAGCGTTACCGCGTGGATGCGGTGCCCATGATCACCATCGACGGCCGTTACGTGGTCGTGGGTAGCGAAGCCAAAGGCTTCCCGGAGCTGCTTGCGATCGCTGACGACCTCATCCTGATGGCTCGCAATCAGACGGCCTCGAGCTGACCACCGGCCGATTGGCAGACATCGCCTGAAAAGCAGGTCGCAGACCGGCGCAGCCTGGAACGGCAGATTCCGACCACGAGCAGGATGACGCCATGATGGAGAAACCAGCACCCAATCAGGACACGCATGAGGCATCCCCGGGGCCCGAGCCGATCGCAACCGCAGCGATGACGGAGCAGACACCCGTCGAGTGGGTCTCGACCGGGCTCAGTGGACTCGATCTGGTGCTCGACGGTCTTCGGATTGGCGACAACGTCGTCTGGCGGATCGACGAGGTCGAGGATTATCGCGGCTTCGTCGAGCCTTTCGTTGCTCAGGCAGTCGCGCGTGAGCGCTCCATCGTCTATCTGCGCTTCGGCCAACATGCGCCCCTCGTTGCGCCGGGGTCCGGGATCAAGATCGTCTCGATCGACGCCCTGCGCGGTTTCGAGGCATTCACCCGCCATGTCTATCAGTTGATCACGGACTACGGGCGTGGCGCCTTCTACGTCTTCGATTGTCTCTCCGACCTCTTGTCCGCATGGGCCACGGACCTGATGGTCGGCAACCTGTTTCAGGTCATCTGTCCTTACCTCTACCGACTCGATACAGTGGCCTATTTCGGGCTCCTCTCGCGCAGCCACTGCTACACGACCATGGCGCGCATCCGTGAGACGACCCAAGTCCTGATCGATGTCCGCCGCGCCGATACCCAATGTTACGTGCAGCCCGTCAAGGTCTGGCAGCGTCAGTCGCCGACCATGTTCCTACCGCACACTCATGAGGGCGAGACCTTTCGGCCGGTGATCGACAGCAGCGATGCGACGCGACTCCATGCCGACCTCGAGCGTCGCAAGGGCGAGACGACTCAGCGCCAACTGGACTATTGGGATCGGCTCTTCCTCGACGCCGCCGACGTCCTGAACCAGGAGACCGACGGCGAACGGCGTCGCGAGGTCCTGGAGCAGCTCTACCAGGTCCTGATCAGTCGCGACGAGCGGATCATCGCACTCGCCCGTCGTTATCTCGGCCTGCAGGACCTGATCGACATCCGGGCCCGGATGATCGGAAGCGGCTATATCGGCGGCAAGGCGGTCGGAATGCTCTTGGCGCGCCGAATCCTGATTCGTGAAGACGAGCATCTCTGGCGGCAACACCTGGAACCCCATGACTCCTTCTTTCTGGGGTCCGACGTCTATTACTCCTATCTCGTTCACAACGGCTGGTGGCCCCGGGTCATGCGCCAGCGCACCGAGGCCGGCTATTTCAGCGAGGCCAAGTCACTGCACGAAGACATGCTCTGCGGCCAGCTTCCCGAGGAGGTCCATCTCGAGCTCGAGCGCATGCTCGACTACTTCGGGCAGTATCCGATCCTGGTCCGCTCCAGCAGCCTCCTGGAGGATGGTTTCGGCAACGCCTTCGCGGGTAAATACGAGAGCCTCTTTCTCGTCAACCAGGGGGCACCGGAGCAACGACTCGCCCAATTGGAAGAGGCGATCTGCCGGGTCTTTGCCAGCACCATGAGCGACGACGCCCTGGCCTACCGGCGCCAGCGCGGACTGGCCGACCTCGAAGAGCCCATGGCACTGCTGCTGCAGCGGGTCTGCGGGCGATATCACGGACGCTATTACTTCCCGGACGCGGCCGGCGTGGGCGTCTCGCGCAACACCTTCGTGTGGGACGAGACCATGGACCCGACCGCCGGCATGGTCCGCCTGGTGATGGGGCTGGGCACGCGCGCGGTCGATCGCATCGAGGGCGACCATGCCTGCGTGGTCGCGCTGGACCAGCCCCATAAACGCCCTTTCCGTGATCGCGACGACGCCGTGCGCTTCTCGCAACACGACGTGGACGTGCTCGACATCTCGGACAACCGCCTGACGACACTCGCCTTGCGCCATCTGGTCGGCGATCCGGAGCTGCCTCTGCGCTGGTGCGGGGAGCTCGACCGCGAGGCAACACAGCGGTCGCGTGATCGCTCGGGCGGCAACCCGGTCTGGCGTCTCACCTTTACCCCGCTCTTGCGCGAGACCAACTTCGTGCCCTTGATGCAGCGACTCATGCAGACCCTCGAGACCGCTTACGACTACCCGGTCGACGTGGAGTTTACGCTCCATCTGTCGACGGACGGCACGCCTTCTTTCAGCCTGGTCCAGTGCCGACCGCTTCAGACCCTCGGACTCAACCAGCGCGTCGAGCTCCCGAGCGAAGTCCCAACCCGCCGGCTCTTCTTTGCGACCGATGGGCACTTCATGGGCGGCAATATCGATCAGCCGATCGCCCGCGTCATCCAGGTCGACGGCCCGCGTTACAGCGCCCTGACAACAGTCCAGAAATTTGCGGTCGCCCGCTTGGTCGGCCTTCTGAACCGACGGATCACCGATCGCGACGAGTGCCCGACCCTGCTCATCGGACCCGGACGCTGGGGAACGACCACACCCGAGCTGGGCGTGCCGATCCGCTTCGCCGACATCAGTCGGGTGGCCGTCATTGCCGAGGTCGCCGAGCTTGGCGAAGGCATGGTACCGGACCTGTCCTTCGGCTCCCACTTCTTCCAAGACCTCGTCGAGTCGCAGATCGCCTATGTCGCACTCTTCCCTCATCGCGGGGAGTCGAGCTATAACCCGGCCTGGCTCGGCGCCCTACCGAAGTCGAAACGCATTCCTCTCGACGTCGAAGATCTGCCGGACGAGGCCGTCGCGATGACCCTATCCCTGTTCGACGTCCGCGACACGGGGCTCCGCGTGGTCGCAGATGTCTTGTGCCAGCGGTTGGTGTGTTATCAGACGTCAGAGTGAGCCACACACGATGGAGATGTCGATGCTCGGTGAGACCCTGTCGCTTGCGCTCTCCGCAGCCCCTTGGCTGCTCGTCGGCCTCTTCGCTGCGGGCTTGATCAAGGCTTTCGTCCCCGAGGCACCGATGAAGCGCTGGGTCGGCGGAACCGGGTTGAAGGCGGTGAGCCGTGCCGCCGTCGTCGGGGCACCCTTGCCCTTGTGCTCATGCGGCGCAATCCCCGCGGCGTTTGCGCTCCATCGCGGAGGCGCAGGGCGGGGGCCGACCACCGCGTTCTTGATCGGGACGCCGGGGATCGGGGTCGATTCGATCGCAATCACTTACGCCCTGCTTGGGCCATTCATGGCGTTGGCGCGGGCTCTGGGCGCGGTCATGACCGCGGTCGTCACGGGCCTACTCGTCGGCCTGACCGGCTCGCCGGGTGGCGCCAACTTAGCGCCCGGTGCTCCGACCTGCTCAGGCGGATGCTGCGGCGAAGCCCCGACGAACGCACCCGCCCCACCGCCATTGCGAGTACCCACGGCCAGTGCGCGAATTCGAGCTGGGGTGCGCTATGCCTTCACTGATCTGTTCGATGACATCAGTACCTGGATCCTGATCGGCCTGATCGTCGCCGGCGCGATGATGACCCTGGTGCCGCCTCCCGTTGTTGCCGCCTATGGAAGTGGGCTAGGCGTCATGCTTCTGATGGCGTTGATCGGCATCCCGCTCTACATCTGCGCCACCGCTGCAACCCCAATCGCTGCAGGCATGCTGGCCGCGGGCGTTTCGCCCGGGACGGCGCTCGTGTTTCTGCTCGCGGGTCCGATGACCAGCGCAGCGACACTCGGTCTTTTGCACCGAGAAATGGGCAAATCGGCACTGGCCTACTATCTCGCCGGAATCCTGGGCTCGACGGTCGCCTTGGGTGTAACGATTGATTGGATGGTTCGGAACTTCGACATCGACATCGCGGGACAAATCGGTGGCGCACGGGAACTCTTGCCGGACTGGGTCGGCATTCTCGCCCTCGTCGTGCTCTTGTCGATTGGCGTGCGGCCGCTGCGCCGAACGATTGCGCAGGTCTTTGCGAGATCAGCCAACTCCTCGTCCAAGCCTTATCGCTGACGCGATTTCCGAAACATTCGCGACCAGGTTGTGCTGACGAGAGGAAGCACAACATCCGCCGACGGCTGGTTGTGCCTCGCACAGCCCGGCACAACCTCCGGCCTCCTTCTTAAAGTGAAATAGGCTGTGGCCTCAGACCAAGCCGGCAGCCGCTCCACGGTCTTTCATCGTCGTGGGTGCCTCAGGATCCGAGAGGCAGGACGTTTAGATCAACCCCAGCGCCGCCATGGCATGTCCGACCTTCAGGAAGCCCGCAATGTTGGCGCCAACCACGTAGTTGCCCCGGGCGTCGAACTCCTCGCTGGTCTCATAACAATTGCGGTGGATGTTGACCATGATCTCCTGGAGGCGCTGCTCGGTGTAGTCGAAGCTCCAGGAATCCCGGCTGGCGTTCTGCTGCATCTCGAGGGCGCTGGTCGCCACGCCGCCGGCATTGGCCGCCTTGCCGGGTCCGAAGGCGATGCCGGCATCGAGGAAGACACGAATGCCCTCGGGTGTGGTCGGCATGTTGGCGCCTTCGGCGACCGCAATGCAGCCCTGCTTGACCAGGGTCTGGGCATCCTTGGCCGTCAGCTCGTTCTGGGTCGCGCAGGGGAGCGCGACCTGACAGGGTACGGTCCAGATACAACCATCTTCCAGATAGGTGGCATTCGCCTTTTCCTGCGCATAGGCACTGATGCGCCGCCGCTCCACCTCTTTGATCTGCTTGAGGAGGTCCAGGTCGATCCCCTCATGGTCGACGATCACGCCGTTGGAGTCGGAGCAGGCGATGATGCGCGCCCCCAGGGCCATCGCCTTCTCGATCGCGTAGATCGCGACGTTGCCCGAGCCCGAGACGATGCAGGTCTTACCTTCCAGCGATTCGCCGCGGACCTTAAGCATCTCCTCGAGGAAGAAGATGGCGCCGTAGCCGGTCGCCTCGGTGCGGGCGCGGCTGCCGCCCCAGGTGAGACCCTTGCCGGTCAAGACACCGGACTCGTAGCGATTGGTGATGCGCTTGTACTGGCCGAAGAGATAGCCGATCTCACGTCCCCCGACACCGATGTCGCCCGCAGGCACGTCGGTGTGCTCCCCGATGTGACGGTAGAGCTCGGTCATGAGGCTCTGGCAGAACCGCATGATCTCGGCATCGGACTTACCCTTGGGGTCGAAGTCGCTACCGCCCTTGCCGCCGCCGATCGGCAGACCTGTCAGCGCGTTCTTGAAGATCTGCTCGAAGCCGAGGAACTTGATGATCCCCAGATACACCGACGGATGAAACCGCATGCCGCCTTTATAGGGGCCGAGCGCGCTGTTGAACTCCACGCGGAAGGCACGGTTGATCTGGATCTGGCCGCGGTCGTCCTGCCAGGGTACGCGAAAGATAATCTGCCGCTCGGGCTCGCAGATGCGCTGGATGATCTTTTGGTCCGCAAGCTCCGGGAACTTGACCAGGACCGGCCCCAAGCTCTCCAGGACCTCCCGCACAGCCTGATGAAACTCGGTCTCGCCCGGGTTGCGACGCAAAACATCTTGAAAGATGGGTTCAAGCTTCTCGTCGAGGCCTGCCGCCATGGTGATTACCTCCGATGCCGTCCGACCAGGTCCGACGACCAGGCCGGCGGTGATGATGAACCGTCGGGAGCCTGCATCCGCATGCGCCTTCGCTGCCGAACGCAGGGCCATGAGTCTGGAATGGTCCGCGGCGATCCAGCGCAAGAAGACCCTGCAAGGATCTCCGATCCAGCCCGCCCGCGGGCCGGATGACTGCGAATCGAGGATCGCGCGAATCGACCGCTCAACACATGATGCGCGGAGCTCTGGTGGTTAGGCTTCGCTTATCCACCAGACCCGGAATCCTTTCGTGATCTCGCCGCGTCACCCCGCCAAATCGCCTCGAGGTCGAGCGATCAACGACACGCGCGGCGACGCTGCTTAAGCAGGTCGCACCAGGCGGGGCGCAATCATGCCTTACTTAGGCCTCACTGCGCTACAGTGGACGCGCTTCAAAGCGCCAGATCGATGCCCGAGATCAGCACGCCGGGCAACAGGGCGCTATCCGTGGACCGCCCCTCGTAGGTCTGTGCGGAGAGGAGCAGCTCGCGCTCCCGGGTCAGTCCCTCCAGACGGTCTCCGAGGATATGGTACAGACTATCGTCGAAACGCATCACCTTGACCGGGGCCACGATCTCCCCATTCTCGACCCAATAGGTTCCGAATCGGGTCATCCCGGTCACGCGACAGTCGTTCGGATCAGACCAGTTGCAATACCAGAGATTGCCGATCCAGAGGCCGGTATCGAGGCGGCGCAAGACCCCGGACGACTCGAGGCTCCCGGGATCCAGGCCGAGCGAGCCCGGATAGCCACCCGCTGCGTTGACAACCTCGTCGTATTCCTTCCCCGACCGCGCATCCACCAGACACCCGGCGAACCGGCCACCCTCGACCAGATCAACACGGGGTGGCACCGGGAAACCCTCGGGGGTAAAGGAGGCCGCCAAGCCGCGGTCATGCTCTTCCCGGATCCCGATCTGCGCATGGAAGACGCGCTCGCCCCGCACCAGCCGAAGGAGTGGGGTCTGATGCGTCCTGTGGCTCTTGAGGTCGAAACCGCCCCAGGAGAGCATGTCCATCAGCTCTTGTACGGCACTTGGGGCCAGATAGGCCCGATAGCGTCCGGGCTCCAGGGTTCGCGCGGGGCGGGCCATGGCGCGTAGACCCTCCCGCATCTCGTCGAGCCGCCCGCGCAGCGCATTTGTCTCCCATCGAAAGCCGCTGTAGGCCGCCTTGACCGCCTTGTCCGCCTCCAGATAGCAGCTCCAATCCAGATTGAAGCTTGCACTCTCATGCCAGTGGCGGTGACCAAGAGAGCTGGCGAGCCCGTCGGCCATGTCACCGCTCGCCCAGATCCCGACGAGATCCAAACCGTCGGCGGCTCCGATCAGCTCGCCGACGGCCTCGGCGGCATCCGGGAGATGCTCGCCGGAGCGACGCTCGCTCTCGGCAGGCTCGGTCGAAAAGCTGAGGTAGGGGTCATCCGGGACATGGGCCAGACGCTCGCGCAGACGCCCGAGTAAACGCCTGGCGTGGGCCTGATCCTGCAGCGGATCACCGGTCAGGTCGCATCCACCCTCGACCTGCCGAGCGCCCTCGACGAGCGTCAAACCCAGTGCGGCCGAGCGGACATGTCCGGCCTGACGCACTCGATTGCGGTTGAGCCGCACGAAGTCCGACGACTCGCTCGCGAGATGACTGAAGAGAATCTCATCGCCGACCAGCTCGGTATGCAGACGATCGGCAAAGGTGAAAAAGGCGTCGTCGTTCACTCGCCACCCCCGAAGACCGCCACATCGCGAAAGAGACAGGGCGGCGTGGCATGCCCCACGTAGACGGATTGATTGGGCTCACCCTTGCCGCAGTTCTGGACGCCTCGAACCTCCAGGCTCTCGGGACCACCGACGCCATCGAGACTGCGCCAGAAGCTTGCCGAGATCCCGCGATAGCCGGGGTTGCGGACCAGGCCCTTGAGCTCGCCGTCCTGGATCAGGCGACCCAGCTCGCAGCCGAATTGAAACTTGTTGCGGCTGTCGTCGATCGACCAGGACCGGTTGGTATCCATCAAGACGCCGCGTTCCACCCGGGCGATCAGATCGGCCAGGCTCCCCTCGACCGGCTCCAGATTGATGTTGCCCATTCGATCGATCGGCGGTCGGTCCCAACCGCTCGCACGCGCGTTCGAGGTCCCGGCCAACCCCGCGCGGGCCTGCGACAGCGACCCGCCGAGCGGCCGCTCCAGGATCCCGCGTCGGATCAGGTATTCTCGACGGGCGGGCGCCCCCTCATCGTCGGTGACGCCCGTGACCAGCTCCATCGGCACCGTTGGATCGAAGGTGACGTTCAGCAGCTCCGAGCCATAACGATAACGGCCGAACATGCCCGGGTTCACAAAGCTCGTCCCGGCATAATTGCGCTCGTCACCCAGGATCCGATCGAGCTCCAGCGGATGCCCGATGCTCTCGTGGATCTGGAGGACCATCTGGCTCGGGAGCAGGATGAGATCAAGCGTCTCCTGCGGACATTCCGGCGCATCCAGGAGGGCGAGCGCCTCCTCGGCCACGCGTGGCGCATCCTCGAGTAGACGGACGGCAGCGATCCGCTCCAGACCACCCTGTTGGGACCAGTCCGAGCCGCCGCCATGGCGCCGCTGGGTCTGGCTCCCGGCATTCGCGACGGCGACGAGGCCGGGATGCACGAAGTCCAGGACCTGAGCGACGCGCCCTCCGTCACTGGTCATGAGGATCTGCGACACACGTCGGCGCGATAGCCAGGCGGACCAGTCGACGATCCGATCGTCGATCGCCAAGGCGTGATTGGCCGACTGAAGGAGATCGAGCTTGTCGCCGATCGGCAGCGTCGCCCAAGGCTCCTCGATCGGCGTGTGATACTGAGCACGGGTATTGCTGCGCGGATAGATGCCGGCGTCGAACAAACCCAGCCGGGCATGCACATCCGCCCAACCTGTCGCGCGCTCGGCCGCAGCTCGCAGCCCTGCCGGACTGAGATCGCTGGTCGCGCCATAGCCGATGCCGCTGCCTTTGACGACCGTGATCATGGCCCCCAGGGTCGAGGTGAGCCGGCTCGGCTCGACCACCCCTTGACGGACCTCGAGGTGGTCGAGCTCCTCCTCGACCAGACGAAAGGTCCAGTAATCACAAGCCGGCGCCTGGGTCACGAACAGATCGGCGATCTCGCTGAGTGTCTCCATCGGTATTGCATCCGCGCTGAGCTCGAATGTTGCGACTCTGGTGGAGTGTCGATCCGCCTGTCAACCATGTCGGCGAGCCAAGGCTGAATGGCTGCCAGGGTCAATCATATGGATGGTGATATGATTTGGGTCGTCGAACCAGCGCAGCAGCCAGGAGTCGGCTCCCCGAACCGAGCGGCTGGCGGACCCTCCGGATCCCGACGAAACTGCTCGGGATGAGGCATTGCCGACTCGTCTCGCCCTGATGCCACGTCTCTTGGGGTGCAGCGCTCAAAGCCCTCGAGGATGATGCCGAGACCTGATCCGGATCTAAACCGCGTCCAGAGCAACCTGCGGCGTTTTGACGGTGCGTTTGGCTTCGAAGATGTCCTCGATCCGGGTGAGACGCGGTTTAGGCTTGGACCGATTCGACCGATTGCATCGACCGACTCAGTCGGTCCAGCGATGGGATGAGGATGGCCCGCCGGTCGATCTCGACGAGGTCGCGATCGGCCAGCTCGCGAAGCTCGCGCGAGAAGGTCTCCGCACTGATGTTGAGGCTCGAGGCGATCACGGCCTTGGCTGCAGGCAGGACGACGACCACTCGATCGCACGTTTCGGCTCGGCTTCGTCCTTCCTTCACCAGGAACTCGGTGAGTCGCTGGCGTGCCGACATGAGACAACAGGCCTCGAGGTCGCGCACGAGCCGATGCACATCGCCGGCCATGAGTCCGAGCAGGATCCCGGCGATCTCCGGCCAATCGGCGATCGCGGCCTGAATGCGCTCGCGCCCGATCACAAGGATCCGGCAGTCGCTGATCGACTCTGCGAAGACCGGACAAGGCTCGTCGAGCAGGATCGCGGCAAGACCGAAGAGGCGCCCCGGCAGCAGGATCTCCAGGACCCGCTCGGCACCCTGAGTCGAGAGTGCGGTCAGCTTGATCTTCCCGGTCAACAGGCAATGCAAACCGGACAACTGGCCGCCTTTCTCGCATAGGATCTGACCGCGTTGCGCAACACGTAAATGACTACCCCC
>RRYU01020453.1_pt1 | contig 54775 bp, 46 predicted proteins | sample 2162651 | NCBI WGS metagenome assembly RRYU01 (sample SAMN10267283, study PRJNA491782) | microbial mat metagenome | isolation source: biomat in the production well | place: Japan: Minami-Kanto gas field, natural gas well KTG3 | collected 2017-06
AAAAAAAACGGCTGAGAAATGTCTGAAAACGTACGGGATCGTCCTGTTCCGCCACAGCGCCGAGCAGGTCCAGCCAGGCAGGAATAAACGCCGGATTATCGGCGACAAGAGCCTCAAATATCCTGATTGCTTTCTGGGGCTCTTTAACCTGGAGGTAGAGTTCCCCAAGGGTCATTCGCAGCTTCGGATTGTCGGAGCCCTGCCTGATGAGTGATTCAAGGGTAGCAATTGCCTGGCGAAAGTGCTGAAGCTTGAGCTCAAGCCATAGGATACGGGAGAGCGTCCGTTCATCGGAAGGATCAAACCTGAGTATTCGCAGATAGACCTTGAGGGCTTTTTCCGCCTCACCGGCGGCAAGATATGACTGGGCAAGCGAGTAGAGGACAGCTACATCTGAAGGGTCCAGCTCGGAAAGCCGCTGAAACTCTTTTGCTGCGAGGTCATAGGACTTCTGCTCATGATAGATTGCCGCAAGCATGCCGCTGTAGTACTTGTTGGAGGGATCCGATTCAACAGCTTTGCTGCTGTAGTGCCTTGCCGAATCAAGCTGGTCAAGCGCAACCCACGCCTGTGCGGCGGCATAGCTGACAGCCCCTGCCAGAGGATCTCGCTTCAGAAGCAAAGCGTACTCCTCCAAAGCAGACTGGTAGTCCCCTTTTGCGGCCTTGAGCAGCCCCTGCACAAAATGATCTCGTGTACTGACGCTATCCTGGCTGACTGCCGGAGCATGGGTTGCCGGTTCTGCTGCGCAATCGCCGACAGTCGGCACGCTCAAGAAAAACAGCAGCGTGAGCAGCAACAGAGCAAGGGTGCCATGAAAAGGGGTGTGTCGAAATGTCGTCATACGTTTGATTGTTAAACGGTCCCCGGCTGAAATAACGGACCATCCTCACCCGGAAGAACGCCAAGAAACTTGAGGTATGCATTCTTCGTGGCAATGCGGCCCCGGGGCGTTCGTGCAATAAAACCGGTCTGTATGAGATAGGGTTCGTAGACCTCCTCGATCGTATCCTGCTCCTCGCCGACCGATACCGCCAGCGACGAGATGCCGACGGGACCGCCGTTAAACTTCTGGAGCAGCGAGAGGATGATTTTTTTATCCATATCGTCGAGCCCGTCCTCGTCAATTTCAAGCGCAGCAAGGGTCTTGCGGGCAAGTTCCAGTGAGATGACGGAGGATTCGGCAACCTGTGCGAAATCTCTTGCCCGTTTAAGAAGACGGTTGGCTATACGCGGAGTTCCTCTGGAACGGCGGGCTATTTCGCCTGCGGCCTGCTGGTCGATCTCGATACCGAGTATGGTGGATGTGCGGATAATGATCCGCTGCAGCAGCTCGGCCGGATAGTAGTCGAGGCGGTTGGAAATCCCGAACCTGGCCCGCAGAGGGGAGGTGAGAAGCCCGGCCCTTGTCGTTGCGCCTACCAGCGTAAAGGGTTCGAGGCGAAGCTGGACCGACCGGGCTGAAGGACCGCTGTCGAGCAGAATATCGATCCTGAAATCCTCCATTGCCGAGTAGAGATACTCTTCGACTGCCGGCGTCAGACGGTGAATTTCGTCAATAAAGAGGACATCGCCTTTCTGAAGGCTTGTCAGAATACCGGCAAGATTTCCGGGCTTGTCGAGAAGCGGTCCCGATGTAATTTTAATCCCGCCCCCAAGTTCGGATGCGATGATATGCGCAAGCGTTGTTTTGCCGAGGCCCGGAGGTCCTGAAAACAGGACATGGTCGAGCGCCTCCCCTCTTTTTCTGGCAGCTGCGATAAAGATCCTGAGATTATCGGTGAGCCGCTGCTGACCGCAAAAGTCTTCAAGACGCGAAGGCCGTATCTGTTCCTCAAATTTTTCCTCCAGAGGATCGGTTGGAGTATTCAGTAATTCATCCCGCACGTGAGCACATCCCTGATAATTGTAAACAACACAGCATTACAGCTTGATTCTCGGATCGACAACCGCATACAGGACATCTGCCAGCAGGTTGCCGAGGACGATAAGCGTCCCTGAAATAAACGTATTGGCAATAATTAACGGATAATCCCTGGCAAAAATTGCCTCGACGGTTACCCGTCCCATTCCGGGAAAAGCGAAAATCACCTCGATAAAGAGCGCTCCGCTGAAAATGAACGGCAGTGAACCGCCGATCAGCGTGATGACAGGAAGCAGCGCGTTACGCAGCGCGTGTTTCAGGACGACAACCTTTTCGGGAAGTCCTTTGGCCCGTGCCGTTCTGATATAATCCTGACGGATTACCTCGAGCATGCTGCCCCTGACATACCGGGCGATACCTGCAGCTCCGTTGATACTCAACACCGTCACAGGCAGGACCAGATGCCAGATCCGGTCCATCATGAAGCCGACCGGACCAAGATATTCAGCTCCGACCTCATTCAGTCCCGAAGCCGGAAAAATCTGCAGTTTCAGGGCAAAAACGATGATCATCATCAGCGCAAACCAGAACTCGGGCATGGAATAGAAAAACAGCGCGGTAACGGTCAAAAAACGGTCGAGAAGACTGTTCTGCCGGACCGCTGAAATCACCCCGATGGCGATGCCGAGAACAAAATTGGCAATAAGCGTCAGAAACGCGATGGTCACGGTAATCGGAAGCGCCTGGGCTATCACCTCCAGAACGGGCTGCTGAGCACGACTGAAGCTCCTGCCGAAATCGCCCTGAAAAATATTGGCAAGCCATTTGAAGTACTGGATATAGACAGGATCGTTCAATCCATACTGTTCCCTGATCTGATCGGCAACGTTCGGGCTGATTCCCGGCTGAATGAAAAAAGCGGCAGGGTCGCCCGGGGCAAGCCTGATAATAAAAAACGTCAGGGTAAGAACACCGAAAATCAAGGGGACTGCGACAAGCAGTCTTCTGAGAATGTAGACCAGCATGATGTATTCTATTGCGAAACAGTTGCAGACGGGTTCAACGTCCAGTCATCGATGTTATAGAAGGTACTCAGGATATTGATCTCCTCCCCCTGAATTCTTCGGTTAAACCCCTGGGTTTCTTTGATCCAGTAAAGAAAGGTTGTCGGCTGGTCCCGATGGAGAATCTCCTGATACTCCATCCAGTAGGGCCTGGCGTCGACAGGATCAAGCTGCTCCTTGGCGAGCATGCACAGTTCGTCGATCCGTGGATTGCGATATGCCGTGAAGTTAAAACGGCTCTTGTCAAGGTCGGATCCCCATCCGTCGAGGGGGTCGATCTCGAGCCCTATGGACCATCCGGCCATCCATGCATCGAGCTTTCTCAAACGAAGATTTTCAAAGAAGACATTTGATTCCTGCACGTCAAGCCGGCATTCGATGCCGATTTCACGAAGGTTCTGCTGAATGATGACGCTGGCGAAATTTCTCCTGGCGTTGCCTGAATTGGTGTAGAGCACAAAGCTGAAACGTCTGCCGTCTTTCTGGCGGATTCCATCTGCTCCCGGAATCCAGCCTTCCGACTCGAGTATGCGCACTGCTTCATCGGGGTCAAACCCGTAGGGCCTGATAGCATCGTTATATGCCCATCGCAGAGATGGCGAGATGTCTGTATTGCAGATCACGCCGTAAGGACCGAGATACCCGTCGATAATGCTCTGGCGGTCGATTGCGAGGGTAAGCGCGCGGCGGACTGCGGCAGAACCGAAAAGCGGATGCGGCTGAAGTGAACCGTCACGGTGAAAAGCCTCCTGATCGATGTTGGACCAGCCGACATAGTCATAGACTCTGAGACCGACCGACTTGATATCGATATCGGCAGAAGCCGACTCCAGTCCGGCAAAATCCTCAGGTTTGATATTTTCGACAACATCGACAGCGCCGGTCTGCAGCTGCGTCAGGCGGACGGTGTAGTCCGGAACGATACGAAACATGATCCGCGGGATAGTTCCCGGCTTCGGCAGCCGGCACTGCGGATTGGACTCGAGAAGGATCTGCTGCTGTTTCTGCCACGATTTCAACCGGTATGGACCGGCACCGAGAGGGGTCTGATTGAGACCTGACTGACGGAACTCTTCAGGAGGGACATCCTGCCAGATATGCTTCGGAACCGGAGTCAGGGAGGTATGGAACAGTGCGAGACGTTCGGAAACCGGCTTGTAGAAACGGAAAACCAGGGTCGTGTCGTCCGGGGCAACAATAGCCTTGTCGAAATCGATCACTCCCGTATCGGCCCCGACCAGTTCGGCCAGGTACTGCTGACGGGGACTGGCTATGAGCGGATTGCCATAGAGCTCATAGGAAAACCTGAAATCGTGAGCCGTCAGCGGAGTGCCGTCATCCCAGGTGACGTCATCACGGAGGATATAGGTGATCGAACGATGGTCATCTGCCATGAACCACGTCCTGGCTATCGGGGAGCGTTTGCGGTCCTTCTTTGCCGGGGCGCCCAGTGGAAGAAGACTTTTTTCGGAGGCAATAAAATTCAGGAGCCCGGTGGAGGTATCGAAATCGCTCTGAATAAGACCGGGATAGATCAGACCGTACACATTGCTCGATGTCACCGATGCGCCTATCACGGGATTGAGATAGTTGGCATCTCCCAGCATCGCGATCACCAGCGTTGAATCAGCGGAAACAGATGCCCTGTTCCCCTCTGCTGAACATCCTGACAAAACAACATACGCTGTCATCATGAACGCCGCCACAGCGGCAGACAGTAGTCTACTCCTCATAATCCTTTGCTAAATAAGTTCTTCCGGTACCGGTTTTTCTGGACGACTCCTGGCTGATAACCCTTTTGATGCGCTGCTCAAGCGCTTCGGCCGCAACATATCCTGAATAATGCTTCAACAGATAGTTCAGCGCCACCACTTCGATAATCACGGTGATATTCTTTCCCGGATTGATCGGCAGCTGGATAAGAGGAATGTCGACACCAAGAATTTTCGTTGTCTTCATATCCAGCCCGAGACGTTCGTAGTCTGTCTCTTCGTTCCACTCGAGCAGTTCAACGACAACCTGCACGACTTTCTTGTCCCTGATGGCCCGGATGCCGAAAATAGCTTTGACATCGACCACTCCGAGCCCACGGATTTCCATGAAATGATCGACAATTTCATTGCCGGATGCGATCAGCACATTCTCCCCTTTGCGATTGATGACCACGGCATCATCGGCTACAAGCCGGTGTCCGCGTTCGACAAGGTCAAGGGCGACTTCCGATTTGCCCAGCCCGCTTTTGCCGACAAGCATGACGCCAACGCCGTACACATCGACCATGGAACCGTGAAATTGCTGATACTGGGAAAACTGGTCGTCGAGAAAGTCGGTCAGGAGGTAGATTGTCTTGGTGGAAGAGTGCCGCGTCACAAATACAGGTACTCCTGCCCTGGTAGCCATATCGAGAAGCTCCGGATCAAGCTTGTTGTTGCTTGTAAGAATAATACAGGGAAGCTTGAACTTGATAAGGCTCTCGAATGCATGTTTTTTGACATCATCGTCAAGATGATTGAGAAAGCGGGTTTCCGTATTGCCGAGAATCTGAACCCGTTTATAGGTAAAGAGGTTCGTAAACCCGGCAAGCGCCAGCCCCGGCCGGTGAAGATCGCGCTCGAAAATCCGCCGCTTCTGTTCGTCGACATTGTTGAGACGTCGAAGCTTGATATCGAGGCTTTTGCTGATATTTTCAAAAAAATATGCGACCGTCATCGATCGCTTCCTGAGACCTTTCTGATCGAAATTCATGACCATTGATCGCTTACATGCTTGAAAAGCAGAAAAGGGCCGTCAATCCGGCCCTGCTTCTGAGGAAATCCTACTTATGCGCCTGCAATTTTTCCTTGTATTTCCTGAGTTGCCGGCCTACTGAATCAACACAACTGTCAATAGCCTGCTCATAGGTTGCCGCTGCTTCTTTTGCGACAAGAACCTGCTGCGGCACATGAACCGTGACTTCAGCAAGCTTGTTGTTCTCAAAATCGTTGTTCTGATGGTCCAGAATGACATGACTGTTAAGAATACCGGCAAAAAGTTTGTCAAGTGCCTGAACGGCATCACGGGCATACTGCTCTATGTCCTGATGGTTGTTCGTATGTCGTAAGGTAACCTGAACATTGACGGTTTCGTTTACTTCTTCGGTTTTGGTCATAGGAAACCTCCATTTAAATAATAATGAAACTGCAAAAGAACAGCCGGGCTCGACCTCCCCGGGCAACAGCGTTCAGCGATGAACGTCAGGCCCTGGGATGAGCCTTCCGGTATATTTCCTTGATTCTGCCAAACGTTACGTGGGTATAGATTTCGGTAGTCGTAAGATTGGTATGCCCCAGCATTTCACTGACACTTTTCAAGTCGGCACCGCTATTGAGCATATGCGTGGCAAAACTGTGACGAAGGACATGAGGGTTCTTGTACTTGATCTCGGTCACTGCAGAAAGATATTTTCTTGTAACACGCTGGACAAGAACGGGATAAATACGCCTACCTTTTTTTGTTACAAAGACATATGATACATCGGAACCCCCTTCATTTTTTATTCTAAAGAAGTTTCGTCTGACTTCAAAATAATTTTTCAGCGCCGTGTACGCAGGAGCGCCCAGAGGAACAATGCGCTGCTTGCCTCCTTTACCGGAAACACGAAGCAGTCTGTCGCCGAGATTGACGTTTGCGTCTTCAAGCCCGATGGCTTCAGAAATGCGAAGACCGCATCCATAGAGCACCTCCAGCAGTGCCCTGTCGCGGGCATAAGTGAAACAGGCGTCATGGGAATGATCCGGTCCGTCGCCCCCGGCCGGCATCGAGAGCACGTCATCGAACAATTTCTCTGTCTCTCGCTCATTGAGAAATCCCGGAACAGGCTTACTGAAACGCGGCGTGATCACTTGGGAAGGAGCCGAAACGGCAACTGACCCGGTTTCAAGAAGATAATTGTAGAAGCTCTTGACCGCGGCAAGCTTTCTGGCTATGGATTTGGGCTGAAGCCCCTTGTCCAGAAGATCTCCCATAAACAGCCGTACGTCAAGCACGCTGACAGATCCCGGATCGATATCCCTGATGACGCGGCAATTGTGCTGAAACGCGATAAAGCGGTAAAACTGTATTATATCATTGCGATAGGCCTCGCGGGTATGAGGGGAAAAGTGGCGCTCGACCGTCACATAGTCAAGGAATCCCGCCAGAAAAGGATAGGATGCATCGTTATGTTCTGTTGCGTGCCGTGCTGCGTCAGACTCCCTTGGTTGCGTCATTGAAACGGATAGCGGCTAATTCTTTTCTCTGTACCATGTAATATAGAGAAACACCTTTAAGCAGGAAATAATTCATGCAGGGAGCAGGATTTCCCTCACAGATCCTGTCGCTGAAAATCTGCCGTCCGGAATGCCAGAGAGCGATGTCAGTCGTAAATGCGGGCGATGGTGCATCGGCATCGGGACGGTGCAGTGCCGCGGCAAGCAGATTGTCATGCACGATATATTCACAGAGCCCGCTGCGGCCAAGACGCTCGAGAACGCCGGCAGCCTCATCGGGCAGGTCGCCATCAACGGACTGCGGATAGATGACAGGCAGCTCTATTGCCTGCCTCGTCTCCTCGATCGGGGCGGCGGCGCGCAAAGCGTTGACCCTCTGCACGTCATCCCCAAGGGTGTCAAGAACTTCGCCTGAAACAGGATCGAGCAGGTAATAGTATCGCTCGGGAAAACCGGCAAATGAACCGGCCTTGTAAGCCAGAAGAGATTGTCCGAGATTACAGACAAGCGACAGGTCCGGCCGCTGCCATACCGCATGAGCCTTCATGGGGTCGACCGCCCAGATCCCCAGGTGCTCCGGCCCTTCGCCACTATAGCCGTGCATATAGAAGAGATGTTCTCCTGTGGTAAAGAGTCCTGTCGGCCCGGAGCACGCACCCTCTGTTGATGAAACATCCCGTCCGGGAATACCATCGCTCATTACCTGAGCACCGTTCTCTGCAGAAAGGACAACATAGGATGCCGCAGCCTCGCCGGGCCTGTGCAGCTCTCCTACAAGGTTTCCGTTGCCGAGAAACATGATTTTCCAGATCAACCAACCCTCAGGGGCCGAATAGGATAAAAACCGCTCTGCAGCGGGTTCCGCGTTCATCATGTATTGCTCCTGGATCGTGAAACCCTGTAAATATTGACCTGCGTCAGATGATCGTTCATTGCAATACTCCGGGCAAAAGGGGCAACGGAAAAGCCGTTTTCAAAAGCCAGTTCGAGAAACTGCTCGGCCAGGCGCCGCCTCGGATCGGCTATCCAGGCAGATCCTCCGGAAGTCAGGAGGGTATCGAGAGCGTGAATGATCGGAAGCAGATTGACCCTCTCATAGAGAACATCGGCAGCAAAGAGCAGGTCAAAGCGTCTCGACAGGTTTATGCATCGCCAGTCGAGACGATCGCACTCAAGCTCGATTCCGTTGGAAAGGGCATTGAGTGTGATAAACCGCAACGCCTCCCCGGAATAGTCCGTTGCAAGCACATGTGCTCCTTTGCTGGCAGCAGCAATACTTGCAACACCGACACCGGCGCCAATCTCGATAGCGTGCCTGTCGCGAACGTCAAGCTCCTCCATGATAAAACGCGACAGGGCGAGGGACGATGGCCAGATCTCGGCCCAATAGGGCATCTGCTCGTCCTTGACAAACTCCTCCGGTGATATTCTGTCAAGCAGGGCGTAACTGTCGCGAACGCTGAAAAAATGAAACGCTTCACTACCAAGAGAGCAGGACATTCTCTCGATATCATATTCACCGGCAAGCTCGTCGTATAAAACGCGGAGCTGCCGGTTATCCAGTCCGGGATGGGCCATTTCGTTATCTCCCTGCAATCGTTCAGGCAACCTCCGGTTGCCGTATTAAGCGTTACCTGCGTACAGAAACCGGATGCGGACCGCATTAATTCCTGTGAATTCGGGTCAGAATTTACTGAAAATCGCACAAGATTTCTATTTTTGCTCTGAAAAGGATCGATCGCTTCACCACAACAACATGACAGCCATGAAAAAAGAACTGCTCGACGTGTTCGACAACCAGTTCCCCGACAGGGACTACACCATAGAAATCGTCAATCCCGAATTCACATCCGTCTGTCCGAAAACCGGGCTGCCTGACTTCGGCACCATTACGATCCGCTACGTACCCGACAAGGTGTGTATCGAGCTCAAATCGCTTAAATACTATTATCTGGAGTTCCGTAATGCCGGAATTTTCTACGAAAATATCACCAACACCATTCTCGACCATATGGTCAGCACCCTTCAACCCCGCACCATTACCGTAACAACCGAATGGAAAGCACGCGGAGGCATCACTGAAACCGTTACGGTTTCCTACACTGCCGGCAAAGAAACCTGAATGTCCGCTGAATCATGCCATGCCAAAGCGGCTGAATGCAGAAAGCCCTGAATTGCTTCAGGGCTTTTTGCATAATCGGAAATGAGGGTCGGCTGACAGCTGCAGATATCAGTAATTGGCGTTAATGTAATTAACAATGACAGGAACATCCTTCTTGGCAATACCTGAATTTGGCACGGCTTTCATGTCGAGAACAATTTTCTCGGTCTGGCCTTTCTTTCTGTACTCGGCAAGCTTGTTCTCTACGGCTACGATAGCGTGACACTTGGTACATTTTCTCTGAAAGGTCTTTTCCGCCTTGGCAAGCTCTTCGCCTGACAGTGCGACAGTCTCGGCAGGTGCTTCCGCGGCAGGTGCAGGAGCCTCGGCAACAGCGCCCTCCTCGCCTGCAGGAGCGGCAGCCTCTTCAGCAGCCGGAGCAGGTTCTTCGCCTGCAACAAGAACGTCTGGTGCAGGAGCCTCAGCTTGAGCAACCTCCTCGACGGGCTGATCCTCGATATTTTCAAAGTCTTCGCCTTCATTAAAGGCATCGAGCTGACGAACGGTCCTGATGTATTTGCCGTCAACCGTTGTCGTGCGTCCCTTTTCCCAGACAAGCTCGAGACTGACAAACATCACTGCCACGATAACAAAAATGCTCAAAGGAAAACTCAGGAACCACCGGTCGCTGATTCTCGATGACATTCTGCCAAGCCCCCAGATGATGAGCGAAGCACAGAAAATCAGCAGGAACCACCCCATGAATGATTTCAGCGGAGTCAGGACTGGCGAGAAATTCTCGGCGGGCAGCTGATAACCTGTCAGAAAAGAGACTCCGAAAAAGAGGGCTCCCATGATGACAGCACCACCAATTGCAAGAGCAATAAGCTTACCATTTGAATTGTTATCCATGACAGATAAAAAATTAGGTGTTAGTGGCTTACGAATGATTTTAAAAATTAAGATAAACAATATTCGATAAGCGACCAACAAAATTAGCAACTATCAGTCCGGGCAACCTGTTGTAAAAGATTGCCTTTCTGGATCTTGCCTGCCCGGATGATCCGGGCTTCACGCTACGGCACCGGTTTCCCGGTGGAGCCTCACCCCTGGCTCGTCCGCTGCAACGCCGCCATTTTCTGCGATATGCTATCTGTCTGAAATACCGGATCATATAGCATTGCATCGAAAATTTTACTATAATTATTCAGCATCTGTTCATCATCCCCCACACTTCCGGACAAATTCGTTATGCTCTCTCAACTCAGCGCAGCCGCTTTAACAGGCATCGATGCCCTGAAAGTGGAAGTAGAAACCAACGCCGCTTCAGGAATCCCGTCATTTACCGTTGTAGGCCTTCCTGACAATGCGATCAGGGAAAGCAGGGAACGGATCATGACGGCAATCAGAAACTCGGGCCTGGAACTTCCTCCGAAAAAAATCACCGTCAACCTCGCACCTGCCGATGTCCGAAAAGAAGGAACGGCCTTTGACCTGCCGATAGCCATAGGGCTTCTGGGTGCTCTGCAGCAGACCGGGCATCAGCTGGCCGAAACGCTCATCCTCGGAGAACTTGCCCTTGACGGCTCCGTCCGCAGAATCAACGGCGCCCTGCCGGCTGCGATCATGGCATCGAAAGAGCAGATCAGACGGATCATCCTGCCGACGGTCAATGCTGAAGAAGCTGCGGTTGCCATCAGCGCTTCGTCAAGCGATATCGATGTGTATGGTGTCGAAACGCTCAATCAGACCGTCAGTCTGCTCCGCTCTCCGTCGTCCTTCACTCCGGTCACGGTCAATATCGACGAACTGTTCAGCGATCCGCCGGAATACCCGGTGGACTTCAGGGATATCAAAGGGCAGCAGACAGCAAAAAAAGCACTTGAAATCGCTGCTGCCGGTGGGCATAACCTTATTATGATAGGGCCTCCGGGCAGCGGCAAGACGCTGCTGGCAAAAGCGCTCCCCGGCATCATGCCGCCGCTCGGCTTCGAAGAAGCGCTGGAAACAACGAAAATCTATTCGGTGGCAAGCCTGCTGCAGCGCGACCGGCCGCTGATGACCGAACGTCCGTTCCGCAGCCCTCACCATACAACCAGCAATGTCGCCCTGATCGGCGGAGGTACGACAGCCAGGCCCGGAGAGGTCAGTCTTGCGCACAACGGCGTCCTTTTTCTCGATGAGCTGCCGGAATTTACGCGAAGCGCTCTCGAAGTGCTCCGCCAGCCGCTTGAAGACCGTGAAGTCACCGTCTCGCGCATCAGCGTTACCACAAAGTATCCCGCAAGCTTTATGCTCGTGGCAGCCATGAACCCCAGCCCGGCAGGGGCATTGAAGGACCAGGACGGCAACTTCACCGCCACCCCGCAGCAGATCCGAAAGTATCTCTCAAAAATATCCGGCCCGCTGCTCGATCGCATCGACATCCATATTGATGTGCCGAAAGTGGACAACAGGGAGCTCTTTTCAGCATCGGGTGGTGAAGATTCCGCAACTATTCGAAAGCGGGTCATTCAAGCTCGCGCACTGCAACATGAACGATTTATGAAAAACAAAGGGGTTTTCACTAACGCACAGATGTCGCCGAAACTTATCCGGCGCTTCTGCCAGCTTGACAGCGAGTGTGAAACAAAGCTGATGAACGCCATGGACCGCCTCAACCTCTCAGCCAGGGCCCATGACCGGATCCTCAAGGTAAGCCGTACCATAGCCGACCTTGAAGGAGCGGAAACAATCGCCATGGAACATCTCATCCAGGCGATCCAGTTCCGCAGTCTCGACCGGGAGTTCTGGAATTTCTGAACAATGCCCGGCTGTGTCGCCCCGGCTTGCAGGAACCGAAAACCTCATGAGCTCACCTCATGCGCTGAACGGAATACATATCGGACCGTCGATCTCTCAGGTTCCTGACGCTTCCTAACTGGTTGAGCTCTCGCAGCAGGTCGATATCAACATCGGCAATAAGGATCATTTCGGTATTGGGAGTGGCTTCGGCTTTCACGCCATTGGTCGGAAATGAGAAATCACAGGGCGTAAACACCATTGATTGGGCATACTGTATATCCATATTATGCACTTTTGGCAAATTCCCGACACTGCCGGCTATTGCCACGTAACATTCATTTTCGATCGCTCTGGACTGAGCACAATTTCTCACTCTGGAATATCCATTTTGCGTATCAGTCAAAAACGGCACAAAGAGAATATCCATTCCCTCGTCTGCCAGAATCCGGCTCACTTCGGGGAACTCAACGTCATAGCATATCAATATCCCGATTTTTCCGCAGTCGGTATCAAATGTCGTTATCGTATCACCGCCTTGCAGCCCCCAAACCCGGGCTTCATCAGGCGTGACATGCAATTTTTCGAATCGCTCAATCCGGCCGTCTCTCTTACATAAATACCCGACGTTATAGAGATTGTTGTCAACAATCTCGGGCATGCTCCCCGTAATGATATTTATGTTGTAGGAGATTGCCAGCTCATTGAACCGCCTTGTTATCTCCCGGGTATATTCCGCCAGTTTCCTGATCGCCTCCGACTCTGAAAGATGATTGTATTCAGACATCAACGGCGCATTGAAAAACTCGGGAAAAAGGGCAAAATCAGCTCTGTAGCCCGATACCGCGTCAACGAAATACTCTGCTTGCTGCATCAGCTCTTCCAGATCCTTATACAATCTCATTTGCCACTGGATCAGGCCCAGCCGGACAATGGATTTCTTTATTGCCGCTTTATCAGATTTTTTTTCGTAGTACACGTTATCCCATTCCAGGAGTACAGCATACTCTTTGGATTCCTTATCTCCCTCCAGATAGCCCTGCATTATTCTCGCCGGATGAAAATCATTGGACATCTGGAAATTCAGGACAGGATCATGAATCTCTTTTTTTCGGACCTTGTCGATGTATTGGCGAGGCGACAACGTTGCCGAATACTGATAATAGTTCGGGATTCTGCCCCCGAAAACAATTCCTTTCAGATTCAATTTTTCACAAAGCTCTTTCCTGTAGTCATAGAGCCTCCGTCCAAGCCTCAACCCTCTGTATTTCGGCCTGATGAAAATATCAATACCATAAAGTTTGTCGCCATCCGGATCATGCGTACTGAAACTATATGAACCGGTAACCTCTTCGTAGGTATGCTTATCGTTGAACTTTTCAGAATCGACAATGATGGACAATGCACATCCGGCAAGTTCATTGTCGACCCTGATCCCCACCTGGCCCTCAGGAAATTTTTCAATCAACGTCCTCAGATGATGCTCCTTCCAATATGCTTCGGGCATATTGGCATAGGATTCCAGCATAGCCTCCTTCAGCTCGGAATAATCTTCCTTTTTGAGAAAAACCAGCTCAATTTTATCAATTGATTCCATGTCTTTTGTTATGGCATCGTTACTATTTTTCAACAGGTCTCACTCCTGCAGCCCCCCCATCCATGAGACTGTCGGCAATGTTCTTCTGCGTTTCACTCACCCAAACACCTCATCCGGGCGACCCCTTCGGCAGCCTTGACCGGAAACCAGTTCAATCTTTCGGGTTTTCAATAAATTTCCTGATTTTCGAGACGGATTGATAACCTCCGTGCACCGGGACCAGCAATGAACTGACGACGATTCCTGAAGATCCTTCGTAAGCAGCATAACTGGCGACAGCGCCTCCCATGACATGAAAAGGATTCGATCCAATTGACGACCAGAGGCTCTTTTTGGTATACATCGAACCGGCTGATTGTGCAGACTCGACCTTCACGATATAGGTGTTCTGCTGATTGATAGCCTCAAACAGGACAGCCTGCTCAACGACAGCTGAAAACCCGGATCGCTTCGTCTCGGTGTCAACGGTTTCCAGATTCTTCAACAGCGAGTCCGCTGCCGGAACAGTACCGGCCAAGAGCTCAAGCTCCATCAGTTTATCCATAAGCACGGATGGCATACTGCCGACATCCGGACGATACGCTCCGGGCCGTCGAAGAGTGATTGTTCCTGCATATTTCTTCCTGAGGCTGTTCGAGAGCGCGTCAAGCATCATGGCATCAGTGCTTTCAATCCCAATTGAATAGAACGTATAATCCGTTTTGAAGAGTGAAAGAAGGTTCCTGGTTACATCCACTGCCGGCCCGATCCACGGCAGCAATGAACGTACAGCTTCTCCCTTCCCTTCGAGGGATTCGCGTTTATCCCGATGCTTCATCACAATGTCGTATGACACGTTGAATGCACGCAACGCATCGAAATCAAGTCGTTCTGATGAAGAAAACAGCAACAGGGTTGCACCTTGCGGGATATCCCTGCTGATCTGATCAGCGAATCGATCAGCTATCTCATTCAAGGCAACTGCGCCAAGCAGCATCGCTTCGGCCTTTCCCGCGTCTGGCTTTGTTGTTGCCAGTGTTGTCTCTCCGCCTATTCCTGAATCATCCACTTTCCCGATCTTTTCATTAATAAGGTTTTTTTCGGCCTCCAGAGCAGCCGTTTCCGCCTCTGCAAGCTTTTGTCGCCGTTCAAATTCTGCGAGCTGCCCGGTGTCGTTCCTGCCGGATTCTGCCCGTACGTTGTCCGGCTTACCGGCGACGACAGCACACAAAACAAGAACCATCAGAACAAGTGACAATCCTGAGGGTAGCATTTCTGTAACCATCATAACACTCCTTTCTTGTTAGTGGGGAAAGAAATAATGTTTTATGCAAATGGTTCTGCTAAAAGAAGTTTTTCAGTCAAAAGTGTTCGTTGCAACAAAGCACAATGGCAGCTCGCCGCTCCTCACTCCACCCGCAAAGCATACGGCAGCAGCATCATGCGATACATCCCTCCGGGCTGGTTTTCGAGGTGCATGAGAAGGTCGATGGTGTCGAGTGATCGGGCGGTGATGTTGCTTTCAGAAAGTTTCTTTCCGAAAAGGGTTCCCGGAGTAAGCACACCGCCTTCGAGGATGTAGTCCATCATGCCTTTCCTACCCTGATAGAATTTCAGGGTCGGCGCAAGGGATGAATCGATGCCTGCCATGCGCTGTGCGGCTTCGACGGCTTGGTGCAAACCGCCGGTACGGTCTGCAAGTCCTGCGGTAACAGCGGCCCTGCCGCTCCAGATACGACCGCCGGCAACAGCTTCGACCTCTTCCGGCTTCATCTCACGGTGTTCTGCAACCTTGTTGATGAAATCGTCATAGATCCATCCTGTCGTTTCCATGAATTTGGCAAACCCCGCTTCGTCGAGCGGCTTGAAGAGGGTGTAGGCGTCGGCGTTTTTTCCTCTGGTCACCACTTCGCGCCTGAGGCCGATCTTCTCCTGCAATCCCTGTATGCTGGGCTTCAGGGCGTAGACACCGATGGAGCCTGTGACGGTCAGCGGATCGGCGAAGATGCTGTCGGCAGCAAGGGCCACCATGTAGCCGCCCGAAGCTGCGACACCCGACATGGAAGCCACGAGAGGCTTCTCCACACGGGCCGAATCGAGCATCTGCAGCATGTTGGCCGAAGCGAGCGCGTCGCCTCCCGGACTGTCGATACGCAGCACAATGGCTTTGACGCTCTCGTCGTCGAGCGCTGCATCAAGCGCGTCGCGCAGGCTCTGCTCGTCGCTCCCCGGTTGCGTCCCTCCCGGCATGTCACCGGCTGAACGGACGATCACCCCCGAGACAGTGATCACGGCGATGCCGTCTGTGGTAGAAGGCTTGTAGGGCCACGCAACAGCGTGCATATAGTCTTTTGCGCTGACCAGCAGATCGTCCGAACGCTTTTCTGCACCTTGCGGCGAGAGTTCCCGCTTCAGCTTTTCGGTGTATTCCCAGAAACCTGAAACCCTGTCGGCAAGACGAAGCCGCAAAGCATCTTCGGCGGACACAACGGTCTTTTCGTCGATAATACTCTTGAAGGCCTCCTGTGACAGCCCTCTCTGCCGGGAGACGTAACCGGTGTACTCTTCATAGATGCCGTCGAGCATCGTGCCGATCTGCTCGCGGTACTCCTGACTGGCTCCCTCTCGCGTATAGGGTTCGATTCCGCTTTTCCAGGCCTTCCACTGGGCAGCCTGGAACGAAACCCCGATTTTTTCGAGCGTGCCTGCATAGAACAGCATTTCGGCCCTGAGCCCGTCGAGAAGCAACTGGTTTCCCCGCTCGGCGATCACTGTATCACAGGCCGAGGCAAGCCAGAGGTCCTGGTCGCCTCCCCCGCGAACAAAACCGACTACCGGCGTCCCTGCCTTGCTGGTCCGCTGCACGGCATCCTGCAGCTGGCGGATCTGGGCCGAAGCAAAACGGATATTGTCGATGTCGAGCAGCACCTGAGCGATTCGCTCGTCCTTTCCTGCGTCTTCGAGCAGAAAGATCAGGTCCTGCAGCGACAGCTCCCTTGTATCGGGAAAAAACGGCAGGGGAGGCGCAGGATCAGCGGTTTCTTTCAGCTCGCCGGAAAGGGTCATGACAAGCGCAAACGTTGCGGGAAGCGACCGCTGGGCGAAAAACATCCGGAAGATCCCGATCCCTGCCGCGAGAAAGAGAATGATGATGACAAGACAACCGACTTTTCCCGCGCTGAGTTTTTTCTTCTGCATAATCTCGATGATTTGTTCAATGACGTCAGTTTATCGGTAAAGGTATCAAAAAACCGGACGGCCAGGAGGGCCGCCCATAAAAAAGCGGACTATCCCGGGCGTCGTGAAAACGAACAGGGTTCAGGGCGCATCTGCCAGCAATTTCAGCGACTCTCTTCGTACAGCAGGCAGCTCACGAAGTGTTCCGGATTGTCCTGCATCGGCTTCAGCTCCGGACGGACCGTACGGCACCGTTCTTCAGCATCGGGACAGCGCGGATGAAAACTGCAGCCGGAAGGCATATCGAGAGGGCTTGGTATATCGCCCTTCAGCAGAATCCTCTGCTTCTTGCGATCGAGTTCCGGCAGAGGAATCGCAGACATGAGCGCTCTGGTATAGGGGTGCATGGGACGGTTGTAGATTTCCCCGGCAGGAGCAATCTCGACGATTCTGCCAAGATACATCACGGCGACGCGGTCCGAGATATACTCGACAACAGAAAGGTCATGGGCGATAAACAGATAGGTGAGTCCGAACTCCCGCTGAAGGTCCTTGAGCAGATTGATAATCTGGGACTGGATAGAAACATCGAGAGCCGACACCGGCTCGTCGCATATGATAAATTTCGGGTTCACGGCCAGAGCTCTGGCAATACCGACCCGCTGACGCTGCCCGCCGGAAAACTCATGGGGATAGCGGTTGGAATACTCCCTGTTCAGGCCGACGACATCGAGCAGTTCAAACACCTTCTGCCGGATCTGCTCCTTCGGCACGACGTTATGCACCGCAAGCACTTCGGAGAGCATCTGGCCTATGGTCAGACGGGGATTGAGCGAACTGAACGGGTCCTGAAAAATCATCTGCATATCCCTGCGGACCGCCCTGAACTCCCTGGCGCTCATTGAACTGAGCATCCTGCCTTCAAAACGGATCTCTCCCGTTACATCGCCGGCAACAAGCCTCAGAAGCGCCCTGCCGAGAGTCGTTTTCCCGCATCCCGATTCTCCGACCAGACCGAGCGTCTCGCCTTTTCTGACAAAAAAGGAGACGTCGTTGACGGCATGCAGAACAGGACGTTTTGCCCTGCTCCCCCCTTTTTTGATCGTGAACTCCACACCGAGATTCCTGACATCAACCAGGAGATTTTCCTGCGTCATAACTCTGTTGCGCTGTTTCTCGTCATTATTGAATTATATGTTGTATATACTAAAAATACAGCATCATTGCACGTAACAATAAGGCAGCGGAAAACGCCGCCGGACGCGCCAACACTCATGACGATGAAAGGAACCGGCACCCTCTACACCGTGGCAACCCCTCTCGGCAATCTCGACGACATGACCTACAGAGCAGTTGCTACGCTGAAACAGGTCGATGTCATTGCCTGCGAAGATACGCGCAGAGCATCGATCCTCCTCAAGCATTTCGGCATTGCATCCAAAAAACTGGTCAGCTATCACAGTGCCAACGAAGTCCGGGCCGTCGGGACCATCATGGCGCTGCTCGAACAGGGCAGTGATATCGCGCTTGTCACCGATGCAGGCACGCCTGCCGTCAGTGACCCGGGATATAGCCTGGTTCGGGAGGCCTTCAAGCGCGAAATCAGCGTCCTGCCGGTACCGGGAGCAAGCGCCCTTACCGCGGCCCTTTCGGTATGCCCTCTGCCGTCCCACAATTTTTTCTTTGCCGGCTTTCTTCCTCATAAGAAAGGACGCTCAAGCCGCCTCCGGTTCCTCGCATCGCTTCAGACAACCGTCATTTTCTACGAGTCTCCCTACCGGATCCTCAAGCTGCTTGACGAACTGCAGCAAGCCATGCCGGGCGCTGCAATTTTCATCGCAAGGGAGATCACGAAACTTCACGAAGAATATCTGACGGGGAGCGCAGAAGAGCTTTCGCAGCATTTCTCCGAAAAAAAAATCCGCGGTGAATTCGTCGTCGTGGTCTCGCCTGTCGCTCTGAACCCTCAATCAAACAGCAACAACGAAGATGCAGATCATCACTAATCCCCGCGAGATGCAGAATATCGCGGAAAACCTGAGAATGAAGCATCAGCTGATCGCAGTCGTCATGACAATGGGTGCACTGCATGAAGGACATCTCAGCCTGATCAAACTGGCAAGAAAGAGCGCCGGAACGGTCATTCTCACCATATTTGTCAATCCCGCACAGTTCGGGGAAGACGAGGACTTCCACCGTTATCCGAGACCATTCGAAAAAGATGCGTCGATGGCCAGAGCTGCGGAGGTGGACTACCTTTTCGCTCCGGATGCATCGGCGATGTATCCCGACGGATTCCAGTCCACCGTTCAGACCGGCCCCGTCGCTGCGATTCTCGAAGGCGTTCACCGGCCCGGGCACTTTGACGGAGTCGCCACGGTGGTGCTCAAACTGATGATGATAACGAGAGCCCATATGGCGGTGTTCGGCGAAAAAGATGCCCAGCAGCTGGCGGTCATCAAACGGATGACCGATGATCTGAACGTCGGCATCCGCATTATCGAGGCCCCTCTGCTTCGCGCCGATGACGGGGTGGCAGTCAGTTCGAGAAATATTTATCTGTCATCCGACGAAAGGAAGCAGGCGACGGTGCTGTTCAAGACACTGTCGCAGACAGAGGAACGAATAGCGGAGGGCTGCAGGTCACCAGGCGAGCTTATCGATGGTGCAGCTTCCCTCATCGAGGCGGAACCCGGTACACGGATCGACTATATTTCTATAGTGGATGCCATCACATTCACCGAAGCGGACATCCTCGAACCGGGCCGGGAGTACCGGATGCTCCTGGCAGTATGGATCGGAACAACAAGACTGATAGACAATCAGAAGTATCGTGTACCCTGAGAACGGGAGAATTAGCGATTATCGAATCTCCTGAATAATCGTATATTGCTTAATTAATGTAAAAGGTATCTGTATACCTGTCCACCGCCTTCCGGCTCTGCGGTACAGCTTATGATGCAGGGTTTCCGGGAATGCGACCATATTGTTCAAGCCTTTTGTTCACCAACTATCGATGTCCATGTTTATACGAAAAGAAATTGATCTGGGAAGCGGAAAAAAACTCTCTATCGAGACAGGAAAAATGGCTAAACAGGCCGATGGATCGGCCGTTGTCCGCCTTGACGACACCATGGTCCTTGCTACCGTGGTATCGAGTAAAACCCCTCCCTCTCCGAACCAGAACTTTTTTCCTCTGCAGGTTGAATACCGTGAAAAATATTCCGCTGCCGGCAAGTTCCCCGGAGGCTTTTTCAAGCGTGAAGGCAGGCCCTCGGAAAAAGAGATCCTCTCAGCGCGCCTTATAGACCGCGCTCTGCGTCCGCTCTTTCCTGACGGTTATTATCAGGACACTCAGGTTATCATATCGGTCATTTCGTCAGACCAGATCAACGATGCCGATGTTCTTGGCGGAGTCGCGGCTTCAGCGGCAATCATGGTCTCCGATATTCCCTTTCAGAACGCGATGTCAGAAGTTCGCGTAGGCAGGATCAAAGGAGAATATATCGTCAATCCGAACATCAATGAGCTGCGTCAGAGCGATATCGATATCAGTATCGGCGGCACAAAGGATACGATCTGCATGCTGGAAGGCGAGATGGATGAAATTTCAGAGGCTGAAATGGTTGAAGCAATCCGTTTCGGTCATGACGCCATCAAAAAAATCTGTACGCTGCAGGACGAAATCGCCCGTGAAGTCGGCAAAACGCCCCGCACGTTCAAAGCAGCAAAAGCTCCGGAAGGCCTCCGTCAGGCAATTGCGGACATCTGCAGCAACGATCTGCGTGAACTGGCATATATGCCGCTCTGCAAAGAGGACCGTGCCGAAAAAACCGCAGAAATCTACAAACAGGCCATGGAGAAAACCCTCCAGCGTTTTCAGCAGGAAATCACTCCCGACGTCATCGCCGCCGAACCCGAAAAAGCGCTCTATCTGAACGAACAGATCATCAGCGACGCCATTCACTCTATCGAGAAGCAGGTCATGCGCGAGATGATTCTCGACGATGCCAAACGTCTCGACGGCAGACGCCTTGACGAGGTCAGACCGATCAGCATCGAGCTCGGCCTCATTCCGAGAGCACATGGTTCAGCGCTCTTCACCCGCGGAGAGACTCAGGCGCTCGTCACCCTGACCCTGGGCACCAAAAAAGACGCCCAGATGATCGATACGCTGACGGACGATACCGACAAGCGCTTCATGCTTCACTATAATTTTCCCCCGTTTTCTGTCGGTGAGACAGGAAGGCTCGGCGGAACGAGCCGCAGAGAGATCGGCCACGGCAACCTCGCCGAAAGAGCTATCAGAAAAGTGGCTCCGGCAGAATCGGCATTCCCTTATACGATCCGTATCGTTTCGGATATCCTTGAATCAAACGGTTCATCGTCGATGGCTTCGGTTTGCGGCGGCACTCTTGCGGCCATGGATGGCGGCGTTCCTATCAGGAAACCGGTATCGGGCATCGCCATGGGGCTGATCAAGGAAGGCGACAGATATGCCGTCCTGTCCGATATTCTCGGCAATGAGGATCATCTCGGCGATATGGACTTTAAAGTGGCCGGTACCGCTGACGGCATTACCGCCTGCCAGATGGATATCAAGATCGACGGTCTGGACTACCATATTCTCGAACAGGCTCTGGAGCAGGCATTGCACGGCAGACTGCATATTCTCGACAAGATGACCGAAGCTATCGAAGCACCGAGAACCGAAATCGGCAAATACGCTCCCAAACTCACGACCATCCAGATTCCGGTCGATGCCATCGGCCTGATCATCGGCAAGGGCGGCGAAACGATCCGCAGCATCACCGAAGAGACCGGTGCGGAGATCAATATCGATGACGACGGAACCGTCACCATCGCATCACCGAACGGAGAAGGCGCTTCAGCCGCAGTCGAAACCATTAAAACGCTCATTTCCAAACCTGAAATCGGTGTCGTCTATTCCGGAAAGGTCCGCGATATCAGGGATGATCTGGGTGCATTTGTCGAATTTCTTCCGAAAACCGACGGCCTTGTCCACATTTCGGAAATTGCCAATGAAAGAGTTGTCAAAGTCAGCGATCACCTGAAACCCGGCGACAGAGTAAAAGTCAAGCTCGTCGATATCCGCAAGGACCCGCGTACAGGGAAAACCCGTTTTGCGCTCTCCATCAAGGCACTTACAGAAAAAACAGCCGATACCGGAGCGGAAGCTGCTGCAGGCGCGGGACAGTAACGGCCTTCAACACCATGACTGTCGAAAAAAAGCTGTGCAGAACTGACTGCACAGCTTTTTTTCTTTGCTGCTCGCCAGGATCCGGACGGCAATTGTTATAATTCGATGAATTTCGTTTCTTAGATCCCGTGGGGATGCAATGACTGAACCTCTAACGACCAAAGCCATTCAGGCATGCCGGAGACTGATACCGTCCCCTGAAAGGCACAACACAATTTAACCCGTACCATGCGTTACGAATTTTCAACCATCGAACAGAAATGGCAGAAATACTGGACTGACAACCAGACCTTCCTTACTGAAGAGGTTCCGGACAAACCGAAATATTATGTGCTCGACATGTTTCCCTACCCGAGCGGAACAGGCCTGCATGTCGGCCACCTCGAAGGCTATACGGCAACCGATATCATGGCCCGCTACAAACGAAGCCGCGGCTTCAATGTCCTGCATCCGATGGGGTGGGACGCTTTCGGACTTCCGGCGGAACAGTTCGCCATCAAAACCGGCACGCATCCCTCAACGACTACCCGGAAAAACGTAAGCAGCTTCCGCCAGACCCTTCAGCGCATGGGCTTTTCCTACGACTGGTCACGCGAAATCAATACGACCGATCCGGAGTATTTCCGATGGACACAGTGGATCTTTCTGCAGATGCTCGAGAAGGGTCTTGCCTACATGAGCGAGGTCGACGTCAACTGGTGCGAAGAGCTCAGGGTCGTGCTTGCCAATGAAGAGGTTGATGAAAAAATCGCCGCAGGCCACACCGTTGTGCGCAAGCCCCTCCGGCAGTGGGTGCTCAGGATCACGGCTTACGCCGAACGCCTGCTCGAGGACCTCGACGATCTTGACTGGCCGGAAAACGTCAAACAGATGCAGCGGAACTGGATAGGCCGTTCTGAAGGGGTTGAAATCGATTTTGAACTCCCCTGCCACCGTCAGACCATCACCGTCTATACAACGAGGCCTGACACCCTTTTCGGTGCATCCTACCTGGTTATTTCTCCGGAACACCCTATGGCAGAGAAACTCGCCACGGCGCCGCAGCTTGTCGAAGTCAAAAACTATATTCGGGAGGCCAGTCTCAAAACAGAACTGGAACGCACCGGGCTGCAGAAAGATAAAACAGGCGTCTTTACCGGATCTTATGCCGTCAACCCGGCAAACGGAAAAGCCCTGCCGGTCTGGATTTCAGATTTTGTTCTCACTTCGTACGGTACCGGCGCAATCATGTCGGTACCGGCACACGACAGCCGCGACTGGGAATTCGCCAGGAAATTCGGCTTGCCGATCATCGAAGTCATTAAAAGCCCGCACGATGTCGAAACCGAGGTATTCGAAGGCAAGGAGAGTGTCTGCGTCAATTCGTCCAACAGCGAGATAAGCCTTGACGGTCTTGATTTCAGAACTGCTTTCGGGGCCATGGCCGACTGGATCGAGTCGAAGGGCAAAGGCAGAAGAAAAGTCAACTTCAAACTCCGCGACTGGATTTTCAGCCGCCAGCGCTACTGGGGCGAACCTATCCCCGTGAAACACTATGAGGACGGTTCGCTGCGCCCTGAAACGGATCTGCCGCTCACCCTGCCGGAGGTCGAAGCCTATCAGCCCTCAACGACGGGTGAATCACCCCTTGCCAACATCGACGACTGGCTCTACGGCCGCGACGAACACGGCGCGTTCCGGAGGGAGACAAACACCATGCCGCAGTGGGCCGGCAGTTGCTGGTACTATCTCAGATTTATCGATCCACGTAATCCGCAGAAACTGATCGATCCTGACAAAGAGCGCTACTGGATGAATGTAGACCTCTATATAGGAGGAGCCGAACACGCCGTCCTTCACCTTCTCTACGCCCGTTTCTGGCACAAGGTGCTCTATGATCTCGGTGTCGTCTCGACGAAAGAGCCGTTCAGGAAACTCTTCAACCAGGGAATGATCCTCGGCGAAGACAATGAAAAAATGTCGAAGTCCCGGGGCAATGTCATACCAGCCGATCATGTCATGCAGAGCTATGGCGCCGATGCGATCCGCCTCTACGAAATGTTCCTCGGACCTCTGGAACAGGTCAAGCCCTGGAATACCAACGGAATCGAGGGCGTCAGCCGGTTTCTGTCAAGAGTATGGCGGCTCTTCTTCCCCGAGCATGAAGGCCCTGCAATGCTCAGCGATACGCCGCTGAGCGAAGCGTTGAGCCGCAGGATGCATAAAACCATCAAAAAAGTCACCGAAGATACCGAGCAGCTCAAATTCAATACCGCTATTGCTGAAATGATGGTCTTTGTCAACGAGCTGCACAAAGCACGATGCACGAACAGAAATGCGCTTGAAACCCTGCTGCTTCTGCTCGCGCCCTATGCACCTCATATCTGTGAAGAACTCTGGCAGGCCGCGGGTAACGATCAGCCCGTCAGCAAGGCGCCGTTCCCCGTGTTCGATCCGGAACTTGCCAGGGACAATGAGCTCACCATAGCAGTTCAGGTTAACGGCAAGCTCAGAGGAACATTTTCCGCGCCTGCAGGTTTGGCAAAGGAAGCCATGATCAGCCAGGCGAAAGAGCTGGAAAGCGTGGCAAAATTCCTTGAAGGGATGACCATCATCAAAGAGATTGCCATTCCCGGAAAACTGGTCAACTTCGCGGTCAAGCCCCTGTGAAAAAGCTTTTGAAGAACAGCAATCACCCCCCTGAAAACGGGGGTCTTGCTGTGATTTGTTCAGAAGAAGCTTTTTACAGAAAAATATTCTCGGACCTGATGCACTTGGATTTGCTTGCTCACCCCTTTTTTTTGTATTATTTCCAATTAACATAATCGTCATGGATCGTCTTCGATCCTGACGTCTGTTACGCCGGAGCTTCTCCGGCAACGCATGTTTTACTGTTTACACTGTCCAGCTTGAAAGCTCTTCAATGATTCACCCGTGAAGAACGCATTATATACCTGTTAAGGGCTGAAACCCTTTTTGTAAACCTAAAACCACGTATCAATGGCTACGGACAAAAACACATCTCAACAGCAAGAAGCCGCCGAAACCGAATCGATCAGTTCCGTCCTGTCTGAAAAACGCAAGTTCCCCCCACCGTCCGAATTCTCAGAAAACGCTTATATATCCTCAATGGAGCAGTACGAAAAGCTCTATGCCGAAGCAGCGGAAGATCCTGAAGCATACTGGGCAGGCATTGCGGAAGAGTTTCACTGGGACAGGAAGTGGGATTCAGTACTCGAATGGAATTCTCCCTATGCGAAATGGTTCGCCGGTGCGACGACCAACATCTGCTACAACGCCGTCGACCGTCATGTCAAAAGCTGGAGAAAAAACAAGGCAGCCATTATATGGGAAGGCGAAGAGGGCGAACAGCGTGTTCTCACCTATGGTGAATTGCACCGGCAGGTCAGCAAGTTTGCCAATGTGCTGAAAATTGCAGGCATAAAGCCTGGAGACAGAGTAGCCATTTACATGGGGATGGTGCCTGAACTGGTGATTGCCGTTCTTGCCTGCGCACGTGTCGGGGCGGTCCACAATGTCATTTTTGCCGGCTTCTCCGCCCATGCAATCACTGAAAGGGTCAATGACTCGAAAGCGAAACTGATCATCTGCTCCGACGGAACACGCCGCCGCGGCAACACCATCAATCTGAAAAATATTGTTGACGAAGCGATTGTCAACACACCTTCGGTACGCAGCGTGATCGTTCTGAAAGTCACCAATGAGGTTGTCACTATGCACGATGGTATGGACCACTGGTGGCATGACCTTATGGGCCTTGCCCTCGATCATAATGATCCGGAATTCGTCGATGCGGAGCACCCGCTCTTCATCCTCTATACCAGCGGATCGACAGGAAAACCGAAAGGAATTCTCCATACGACCGGCGGGTATATGGTCCATGCGGCAAGTTCCTTCAAATATGTCTTCGACGTCAAAGACGAGGACATCTACTGGTGTACCGCCGATGTAGGCTGGATTACCGGTCACAGCTACCTGGTATACGGCCCGCTGCTCAACGGCGCAACCCTTATGATGTATGAAGGCGCACCGAACTATCCGCAGTGGGACAGGTTCTGGGACATCATCAACCGCCACAAAATCACCATTCTCTACACTGCTCCGACTGCTATCAGGGCATTTATCCGTGCGGGAGACGAGTGGGTCAACAAACACGACCTCAGCACACTCAGACTTCTCGGCACCGTCGGCGAACCGATCAATCCGAAAGCATGGATGTGGTATCACTCGGTTGTCGGCAAGGAACAGTGCCCGATCGTCGATACCTGGTGGCAGACAGAAACCGGTGGCATCCTTGTCTCGCCTCTTCCGGGAGCCACCCCGACGAAACCCGGTACGGCCACCCGTCCGCTTCCCGGCATCATGGTCGATGTGGTTCGCAAGGACGGCACGCCCTGCAATGCCAATGAAGGCGGGTACCTGGTCATCAAGAAGCCCTGGCCGTCGATGCTTCGCACCATCTACGGCGACAACAAACGCTATGAAGAGACCTACTGGTCTGAATTCAAGGATATGTATTTCACCGGCGACGGCGCCCGCAAAGACGAAGACGGCTATATCTGGATCATGGGTCGCGTCGATGATGTCGTCAACGTTTCCGGACACCGTCTAGGCACCAGCGAAGTAGAAAGTGCGCTCGTCGCACACGAAGCTGTGGCTGAAGCTGCCGTCGTCAGCCGTCCGGATGAGATCAAAGGCAACTCTCTGATCGCCTTCGTCACGCTCAAGGATGAATACCAGGGCGACATGAAACTTCGCGAGGAGTTGAGAGCCCATGTCTCCAAAGAGATCGGCCCGATTGCCAAACCCGACGAAATCAGATGGGCCCAGGGTCTTCCCAAAACCAGAAGCGGCAAAATCATGCGCCGTCTTCTGCGCGAACTGGCCTCAAGCAAGGAGATCAAGGGCGATGTCACGACGCTTGAAGATTTCGGCGTGCTCGAACAGCTGCGCGAACAGGAAGAAGAGGATTAGGCGCCTCTCTCCCGCTGCAGTCATTTCCCATACAAAAGCCGTTCCGCTCTATGATGAGCGGGACGGCTTCTTTGTTTATATTTGGATGTGAAGGTTTTTCAAACACCAACAGGAGGTTTATCCATGAGATATCTTCTACCCGTTGTAATCATGCTTCTTGCTCCGTCGTTCATGCTGTCCGGCTGCAACGGATCGGGCCCGATGGAAACTCAGCAAACCCCGGCATCAAAAAACACAGGCGCTGCCGTTCTTGAACCTTGTTCGCTGATTTCAAAATCCGAAGCCGAAATGCTGCTCGGCGAACCGGTGATGGATGCGGAGAAAAGCGAGCAACCGGTTGTCGGGATGAAACTCTGTCTGTATAATCCGGTGGACACCGACTCATGGGGCTTTCTGCAGATCGGGCTCACACAGCAGTCGTTCATGCCGCCGGGAGGACTTCCTCCGTCCGAAATCTTCGGCTCGATAAAGGAGGCCATGAGCGAGACACGAATCGACATCGAAGGGATAGGAGACGAAGCCTTCATTGCCACAGGTGGACTCTATATCCTTCAGGATGAGTATTATATCACGATTGGGGCGGGAAATATCGATCGCGGAAATATTCAGGAACGGCTTAAAAACGCAGGCGTGACCGCACTGAAAAACCTTGCATCGATTCGCTGAACCTGACGGAAGAGCACGGTCATGAGATCATGGCTTACAAATACCGCACGGCTTGAAGCCGGCATCGACCGCCTGCTCTCGCGAGGAGAAATCCCGGGTGCATGCTGAACAGTCGTAGTATCTGCACCCGGGACGATGGAAAATCCTGCTTTTGGTATTGCCATGATAGACAAGAGCCGCACTTTCTGCTGCGATCATTGTCGGAAAAGACAACGCAAGCAGCATGAGAGCAATTGCTATAACACCATGCCGGATCACCGCCATATCGCGACTCCTACGGATTGAGCTGCCATATCGTAAAGTTGAGATACGACGCAAAACTGACCCAGAGAAGATACGGCACAAGAAGCAGCGCGGCGGTCCGCGATATGGCCATAAAGCGCACAATGGTCAGTACAATGGCAAGCCAGAGAATCAGAATCTCGATAAAACCCAGCATCGGTGACTGCAGACCGAAAAAAACTGCCGACCATCCGAGGTTCAAGACAAGCTGAACGCCGAACAACGCTGCTGCGAGCTTGACGCCCGGTTTATCGAAACCATCCCTGACAACCAACCACAAGGAAAACCCCATCATCAGAAACAGCACGGTCCACACGGGAGGAAATAACCAGTCCGGAGGATTCCATTCAGGCCTGTTCAGTACCTGATAATACCACTCAGATCCCTCTACCGGCGTAAAAAGACTGCCGGCAAACGCAAAAGCCATGCAGAGAGCAAGGCTCGCGGCAAGCATTCCCTTGTTTGCTTTCATATAACCCCAGACTGTCGTTAAAAAAATCTTCACCATATTTTATAAGTGGTTATGCCTGCTGATAGTTTCCTGGAGACAGGCAAATATTGCCGATTCGCTATTGGAGGCGCTGCAGCATATATTATCTTCCTGCAAGTCATATCAGGCAAACCGCAAACCCGTCAATCATGAAAAGAGAGCTTGAAACGGCAATTCAGGCCGCAAGAGAAGCCGGATCGGTCATTCTCGAAAAATTCGGCGAACTGTCCGAAAAGGATATCCATCCAAAGGAGTACAAGGATTTTGTAACCGGAGCCGATCAGGCCAGCGAAGAACGTATCGCCGAAATCCTTACAAGCGCATTCCCGGAAGACAGTCTGATGTGCGAAGAAGGCAGCAGTGCCTCCGGCACGTCGGGCAGAACATGGATTGTCGACCCGTTGGACGGCACGCTCAATTTCATACACTCTTTCCCTGTTTTCAGTATCAGCATCGCGCTCTCTGACAGCAACAATGAATTGATCGCCGCGGTCGTCTACCAGCCGGTTCTCGATGAGCTTTTTACCGCCGAAAAAGGGAAAGGGACCTGCCTGAACGGAAAACCGGTACATATATCGGAGCGGCAGGATCCGCAAAACCTCCTGATTGCCACAGGCATTCCGTTCAAGGAGTACCATTACCTTGATGCCTATGTCTCCATGCTGAAGGATGTCATCCATGATTCAGCAGGAATCCGCAGGGCCGGATCAGCCGCTATCGATCTTGCCTATACCGCCTGCGGCCGTTTTGATGCCTTCTGGGAATATAAACTCTATCCATGGGATTACGCTGCAGGCGTGCTGCTTGTCAGGGAAGCGGGGGGCGTCGTCACCGGCATTGACGGCAATCCCGATATTTTTGCCCATCACAGCATTATTGCGGGCAATCCTGCAACCCACAGGCTTATTGCGGCAAAGGCACAAAAACATTTTCAGGTACACTGACACATGTATCATGACAACGCGCCTCCCGATAGCGGAAAACCGGTCCGCAAGCCCGGCTGCATCAATGAAATCCCGCGGGTTTTGATTCACGGGGCACCAAGGGATTTGAAAGGGTTACCGCCTTTATTATCTTAAAAGTTTCTATTTGCCAGTTTACTCATTTTCCTGCCGCAGGCAGGCAACAACCGACAGACTATGCTCATTCACCAACGAACACTGAAACAGGAAGTCTCTCTCTGGGGTAAAGGATTGCATACCGGCAAGGAATGCATGATCACCTTCAAACCGGCCCCTGAAAATTACGGGTACCGGTTTATACGCACCGATGTTGACAATTCCCCTGAAATCCCGGCCCTGATCGATAACGTCGTCGATGTCTGCAGAGGAACGACCATTGAATGTAATGGCGTCAAGGTTCATACAACAGAACATGTTCTGGCTGCACTGTACGGCCTTCAGATCGACAACTGCCGCATTGAAATGAACGGACCGGAACCGCCTGTCATGGACGGAAGCTCACAGCAGTTTGCCGAGGCGCTGCTTGAAGCCGGGTTCATGGAACAGGAAGAACCGAAAAACTATCTTGTCATCGACGAAAGCATCGAGTATCATGATCAGGATAACGCCGTCGATATCGTCGGCCTGCCGCTCGACGGGTTCAGGGCGACGGTGATGGTTGATTATAAAAATCCCGCGCTGGGATCGCAACACTCCGGCCTGTTCGATCTTGACAATGAATTTCTCAAAGAATTTGCCCCGTGCCGCACATTCTGCTTTCTGAGCGAAGTTGAAACCCTGGCAAACATCGGCATTATTAAAGGCGGCGATATTGATAACGCTATCGTGATTGTCGACAAGACCCTCTCTCCGGAAGAACTTGACGATCTGGCAGCTAAAATCGGCATTGATCCGTCCGGTCTGATCCTTGGCGAAAACGGCATCCTCAACAATCGCGAATTGCGTTTCACCAACGAACCGGCCCGCCACAAGCTCCTTGATCTGCTGGGCGATCTCGCCCTGCTCGGCATGCCGATCAAGGCCCAGATTCTGGCAGCCCGTCCCGGACACGCTTCGAACGTCGAGTTTGTCAAACAGCTGAAAAAATATGCTGATCGCAATGCCCTTGCACGGCAGTATCAACATGAAAAAAAGTCCGGGGTCATTTTCGACATCAACGCGATCAAGAAGATCCTCCCCCATCGTTATCCGTTTCTGCTGATCGACAAGATCGTCGAGTTCAAGCTGGACGAAAAAATCGTATCGATAAAAAACGTGACGATGAACGAAGAGTTCTTTCAGGGGCACTTTCCCGGCAACCCGATCATGCCGGGAGTGCTGATTATCGAGGCGATGGCACAGACGGGCGGCATCATGATGCTTAACGGCAACGACAACATCAACGACATGCAGGTATACTTCATGGGAATCGACAAGGCCCGCTTCCGCAAACCGGTTGTTCCCGGAGACACCCTCGTCATCGAAGCCGTCATGAAAAGCCGGCGCAGGAGTGTCTGTCAGTTTGATGGAAAAGCCTATGTGCGAGGCGAACTGGTCTGCGAAGCTTCTCTGATGGCGACGGTCGTTCAGAAAGAAAAATAGCGCTTCTCAAGAAACGCCCTGAAACACTCAAAGCCGGACTCTCCTGGTTGCAGAGGCCGGCTTTTTTCATACCTTGTATTCCATCCCCCGCTGAATCCTGTAAACCCTGACGCAGTACTGCACGAAGGATAAAAGCAGCATCAGTACCGACAGGTACATGAAAAACTCCTGTACGGGATAACGCTCGAAAACAGGGTGCGGCCAGACCATGGCAAAAAACATCATGGATACAAAGCCAACCGCCCATTTCCCCGGCCAGAGGGAGGTTGTGATGACTTTATGGCGATACTTCACGTATGCTGCCCCGACAAAGATCAAAAGATCACGCACGACGACAAAGACCACAAACCATACCGGCAGCTTGCCGATATACATGAAATAAACAGCAACTGCAGCCAGACACAACTTGTCAGCAAGAGGGTCCAGAATTTTGCCCATATCGGAAACCTCATGGGTCCATCGGGCAGTCTGACCATCGAACCAGTCTGTCATGACGGCCACGACAAGAACTCCGATGGCAGTCCATATCTCTCCCCGGTCAAAATAGTAAATGAACACAGGGATAAGAAAAATCCTCAGCAGGCTCAAAAAATTCGGAATGTTGACAATATGGCCTTTCACGTCAGTCCTTTAGATTTTCGCAACCGTTAATTAAATGCACAAATCAGCCGGCAGGCGTCCTGACAGCATTATACGATCAATTCAGGATTGTTCTGAACAAACGCCTCCCATCCGTTGCCGGAAGACTTTCTGGAAGCCGTTCCCCGTCTGGGAGAAGGCCCGCGACCGTCACACAGCAGATCGCACAGCGCAATGCCAAGCGCGTCGGTGACATCATAAGGCTTGATCGGCTCCTGAATATTGAGAAAATGCCTGGCCATATAGGAGACATGCCCCTTTCCGGCACCGCCTTTTCCGGTCAATACGAACTTGACTTCCCTGGGAGCATACTCATGCAGATCAATCTTCCTGTTCATCGCCAGAGCCACAATAGCCCCCCTGACCTGACCGAGCTTAAGCGCTGACTGGGGGTTGCGGTTGACGTATGCCGTTTCAAGAGCGAGACGTGCAGGGGCAAACTCTGCGATAATGCCGCCAAGGTCATCGTATATGATCTTGATCCGCTCGGGAATTGACTGCTTCGAGCTGAGCCGGATAACGCCGCAGCTGATGAGATTGAACTGCTCACCATTGCGCCGGACCAGGCCGTAGCCGGTGCGGACGCTTCCGGGATCGACCCCTAAGACAATCATCAATCAGGAATCAAGACTGTTCATAACCTGTTCGCTGAACTCGATATTGCTATAGACCGCCTGAACGTCATCACTGTTTTCAAGGGCATCGATAAGTTTTGCCGCTTTCAGGGCATCGTCGGCTTCCGGCTCGACGTAGTTGTCGGGAATCATATCCATGCGCGCATTTTCGTATGCAATCCCCTTTTCGTCAAGCGCTTTCTTGGCTGCTTCGAGGTCCTTCACGTCTGTAACGACATTATAGAATTGCTCGTCGTCCGTATTGAGGTCCTCGAGTCCTGCATCGAGAAGAATTTCCATCAGATCTTCCTCCCCGACAGCGCTCTTGGGAACATCGATGCATCCCTTGCGCTGAAACATCCAGCTGACACTGCCGCTTTCGCCCAGAGATCCATTGCTGCGATTGATAAGATGACGGATATCGGCCACGGTACGGTTACGGTTGTCGGTTGCCGTTTCGATGATAAGCGCAATGCCTCCGGGGCCATAACCTTCGTAGGTAATCTCTTCATAGGTCACCCCGTCAAGTTCTCCGGTACCTTTTTTGATGGCACGCTGAATATTTTCCTGGGGCATAGAATTTGCCCTCGCATTGTCAACCGCAAGACGCAAACGGGGATTGCCTGCAGGATCGCCGCCGCCCATTTTTGCCGCTATCGTGATTTCACGAACGAGTTTGGTAAAAAGATTGCCTCGTTTCTGATCTGTTGCGGCCTTTTTCCGTTTAATCGTAGACCATTTACTGTGTCCGGACATGATAAATAACTGACTGTTGGAAAAACCCGGCAGGTCACCGGTTTATGATATTATATTTATTTTCAGTAATGTACGTTGAATCTTTCAAAGAGTGTTACAACCCATCCAAGTGCATAAATTTAAGTGCGTTATTACGACAAAACAAAACACGCGCCCTGTTCCTCAGCATGACGGTCACGACAGGGACCGCCGGACCTCGTTCGATGTCCCTTCTGAGGGTGCTCCCGCGCAGTCACAGAGCATTCGGTCCTGTTGTAAATAAAATCAAATCAATCTGCTTTACCGCAAATTAATCACAAGAAAAAATAATGACAAACCGCTTGGTTGCATATCAGGGCGAACCCGGTGCATACAGCGAAATCGCGGCCCTTCGCTTCGGAAATCCCGAACCTTTCGAGTCATTTGACGAAGCATTCGATGCCGTCGAAAACAAGCAGGTTGCCTGTGCGGTGATCCCTATAGAAAATTCGCTCGGGGGAAGCATACACCACAACTACGACCTGCTTATGCAGCATCCGGTTCATATTGTCGCTGAAACATTTGTGAAGGTCGAACACTGCCTCCTCGGTCTGACCGGCTCCTCGACAGCTGCTCCGGGCCGGGTTCTTTCCCATCCCCAGGCACTGGCCCAATGCAGGAATTTCTTCGTCAGCAACCCCCACCTCAAGGCGGAAGTTGCCTACGATACCGCAGGAAGCGCAAAAATCATAGCCGCTGAAGGAAATCCGGCAAATCTTGCCATTGCATCAAAACGTGCAGCTGAACTCTATGGTCTGAGTATTCTCCGGGAAAATCTGGCTGATGAAGAGTGGAACATCACACGCTTTTTCTGCATTACGCATGAACAGCACAGAGAAAACCTCCCGTTCCTCCAATACCCGGAATCAGGAAGACAGAAAACCTCGATAGTCTTTACGCTTCCAAATGAACAGGGATCTCTCTTTAAAGCCCTTGCCACCTTCGCCCTGCGTAGCATAGACCTGACAAAAATCGAATCTCGACCGTTCCGCAAAAAAGCCTTTGAATACCTCTTTTATGTCGATTGTATCGGGCACGCAGACGATCAGAATGTCCGCAACGCACTGGGGCATCTCAATGAATTCGCAACGATGGTAAAAGTATTAGGCAGCTATGGCATTGTCGAGTAATGAAAACCAGTACCAGCTCTCTCTGGACGAACCGGCAGAGGAACCTGCAGTACAGCCGGCGACAGACACAGGACGGACGAACAAACCCGAACTCTTTCTTCTTGACGGGATGGCTCTTGTCTACAGGGCGTTTTTCGCTCTTCAGAGAGCCGGAATGAAAACAAAGGACGGCGTCCCGACAGGAGCCGCCTTCGGTTTTCTGACAACGCTCCTTAAAATCTATGAAACGTACGCGCCGGACTATCTTGCCGTAGCATTCGACAGCCGGGAAAAAACATTCCGACATGAACGTTATGAAGCATACAAGGCCAACCGTCCTGAACCGCCGGAAGATCTCATCACCCAGCTGGAGTACATTTTCCGCCTTATTGAAGCCTTCAACATCCCGATCCTCAAACAACCCGGCTACGAAGCCGATGATCTTATCGGGACAGCGACACGGAAATTTGAACAGGACTGCCGGATCTTCATTGTCACTCCTGACAAGGATATGACGCAGCTGATCCACGATGGAGTGACCCTTCTCAAACCAGGAAAACGGCAGAATGAACTGCTGCATTTCGGAGCTGCCGAACTGAAAGACGAGTTCGGTATTGAACCCTTTCAGTTCATCGATCTTCTGACCCTCACCGGAGATTCTTCAGATAATATCCCCGGCGCAAAGGGAATCGGTCCAAAAACCGCATCGAAACTGCTTCAGCACTACGGCAGCCTCGATGAAATCAGCAGAAATCTCGAAAAACTCCCGCTGAAAACGCAGAAAAGTCTTGAGGCATTTCTGCCTGAACGCGACCTGATCCGCGATCTTGTCACCATCCGGACCGATATCGACCTGCCAACATCGCTCGAGGCGCTGCAGTGCGAACAGCCTGATCCGGAACAACTCTTTGCGCTGCTCGACAGGCTCGAGCTGCGCACTATAGCAGCGAAAATCCCGGGACTGTTTCCCGGAATATCGCTTCCTGACGGAACAGCACCCGAAGATCAGGTACAGAAAAAAAAGGATCTGCACCGCCCTCCATCAGTACCGGAACAGCCCGCAAACACCGATTACCGGCTCATCAATACTGAAAAAGAGCTTGCAATTCTTGCAGAAAAACTGTCGGAACTGCCGTCCTTTGCCATCGATACCGAAACGACCAGCCTCAATACATTTGAAGCTCAGCTGGTCGGCATCTCCGTCAGCTGGAAACCGCAGGAAGCATTTTTCATCCACTGCAGTCCTGAGGGTCTCGATGCGGAAAAAGCCATTTCGGTCCTTAAACCTGTTCTCGAGGATCCGACCATAGAAAAATGGGGCCAGAACCTGAAATACGACATTCTGGTTCTGAAGAACTATGGGGCAGAACTATCGCCGACAGGCTTCGACACCATGCTTGCCAGCTATGCCATCAATCCCGAAGAAACACATAATCTGGATGATCTGGCTGAGCGCTATCTCGATTACCGGACGACGAAATACAGCGACCTGTGCGGAACAGGAAAGAAAGCCATCCCACTTCGGGAAGTTCCTGTAGAAGCCCTGAAAAACTATGCATGTCAGGATGCAGACATCGCGCTTCGTCTCAAAAACATCCTCGAAACACAACTCGAAAACAATCAGGAGCTCGACTGGCTCTGCCGGAACATCGAATTTCCGCTGGTGAACGTCCTTGCAGCAATGGAATACAGAGGCATTTCCCTCGATACAGGACATCTCAAAACAACCGCAAAAAAAGTCGCATCGCTGACAGAAGACCTGCAGGAACGCATTTATGCTGCGGCAGGAACGACATTCAACATCGATTCCCCCAAACAGCTTGGAGAGGTTCTGTTCACCAGGCTCGGACTGCCGGCAAAAAAAGCGACAAAAACCGGCTACTCCACCAACGTGCAGGTTCTTGAGGAGTTGGCACTGATGCACCCTGTCGCTCAGGATATTCTCGAATACCGGAGCCTTCAGAAACTCAGGTCAACCTATATCGAAGCTTTGCCGAAAATCCTGAACCCCTCCACAGGCAAGCTGCATACATCCTTCAACCAGCACATCACCGCAACAGGGAGACTGTCTTCGTCAAACCCGAACCTGCAGAACATCCCGATCCGCACTGAACTGGGAAAAGAAATCCGCAAAGCGTTCATTGCCTCATCAGGCAGCAATTTCCTTCTATCGGCCGACTACTCCCAGATAGAACTGAGGATCGCTGCGGAAATTTCAGGAGATGAGAAACTTATCGAGGCATTCCGCAACAGCGAAGATATTCACGCGGCAACAGCAAAGGTGATTTTCGATACCGACAACGTCACCAGCGATATGCGAAGAAAGGCCAAGGAAGTAAACTTTGGCGTGCTTTACGGCATTCAGCCCTACGGTCTTTCACTGAGGCTCAATATCGCCCAGAAAGAGGCAAAAGTTATTATCGACACCTATAAGTCAAAATACCCGGGTCTGTTCAAGGCTCTCGACACGATTGTCAGCGAAGCTTCAGAAAAAGGGTATGTAACGACCCTTCTTGGAAGACGCCGCTATATCGCCGACCTGCAAAGCCGTAACGGCAATATCCGTAAAGCTGCCGAACGGGCCGCCATGAATACGCCGATACAGGGAACGGCCGCGGATATCATCAAATACGCCATGTGCCTGATAGAAAAAAATATGAGAAGGCTCGAGATGCATTCGACAATGCTTCTTCAGGTCCATGACGAACTGGTGTTTGAAACAACTGAAAAGGAGAGCCGCGCACTCGAAACAATGGTCGTTGAATCAATGAAGGAAGCCGCACGGGTCTGCGGGCTGCAACAGGTTCCCGTCGAGGTGGATACCGGGATCGGTAAAAACTGGCTGGATGCTCATTAGCCTGTGTGATAGCACTTGCCGAACTCAAAACTTTTTTTATATTTTCGGAAAATTCACTTGTTACGTTTTCCTTTGACAACAGGAAAAACGCACGCTTTCCTTAAGCAGCTTCTTTTGCACACACCATGCCTGACCCGGCAATGCCGATCAGCCATACGACAGCGTCGCCAACAAGCGGTCTATGCCGTTTATCGGGCTTCGTTGACCGTCATCTGCAGAGAAGCGCCTGTCATCTGCGGTGACAGCGTATGTTCCCTTCTGCAACGGGAAACATTGTTCTGAATATCAATGCATTCATAAACCTGATTTAACCTGTTATCGTGTATGTACTGGAATCTCGATTTAGCAAGGCATATCGCTGATGCACCCTGGCCGGCAACAAAGGACGAACTGATTGATTATGCCAACCGCACCGGGGCACCTCAGCCGGTTCTTGACAATCTGGATGATCTGCCTGACAGTGATGAGCTCTATGAAAGCCTTGAAGAGATCTGGCCTGATTATCCAACTGATGAAGATTTCTGCTATGGCGACGAAGAACCTTTAAGCTAAAGGAAGCCAGAATGGTTTTTTTTTGAACAAACGTATCCGGTTCTTCTCCCGGCTCCTGGTCGGCATCGTGCTGATGCTGCTGATGCCCGGGCTGACAGGGGGAACAACGAAACCGGATGCGCAACATTCCCCGGATAACGGATTTGTCAATACCATTGTCATCTCCGGCAACCGGGCGATTTCCACCGAGGAGATCCGCTCGGTTATGTCGACCAAAGAAAACACCCGATATTTCGGTGTGTTCAAACCCTGGGTAGGCATTCATCGTTTTGCCGAGCATCTCTTCAACGACTCCCGTGGAGCATACTCGCACAAAACCCTTCTCTCCTCCGGCAGCAATGTCAAGAAATGGATGCAGGAATCTCTTGGCGAAGCGCCTATTGGATACCGGGCCGATGATTTCCGCCGCGACATCGCCCTGATCAGAAAACTCTATACCTATAAAGGTTATTTCTTTGCCGTCATCGACACGACGATCCTGCCTTCAGGCAATGGAAAACAGAAAAACCTCTATATCAGCATCGAGGAAAACACTCCGACGCGCATTGATACCATAAGCTATAAGGGACTTGAACATCTTGACAGTACGATCACATCCCGCTATCTCAAGCAGAGCAGACTGAAGCTCCAGGATATTTTCTCCGTAGACAACCTTATCGAAGAGCGTGACCGCAGCATCGATTTTTTCAAGGAATACGGTTATGCGCTCATGCATGAAGACAGTATCAGGATACAGATCGATACGGTCGGTGTGCTGGCCGGCGTACTGGTCGATCTCAGCCTTCCGCAACAGCTTGAATACGGATCGGTCAACGCCGTCGTGCATGATCCCCGAAAGCCGGATGATCCCAACGCACGCAGAACGGTTTCCATGGACAGTATCGATGTGACGCTCTACGGAAAACCGGGGATATCCGAAAAACTCATCACGAACTATACCGCCTACCGGCCAGGGCAGATCACACAGGAGTCGCTGCAGCAGAAAACGCTTCAGAACCTGGGCTCCACGAATGTCTTTTCATCGATCTTCATCCGCAAAGATTCTGTTCAGAACGGCAAACTCTTTACCTCAATTCATCTGGAGCCCAAACCCCGCCATCTGATAGAGCCGAGCATCTTTGCTGATAACCGTTACGGCAGCCTTTTCCTGGGGACATCGTTGGGGTATGAAAACAAAAACCTGCTGGGCAAGGCAGAGAACCTGAAAATCAAAAGCGACTTCGGCCTCCAGCTGGGCAGTTCGAACAACCTCCTGACCAATCTTGAAGATGACCAGTATGAAAAGTCCGGTGCCTATGAACTCGGCATATCGGCAAGCCTCGTCATCCCTGAGCTGAAAAAGCCGGGAAATGTCTACGAAACAACCCTGGAATACAGCCGCTCCCGCCTCCCCATTCTTCTCGATAATCAAAAAAGTCTTCTGCGAATGAGCTATGATAAAGCTCTGAGCAGCAAAAGCCGGCTGAATCTTGACTTTTTTGAGTTTGAATGGGTAAAAAAAGACTCCCTGAGAGGCTTTGAACAGCTCTTCAAAACCGATCTTGCTGAAAATATCGGCGTTGACCCGACCGATGCGGCGGCAGTCGACAACAGTCTCGACAGTCTTCTCCAGACAAACATCAACCAGACATTTCGCCTGCAATATTATTCATCGAACAGGAAGGAGCCGTTCAGAACCACGACACATAACTGGAACATTGCCGTTGAAGCCGTAGGAAGCCTTGCCTGGCTCATCGATGAATATATTGATACAGGAAGCTATGCCGGCTACAGCGATGACGACCCTCAGATCTTCGGTACGACCTATTCACAGTTTCTCAAACTCAGCACGCAGTACAGCTTCACCAGAAAACTTTCGGAAAACCGCGAATTGTCAGGAAGAGTGTTTGCCGGATGGATGGCGCCTTATGGAAAAGCGGACTACACTCCTGAAGAACGGAGGTTCTTTGCCGGAGGACCAAACAGTATGCGTGGCTGGCTTTTCAACACACTGGGACCGGGAAGTAATGACAATACTGTCGCTGCCAATCTTGGCGCAGATATCAAGCTGGAAGGCAACCTGGAATACCGGATCAAGTTCTTCAAGGTTTTCGGCCAGCCGTCAGGCATCGCTGTTTTTTCAGATATTGGCAATATCTGGGACCGGTCCGGCACCTATGGCCTGACCTTCAACTCCCTCTACGAGGATATCGCCTGGGATATGGGCATCGGGCTGAGAATAGGATCCCCCATCGGTCCGTTCCGTTTCGACTTTGCCTACAAGCTCTATGACCCTTCACAGAAACCTGAACCATGGCAGTTCTCGAACTGGTCGCCTGGAGATTACACGTTCAATTTTGGAATTGGGGAACCGTTTTAATATCTACCTACAGCGCAGCAAACAGCATTTTCTCAATAATTACAAGCTTCTTTGTTCATGCAAGCAACCACGACTCTTCTTGCGCCATCGATTCTTTCGGCGGATTTCACGCAGCTTCGAAACTCGATAGAGCTTGCCGAAAAGGCAGGCGCGGACTGGCTTCACTGCGATGTCATGGACGGGCATTTCGTTCCGAATATCACGTTCGGCCCGTTTATCATTGCCGCTATAGCCGCATGCAGTTCGATGACTATCGATACACACCTGATGATCAGCGACCCTGACCGCTACATTCCGGATTTCATCAAAGCAGGATCGCACCAGGTCACCGTTCACCAGGAAACCTGTCCTCACCTCCACAGAAGCGTCCAGCTGATCAAGAGCCTCGGAGCAAAAGCGGGAGTTTCGATCAATCCGGGCACACCGGTATCGACACTCGAAGCAATTATCGGAGAGCTTGACCTGGTACTCCTGATGTCGGTCAATCCCGGCTTCGGCGGCCAGACATTCATACCGTCGTCGATAGAGAAAATTTCACAACTTCATGAAATGCGCAACCGGATGAACCCGGATATGGTCATTGCCGTCGATGGCGGCGTAACGGTGCATAACGCGCAGGAACTCGTCAGTGCAGGAGCCGATGCCCTCATCGCAGGAACGGCTTTTTTCAAAGCCGACAATCCGGCAGAGGCTGCAGCGCAGATCAAATCCGCTTCCAGGTAAAACCCTGAAGCTCCTCGCCCAGCAAGCCCTCGCCAATCAGGACGGCATCGAATAAAGCCTCCTGCATCAGCATCACGTCAGATGCACGCTTCAGGCCGCTTTCCGCAACAGCTATGATACCGGAAGGCATGAGCGGCCTGAGGCGAATCGATGTCTCAAGAGAAACGGTAAAATCCCTGAGATCACGGTTATTGACCCCGATCATGCAGGCCCCCTGTTCGACAGCCTGTTCGAGCTCATGCTCGTCATGGACCTCGACGAGAACACCGAGTCCGAGGTCATGGGCAAGAGACAGGTACTCTCCGAGCTGCCGGGGCTCAAGGGCGGCGACGATCAGAAGAATCGCATCGGCCCCGATAAGACGAGCCTCGAAAATCTGACTCTGGTCGATGATAAAGTCTTTGCGCAACACCGGAAGATCACAGGATGAAGCGACCTGCTGCAGGTAGTCGTTCGAACCCTGAAAAAATTCCCTGTCGGTAAGGACGGAAAATGCCGATGCACCCAGTCCGGCATAACGGCGGGCAATATCTGCAGGATGAAAGTGTTCAACAAGAACGCCTCGTGACGGGGAGGCTTTTTTTACCTCGGCAATGAGATTGACCGGGCTCTCAGGCGCACGTCTCAACGCTCCGTAAAAGTCCCGTGCAGGCAGAAGATCAGCAGCCTTTTCCCGGTAAAGACGTTCCGGAGAGCTCTTTTTAAGCTCGGCGACCTCTCCGGATTTGAATTCAAGTATTCTTGTAAGATAGGTGGTCATTACGACGCGGATGTTGCGGCAAGAAGACGAAGTTCCTGTTCTAAATCAACGATCTGGCGGATATTATCGAGGAACCACGGGTCGATCATTGTTGCCTCGTGCACCTCTTCGACCGTAGCGCCTGCCTGGAAGGCGTAACGAAGATAAAACATTCTGTCCGCCTTGGGAATCCGGATTTTTTCCAGGATATCGTCCTTGGCGAACTTTTTCTGCTGCTGGGTCATGCCCAGCACATTCATGATATCCTTTCCGTCGCAACCCAGACCGGCACGACCGATTTCAAGACCGCGCAGCGATTTCTGCAGCGCTTCGCGGAAGTTGCGTCCGAAGGCCATGACTTCGCCAACCGACTTCATCTGCACACCGAGACGCGCATCGACATTCTTGAACTTCTCAAAATCCCATCGGGGAACCTTGACGACACAATAATCGATAACGGGCTCAAAGCTTGCAGGAGTGGATTTGGTGATATCGTTCTGGATCTCATCGAGTCTATACCCGACAGCAAGTTTTGCGGCAACCTTGGCAATAGGAAAACCGGTTGCCTTGGAGGCAAGAGCGGAACTTCTCGATACCCTCGGATTCATCTCGATCACCACAATACGTCCGTTTTCAGGATTGATGGCAAACTGAATATTGCTCCCTCCGGTTTCGACACCGATTTCACGGATAATCCTGACAGAGGCATCCCGAAGCTCCTGATACTGACGATCCGACAGCGTTTGCGCCGGCGCAACCGTGATGCTGTCGCCGGTATGGACCCCCATGGGATCGACGTTCTCGATCGAACAGACGATGATGACGTTATCGGCAAGATCGCGAATCACTTCAAGTTCATACTCTTTCCACCCGATAAGACACTCTTCGACCAGCACCTCCCCGATCGGGCTCTCGGCAATACCGCGACGCACGGCGTCGTAATAATCCGCTTTGGTTTCGGCAAACCCTCCGCCTGTTCCGCCAAGGGTAAAGGATGGACGGATAACAATGGGAAGACCGATCTCTTCGAGAGCTTCCTTCGCCTCTTTCTCGTTACGAACAAAAAAGCCTTTCGCCATTTCGAGGCCAAGCTTTTTCATGGCGTCACTGAAAAGTTCGCGATTCTCGGCCTTTCTGATCGCTCTCAGCTTCGCTCCTATCAGCTCGACACCGTTACGTTCAAGAATCCCGCGTTCGGCAAGAGCGACTGCCGTGTTCAGGGCTGTCTGCCCGCCCATTGTCGGCAGAAGGGCGTCCGGCTTTTCCTTTTCAATGATCTTCTGAACATACTCAGGAGTGATCGGCTCGATGTAGGTACTGTCAGCGAATTCGACATCGGTCATGATGGTCGCAGGATTGCTGTTGACCAGAATGACCCTGTAACCGTCCTCTTTGAGCGCACGACAGGCCTGGGTTCCTGAATAATCAAATTCACATGCCTGACCGATGACAATCGGACCGGCACCTATCACTAAAATCGACTTGATATCTTCCCGCTTTGGCACTTTTTTCCGGGTTTAAACTTGTAAAACGATTAACGATGGTAATGTACAAAATATTTTGTCGGGATTCTGTCTTCATCCGGCCTGAAATCACGACTCAACAACCCTGATCGCCTCCTGATGAAAGCCCCCCGAGTCACGCAGAAGCCATGATGTAACCGCCGAAGGCTTTGCGTTCTGCAGAGAAATGATCATCATGGAGTGGCCAGGCATCGCACTATGGATATCATTGTTTGAAGGAACGGCCGCTGAATCGATATGGGAGTGGTATGACCCGACAATCTCATAGCCAAGGCTTCTTGCCTCCCGCTCGATATCGAGATATTCGGAATAGGATATTTCGAAGCTATGCTCTTTACCGACATGGAGGGCGTTGAGGCATGGGGCTATCTCGTAGACGATATTCTCGTAATCACCACGGTGATCCTTCTGCCGCACACCGGCAAAGAGGCCGCAGCACTCGTAGGGAAAATCCCTGATAGCGTGCTCCTGGATAATTTCAAACTGTCGACGAGGTAAACGCATGAATAACGATTAGCGACAAAAAAACTCAAAGGGCCCTGGCGCCGATATCCCGGCGGAAATACATCCCCTCGAAAGAGATGTGACCTACCGCTTCATAGGCACGGGCAAGACTTTCTTTCAGGCTCGATCCGAGAGCAGTAACAGACATCACTCTGCCACCTGATGTCTGCAGCCTCCCGCCATCCATCAACGTCCCTGCATGAAAGAGAAAAACAGCGTCAGGAACGCCCTGGGGAAAATCGACACAAATCTCTTTGCCGGTCTCATAGGCATCAGGATATCCCCCTGAAGCAAGCACGACCGTCGCGGCAACCTGGTCTTTCATGGAAAAAGGCACATTGTCGAGAGTCCCGTCAAGACTTGCCGTCAACGCGTCCACAAGATCGTCCTGCAGCAGCGGCAGAACTGCCTGGGCCTCGGGATCTCCAAGCCGCACGTTGAATTCCACAACGGACGGCTCGCCATTGTCGATCATCAGTCCCACATACAGAAAACCCGTATAGGGATGACCATCCTTCCGCATGCCCTCGAGAGCAGGAACGATGACACGCTCCGCGACCCGTCGCATCACGTCATCGTTAGCGACCGGGGCCGGAGCATAGGCTCCCATTCCGCCGGTATTCTTACCGCTATCCCCTTCACCGATCCGCTTGTGGTCCTGCGCCGGCCGGAACAGCCGGTAACCGGTACCATCCGTCAGAACAAAAACACTTGCCTCCTCGCCTTTCAGAAAGGATTCTATGACGACCTCATCTGCCGCATCACCAAAAATGCGATCATCGAGCATGGCCTTTGAGGCCAGCAGGGCTTCTTCTTTATTTTGAGCGACAACAACGCCTTTTCCCGCGCAGAGACCGCTTGCCTTGATAACCCTCGGGAAATCCTCATCGTTCAGCCCCTGAAGATAGGCAACGGCTCCTGCTGAAGAGGTGAAAACCCGGTAATCAGCTGTAGGAATGCCGCAACGCAGCATAAATTCCTTCGAGAAGACCTTGCTCGTCTCGAGTTGAGCGGCATACCGGTCCGGCCCTATGATGCTTTGGCCCTCCTGCCGGAAACGATCGACAATGCCCAGTTCAAGCGGCTGTTCGGGACCGACGACAGTCAGTTCGATCCCCTCCGCAACGGCAAATGAAAGAAGCGCATCGATATCTGTCGCATTGAGCGCGATATTGTGCACCTTGCCGCCCATGGCTGCAGTACCGCCGTTTCCGGGGGCGGCGTAAACCTTTTCAACGCGATTACTGTTCGATACAGCCCAGACGAGAGCATGCTCCCTTGCGCCGCTTCCGATAACGAGAACCTTCATGGCAGATGGTTGGACAAGAGCCTCATGAGGGGACTCCTGCGATTAACGATACAAAGATTGCATATCCTGCCCGCTTCTTTCCGACAACCTGTCAGCAGGGCGCTCAGGGCTCATAAAAAACAAATAAAAAAAAATATCCGCAAATTCCCCCGTGGATTTGACTGCGGGACCCCATCATCAGCAAAAATAGCGCCGCGAGAGAGAAACGATTATATTTTAAGCATTATTACCTATTTTCCCACTCATGAACCAGCATGAAAACACAGGCGCAACAGACAGAGCGAAAAATGCTGCTGCCGGGATTCTGCTCCCCGCTTTGCTTAAGACCCTGGTTGCCACCCTCAAGATCAAGGTTCGCGGAGACATCCCGGCTGATGCAGGAGAAACCGGAGGGGTTATCGCCTGTTTCTGGCACGGCACTATGGTCAACGGCTGGCTGCTCATGCAACGTCTCTTTCCACGAAAAAACATTGCCGCAGTTGTCAGCCTGTCCAGGGACGGAGAAATCCTTGCAGCAACGCTTGAAAGACTGGGATTCAGGCTGATACGGGGATCGAGTTCGCGCGGAGGGGAGGGCGTCAAACAACAGATGCTTGACACCATCGCCGGTAACGGCATTGTTGCCATCACTCCTGACGGACCTCGTGGTCCGATACACCGGTTCAAATACGGAACACTGCGTCTTGCATCACAGCACCACATCCCCCTGCTGTTTGCCGATATCCGTTGCAGCCGTTCCAGAAAACTCAAAAGCTGGGATGGCTTTGAAATCCCTGCGCCCTTCAGCAGGGTCGATATCACACTGCACAGCATGACTGTTCCCCTTTTCACCAACGATCAGGAACTGCGTGATTATGAACAGAAACTCTCCGATACCTTTGCCGGAGCATAAGCTGATGCGGCGCCTGCTCATGCTCCCCGGGCTGCTGTACGGCGGAATCATGCAGTTGCGCAATTTCCTGTTCGATACCGGAATCTTCAAGAGCAGTGCATCCCCGATCCCGGTAATATCGATTGGCAATATTTCGGCAGGAGGGACCGGCAAAACCCCTCTGACCGATTATATCGTCAGGTATTACATCGACAGGGGCATCAGGACTGCAATTATCTCACGAGGCTATAAGCGAAGCACAAAAGGCGTTCAGCTCGTCTCTGACGGCAGAACGATCTTTCTCAACAGCCGGCAGGCAGGCGATGAAAGCCTCATGCTCGCCTGGAAAAACAGGGCAGCTGTTGTCGTTGTCGCGGAAAAACGGCTTGAAGGCATAGCATTCATCCTGAAGCACTTTCAGGAGAGGCTGCCAGAAGTCATCATTCTTGACGATGCCTTTCAGCACCGCCAGCTTCAGAGGGACCTGAACATCGTGCTCATCAACGCATCGTCACCTATCTGGAGCGACAGGATGCTTCCAGCAGGAAATCTGAGAGAACCGGCCGCAAATATCCGTCGTGCTGATCTTGCTGTCATCAGTAAACTCTCCGCTGATGAAAATGGCGAAGCCATTGCAGCGCCGCTTCGCAAACAACACATTCCAGTCATGACATCAGGAATCAGAAGCGGAAAGCTCATTCCATTCCAGACCGGCGGAAAAAATCCATCGGGCCAATTGCACTCCGAAACGACCTGCTGTTTCGCTGTGGCCGGCATCGCCAATCCCGACAGCTTCCTGCGTTCACTCCACCAAAGCGGGCTCGTCGTCAGCATGCACGCTTTTTTCAAAGACCATGAAGAATTTCCTCCCCGTAAACTCCGTGATATCATAACAAAAGCCAGGTTGCACAACCTGGCTGTCGTCACTACAGAAAAAGACTATTACCGAATAGTCGGCAACAGAGAACTCATGGATATTGTCTCTCAGGCCGCATGCTATTATCTTACCATTGAACCTGACATTGTTGAAGGAAAAGAGCTTCTCGAGACCATGCTCGACAACGTCCTGAAAACCCGAAGAACAATCCGGTGAACTACTCTTTGATAATAGCGGATATCATCTTGAACTTTTCTCCTTCGGCTACGCGGAGAAGTTCAAAAATCGCCATTTCAGTACTTTTGAGCCATGCTCCCGCTTTTTCAATACAATGAACGCCGATCTCCCTGTTTTCCGGGGCCCGGGAAGACACCGCATCGGTTATGAGATGAACCGTATAGCCGTACTCAATGAGATCAATTGCAGTCTGGTAGACACAGACGTGTGTTTCTATACCGGCCACCATCACATCATTTCTCTTCAGACTGCGCAGATGTTCCATAAAATCGGGTGAACCGCAGCAGCTGAACGTGATTTTTTCATGAGCTGTTTCGTCGACGAGAAGTTCCCTTATCCCATCAACCGTATGACCAAGACCTTTGGGATACTGTTCGGTATACAGGACAGGCACGTCAAGAATCCTGCAGGCCCTGATCAGCTTCCTGATATTCTTTTCAACGCGTTCAGATTCATCAACAAGGCTTGCCAGTTTTCCCTGAACATCAATAATCAATAAAACCGTATCGTCATAGTTCATCATACGTCATTCACTGTTAAAAACTTTTTTGAAAGCGGATTTGTTCTTTTGATACAGACCAGATAAAACTACCAAAATGTAATTTCCAAGATACATATTTTTTAGATGCTCACGAACAACGGAAAACAACAAAACGCACCCTGGTGGCACGGCAGGAAAGGAGAACACCTTGTCGCGCTTCAGTTTGTCATCCTTATCCTGTTTATTGTGCTTCCGGAATGGACTCCCGGCAGCGGGGGCATGCTGCAGGAAAGCACAACCATGATCCGCGTCACTGTCCTTGCTCTCTGCTGCACGACGGCCCTCGTTCTCGGGGGAATGGGGTCTCATAACCTGAAAAAATATGTAACTCCTCTTCCCTATCCTGTTGACCACAGCGAACTTGTTCAAACAGGCATTTACAGTCTTGTTCGCCATCCGCTCTACAGCAGCCAGCTCGTTGCCGGCTTCGGCTGGACTGTTTATACGCTCAGCGTCTCTCACCTGATCCTGCTTGCGGCAGCATTCTTCTTTTTCAACTACAAGGCAGGAAAAGAGGAAGGATGGCTCACAGAGCGGCACCCTGAATACCGGGAATATGCTGTGAGGGTAAAAAAGTTCATCCCGTGGGTGTACTGAGGACATCGGAACTCATACGAAATGCCTCGAGGACTCCGCACGGAGAGTGCCCGGAGAAGCGTTTCAGGCACGGTCCACAACGGCCTGAACAAGTTTTTCTATACCCGTGAAAACGTGTTTAATCGAAGGTCCGAGCATATAGGCCGGCGTGCTGATGACCTTTCCGTTGCCGCTGACGCATATATCGCCAACCTGGCAGTCAACATGCCTGGCGCCAGCGGCCTCAATATTTGCAGCATTCGCTTTGTCCGTCCCGATCGTCACCTCGATATCCTCTCCGCCAAGAACCTTCGCCGCAATGACCGGGGCAATACAGATAAAGCCAAGAGGCCTGCCGGATTCATACAACGAACGCACGGCATCGGCTACTTCGGGAAGAACGTTGTATTCAGATCCTTTCAAGGCATAATCGGAAAGATTTTTCGCTGCGCCGAAACCACCGGGAAAAACAAGAGCGTCGAGGCCGAGCCCGTCGATATCGGCAAGGGATTTGATATCTCCGCGCGCGATTCTTGCCGACTCTACCAGCACGTTTCGGGTCTCCTGCGGCATCTCTTCGCCGGTTGCATGATTGACGACATGGTACTGATTGACATCGGGAGCTATACAGACCGCCTGAGCTCCGGCACGATCTATGGCCAGAAGAGTCAGAACGGCTTCATGGATCTCCGATCCATCCATCACTCCGCACCCTGAAAGCAGAACGCCTATTTTTTTCATATCGCTGTCGGTTAACTGAATTATTGAAAAAGAGACAACGGCGTTGCCGGGAACATCCGCAATAACGGCCTGGTATTCATCGGTGCCGCATCTGATTACAATGTAAAACCCGAATGAAGGCTTTCAAAGAGAGCAGATCTTCCCTTTCGGAAAAAATACCGAACAAGAACGAAACCCGTCCTGCGTCGAGAGCATGAGTGACACTCCCGGCAGGCCGGAGTGCGCAATGAACGTTTGTTTTTCTCTATCTGCGATGTACCTTACCAGCAAAGCAAGCATTCACTGTATGCATCGGATACAGATAGACCATGAAAATACAACAACATAGAATCGTCTATATTGTTCTTTCAATCATCACGTTCTTGTCTGCCTGCACCGGAGGTTCATCGGAGTCCATGCAGCGACAAACCACGTATACAGCAGTCACTGTCGGCGAGCAGACATGGATGAGCAGGAACCTAGATGTCACGCATTATCGCAACGGAGACCCTGTTCGCCATGCGAAAACTGAAAAGGAATGGCATGATGCGCTTTCAAAAGGCGAAGGAGCCTGGTGCTCCTATGACAACAGTGCCCACAACGCCAGGATATACGGACACCTCTACAACTGGTATGCGGTACATGACCCCCGGGGGCTTGCGCCGCAGGGATGGCACATTCCATCTGATGCGGAATGGCAGCAGATGATCGATTTTCTCGGAGGAAACCTTACCGCCGGAGGACGAATGAAAGCGGCTGAACGATGGAGAAAGCCCAATGCCGGCGCCAATGACAGCAGTACGTTTAACGCTCTTCCCGGAGGAAGCAGGAACTGTCTGGGCTCTTTTTACGGCAAAGATCTTTACGGCTACTACTGGTCAACGACACAGGCGGGCCGTTTTGACGCATGGGACAGAGAGCTCTTCAGTACAAGCAGTGAGGTCCGTCGTATCAGAATCAATAAAAGCATTGGTTTCTCGGTACGCTGCATCAGAAATTGACCGCTTATCGACAACGCAGGCATTGGCTGGAAAACCCTGAAGGCTACCTGCGGTCCTGTTCATAGGCAACTCCGGCCTCGCGGGGCGCACGGCTTCTGCCGACAAAACCTGCAAGGACAAAAAGCGTCACGACATAAGGAAGCGCCTGGATGAACTGCGAAGGAAAAAATCCGGTCTGAAGCCACATTTCAAGTGATTCTGCTGCAGCGAACATGAGACTCGCAAGAGCGGCTCCGACGGGACTCCACCTGCCGATAATCATCGCGGCAAGCGCAATATAGCCCCTGCCGGCAGACATGTTGTCGGTGAAACTATGCTGCTGATATGCAAGAAAAACACCGGCAAGAGCGGCAAGAACACCGGAAACAAGCACACCGGCATACCGCATTCTTTGCACACTGACGCCAGCGGTATCGACTGTTTCGGCGCTCTCTCCCGCTGAACGCAAACGCAGTCCGAAAGGGGTCCTGAACATGACGAACTGGCCGATCATGACCGAAGCGATGGCAATGAGAAAAAGCGGATCAAAAAGAACAACCGAAACGCCGGTTCCGGCAATGCGTTCCGAGTTCATGGTACTGCCGAATACCATGGTCAGGCCTAAACGGGTCGCACCCATGACAAGAATATTCAATGCAATGCCGCTGACAATCTGGTCAGCTTTAAGCGTTACCGTAATAAATGCATGACAAAGCGCCACCGTCAAACCGCAGAACAACCCGGCAAGAACCCCGAGAAACGCTGAACCGGTCAGATACTGTCCGGCTGCTGCGCCGAAAGCTCCTGCAAGAATAAGGCCTTCAAGAGCAAGATTAATGACCCCTCCCCTCTCGGAAAAGGATGCTCCGACAGAGGTCAGCCCGTAAGGAACCCAGATGCGAAGGACCTGGAACAGCAAAACCACAGGTTCAGCATTCATATATCACAAGACAGTTAAACATCCCCCCTGCTACCCCGGAAGATTGTTTTTTGTTACATTGATTTCTGGTAAGGTAGCCATCTCCTTCTGCTTTTCACAAGCACTTTCCGTTTTTTACAGATTAACATTCTATCATTTATTCGAACCATGCCGACGTCTCAACTCAACATTCAGGCAACATCTGGCAAACAGTATATTTACAGTTTTGCCGAAGGCAGTGCGGAAGGTGATGCCACGATGAAAAACCTTCTTGGCGGTAAAGGTGCCAACCTTGCCGAAATGGCAAATATCGGCCTTCCCGTCCCTCCAGGATTTACCCTGTCAACCGAAGTATGCACCTATTTTTACGATCATCAGCGAACCTACCCGGAAGGACTTTTCGAACATGATATTCCCGGAGCATTGCGGAACATCGAAACCGCACTGGGCAAAAGGTTCGGGGACCCGGAAAATCCTCTGCTGGTTTCGGTCCGGTCGGGAGCCCGTGCATCGATGCCCGGCATGATGGATACCATTCTCAATCTCGGCCTCAACGACACAACTGTTGAGGGACTGGCCCGCAAATCCGGCAATCCGCGATTTGCCTGGGACTGCTACCGGCGCTTCGTCCAGATGTACGGAGACGTCGTCATGGAACTCAAACCTGCCGACTCGCACCATACCGATCCGTTTGAAATTATTCTTGACGAACATAAACAAAGCAAAGGCGTCAGACTCGACACCGACCTGGATACCGATGACCTTAAAGCGATTGTCAGCGCATTTAAAGCCGCCATTCTTGCTCAAACAGGAAAGAATTTCCCTGAAGACCCGCACGAACAGCTTCAGGGAGCAATAGGCGCCGTTTTCGGCAGCTGGAACAACGAACGCGCCATCGTCTACCGGAAACTTAACCATATTCCCGGCTACTGGGGAACTGCCTGCAACGTCCAGGCAATGGTCTTCGGCAATATGGGCGAACGTTCGGGAACAGGAGTAGCCTTCACGCGCGATGCCGCGAACGGCGAAAACATCTTTTATGGCGAATACCTGATGAATGCACAGGGAGAAGATGTTGTGGCAGGAACACGTACACCGCTCAAAATCAGCCATCTCGAGAACGAAAACCCTGAAATCTACCAGCAGCTCGACGGCATCCGGACAAGGCTTGAACAGCACTACCGGGACATGATGGATATCGAATTCACTATTGAAAACGGCCGTCTGTTTATGCTGCAGTGCCGCGTTGGAAAACGAACCGGCCTTGCCGCTATCCGCATCGCTTACGACATGTGCAAAGAAGGCCTTATCGATGAAAAAGAGGCCCTGATGCGCATCGATCCCGACCAGCTTAACCAGTTGCTGCGACCGGTTTTCGACCAGCAGGAAAAAGAAATCGCGATCAAGGAGGGAAGACTCCTTGCAACGGGACTGAACGCAGGCCCCGGCGCAGCGACAGGACACATCTGTTTCAGTGCCCGGCAGGCACAAAAGATACGGGAAAGCGGCCAACAGGCTATTCTTGTCCGGATAGAAACATCACCTGAAGACATCAAGGGCATGTCTCTGGCTGAAGGCATTCTGACCGAGCGCGGAGGAATGACCTCTCATGCTGCGCTGGTAGCCCGCCAGATGGGAAAAGTGTGCGTTGCCGGATGCGGAGCGCTCGACATCGATTACAGCAAAGGGGAAATGCGGGTCGAAGGAACCGGCATCGTGCTCAAGGAGGGTGACGCCATTTCGCTCGACGGCACCACAGGAGAAGTGATTCGCGGAGAGATCAGGACAAGAAACTCGGAAGTCATGGAAGTCCTCGCCGGCAAAACCATCAAACCCGAAAATGCCGGGACATGGCAGATCTTCGACCAGCTGATGCAATGGGCCGACAAGTACCGCAGACTGCAGGTCAGGACAAATGCAGACCAGCCGGAACAGGCTGAGATCGCCGTTACATTCGGTGCTGAAGGGATCGGACTCTGCAGGACCGAACATATGTTCTTCGGCGGAGAACGCATCGATGCCATGCGCGAAATGATCCTTGCCGATGACATCGGGGACCGCCAGAAAGCCCTTGAAAAGCTGCTGCCGTATCAGCGCGATGATTTCTACGGGCTTTTCAAGGCAATGGGATCACGACCGGTGACCATCAGGCTCCTCGACCCGCCACTCCATGAGTTCCTTCCGCAGGAAGATACAGAGATAGAGGCGCTCGCCAAAAAAATCGGTATGGCGTTTCACGATGTCAAAACCCGTATCGACAATCTGCACGAATTCAACCCGATGCTTGGACTGCGCGGATGCCGCCTTGGTATTCTCCATCCTGAAATCCCGGCCATGCAGGTCCGGGCAATTATCGAGGCCGCCTGCATCATCAAAAAAGAGGGTCATGACATTATCCCCGAGATCATGGTCCCGCTCGTCAGTACAGTCCGGGAACTCGAACTGACGAGTGAAATTATCCACAAGGTCGCCCGAAGAGTGATGGCAGAGCAGGAAATCGGGGTCACATACCTTGTCGGCACGATGATCGAAGTCCCCAGGGCAGCCCTGACATCAGGCGACATAGCCAAAGCCGCAGACTTTTTCAGTTACGGAACCAATGACCTTACCCAGATGGGGCTCGGTATGAGCCGCGATGATTCAGGTCAATTCCTGCCCGTCTACCAGAACTACGATATCTTCCCGCACAATCCGTTCGAATCTCTCGACCAGGAAGGCATAGGAAGGCTTATCAAGCTTTCAGCCAAGGAAGGAAGAAGCGTCAAATCAGATCTCAAACTCGGCATCTGCGGGGAACACGGCGGAGACCCCGCGACCATTGAATTCTGCCACACCACAGGCCTCAACTACGTCTCCTGCAGTCCGTTCAGAATCCCCATCGCCCGCCTGGCTGCCGCACGGGCCGCCCTCGGATAATCGAATCGCCCCAGCCTGTGAACCATCATCATCAGAACCCGCCCGAAAGAGCCGGGTTCTGATCGAGATCGGTGCTCAGTAACGCTCCACTGTCTCCGAAAACCCTGAAATAAAGCAAGCAATGAGTGCGTCAAACGTTACAATACCTTTGCTTTGTTGAGCGAGATTTGATATATAACCCTCTTGCATTCTAAGGGAGCGATTATGTCGGAATTCAGTCATATCAGTATACGGGGAGCCAGGGTACACAACCTGAAAAACATCTCCCTCGATATTCCCCGCAACAGGCTCGTGGTGATCACCGGCCTTTCAGGATCGGGAAAATCCAGTCTGGCATTCGATACCATCTATGCCGAAGGGCAGCGCCGTTTCATGGAAACCCTTTCAGCCTATGCCCGACAGTATATCGGCAATATCGAACGGCCTGACGTGGACAGCATCGACGGACTTTCCCCTGTCATATCCATCGACCAGAAAAGCACCAGCCGTTCTCCGCGTTCAACGGTCGGCACCATTACCGAAATCCATGATTTCATTCGCCTGCTCTACGCCAAAGCAGGCCGGCGCTACGATCCCGCAACGGGGCACATGCTGCAAAAGCAAAGCGAAGATTCCATTACCGAATCCATCCTCGAACTCCCTGAAGGAACGAAAGTCCAGATTCTGTCTCCTCTCGTCACAGGCAGAAAAGGGCACTATCGCGAACTGTTTGACTCACTGCTCAAAAAAGGTTTTCTGCGCATCCGCATCGACGGCGAATTCCGGGAAATGGAAAAAGGCATGCAGATCGAGCGCTACAAAAGCCATACTATCGACCTGGTAATCGACAGGCTGGTCATCACCTCCGGCGTATCCGAACGTCTGAAAGCGGCTGTCAAACTGGCTGTAGGAATGTCTGAACACAAATCAGCCGTGATCTGCTCGCCCTTCGAAAGTGATCTGAAAGAACAGTTTTTCAGTACGAAATACGCCTACTCAGACGGGTCGGTTCCGATCGACACCCTCGCGCCGAACCATTTCAGTTTCAACTCCCCCTATGGTGCCTGCCCTGAATGCAACGGGCTCGGAGAAATCCGGCAATTATCTGCAGACCTCATGGTCCCGGACAGGTCGCTGTCGCTCAATCAGGGAGCGATCGAGCCGTTTGGTAAACCGGGCAAACGCAATCTGTGGCAGGTCATCAGAGCCATTGCCAAACGCTACAGCTTTGATCTCGACACTCCTTTCTCAAAAATACCGAAAGCCGCTGCCGACATTCTTCTCAACGGTTCCGGCAGAACAACGTTTGACGTTTCCTACAGCTATGCAGGCAAAGAACATATCTATCCTCAGGATTTTCCCGGAGCGGTCAGTTATGTGCGCGAACTGCAGAAAAACTCGGGAACGGCAAAAATCTCCGAATGGGCAGAAGGGTTTATGGTCCGCCAGCCGTGCCCGGAATGCGGGGGGG
>RRYU01022736.1_pt1 | contig 54774 bp, 57 predicted proteins | sample 2162651 | NCBI WGS metagenome assembly RRYU01 (sample SAMN10267283, study PRJNA491782) | microbial mat metagenome | isolation source: biomat in the production well | place: Japan: Minami-Kanto gas field, natural gas well KTG3 | collected 2017-06
GATATCAATATTAACAGGCTGACTCCATTCACCGCTGACCAAAGTGCTTACCCAAATATCATAATTACCCTTTCCACCACTACGGGCTGAGTGGAAGAATAACTCTTGACCGTGGATATGTAATTCTCCAACCTCATAATCAGGATTAAAATTTGCCGGTTTCCAATTTGTCCATTCTCCATCTATAAATTCTGCAGTGAACCAATTCAGTCCGGTATATCCTTCCCGTGCTGAACAAAACCACATAGTATCATCTTTGACAAAGGTACAGCCATCTAAAGCAAGTTTATCATTATACTATAATAAAACACGATTTACATCTTCCCAAATACCGTTTTTAAATTGTGCTAAATATATGCCTGTCGCTCCGTCTAATAATTGTTTATCGACTGGAACTTTCACATCTGGCGTAAAAAAGAAATAGAACTCTTCTCTATTAATTGGTATAAATGGTGAATCCTCAGCACCGGCAGTATTTATTTCTCCCGGAACAGGTATTGGGGCTTCCCATTTAACAGAATGAAGTATTGGCGGATAATCATCAGTTTCAGGTGTCATTTTTATTGCATTCGCAGGGATTGCTTCCTCGCGTGTTAATAATTGAATTTCATCTTGAACTGGTTCGCATGAGGATAATAAAAATAAAGTAAAGAAAATCATCATAGATTTTGAATTCATACTTTCACCTAATAAGTTTGTAAAACATATTACATAATAGAAATTTAATAACACTCAATTTTAATGGTAATTTAGAAATCATAACAGTTAAATTATTTTGAAACATTTCTTGCTCATATAATTATAACTGCATATATTTGTTTAATTAAAAAGGACAAATCTATTCTTAAAACGCTACTATTTTTTACAATTAGTTTATAAAAATAAATAATATATATTCAAGGAGCACCGCATGAAGCGTTTTATTGTCGTTGGTTTAATAATCTTTTTTTCGTTTACCTCACTAGCTTTTCCTCAAAGTGAAGCCGGGTCAATATTTTTATTAATTGCGCCAAGTGCACGAGCAGGTGGTATGGGCGAGGCGCACGTCGGTTTAGCCGATGATGCCTATGCAAGTTATTGGAATCCGGCAGGATTAGGATTCCTGGAAGGAACTGAATTAGCATTAATGCATGTCAATTGGCTTCCTAATTTAGCTGATGATATGGCTTATGACTTTTTTGCCATGCGCAAATCGATTCCTAATCTTGGGACGGTAGGAGGACATTTAATTTATCTAAATTTGGGTGAACAAACTCGAACCGATGAGGTTGGAACAGAGTTAGGAAAATTTTCCAGTTACATGCTTGCTTTCAATTTGTCTTATAGTACGAAGATCAACGATAAATCAGCATTCGGATTAAATGCAAAAGTATCCTATCAACATTTAACTGATCAGGGGGCGGGCGCTGAGAAGGGAAAAGGTAGTTCCACAGATTTCGGTTTTGATGTTGGATATATGAAAAAAGAATTTCTTTTATCTAACTTGACCTTGGGAACAACAATAACTAATATTGGTCCAAAAGTGTCATTTATCGATCCTGCCCAAGCTGATCCGCAACCTACCAATTTCACTCTAGGATTTAATTATAAGGTGATTGACTCCGAACATAATAGACTTTCAGTAGTCTGGGATATTAATAAGCTATTGGTAGCATCGTATCCTGATATGGATTGGGATGGTGATGGATTTATTGGTAGATATACTGAAGATGGTATATATGATGAACAAAGAGGAATTTATAATAAGGATGGTAAACAAGAAACCGCTCACACCGATCCATTGTGGAAGGCCCTATTTACATCTTGGTTTGATGATTGGTTTATCGGTGGAGATATTGATATGGCATCTGCAGGCAGTCTGTCTGATGGTATAATTGGTGGCTGGGATTGGGACGATAAGAATGGAAATGGTAAAATTGACATCGATGAAGGAGAAATGATCGAATCAGCAGGTGGAAAATATAATGAATTTGGACAGAAAGAGGTTGGTAGTGGAGATGCACGTTCAATTAAAAATGAGCTAAGACAAATTGTTCATAATTTCGGATTAGAATATTGGTATGCCAACACATTCGCTATCCGACTTGGTTATATGTACGATTATAATGGAAAGATCTTAAATCCAACTATGGGTGTCGGTCTTCGCTATGGCGGATATGGATTTGATTTCGGATACACTTTTGGAGAAGTTGGTCATCCACTAGAAAACACAATGCGCTTCTCACTTAATTGGGCTTTTTAAGTAAATATCTAAAGTAGATTAACCAATTAAAATGTACGGTCGTTTGAGCAGGATATTCATTATCGTCTTGCTAACGACCGTTTCTTTTTTACAAGTTGCATTTGGTAGCGAGTTGAAAATATTAGCTATTCGAGTAGATTTTATTCTTGATGAAAACGAAGGTACCACCGGTAATGGTAAATTTTTATTAGATTTTGCTACAAATCAATGCGGCAACTACACAGTAGATCCACCACCTCACAATAAATCATATTTTGAGTCACAAATTTTGGCTATAGATAATTATTATAAATCAGTTTCAAATGGCAAATTTGGAATAGATTTAGAAAACTCTGCTATTTTTCCTATCGAGTCCAATATGGCTTATACTATGCCAAATACAATGTCTTACTATCATCCTTTTATTAGTGATTTAAGTCAAGCAGAAATCGATTTACACCATGAAGAAAAAATAGTGCAGTTATTATCAGATGCGATCACAACTGCCTATCAAACTGATAATGTTTCATTTAATCAATATGATGTGGTTGTAGTAATTCACGCCGGTGTCAGCCAAGATTTTGATTTTGGGATAGATACTACACCGGAGGATATTCCTTCGACTTATATTGATGATGAATTGATCAGCAAGTACTACGGGAATAATGGGATCACCGTTGGAAATTCACATATTAAGCAAGGAATTATTTTGCCTGAAACTCAAAATCATATACTATTCCCCGAAATGATAGATTATTTCAGACAAAGCGGTGTCCAAAATGTATGCAATTACCAATATGGATTAACCGGCACATTTGCTATGTTGGTTGGCCAAGCTATCGGTTTACCACCTTTATGGAATACAGACACAGGTGAAAGCGGGGTAGGTGTATTTGGATTAATGGATCAAGGATCAAATAATGGTCAAGGTTTAATACCTGCCCCACCAATGGCTTGGAATCGAATCTTGATGGGGTGGGAAGAAACAGAAAGAATAATACCGGATGCAATTGCTGAAATTGAAGCACTACCTGTAGGAAATACCTTAAAAGTTGATATTGATAATGACGAGTACTTTTTAATAGAAAATAGAACCAATTGGTTCAGAGAAAATGTCGATATCGATTCTGTCAGGCGAAATGTTTATGATAAAACAGGTTCAGTTCCGAATATCATTGAGATAATTTTTGATTCGGTTGGAGTTACAAAAGATGAAAATGGAGTGATTATTTCAATTCCTGATTATGACATTGGTTTACCGGGTTCCGGACTGTTGATTTGGCATGTTGATGAGTCCATAATCGCAAAGAATATTCATACCAAATCGATCAATAATGATCCCAAATTAAAGGGTATTGATTTAGAGGAGGCGGGCGGTCCCCAAGATATTGGATATGTTAGCACCGCACTATTCAGGAATCCATCTATTGGAGAGCCGTTTGACATGTGGTATCAAGGGAATCCGGAATATGATGAAGTTAATTCGCAAATTAAAGGTAAACCAATTGAGTTCAGTTCAATGACCTATCCGAATACTAATTCTAATAATGGAGCAAGATCTCATATACATATTGGAAACATTGGAAAGCCATCAGAGATTATGCCAATTAGTATTTCCAATGATTTAATAATGTCCGGCTTCCCTGATACTTCCTTGAACATTTTATACCATACTGATATTACGGGAGATGGAGTTCGAGAGTTAATTGGTGGAGTAAATAAATTATGGATTTCAAATACCAATAATATTGATAAAAAAGTATTTTATGATTTACCTAGTACTGACAATCTATTTTCAATGACAAATGTTAATAATGGAAAAAATTTAGTGGTAGCATCAGACTTGGGCGATTCAATAATTATTAATTGGTTTGAATATAATAGTGGTTTTGTTTTAAAACGTGCTTCTACAATTTATGATACACTTAAATTAAATTCATATTTGAAAGGAAGTTTAGAAAATGACAGCATCCAAATAATTGATGATGTTCAAAAAATAACACTAGTTAATAAAAAAATAGGATCAAGTATCAATGCTGAAATTCCTGAAAATGGTGGAATAATAATCGGTGACCAATTTGTGGCATTTAACGAGACTAAGTTTCAATATCTCTCTGCCATTGATTTGGAATTGGACGGAAAAATCGATGTGTTAGTTCTAGATATTAATGGCAAACTCTATGCTTTTAATCAAAATTATACAAATGCAACCGGATTTCCGCTTGATGTACAGGCAATTCCTCCCGTCCTTGCAAAAAATATTTTAGGCGATGAAAAACCGGAAATCATTTTTCAAAATAGTGAAGGTGAGATTATAGTTCTTAATAATGCCGGTGAACTGCAATATCGGTTAGCGAATCATAAAAACAATAGATTAAGAATGTTAAGCGAATATAATAATAAAAATTGTGTTGTGAGCGAATCTACAATATGGAGTTTTGATGAAGTAAGTCCATCGTATGGTAATGAGTGGACAATGTATCACCATGATGAAATCAATTCAAATGAAATTGAAATTGAATATGACGTAGCAAATGTTACAACAAAAAGCTTGATCGATAAAAAACGGACCTATATTTATCCTAATCCGGTTAGGGATGGAAAAGTAACAATCAGAATTTTCAATTATTCAGCGGAAAGTACTACCATAAAAATCTATGATGCTGCCGGTTATTTTGTTGATGAAATAAATGACAATTTTGAAATAAAAAATGATGTTTGGGAAACTGAATGGGATGTAAGCAATATTGAATCAGGTATTTACTTGATCAAGTTAAATGTTTCAAATAAAACTACTGAAGAATCAGCAATATTAAAGTTAGGCGTTATTCATTGAAGCATTACTTTATATTAGCTTTTGTTATAATATTAAGCTTAAACAGTTATGCGCAGAGTGTTTATAACCATCCTGAGATTGATTGGCAGACAATCGAGACAGAACATTTTAAAATACATTTCTACTCTGATACTGAAATATTAGCAAGGGAAGCCGCCGGGATACTTGAATATGTTTATCCTTATATAACAGATTTATATCAATATGAACCAAAGAAAAAGACTGATCTAATTTTTACCGATACTGAAGATGTTGCAAATGGTGTTGCCTATTACTATGACAATAAAATGATAATTTGGGCATCACCGTTGGACATCGCTTTGCGGGGTAGCCATAAGTGGTTAGAAAACGTATTGACGCATGAGTTTACTCACATCATATCAATACAAAAAGCCATGAAAGCCGGTACAAAGGTTCCCGGAGCATTTTTGCAATGGATTAGCTATGAAAAAGAGACGCATCAAAATGTGCTGTACGGATACCCGAATGCAGTGGTAAGCTATCCAATTCCGGCAGCAGTTGTTCCCCCTTGGTTAGCGGAAGGTACTGCGCAACATATGTACGGCAATGCCGATTGGGACACTTGGGACTCGCATCGGGATATGATTTTGCGTGACCAAGCCTTGAATGATAATTTACTTTCATTTGAAGCAATAAATACGTTTGGTAAATGCGGTATTGGAAATGAATCGGTTTATAATTCAGGCTATGCCTTTGTTAATTATATTATTGAAAAATTTGGAGAAGAAACTCTCCGAATATTAATGGAAGAATTGTCAAATCCTTTTCAATATTCAATTGATAAAGTCATCGAAAAAACTACCGGAATTGGTGGAAAAGAATTATATAAAAAATATTCAGAAGAATTAATAGAAAAATATAAAGAGGCAACTGAATCTATTATTGTCGATGAAGGCTATGCCAATATTATACAAAGTGTGGGAACAACAAATTTATATCCCAAATGGTCAAAAAGCGGACAACAATACGCCTATATATCCAATAAGAATAATGACTATTTCGGTCAAACAGATCTATTTATATACGATTTTAGTTCCAAAGAAGATAAGAAAATTGCCTCCGGTGTACAGTCAGCACCGACATGGGGTGTTGGAGATAGTGTTTTATATTATAGCAAAAAACCGAAGATGACCGATACAAAAGGTTATCGTTACTTTGATTTATATGCTTATGATATTATTAAAGATAAAGAGACAAGATTGACGAATTCATCACGTGCAATTTCACCGGTATTTATCGAATATTTAAATTCGATTGCTTATATCGCTATGGATGGAGGAAAACAGAGTATTTTTTTATTCTCATTGGATAAGAAGGAAATATCAAAAATTAAAGTTTTTGATGATGCGCGTATCTTGCACAACCTGTTTTATGATGACAACGAAAGACGAATAATTTTTGATTATACAACTCATCACTTTAGAAATGTTGCATCTTTATCATTAAGTGATTTCAATGTTGTAGATATTATTTCTGGAGATAATGATGAAAGAGATATGTGCATGGAAAATAACGGAAATTTACTTTTTTCATCCGACGTGAGTGGAATTTATAATCTTGTTCAATATGATTCATCCGGTTATGATTATATCACCAATGTGAAGGGCGGGGCATTTATGCCCGATGTCAGTAAAGACGGTAAATTGTTATTTTCTTCATTTCAGGATGGTGGCTATAAGATTGCTTTAATCGATAGTCCAAAAGTCGTGCAAAAAGTTGATTGTACAGCTAATTGCGACACAAAATATCGTGCACCGATCAATAATCCAAATACAAGTGTTTCTGAAAAATATTCTGATAGTTTTACAGATATGTTTATAATGCCGCGGATAATGTTCGACTATGGAACGATTAAACCAGGGTTTTACTTTTATTCGAGCGAAGTATTGGAAAAATTATCATTAAACGGGGGATTAGCGATTAATTTTGATAAGGATATAGATTTTTCCTTTAATTTAGCATTTAGAAAGCTATATCCTACTATTTATACTGATTTTATGTATTCAACCAGGAATACTATTGAAAAATCCAAATATTCAGTTTATGATATTGATGATAAATTAAGGTTCCGATTTGTTCTGATGCGGGCCGGATTACAATTTCCATTTTACGGTAATGAGGTAATTGATATTTATACTCAATGGCAGAGGTATCGTGCATTCATTAAAGAAAATATCAGCAGTTTTAATACTGAAGCTGGATATGCCTATGATTATTATCGCGGATTATCAACCGGGATTAATTTCGGTGTAGATAATATCAAAACAACCGTAGATCGAGATATCAATCCTTCAAAGGGGCATAGATTTAAGATTAATGTGGCTTATGAATTGAATGATTTTATTGATGGATTAAATTTATCGAATTCAGGAACATTAGTTGAGGAATTTGCACCTAATAATTATTTTAAAATAGATGCCATTGCATCTTATCACATAACAATTTTGCCTTCTAAGAGGTGGACAGTAAGTTTATCGGCAAAAGGTGGTTGGCTATCCAATTCCGAAGTCGAATCTTTCTTTAACTATTTTGGGGGCGGACTAGACGGAATTCAAGGTTATCCATATTATAGTTTTGAGGGTACTAATTCTATGTTAACAGAAGTAGCTGTACGAATTCCGATATTTAGACAAGCGCATTTACCTATTGGATGGATGATTTGGCAAAATTCCACGATTGGTTTAGAGTATCAACTCGGGGATACATGGACAGAAGATTTTGATTTAAAGCACTCCATCGGTGTGCAATTGCGATTCAATGGATTTTCATTTTATAATTATCCAACAGCATTTGGTTTGGAAATACATCGTGGTTTAACATCATTTACTAAATATTTTAACGGTGATGAAGTAAATTTCGGCAATGAAAATCGATATTACTTAACTTTACTATTCGGATTTTGAGTTGAAAAAAATAATTCTAATAATAATCATATTGTCGACAGTTATATTTAGCGAAGATTTATTAAATAATTTCGATAATCGTTTTGCAATTAAAATAAATTCAGAAAATCTTTTTTACAATTCTATATTTACTGATTCAATAGATTTTAAAAACAGAAATAATCAAAAATTACCGTTAAAACCAATGATAGCTTCATTGGCAATCCCCGGGTTAGGACAATATTTGAATCGCTCAGCAGTGTGGAAAACAGCTTTGTTTGCCGGAGTTGAAATTGCAGGTATTGTTGGATATGTTTCATGGACTAATAAAGCAGATGATATTACTAAAGAATATGAAAATTGGGCTGATGCACATTGGGATATGCAGAGATGGGTAAATGATAGTGCAATTCTACTTAGTGATATAAAATCAAATGGATATCCCGAAGTTAATGATGTAAGAACCGACGGAAGTCATCATATTACAATAATAGTGAATGGCCGATATGAATCATCAGATATATTATTGGAAAATTCTAATATTGAGTATGTAGAATTAAGAGATTGGGATTTTTATGAAGGAATCGGGAAATACGATCAATTTGTAGCCGGTTGGGATGACGCTAAATCGAGTTGGGAGGTCATAAAAAAAAATATAAAAGATGGTGAAGATGAGCTAATTGTGATGACTCCCAATAAAGAGCACTATTTAGAATTACGTAATGATAGTAATGTTCTTTATAAAAATGCTAAATTTGCAGCAAGCGCATTGCTATTTAATCATATTTTTAGTGCTTTAGATGCATTATGGAGCGCCAATAAAAATAAAGAACTATCTTACAAGTTAGACGTATCAGTAGGATTGAAATCTAATTATGTAATCAAAGGAATATCCGTTCAATGGAATTTGTAAAAAGAATGAAAATAAACAGAATGATCCACTTAGTATATATCATATTTAGTTTGGGATTGCTTATCAGTTGTGCAGGGAAAAAACCGGCTGAACAGTTATCGCTTGAAGAGCGATATAAAAGAGGGCAAGAATTTCTAGCCAATAAGAAATATTATAACGCCCAACAGGAATTTCAAATTATAGTATTGAGTGGCTCACATACCGAATTAGGCGACGATGCTCAATTTTATTTAGCAGAATCTTATTATTTGAATAAAGAATATATTTTAGCAATCTCGGAGTTTGAACGATTAACCCGCAAAATGAAATATAGTCCCTTTGTTGAAAAGGCAAGATGGCGGATTTGTGAAGCGTATGTGGCTGAGTCTCCTAAATATTATCACGATCAATCCAATACACAGAAAGCATTACAAAAATTACAAGAGTTTATAGAGGAATATCCCGAATCTGAGTATCGCACTAAAGCGAATAAAACAATTAGTAAGCTTCGTTATAAATTAGCTGAAAAAATTTACGAATCGGCGTTATTATACATCAAACTACATGCTTATGATTCCGCAATAGTAGCTTTTGAAGATTTATTAAGACAATATTACGATACTGACTTTGCTGTTCAGGCGCATGTTGGAATAGTTCAATCATATTCATTGATGAAAAAAATTGATGACGCTAAAAATTACTATCAAGCAAATGAAGATAAGATAATAACACCCGAGTTACGAGCTAAATCACTTGAATATATTCGCGTAGCCGAATTGGATAATAAAAATAAATGAAAAAATGCATTTTCGGCGGAACATTTGACCCGCCGCATATAGGGCATTTGTTAATTGCGCAAACAATTTGTGAAGCCGAAAAATTTGATAAAATCATTTTCGTACCAGCTTTAAAAAACCCGCATAAATCAGTAGGAATTACATCTCCTATTGATAAAAGATTGAAAATGTTAGAAAGCGCTGTTGAAGGGAATCCAAATTTTGAGATTTCGGATATTGAAATCAAAAGAGGAGGAATATCTTACTCACTTGATACAATTAGACATATTAAAAAATCTGATAATTTAGAGCGTGATGAATTATATTTTTTAATTGGAAGTGACATACTTAAAAATTTTCATAAATGGCACGAACCAAAAAAAATATTAAAAGAAAGTCAGGTAATTGTTGCACTTCGTCCCGGATTTCAACCGAGTACTGTGCCAAATTGGATTTTAAGTGAAATCCAATTCGCTAATATTCCGCAGTTTGAATTATCTGCCACGCAAATTAGGAAAAGATGGAAGGAAAATAAAACTATTCGATATATGGTAACACAACCGGTTTGGGAATTTATCAATAAGAATTCGCTTTATCTATAATGGTCACCAGTATTACATATCTAATTGTTGGGGTCTTATTTTTATTTTTTGGCGCTGATTGGATAGTAAAAAGTGCTGTTTTCTTTGCTAATCGATTAAAAATTTCCCCGTTAGTTATCGGATTAACCGTAGTTGCATTTGGAACTTCATTACCTGAATTAGTGATAAGTGTTAAAGCAGTGCTCACTAACGCACCCACTATTGCAATTGGGAATGTAGTAGGCTCTAATGTTGCAAATGTAGGATTAGTCCTTGGGCTCAGTTCGCTTATATTCCCGATGGCAATTTATTTTCATGAAATTAAACGAGATCTTTATATATATCTTTTCGTCTGTATCGTTTTTATAATTTTCTTATTAGATGGAGTTGTTACACGTCTTGAAGGATTTGCATTATTTGCAGGATTGATAATATACACATGGTCATGTATAAAATATAAAAGAGAACAAAATGTCGATTCTGTTCCGACCATAGGCGGAATGCCTAAAGCATTGATATTATTTATATTGGGATTAATCGGATTGTATTTTGGAGCAGAATTATTTATAGATGGGGCGATTGGTTTAGCAAAGATTTTAGGTGTTAGTGAAGCAGTAATTGGAATGTCTGTTGTAGCCCTTGGAACATCACTACCGGAGTTGTCTACTTGCATTGTCGCATCATTTCGTAAAGAACATGGAATTTCAGTTGGCAATATTATCGGATCAAATTTATTTAATATATTATCTGTGATTGGGGTAGCAGGAATTGTAAAGCCGTTAATCATTAACGATGGAATTTTAACTTTTGAAATTCCTATCATGATTGGATTCGGTTTAGTACTGATACCATTGGGATTTGTAAAACAACCAATTTCGAGAATTTATTCGTTTCTTTTAGTGGCTGTATATTTATCATTCATTATTTGTCTATACAGCAGATGATATGGTATAATTAAAAATTATTACAATGATTGGTTTTAACAACGTAACCTACATCTACCCAAGCGGAGCCGGTGTATTTAATGTTCATCTGCGGATATTACCCGGCGAATTTGCTTTTTTAATCGGACCTTCGGGAGCAGGAAAAACCACAATTATTAAATTAGTTTATATGGATTTGCTACCCGATAAGGGTGAAGTTAATGTGAACCGATATTCATCGAATAAAATTCGACCAAGTAAAATCCCGCATTTGCGGAGAGATATTGGAATGATCTCACAAAATTTCAATTTGTTAAACGATAGAAATTTATATGAAAATGTTGCTTTACCGTTGCATGTAATTGGCAGTGATAGAAAAGAGATTCGTGATCGAGTGATGGCACTTTTAATTGAAGTAGGGCTAGAAGATAAGGCCCATGAATATCCTTGGGAACTTTCAGGCGGTGAACAGCAACGAGCCTGTATTGCTCGTGGTCTCATCAAAGATCCGGATATTCTGTTAGCTGATGAACCGACCGGCAATTTAGATCCATCAACTGCAATGCAAATTATGATGTTATTGGAACGAATTAACAGGAAAGGCACCGCAGTGTTAATGACTTCACATAATTATAGATTAATTAAAGAATTAGGTCATCGTTTTATAGAAATTAAAAATGGAATTATTCAAACCGGATGAGTAAAATACTATATCTATTCCATGAAGGTGTAAGAAGTGTCTGGCGACATAAATTAACTGCCTTTACAGCGATTGCATCAGTCTTTTTTTCCTTATTGATAATTGGGATCTTTATAATTGCTCATCAGAATTCTCATCAATTAATTGATTATATTAGATCAGAATATAAAATTGAAGTATTCTTTAAAGATTTTGTGACAAATGAAGATGCACAGTTGATTGTTGATCAAATAAAAGAATTTGAAGGAGTGCAATCAATTGTTATGATATCTAAAGAGGAAGCATTAGGTATCTATCAAGAACAGTTTAATGAAAACTTAATTGACATATTGGGTTATAACCCACTTCCAAGCAGTGCAGTGATAAACTTAGAAAAAAGTGGTAACACAGCAGTTGATGTTGGTCCGCTAATATCTAGCTTAGAAAATATGTCTAATGTTGATGAAGTCGTTTACGAGGGTACATTAATACGAAGGGTGGAATATTTTTATAAAACTACTGTAAAAATTATATCGTATATTGCCATTGGATTATTAATAGTCACGATGATTGTGATCTCAAATACTGTAAAATTATCAGTTTATGCCAAGCAAGATCTTATTCAGAATCTTAAATCCATTGGAGCAACCAAGTTATTTATTAAAACTCCATTTATTATAGAAGGTATTTTAGAAGGATTAATCGGAGCTGTTTTAGCAATCATTGTCTTGCTCATAGCCACCCGCAGCGGCAATATGTATCTGATAGATTTATTCTCATTCAAGTTGGTGTTTAATATAATCGGAGTCATGTGGTTGTTAATTATAGCTATCATAATTGGTTTTATAGGTAGTTATCGTGGAATAAGAGTGCTACTCAAATAAGCTTGTCGTTGAAACTAAAATCTATAAAGTGCTAAATTTCGGGTTATGGACAAAAGAAAATATCATAATTTGAACGAACGTGAAAGCGAAATACTGCGAATTGTAATTGAAGATTATATCGCAGAAAATCGTCCTGTTTCCTCTAATATAATCAAGTTTAAATATGCTATCCCTTTTAGTCCTGCAACAATCAGAAATATTCTAGCGAGATTAGAGCACTTAGGATTTTTAAGTCACACCTATACATCATCCGGACGGATTCCAACCGATCTAGGATATCGTTTTTACGTAGATAATGTGATCAATCAAAATGAAATTGAAAATGGTACGTATGGAAATGTTCGAGAACAGTTACTAAATGTATCTGCCAATGTTGATGAATTAATGCAAGGTACTGCTTATATGCTTGCAAAAATAAGCGGGCTATTTGGGGTAGTTGTGATATCACAAGTAAGGAAAAGTATCCTAACTGAAATAGAGATAGTCTCACTTTCTTCTGATCGACTATTAATGGTAATTGCATTGAAATCAGGATTACTAAAATCTCTTGTACTAAACTTGAATATTTCAGTCAGCACAAATGATATTATTATTGTTAATAAAATTTTAAGGGAAAGATTGATTGGGTTAAGTATCGATGAAATACAGTCGTCAATTTCTGATTTATTGAAAAATAATACTGTTCCAAAACATGAAATAATTCAAATTATTTTTCAACATCCGCAACTTCCGTTTCAGTTGAATAGGAATAATCAGATTTATATGTCGTCTTACCAAGGATTGTTGAATTATCCTGAATTTCAAGAATCTGCAATGTTACAAAAAACATTAACCGGACTTAACGAACAATATATAAAACAAATTTTGTCCAACCAAATTTTAGATAGAAATATGATCACAATTATTGGCAATGAAAGTGAAAGTAATTTACTGAATCATTGTTCTATCATCGCATCCCGATTTGAAAGTGATACAATATCCGGGAAACTTGGAATATTGGGACCAACTCGGATCCCTTATAAAAATATAATAAGATTATTAAAAGAATTTGTGGAGATAATGCCTAATGTCTGTTGATAAGAAGAGCGCGCCGAAGAACGGTTCACCGGTAGGAGAAGTAGCTAAAGAGAAAAAAAGTATAAAATCGAAATTATCCGGTGATAAAAAGAAGATTGAAGAACTAAAAAATCAAGTTGCTGAATTAGAAGATAGAAGACTAAGGTTAAAAGCCGAATTTGATAATTTCCGAAAACGACGTGACAAAGAAATGTTGCGAATGTTAGAATATGAAGGTGATGAGATAATTAAAGAATTGCTGCCGATTGTTGATGATTTAGAACGCGTGGTTGGAGCAGTCAACAGTAAAACAGTTAAGGACGATGTAATTATTAACGAAGGTATAAAATTAATAATAACTAAAATTGATAAATATTTTACTAAATGGAAAGTTCAACCCATCGGCAAAATAGGTGACATGCTTGATATAAATTTACACGATGCGATGATGGTTAAGACAGTAAAAGGAAAAAAGGATAATGAAATATTGGAAGTATTCGAAAAAGGATATAAATATAAAGATCATGTTTTACGGCATGCCAAGGTCATCGTAAATAAGAAATGAGAGATTTATATGAAGTATTAGGTGTTGATAAGAATTCATCTAAAGATGAGCTAAAAAGTGCTTATCGCAAAATTGCGATGAAGTACCATCCTGATCGCAATCCTGATAATAAAGAGGCAGAGAAAAAATTTAAAGAAGCCGCCGAAGCCTATGCAATATTAAATGATGCGAGTAAACGTGCAAAATATGATCAATTCGGTCATGCCGGAGTTGGTTTAGGAGATATGGGCGGGCAGGGGTATGGCGGCGGAGTACACTTCTCAATGGAGGATATTTTCAGTCAATTCGGTAATATTTTTGGAGGACGGCATCCATTCGAAGATATTTTTGGCATGAGTGGAGGTGGTCAATCCTCACGCGGAGGCTATCGCAAAGCGAGAGACCTGCGAGTATCATTAAAATTAGATTATATTGACATACTAAATGGTGCTGAGAAGACCATAAAAATAAAACGGGATGAAATTTGTAAAACTTGCGATGGCAGTGGAGCAAAAGCTGGTACCAAGCCTTCGCAGTGTAAACAATGCAATGGTAGTGGGCAAGTTAGACAAGTAAAACAATCTTTTTTTGGTCAATCTGTAGTTGTTACCGATTGCCCTATTTGTCGAGGATCCGGAGAATTTATTGAGAATCCATGTTCAACATGTCGAGGAAGTAGTATTACTAGAGAGACTGTATCAATTAAAGTAAGGGTACCTAAGGGAGTGGAAAACGGTAATTACATGACCCTGGACGGACAAGGTAATAAGGGCGGCAAAGGTGTGCAAGCAGGAGATCTATTAGTATTTTTCGAAGAAAAAGAACATGAATACTTTATTAGAAATGGCACTGATATTGTTATAGAAGCTCGCATTAGTATTGCGCAAGCGGTGTTAGGTGATTCAATTACTGTTCCAACTATTGAAGGTAAAGCAAGTTTAAAAATCCCAAAAGGAATTCAGTCAGGGCAGGTATTACGCATGCGGGGAAAAGGTTTACCGCGACTTAGGAGTAATTACCGTGGTGACCAATTAATTAGAATAATTGTGACTATTCCTACCTCGTTATCGAAACAAGAAAAAAATCTATATAATGAATTGGAAAAAATTTCTGAAAACAAAGAACCAACTTTTAATAAAGTAGAATTATAATGCCCTTGCTTACTTCTCAAGAAAAAAATATAGTAGTTTTTTTATTGAGCACAGCAATAGTTGGATCTGTGATTGGAATATTTAGACATGACTTATTGAAATCTCCTAGGATATTACTGTCACCTAAGAATCTGCCATCATACGCTAAAGAAATTAGAGAAAGAGAAATAATAAAAGCTCACAATACAATTAGCAATAGTCCAATCATCAAATCTGAAATAGTAGATCGTAATATTGAGAATAATTCAAGTTCAGCCGAAACAGGATACACAAATAATTCTTTATCAAATCCATCTTTAGGAAATGTAATTAATAAAACTGAACCTAATAAAAAAAAGATTATACAAAATACATCTGGATTAATTAATATTAACAGTGCCAGTAAAGAGGATTTTATGACGCTACCGCATATTGGAGAAGTGAAAGCTGAAAGAATTGTTCAAGCAAGGAATGAGCTAGGTAGATTCATTTCAATAAAAGATTTAGAAAAAGTTAATGGAATTGGACCAAAAACGTTAGCCAAAATAGAGCCATTTATAACAATTTAATAGGAATTTTAAGACATGGATAATAAAGTTCAACGTAAAACTGACTGGATAGAATTACTGATCGTATTAGCAATTGTATTTTTAATAATTGCAATTTATGTGCCGGTTGCGATTTGGGCCGATGAAGATCATTATGAAGAATTAAGTCATTCTCGTATGGAAAATGTCAACGATATTCAAAGATTCTATGCACAATTGCGAAATGAGTACAACCATGACGGATTTGAAGCAATGCACATAATTAACGCCGTTGCCGATTCTGTGACAGCAGATTCAAATTATGTAGGCGAACAAAAATTAAATTTGTTGAGCAAAGTATTTGATGTTAATGTTCCGAAAGGATTTGCCATAGAATTCGATACAACTTTCGGTTTTCATAAATTTAAACGCGATACAACAATTGATACAACCTCGACTGTTATAATGTATTCTGAAGAGTTATCAAGAAATGATACAATTTTTGTCCGGAAAAGGGAAGTAGCAGGATTACAAGAAGATCCGGCATTCAGAGCTGTTATCAGTGAAGAGCCATTGGAAATTATTGCTGTTGAATCTTATTATGACAAATTCTATCCTGATTCAGCACAATTTTTCTGTCCTATTACTAATCTTCCTTACAAATTAACTTTTAAAGAAGATGGTTTTCGAATAGACAGTCCGATCGAAAAAACGTACAAAAAACGTAAATATTTGGTATTCGCCTTCAAGGCTGATAACCACGGTTATATTGAAGACGGCTCCCCGAGTTGGGATTAATAACACATAACGATGTGATATTATGCTAGGTTTGATAATTACAGATACGCACCTTTTGGTCGGCGCGTGGTCGTCAAATAAAGATAAACACGTTCTTAATGATTTAAAATACATAGCATTTTCCAAATCGATTAAGGAAGTACTTAAATCCCAAAATTCTATTCGTACTGTTTTAAAAGAAGCTATCGATAAATATAATATTCAAGGTAGCGAAGTCATGATAGCTATTGATGATGACTTGCTATATCATGATAAGTTTAATAGTGACGAAACTTTAACAAAACGCGAAATTTGGGACTATATACAGTGGGAAACTAAGCAAAAATGGGGAGATTTAGGCAATTTTTACACTACCTTTGCAGAAATAGATTCTCCTAATCCAAACACCTTACATAGCATTACTTGTCCAACTTTTTTAATTACTGAGATTAAAGCAATTATTGCAAACCAAAAGGCAAAACCCCTCTGGGCTGGACCAATTAGCACAGTCTATTTAGAAAATACAAAATTTCGCAATGCTGTGTACATGACTGATGATGACTCATTCATTAAATTCTTTTATCGCGGTCGCGATGGATATAGCGAAGGGAAATTACGTTTTGTGGCTGGACAACCAAACGTTACAGTTGGCATTGGTGACAAAGAAGAACAGTCTAACCTATTCAGTTCTCCTAATGATGCACGAGATTTTGTAACTATCGATCTTATCTCAGATGCGAACAATGCGCATTTGCGACAGTTTAGACATAAAAGAATTATACCATTTGATGGTATTGAAGTTAAAATCGATGACATACCTGAGGATATATCTTTCAATTTATTAAACGCCCTTTCAATTATCATAAAGGATTTCTCTTTTGAAAATATAGTTGACTTTTTAAATCCTGAAAAAATTCAAAATAAGAAATACACAGGAGTCGGCAGACTTACAGTTAATCAAGTAGAAAAAACAGAGAAAGCTGTAGAAAATAAAAGTGAAACTAAAGTAGTAGAAAAGAGTAAAGTTCACAACAAGAAGATTAAGAAAGTACGGGATAGACACAAATCAAGTAGAGTCTTACCATTTTTACTTGTTATCTTAATAGGAATTTTAGGATACTATTTATTTTTTACTGATCCAGGAAAAGCTTTAGTATCAAATTTAAAAGCGAAAATAGATTTAACGAAATCGGATGAAAGTTTAGATAAAACTGTATTGATTGATCAGCAATTCAATCAATCATCTGCACTTATAAATGTTTATTCTTCAATTATTACCGTGATATCACCCGATAGTATTATTTCACTTAATCTTAAAGATAATTCCGGGGGAATCGATTTTATCGGCAAGGACTCTATCGATATTCCTAATATTATACTCACAAATTATTCGATAGATCCTATTGATTGCTGCGGGGGAATTAAACAACAATTAGATTTCAGTATAATACAGTTTCCTGAAATAAAAGCAAATATTTGGATGAATTTGCCAGACATCTTAGATCAATTAAAATCATCTATTGGAATAAATAAGATTAGGCAATTAGATATGATTGTTGAGAATGATTTAAAATATACTCCAATAATATTTGAAACTGAGTCATTCTCACAAATTGGCGTGGTAATTGAATATTTAAAACATATCAGCGACAACGTAATTATAAGAAAAATTGATATAACCAATACTCCCCCTAATAATAATCATATTGGTAGATTCTATATAGCTGTATTTGAACCATTATAAATTTTAGTTAATGCAGATCTTAGCCGGAAGATATAAGGGTGTTAGGATCCAAACCTCGGCTAAATTTGAATACCGACCAACTCAATCAAAAGTACGGAAAAGTCTGTTTGACATTATAGGAGACTTAAGTAATAAAACGGTAATTGACTTATTCGCGGGTTCCGGAATATTAGGTTTTGAAGCACTTAGCAGAATGGCAGAGAGTGTTACTTTTGTTGAAACAAATAAAAAATTAGTAGAGCTACTGTACAAAAATAGTAAAAAATTTGACTTCAATAATTGTTTAATAAAAAAGTTAGATGCTTTTAAATATCTTAATGAAAAACATTCCGCTGATTTGATAATGATCGACCCACCGTATGGTCAAAAAGATTTAAATTTGATAATAGAATTAGCTACAAATATGCTAAACCATGATGGAATACTGGTCTTGGAAACGTCTACTAAAGACCAGCATATTAAAGCTGATGATGAAAGAATATATGGCAGTACTCGACTTTCTTTTTGGAGAAAAAAATGAAGACAATAATTTATCCAGGAACTTTTGATCCGATTCATAACGGACACATTAATATCGCGGAACGCGCGGCTGTTTTATTTGATAAGTTAATATTTGTTGTAGCAGATAATGAGCAAAAATATCCAATGTTCACAGTAAAAGAGAGAATGGCTATGATCGCTAAGGCAACAGAACATATAAAAAATGTAACCGTTGGCTCAACTGCTGATCTAATAGTTAATTTCGCTAAAAAGGAGAAAGCTGTTGCATTAATACGCGGTTTGCGGCATGTCAGCGATTTTGAATTTGAATTTCAAATGGCGATGATGAATTTTCACCTAGATTCAAAATTAGCAACAATCTTTATGATGCCCGATGAGAAGTTTATTCATATTAATTCAACTGTAATAAAAAATGTATCGCGACTCCATGGAGATATTTCTACCTATATTCCAAAAAGTGTAGAAGAGTGTCTTAAAAGAAAAAGAAAATAAATAATTATGCCAACATACGACTATATTTGTGATGATTGCGATATTAAATTTGAGCATTTTCAATCAATGTCAGAAGAACCAATACGCATCTGTCCTGATTGTGGAGGAGTAGTTCGTCGGCTAATTGGCAGCGGTACCGGTTTAATATTTAACGGAAGTGGGTATTATTTGACCGATTATAAGAATAAACCAAAACCCATATCGGATATTAAAAAACCCATAAAATCACAAGAACCTAAGATAACTAAAGGAAAAAATGACTCAGTATAAATTAGCTAAATTGCCGCAAAACGGCGAAAAAATTAAATATATTAATGGAAAAATTAATGTACCAAACAATCCAACAATTCCTTTCATTGCCGGAGATGGAATAGGTCAGGATATTTGGGATGCTTCAGTTCGAGTGTTTGACGCGAGTGTCAAAAAAGCTTATAATAATGATAAAAATATTCATTGGATGGAAATATTTGCAGGAGAGAAAGCTCATGAATTATCCGGTGAGTGGTTGCCTGAAGAAACACCGCAAATTATTAAAGAATTCGCAGTAGCGATTAAAGGTCCGCTCACAACACCGGTTGGTGGTGGAATAAGAAGTCTGAACGTATCTTTGCGTCAAATATTGGATTTATTTGCCTGTGTCAGACCGGTCAGATATTTTGATGGTGTACCAAGTCCGGTAAAAGAACCGGACAAGTTAAATGTAGTTATCTATCGAGAAAATACCGAAGACGTTTATGCCGGTATCGAATGGAAAAGCGGTACGAAAGAAGCCAAGCAATTAATTGAATATATTCAAGATAATTTTGGGAAGAATATCAGAGAATTATCCGGTATTGGTATTAAACCAATAAGCCCTTTCGGGAGTAAACGATTGATAAAAAAGGCTATTCAATTTGCCGTTGATAATAAAAGTGCGTCTATTACTTTAGTCCATAAAGGAAATATTCAAAAATTTACCGAAGGTGCATTCCGAGATTGGGGATATGAAGTTGCAAAGGATGATTTTTCAACACAAACCATGACTGAAGCTGATCTATGGGACAAATACGATGGTAAGTCTAATGGTAAAATCATAATCAAGGATAGAATTGCTGATTCTATGTTCCAGCAATTATTGCTTCGACCGATAGAATATGATGTAATCGCCACAACCAACTTAAATGGTGATTACCTATCAGACGCGTGTGCAGCTCAAGTTGGTGGTTTAGGTTTGGCACCTGGAGCAAATATGTCTGATGAAATAGCGTTATTTGAAGCCACACATGGCACTGCCCCTAAATATGCTGGTCAAAATAAGGTCAATCCAGGTTCGGTAATATTATCAGGTGTTATGATGTTAGAGCACATGGGTTGGCAGAAAGCTGCAGATATGATAGTGGAAGCTATACAGCGTACAATTACGGATAAAACTGTAACATATGATTTAGAAAGGCAAATGAAAGGAGCGACAAAGGTATCAACTTCCGGTTTTGCTGATGCAATCATAGCAAATTTATAAGACGCTTCAAAGGTATCAGTAATAGCTGTATGTACCTTTAAATCAATATGTTTATAGATTTTACTAAAGTTACTTGTCATGCCGGAAATGGCGGTGCCGGCCGAGTTTCCTTCAGAAGAGAGAAATTTGTTCCAAATGGTGGTCCTGATGGTGGAAATGGCGGTCGGGGTGGCAACATCGTATTTATAGTTGACGCAAACTTATACACATTGCAAGATATACGATATAATAGAATTTATCGGGCTGAACATGGCGAACCCGGTGGTAAAAGTGAAAAAACCGGTAAGAACGGTGTAGATTTATTTATTCGTGTTCCACCTGGAACCATCGTTAAAGATTCTGAAAATGAAACAATCTATGCTGATTTAATTGGAGTTGGGGATACATTCATTGCTTGTAAAGGCGGAATAGGTGGGAAAGGCAATGTTAATTTTAAATCTGCTACAAATCAAGCTCCTCGATTTGCTCAACCCGGTAAACCCGGAGAAGATGGAAATTTTAATTTAGAGCTAAAAGTATTAGCAGATGTAGGTTTGGTCGGTTTACCGAATGCCGGAAAATCAACTCTACTTTCGAGGATTACATCGGCAACTCCCAAAATCGCAGATTATCCATTTACCACTCTTCAACCGTACTTAGGGATAGTTAAAGTGGGGGATTTTCGATCCTTTGTAATGGCAGATATACCCGGGATAATTGACGGTGCGAGTCAGGGGAAGGGCTTAGGGCATCAATTTTTGAAACATATCGAAAGAAATAAATTGTTGCTATTTTTAATTGATTCTCAAGATGAAAATCCGCTTGATACTCTAAATTTGTTGAAAGCTGAACTTTATTCTTTTAACTCTTCCTTAAAAGAGAAACAGTACATTGTTGTAAGATCAAAATTTGATTTAATTGCAAATATTGAATTAGTAAATAAGTGGCCGATTGAAATGGGTGATATTATTGATATTTCAGCAGTTACAGGTTATGGCATAGATAATCTAATTAAATTGATTGATAAGAAATTGAATGAAATTTGATCAAATTGTAGCAATATTAAATTTACTGAACGTACCAAATATCGGACCGCAAAAAGTACGAAATCTTGTATCCAAGTTTAACGCATCAGAAAATATATTTGATTTATCAGAGAAGGAACTTTGTAGTGTAGAAGGAATTGACCAGAAATCTGCCAAAGCAATACGCTCCTTCAAAGAATTTGAAGCCGGACAAATTTTATTAAACAAAACGATCGATCAAGGTATTGACACAATCACTTTGTGGGATCAAGACTATCCACAATTGTTAAAAAAAATCTACGATCCTCCGGTTGTGTTATTTATGATCGGGAAGCAATTAAAGAAGCAGGAAGATGCTGTTGCAATTGTAGGCACAAGATCTGCAACGCATTATGGCAAGCAGGTAACTAAAAATATTACATCCGAGCTGGTAAATAAAAATATTGTGATAGTTAGCGGATTAGCAAGGGGTATAGATACTATTGCACATGCTGAAACAGTAAATAATCAAAAGCGTACCATCGCTGTTTTAGGTAGTGGATTAGATATTATTTATCCAACCGAAAATCGCAAATTAGCAGACAAAATATTGGAAAATGGAACAATTATTAGTGAATTTCCAATTGGTACAAAACCTGAAGCAGGTAATTTCCCCAAGCGGAATCGAATTATAAGTGGATTATGTCATGCAACCGTGGTTGTGGAAGCCGGTAATAAAAGCGGAGCGATTCTTACTGCTCTGAATGCGGTTGATCAAAATAGAGAGATATTTGCTGTTCCCGGGCGTATCAACGATAAACAAAGTCTCGGATGTATTAGGTTAATTCGTAACGGTGCCATACCGTTACAAAGTAGTGAACAGATAATTGATAATATTAAAAATCGACTTTTTAAACCCATAACACCAATTCAACAGACTATAAAATTGGATTTAACTACGGAAGAACAAAACGTAATTAAATTTTTATCAAATGATCCGATTCATATTGATCTGCTTAGCGAGAAATCGGGAATTGGAGTAACCTCTTTGTTAGGAATATTATTGTCTATGGAACTTAAAGGTGCTATTCAACAAATAGGCGGTAAACAATTTGTGGTTTCATGAAATTATCTTTTATCAACTTGGACTTGGTAATTCAGATGATTAATTTTGCCGGTTAGTTTTTAGAAAATTATGATTAGGAGAGGTGGCCGAGCTGGCTGAAGGCGCTCGCCTGCTAAGTGAGTGTTCCGCTTAAAACGGGACCGAGGGTTCGAATCCCTCCCTCTCCGCTGATTATATTAGTTATTTATTTTGTAAATTATAATTAATTCGGGGTGCTGTTTAATAATAGTTTAAACGGCTGAGAAAATACCCTTAGAACCTGATATGGATAATACCAGCGAAGGGAGGTAAAAATGAAAAGTCATATCATCATCATTCTGACCGTTTTAGGTCTATCATCATTATTGTTATGTGAATCCAATTTAGTCAGGGGACACGTTTACGACAGTGTTACTTTAAAACCGGTGGCAGGTGCAAATATCATCATTATGAATATTGGCACAACTACTGATGAATTTGGGAGTTTCAGCATTAATGTCTCCAAAGATTCAGAAATAATAATCGATAGAATTGGCTACGAGACAAAAAGGATTGAATATACTACGGAAATTTTGACGATATTATTAACTCCGGTAGTGATTGAGGGCATTCCTGTTGAAGTGTCAGCTACGAGAGTTATACCTGGCATAACACCTGTAGCATATTCAAACCTAACATCCAGAGAAATACTTGCATACTATACTGTCGAAGATGTTCCGATGGTACTAAGCATAGAACCTGGAATTCATGCCTATAGCGAATCAGGGAATGGCACAGGTTATTCTTATGTTTCTATTAGGGGGTTTGACCAAAGCCGAATTGCTGTACTTTTGGATAACGTTCCACTCAATGATAACGAAAGCCATCAAGTATATTGGGTAGATCACGGAGATATTCTTAGTGACGCAAGCGATGTCGAAATTCAGCGGGGAATTGGAAATAGTTTATACGGTGCATCGGCTTTTGGCGGTTCAATTAATATACAGACTAAGATTAGAAGTCCTTATGAAAAATTGAACGTTGGTGGACTGATTGGATCATTTGGTACATATAAAGGGCGGATGCAATATTCGTCAGGTGATAGGTTTGGTGAAAAATGGAGTCTAACAACAAGGATCTCATCTATAAAATCAAATGGTTATCGAGATGATTCAAATTCAAATCAAACCGCTTTCAGCCTAGGTATCGAACATCGTACAGAAAATGTGACCAATCAATTCCGCGCTTTATTAGGCAAAGAAATAAGCCATTTACAATGGGATGGCATTAGTAAAGAAATGTTATCTAATCGTGAACTTAGAAAAGGTAAAATGGAATGGACTATGCCATTTATCGATGATTTTTTTCAGGAAATATATTCATTGAATACTCAATATAACTATAGTAATAATATAATATTACATAATGTAGCGTATGTAGTATTAGGTTCGGGTTTTTATGAGGTTGAGCGGAAGGATCAGGACTACTATTCATATAATTTAGATGTTTGGAATGAATATACAGATGATCAGGAATTAGACCTAAAAACTGATTTTTTAAGACGGAAATGGATTGACAATAAATATTATGGTGTAGTACCAACTTTAACTTTTAAATACGATAATTTCAGAACAGATATAGGATTGGAATCTCGAATATATTCAGGAAAACATTTTGGCGAGGTTATGGATGTTTATGACCCGGTGCTTCGTACAAAATTACCTAAAGAATATAGATATTATGAATATACGGGAAATAAGAATTTACTGACAGCATTTGGACATGCGGTGTATTCATTTCCTTTTGGACTACACATAATTGGAGATTTGCAAATACAGAAATATGATTGGTCATTAAATCAAAGTCCGATTGGTCACTTTACCGGACATCAATTAGATGCGCAATGGAAATTCATAAATCCACGTTTTGGAATTAGTTACGATATTTCGGATAATATATCAGTTTTTGGAAATTATGGTTCTGCGGAAAAAGAACCTTCAACCGATCAAATAATTGAAGCGGATGATGTTAGGGCGGAGCCACAAGCAACTGCTTCCGAGAAAATTTCCGATAAAGAAACAGGAATAAATATATCATTTGGAGATAAATATCTAAAATTGAATATTTACCGAATTGATTATTTCAATGAAGTTTTATCGGATATTTATGATTTTGATGAAGGTGGTTTTGATGTAAAAATTGCCGACCAAACTCGTCATGAAGGGATCGAAATAGAAGGTGGTTGGGAAATAAGTCAGTCTTTGGTATTAAGATTCAACGGGTCGTGGAGTAAAAATCGCTTTAAGAGCGGAGAATATATTGGCAATATTTTACCGACTGTACCTGATAAATTAGCGAATATCACTATTGATTATTCACCGGGTAAATTATACGGAATTATGCTATATGGAAAATACGTTGGCAAGCAATATATTGACGAAATCAATACCGAAAATTTGGCTATAAATCCTTATTTAATTTTTAACTTAAGCGGTTGGCTGCAGTATGATAAGATTCGTGTGACTGCAAGAATAAATAATTTATTTGATACACTTTATGCAACTTATGGCTATGAGTATTATGGTGGTTATTATTGGCCGGGTGCAACAAGGAATATCAGTTTAGCAATTAATATTCAGATATAAGCAATTTTGCAAAATATTATTTTATATTGGGATTACGTTGTTGCAGTTAGTTTGTTCAACTAATTGGTATAAATCTATTTACATAGGTGTTATTTTAAAACGACACGTCCATCAAAACCATATATTACACTAATAATTACATTATTGAATTTATCTATCTCAATTTCGCATCCTATATCTTGCCAGTTTCCATTTTCATCTTTTTGTTGAACAGAAACAATCGGATTGTTCACATTATGCTCTACATATAGTATCAGCAATTGGTTTCGAAGTCCATCACTAGCAACCCATTCGTCAGCTGAAAATTCAGAAACATATAGTCTTTCTTTTACAGTTGCATTATTTTCTACCAATGTTTTAACTCTATTAATGCTCATTAGTTGTTCTTCATGCTTTGCATTCCGATCTGATTGAGCTTTGGCTTGTCCTTCTTTTGTAGCACTTGTTGAAGTTTGGATAACAAAAAATAATATCATTAAAATCAAGGAAAAGAGACTCAATAAAAATGCAATATATCCAATTCGTGATAGAATACGCCAGTTTTTAAACTGTGTTTTTGTTGGAATAATTCTTTTCATTAATTTTCCCATCTAACTAATAATTCAGGCATATTGTCCATTGTCTTAAATATCCATTTAAGTTAAATATAATATTTTTACTATTTAATTTACCAAACATTCCTGCAATTAACGCAAAAGTCGTAAAAAGAATATTTGACTTATTAATCTACTATCGTATATTTACGATATACGATAGGATAAATAATGCATGGCATTTTCAAAAGCAAATGAATTTAATAACGAATTAAATGAACTAGCACAGTTCGCAAAAGCAATCTCACACCCGGCGCGGATACAAATATTGGAGCATTTAGCATTAAGAGATACCTGTTTTTGCGGAGATATTGTGAAGGAATTACCACTTTCACAATCTACTGTTTCACAGCATCTTAAAGCATTAAAAGAAGCGGGATTAATTAAGGGTAAGATAGAAGCACCATCAATTTGTTACTGCATAAATGCCGATAAGATGGAAAAAATATATAAGCAATTGAAAGTATTATTTTCAAAAGTTTGTAATTGTTAATTAATAAGGAAATAAAATTGGAAAATAGACAAAATATTAAAGAAGTTGTCAAAAAAAAATACGGTTCAATCGCACGTGAGGTTACGGAAGAAAAGGGGTGTTGTTGCGGTTCGAAAAAGATTGTTGATTATACGATGTTCTCAGATGATTACAGCAAACTTGACGGATATAGCAAAGCTGCTGATTTAGGTCTGGGCTGTGGTTTACCAACCGAATTTGCTAAGTTAAAAAATGGCCAAACGGTGGTTGATCTTGGATGCGGTGCAGGCAACGATGTCTTTGTAGCTCGCTCGATAATCGGGGATAAAGGATTAGTGATCGGAATTGATTTCACTGACGAAATGATAGACCTTGCCAATCAAAATAAAGCTAAGCTCGGGTTTGAAAATGTTGATTTTCGTCTTGGTGAAATTGAAGATCTACCAATTGAAAATAATTCAATAGATGTTGTAATCAGTAATTGTGTCTTAAACTTAGTCCCTGATAAGAATAAAGCCTTTTCGGAAATTCATAGAATTTTAAAAGAAAACGGACATTTTTGCGTATCTGATATAGTACTTGTGGGAAATTTACCGAATGAATTAAAGGAATCGGCTGAAATGTATGCCGGTTGTGTTGCCGGAGCTCTACAACAAGACGAATATCTTAACATCATTAAAATACATAATTTTAAGAATGTCGAAATTAAAAAGACTAAATTGATTGAACTGCCGGAAAATATCTTAAAAAAATATTTATCTGATGAACAATTATCAAATTATCGCAAAAATGCGATTGGGATATTTAGCATTACTGTGGTTGGCAATAAATAATCCGATTCTTTTAATGAAAATAGTTATAGCAGTCGATAGCTTTAAAGATTCTATGGATGCAGTAACAGTTGCGAATGCTATCGCTAGCGGTTTAGCAAGAATCGATAAAGATATTGAAATCGTACTTTGTCCGATTGCCGATGGGGGCGAAGGAACCGTCGATACTTTTTTAAATGCAATGGTGGGAGAAAGAAAGTACGATTATGTTACCGGTCCTTTAGGAGAACGACGTAAGGCAAGTTGGGCTCTATTTTCTGATAAAAAAATAGCAGTTATTGAACTTGCTCTAGCAGCCGGTTTGCAATTGGTCCCGGCTACGAAAAGAAATCCGCTCCATACAACAACATACGGAGTGGGTGAATTATTAAAATATGCATTAGATGCAAAAGTAAATCGTATTGTCGTTGGTATCGGTGGAAGCGCGACCAATGATGGAGGGACCGGATTAGCCCAAGCTCTTGGTGTTAAATTCGAAGGAGTAAATACTCCAATAGCAGGTGAATATCTTCTAAATATTAAATCAATCGATATGTCCAGTATCGATAGTAGGATTGATAATGTTCAAATCGATGTAGCCTGTGATGTGAAAAATGTATTAACAGGACCTGATGGGGCAGCGTATGTCTATGCCGGTCAAAAAGGAGCTTCACCCGAGCAGATAAAATTACTTGATGCAGGTTTGAAGTATCTTGCAAGTTTGCTACCTGATTCAGATTCAAACCACCCAGGCGCAGGAGCTGCCGGTGGTGCAGGTTGGGGATTAATGACTTTTTGTAAAGCAAACTTAAAAAAAGGAATAAAATTAATTTTAGATGCTTTGAATTTTAGTGAAATTATTGATGGTGCAGATTTGATAATTACCGGTGAAGGACGGATGGATAATCAATCAGTGCAAGGAAAAGCACCTTTTGGTGTGGCTGAATATGCTACGACCAAAGCAGTTCCGGTAATAGCCTTATGCGGAGATCATAGTATTGATCAATTATTAATGCGGAAACATGGAATCCGGGACTGTTACTCTATCTGTCAAGATCTTAATATTCCTGTTAAACTAGCTATGGATGAGGGTGAAAAGTTCTTAAAAGAATTAACTATAAATGTTCTTCCTAAATATTTTTCGAAAAATCTCCACTGAAATAATATTATTAAATTGGTTACCGATAAAAATCATTAGATAATAACTGCATTTCATTGTAAACTTTCAGTGGAATAAAATTACGATTCAATGAAAGCGTCTTCTGAAAAACTTAAAGCAATTAATCAATATCGGGATTTTGTATCTACTGGTAAAGTAAAGTTTTTCAAAAAATACGGAATGGATTTTGTCATGGGGAATCGGCAAGGTTCCTACATACATGACTTAGATGGAAAAAAGGAACTAATTAACCTGCACTGTAATGGAGGTGTATTCAATCTTGGACATCGAAATAGTGAAATAATTGAGATAGCTAAGCAGGCATTAGACGATTTGGACATTGGAAATCATCATCTAATGAGTCGTGAGCGCGCTGAGCTTGCCAAAATATTATCTGAATTGATGCCCGGAGATCTAAATTACACTGTTTTTGGTATAAGTGGAGGTGAGGCCGTCGATTTGGCGTTGAAAGTCGCACGTGGCTATACAAATAAAACTGAGATCCTTTCGGTAAAAGGTGGTTATCATGGGCACACCGGCTTAGCCTTAGCTGCCGGCGATGCGAAATACCGGGATCCGTTTAAATCATCAATTGCTGGATTCAACCAAGTTCCATTTAATGATTTAGAAGCTCTTAAACATGCAATAAGCGATAATACAGCAGCTATAATTTTGGAGACAATTCCGGCGACGCTCGGTATAAAAATACCAGATAAAGAATATATTCAGAGTATTAGAAAATTGTGTGATGAAAATGGAATTGTATTAATCATGGATGAAGTTCAAACCGGACTGGGACGAACCGGAAAATTATGGGCGTTTGAACATTTTGATATAATTCCGGATATTGTTGTCTTAGGCAAAGGTCTATCAGGTGGAATATACCCAATATCCGCGACGGTAATCAGAAAACATTTAGAATCTGTATTTCATAAAGATCCATTCATACATATTTCTACTTTCGGTGGATCCGAAATAGGATGCCGAGTAGCAAAACGTGTATTGGAAATATCTTCCTCAACAGAATTCTTGAACAATGTAAATTTATTAGCAGAGCAATTTCGGCAAGGTTTTGAGAAGTTGATGGAAAATCATAAAGGGTTTTTATTCGGTTTGCGGCAAATGGGTCTAATGATGGGAATAGAAATGAAAGATGAATTGTGTGGGCCCGTATTGACCAAAACAGCCTATGACCATGGATTATTAATGGTCTATGCCAATAATGATAAATCCGTATGTCAGTTTCTACCACCACTTTCTATGACTTTTGAAGAAATCGGAATTGTATTAGAAAAATTGGATAAAGCTTTAAAATCGGCACGTAATCTCCGACCGGTTTTTGGGATAAAACAGAAAATCGACAATGTTAAAAACAAAATATTACACAAAAAATAGACGAAATGACATTAACAAAAAGACAATTAATAGAATTTGAGGAAGGATTAATACCAACCGCTTTGGATCGGTCAAAAATTCCGGCTACGGTAATTGGTTATGGAGAGATATCAACAGTTTTTCAAATTCAAGGTGAAGATATTCATGCCTATAAACGATTACCCCTTTTTGAAAATAAAAAATTAGCCGAAGATTATGTGCAGATCTACAGATCTTACTGTAATTATTTAAAGCAAATTGGACTTAATCTACCGGAAGATGCAACAATACTAATATCTCCCGAGAATAGACCTGTAGTCCTATATATCGTTCAGCGAAAACTTGATTCTAGCAGATTTGCACATAATTTGATCAAATCTTATAATGAGGGGCAATTTGCTGAATTATTACAAAATATTTGCGTGGAAATTGAGAAAGTTTGGAATTTTAACTTAACAAATATACCAGAAGCAGAAGTGGCTTTAGATGGTCAACTTTCAAATTGGGTAATGGCTGAAGATGATAAATTATATTATATCGATACCAGTACACCTTTATTCAAAATAAATGTAATCGAGCAATTAAATCCCGAGCTGATTTTAAAAACTGCACCATCTTTTTTAAGGTGGATACTCCGAATATTTTTCTTAAAGGATGTGATGACAAGGTATTATAATCGCAGATTAGTTTATTTGGATCTAATTGCCAATCTATTTAAAGAACAACGTCCTGATCTAATCCCGAGAGCTATCGAAATAATTAATTCTTATTTAAATGATGATGAAAAGCCGTTTAATATAAAAGAGATTGAAAAATATTATAAAGAGGATAAATTGATTTGGACTTTGTTTCTCGCATTCCGACGATTTGATCGATGGCTTACATCGAAAATATTACGTCGTCGATATGAATTTATTTTACCGGGTAAAATTAGGCGATAAAATATGTGTGATACATTTGTAGCAATGTCAAGTAGGACTCAGGATGAGTCAGTAATATTTGGCAAAAATAGTGATCGAGAGCCGAACGAAGCACAAGTGTTGGAATACCATCCTTCAGCTGAATATTCCAACGGGAAAACACTGAAATGCACTTACCTTGAGATTCCACAAATTATAAAAACAAACGCGGTTCTGATTAGCAGACCATTTTGGATGTGGGGAGCCGAGATTGGCGCAAATGATAAGGGTGTAGTTATTGGCAATGAGGCGGTATTTTCAAAAATACCATCAGAAAAAGCAAGTCGTCTCACAGGGATGGATTTACTAAGGTTAGCCCTGGAACGAGCGGATACTTCCCAAAGAGCATTAGAGATAATTATTGAATTACTTACTGAATTTGGTCAAGGTGGATCTTGCGGTTATGAAGATAAAAAACTTACCTATCATAATAGTTTTATCATTGCAGATTCATCTGAAGCGTGGGTTTTGGAAACAGCAGCTCATTTATGGGTAGCAAAAAAAGTACAAGATTATTATGCAATCAGCAATGGCTATACGATTGGTGAAGAATATGATTTGAGTCATCCCGATTTAATTAATTACGCAAAAAAACAAGGTTGGATTAAGAAAAGTGATACTTTTAATTTTGCAAAATGCTACTCAGATTGGTTTTATACCACGTTTTCACGCTGTAATATGCGCAGAAACGGCTCTTTAGGACATCTCAATAATAACAAATTAAATGTTTTAGATGCATTTTCTATTCTGAGAGATCATGGTTCAGAAGATTATTCTCCCGATAGTCATTTTTTGATGAATCATGTGTGTGCTCACTCTGCCAATAAATTAGCACGTAATGCCTCGCAATCAACTGCCTCTATGGTTGCATCTCTAAAAAATGGTAAGTCCACTTATTGGGCAACCGGTACCTCGGCTCCCTGTACTTCAGTATTTAAACCAATCCGTTTCAGTAACGATGTCTTGCCGAATTTGGGACCAAAACCTAAGGGAGTATTTACGCCAAATTCTCTTTGGTGGGATCATGAAAAGCTCCATAGAACAATTTTACTCGATTTTCAAAAACGACATCAAATATTTAATAGCAGAAGGAATGAATTAGAATTTAAATTTTATAAAGAAAGTTTAAATACATTTTCCGATGACTTTTTCAATTTAACAAAATCTGCTTTTAAAAAGTCTATAGAATTGGAGAACGCTGCTCTACATGATATAAAAATGTTGCCGATTGATAAAAAACCTAAAATAGGTTATAGAAGATATTGGAAGACGCAAAATATGAAAGCAGGAATTGAGTTGTAATTAGTAATACAATTTTATTTTACTTAGATATGAAATAAAAAAGCCTCTTAAAAAGAGGCTTTTTTATTGATTATAAATTAATTATTTCTTCAAATAAAAATTTACAAGTGCTTGAATCATGCTCGGTTTAATGTCAGATTCCTCATATGGACCCCATGAATCATCATAATCATCCGGTTCCTTATCCATACTATTTAAACCTTGAGAATATCGTAATTCTACATCAATGTTGTTCGTTACACCAAAAGCAGCACCGAATACTACTCCATAATTTAAAGTTTTAATGTCTTCCCTTTCAATATCTTCTTCCTCATCATAAGTTTCTCCGCCATAAGACACTTCAATTTTTTCTTTTCCACTAAGGAATAAATCAAAATAGGGACCTGCAAAAACTCCAACTGGTCCTACGTTAAATACTGCAAGAACAGGAATATTTAACCAATTCATGTGCATTGACATTGTTGCTTCATAACCTTCATCTGAACCTTCAAATTTTGCTCCGTTTTGTGAAAAAAGAAATTCAGGTCTAATTGCAATGGTATTGCCTAATGGTAATGTAACAAATCCACCTGCTGCAAACCCCATAAGATATTTTTGATCTAGCCCATTATCAGTCAATTCTTTTACATCTTCACCGGTCCATTTGGCCATATTTACGCCACCTTTAACTCCAAAACCCATCCCTTGTGCAGATACTGTTCCAATCAACACAAAAGAAATGATCATCATTAACACTACTATCTTTTTCATTGTTTCTCCTTTAACATTGTTTAGTTTAAAATTTCACCATCAAACTTAATTATGATTTTCCTGTGTTACATAGAAAAATAATCTTAATTAGGTCTAATAATTTTATCTGCTTGGGTCATTACTTTTACCGTGCCGTCCATTGTACCAACTTCACCGATTAATAATTTATCTCGTAATCCTAAATGGTCTAAGCATGTTCCGCACGATGCGATTCTAGCTCCTTTTGATTCTATTAATTTCAGAGAATCGATAACCGTACTGCCTTCAGTTGTCAGATACACTCCTGAATTGACGCATCCTACCATGTCTATTTTTGTATCGGATTCAGCTAATTTCTGTAAAAATGTTGAAAGTAATTTCCGCCCTAATTGCGGGTCTCCTTCGCCCATTTTATCAGAATTAAGATATAAAAATGTCAATTTGTGTCTCCGTTATTTCAAGCTGAATGGGGGGTAAACATCCGTTGTCATCAATAGTGCGTACGCTTCTACTCGTAAAGTCCATCGCATTGCACCAACAATAAAATCGTGTATTCCTCTCGGATGTGTACCCGTGAATAATATCGCAAACCATGCGATGATAACAGCTATAATCGCACCAATCCATAGAAAGCAAAGCACGATTACATGCGGGATAGCCAAGAACCATTTTACAAGAGGCATCCAATTGACTAAATCCTTTTCAACGTTTGGGTAGGGAATTGTGATGTGAACTGCTTGCTCCTCATCAGTTGATGGATATTCATCACGAAGTAGGAAAAAGTATGCACCGACACGTGTAGCAAATTTTGTGAGTTCCAAATTAAAATTGTACCACCATTTAGGATACTTTTGGCGGAATAATATCATAAGCAATGTAGGGATAACCAATACGCCACCACCGGCAACTGACCATTTAATAGACTCATTTACTTCCTCGTCCCATGAATTACCGCCCGATACTAGCATTAAAATGATGAATATTGGAATAATAAGAATAATTCTGAAAGCCGCTGTTAATCTATCCGATTTATCAGAATAATCAATATCTAAGGTTACGGGGTATTTGTTTTCTTGAGCCATGCTTCCTCCTTGTTTATTGTTAATCATTTAATTGTTTAATTTTGAATAAAATAGCGTTAACAACCTCATCAGTATTTATTAATACTTCATGATTCCAAAATCGAATGACAATTATATCGTATTCATTCAATAGTTTTGTCCTGTTATCATCCTTAATCATGTTATGTTTTTCATTATGTTGGCTTCCGTCAATTTCAATCGCAAGTTTTACTTTAGGGCAATAAAAATCTACAATGTAATTACCTACACTATACTGTCTACGAAATTTATAGCCATATAATTGTTTACCTTTTAATCTAGCCCAGAGAATTGTTTCAGTTTTGGTCATATTATTGCGTAAAGTTTTTCTCGTGTGTTTTATTGATTTGTTGTTGTATTTGTACTTCATATTTCTAAAATACCACCCCTTTAGTCCCCTCCTATTTTAGGAGGGGATATGGGGAGGTATAAAATTATTTATCTAAATAATCCAAACTTATTTCGATCATATTTCTCATGAATAAATCTATATTATTAATTGTTTTATGTGGATTTCTATCGTATTGTTTATGGATACTTTTATCAAATTTATAAAATGCCTTAAAAATATCTTGTTGAGTTGATTCCTTATTATTTTCAACTTTTGGCATTAGTTTATAATAATTTTTATCTATACGATCAGCGAAATCAACATATTTCCAAAAATTATGAGAACTTGTCGACTCCTTTATACTATCATATTTAATAAAATGATTTTTCAGAGCAGATTCATAGTCACCGATGGAAAAATTTGGCGGAATGTTAGATATTCCAAAATACCAAGGTATAAATACTTGTGAGCAAGGTCGATGCGGTGCAATCCACATTACAGAACCAATTTCTGTGGGAAGCCAGTTTCGGAGCTGGGCAACCATTCCATATTGAGTATCTTTCCTGCAGATCGGTAAAATGTCATAATCATGGGGAGACATTATCGATTTATCCTCGAGCTTTGTCCCCTCATAATGATTCTGTAATGCATCCATTAAATCTTGAACTGAAACTTTTTTCTTTGGTTTAAACGAAAATGGAAAATCAGCTGATATTTCATATTCAATTGGGGATAATAAATTGAGCGCGCCCCATTCACGGGCAATGTTGCGCATATTATTAATGGAACTTGGTTTGCCATAAGCCACTCTAAAATTGAATTCCTCGCCGGATTCGGGATTATACCAACCCTTTTGAACGGCATAATCAATTATATCTGTTGAACCAAGAAAGTTGAGTGTGTCATTCAAGTTAATCTCTTCAATCGTGTAATAATTCGGAATAATTGCGATATGCTCATCGGGTACTCTTTGAGCAACCCAATGTTTACCATTCACAATACTCATCATCCAAGCTTCGTTAGCATCTGCTATACAATAAGTTCTACCGGAACTCGCATATCCGATGCTGTCTACAATTGCCCCTGCAATAATGACTGCCTCTTTAGCTGACTTAGCCCTTTCTGCCATAATTCTACGTAGATAATAGCCAATTCCACCATTAACTAATTCAGGGGCATCTTCTTTAGATTGACAGGCATCTGAAGCGACAGTAACTCCCCATTCGTTCATATATGAATCGGAAAATGTTTGACCGGGCATTTCAAGCCAAAGGAAGCTATTAGTCTCATCAACGTGTGGAATTAGTCCGCCATTTTTTAATGAAATATTTTCTCCTTTGTTGTGAGTTACCCTTGGCACTTTATACCAATTTACAAGATTGATTCCGCTGTCATCTTCATTGTGGGCAAACAAAACCGAGCCATCTGTGGTGGCATCCTTTCCAACTAAAATTGAGAAACAGTTAAAATTGGAAGTATTATTTTGAGCAAAGAGGAATTGAAAAACTAATACAAGAATTATTTGGGGTATTATTTTTTGCTGAGTATCCATTTTTATATTATTTCTTTACAATCTCAGACAATTCTGCTAAAACATCCGGTGCATAAAATATCGTGTTCTTATATTGTTCGTCGATATTGGTAATAAATTTGATGAAATATACTCCAGTGTATTTCGTGCTGCTGCTTGCAGTTTGCAAGTCAGGTTTAACAATTGTTCTTGTTCCACCTGAAGCAGAGGTTCTTGTTTCGAATGATACTTCTCTTTCCGGGCGCACGCTGTATTTATCGTAATGTCTTTCTTCGCTAACAATTGAGAAATACTCAAAACCCTGCTCTAATGTTAACTCTGCACAACGGTACATCAGAAAGTTTTGGATCACTTCGGGTTTAGAATGTTGATTACCAACAAATTCGACTTTATACATATTGGCGAGTATCTTTTCCTGTGAATAACCTCCCAAAGTACCTTTTGGTTGATAAGGTGTGGAACAGGCGGCAATAAGCATTACGATTGAAACCATTAATGCCATTATAAGAGATATATTTCTATTTGATTTAGTTTTATTCATACTTTTTCTATTTCCTTGAGTGTTTTTATATATAGATTCTTCACACCATTATTTTTTTCTGTTTCAATTAGTTGTTTGAATTTAACTATTAATTCTTTTTGTTTATTGGAATTGTATTTTGCGATTTCTGTCAGCGCATAAGCAGCACACCACCTAACAACTGTGCTTTTATCATTTAAGTTTTTAAGTAGTTTTGGAATCGCTTTTTGAACTTTTTCAGGATAGTGTTTTGCGATATTCCCAATTGCCTCGGGGCAACCCCACTTGACTCTTGGAGCTTTATAATCTATATATTCAATTAAAACATCAATATAAGGAACCATTATCTCAGGTTTCTCTTTTGAAACAAACTTCATTACTTCTGCGGCAGTTCCCCTTTCAACATCGGAACCAGTTTTAAAAGTTCAAATAATTGAGCCAAAAGATTTTTATCACTTATAATATTATCTGTGATAAGGGCGACTTTTTCCTTGTGTTTTATGTCCGAAACCAATATTTCTTGAATGAGATCAGTCATAAATATTCTCCATTATCAAGTGTAGCAAAATACAAATTTTCTGAAGTTGCACGCATGCAACCGTTTTCTACATTTCAAAAAGAATTATTTTACTTCTGAGCCTGATCCCAATAAGATAGCAACGCCCTTGGTACTTTCACTGCTTTCTAGTATAATTTTAATAATCATCGTCAATGGTACGGAAAGCAGCATCCCGATTGGGCCCAAGACCCACCCCCAAAAGATTAATGACACAAATACAACCAAAGTTGATAAACCTAATCCCTTGCCAAAAATCTTTACTTCGAGGATCGAACCAAAAATAGTATTCACTGCTAAAAATCCTATTGCCACTAAAATTGCCTTACCTGCGCCAAATTGAATTAGAGCTAAAATAATCGGTGGGACCGATGCTAACAATGAGCCGATGTTTGGTACAAAATTCAATAAAAAAGCCAATAATCCCCACAAGATTGGAAAGTCTATTCCAAGAATTAATAGCCATATGAAGATCGTAAATCCAGTGCCCAGACTAATCAATGTTTTAATGCCTAAATATTTATTTACATTCTTTATAACATCGGTATACTGCGATAAAGGTGAATCGGGTTTCCCGATGGCATTGCGGATTTTACCGGGTAATGAGGCAGCTTCTAATAAAATGAAAATCACCATCAAAACTATTAAAAATGAATTGGTAAGAATGTTACCGATACTTGCAATCATGTTGGAGACTAATTTCATCGCAATTGCGGGATCAAGATATTGACCGATTACTTCATCGGGTGTTTCGATTGGCAAAGTTTTGATCCATGCTTCTGCCTGCTTGGAAAGAACAACTAGTCGTGATTGGTAGAACGGTAGCTTATCAGAAAAATCGCTTAGCGCACCGGTAATCAGAGCAGCTAATACCCAACCAAGTATGATGATAGCAAGAACAACTATTATCACTGATAAAAATTGCGGGACATTTTTGCTTTGCAGCCACAAAAGCGGAGGGATGCAGATTATCGCAATAAAAGCGGCAAGTAAAAACGGAACAATCAGCGGGGCAGCAGCGCGCATTCCTGCCACAATTATGACAAAGCTCGCTAACCCTACTAAAACCTTTAGAGCAACAGATGTTTTTGGCTGTGACTTCATCCTCTAATTTTAATAGAGGTTTTGTACAAGTTACAAGTGGATTAGAGTTTTAGTGAATTAGGTTATTAGGTAATTGGGTGGATAGTAGGTCGGACAATCCATGTTCGTAATGATAACGGTTCTGTCATTCCCGATTTAGTCGGGAATCTATATTAATGACAATAGATACCCCGCAATATGCGGGGCAATGACACTTTTATTTAATAATTGTTATTTTACCTTTATCTAAAATTTGGTTTTCATTTCTAAGCCTAATAATATAAGTTCCAGAAGGTTGATTGTTTGCATTCCATTTAGCAGTATATTGCCCAGGTTCTTGCATTCCTTTTTCTAAAGTATTTACTTTTTTGCCAAGCATATCATAAACATCTATTGAGATATTATTTCTTTCAGGAAGATTATAACTTATATTTGCTTCTGCATTTGTGGGATTTGGATAAATTTTATCTAAAACATATTTTCTTCCTATTTTGTAGTTTTTTTCATCTTCAACAGAAACTGTTGGGCGTGTTAAAAGAAGGTTTGGATTTGGATCTGCTGCTGTTGCATTTCCAGAACCATCTATGTTAAATTCTATTAATTTGGTGCTATCACTCGTATAACCACTATAATTACTATTAGAAGGTATGTAACCATTTATCTTAAAAATTCTTAGATTGGTGTTATAAGGAATATCCCATTCTCCAGGTTGAACATTTATTTGGTCTGTTTGAGATTCTACAGGGCACCAATCATTAAAATCTAAAGGATTATCTCCGGTTAATAATACATTCATACCATGGGCAAAATTAGAATTTGCAACAGTCAGAAGGTATAAAGGAATATTAAATAAACCATTTGTCAAGGGAGTAAGATTGGAAGGATGATTATAAGCCCCCCCGTGAAAGTTAGCATAAATTAATTTGGCAAAGTCTCCTGAAATAAACTCTCCTGAAACCCATTGCTTTTCATCTGTCTTATCAATAGCAAGCATCTTTGTTAACCAAGATTCTCTTTCAGTTCTGTTTTGCAAAAAGTTCCAGTAACCTGGAAGATAACTTGTATTTCCATTTTTATAAGCTTGAAGCATATTAGCATCAGCTACATTAATAATTTGATCTCCATTAACATCAAGCCGATAGTCATTTGTTCCTGCTTGCGCAGCGTCTATATCTCCTTGTCCTATTCCAAACCCATCGTAATCTCCACCACCATAACAATTTAGTTGATCATAAATAATATTTGGTTGGTGGAAAGGATTTACAACAGTGTCGTCTAATGTTTTTTTAAGATTTCTAGAAGTTTGCACTTCTAAAGAATTTGCAGGCATATCCCAGTAAGGTGTTTCTTTTGACCAGCCTTTTGGAACTAAAATTCTATTTTGATTTTCATAATTTTGACTTTTAAGAAAGCTAGGTACTGCTAATGCTCCTGCTAAAGTTCCTGCTGTTTTTAGAAATTCTCTTCTACAAATTTTATTTTTCATAGATCATTATTAATAAAGATTGCCAAAAGTAAATAAGGTATTGTTTATCAAATATAAATATTTAATCGTGGTCACATTTATGTTCTTTGATGACCTCAATTCCTTTTTCAGTATATGTAATTTTATTCCTTTCAGACAGAAATTTTACAATTTCTTCAAATGAATAAACGTTTTTCGTGCAATTTGTGAATTGAACATTTCCAATTAAATTAACAAATTGAGTCTTTAATTCATCATAAGTTTGGATTCCCGGATTTTCATCGATAAAATCCATAAGTTCGTGAGCATGTATAACTTTATTCATTTTCTACTATTTCCCATCCATATTGTTTAAGATTGATTCGATTTTTGACGTCAAATGTAATGCCTTCTCTTGATAATAACGAATGTTGGATTTTATAGGAATCACTTTCCTCTTGGAAACTGATTTTTCCCAAACGATTGATGACACGGAACCATGGAACATCGGTATCTTCTTTCAATGAAGAAAGTGCAAATCCAACTAATCTTGGGTTTTGTATTCCCGCAATAGTTGCAATTTGACCGTAAGTGGCAACTTTTCCCTCGGGAATCTGATGAACAATTGCAAAAATATTATGGAATAATTTTCCTTCTCTCACAGATATTACAATAATTTATTCAACAAAATAATTACTATTCTCAATTGTTGCTTTTTCAATTATTACAGCTTCTTTAGGAGTATGAAAAGCAATTTTCTGTTCGTCCCCGACAAATTGTTCTACTATTTCAACATTGCCAATGTTTTCCAATACATCATATCCATCAACCAGCTGAGCAAAAACCGTGTATTTACCGTCTAAATGTGGTCTTGGTATGAGACAAATGTAAAATTCTGTACTACCGCTGTTGGGATCTTCACTGCGAGCTAAACCTACCGTACCAACCACATGTGGATATTCATTAAACTCAGCAACTACAGTTGGAACATCATTATGACCGCCTGTTCCAGCTTGTATTACATGCTTTTTTACAACTCGATAGAATGTTAAGCTATCATAAAAACCATCATTCACAAGATTTTTAAATTTTGCTACGGTTAACGGTGCCGCATCTTCAAAAAACCTGAATGTCATGTCACCGTGATTGGTTTTTAGTCGACAAATTTCGATTGATACTATCGAATCAGGTTCACATTGTGCAGATAATGAAGATATTAAGACTAGAATTGTTAAAATGATTTGTTCGAGGGTTTTCATTGTTAAGCAATAATAGACATTTAAAATTGAAGATCTGTTATATTTTCAATGCGTTTAAAAATTAGGAATTCATACATTTCTTTATGAATAATGTAATTGTTTTTAACATAATCGTGGTATCGTTCAGGGAAAGTGAATTGTTTTTCAAACTTTCTTTGTATAATAAATTTAGGCGGTTTGATTAATAAATTATTTAAAACCTCTTGATGTTCAATTGTGGTGTTAACAAACAAGGGGTTAAAGTATTTTGTTGATGAAACTCGATCGGTGTATGATAAAAGAGCATTTGCATTGCTCATTATGTAAACATAGTCATTAGGTAATGAATTTTGTTTTATATATAAACCGATTTCTTTATTAGGATCACTTCTGTGATTGCCGCGGTATCTGAAATAATTATCAACTAATTGGTTAAATGGTAACATTAAAAATGCTAGAACCACTAAAAATCTTTTTAGATAAACCAATTCATTATTTTCTCTTTTTTCTACTGACCTTAATTGTTCAGCAATAATTATCCCGATTAGGATTGATAATGACGGTACAATTTGTTTAATTTGATGTCCAAAATAATAACCGGACGCATTAACTCCAATAAAATCAAATAATAACCATATTATTAATCCAATAATATATTTTCTTTTGAGAAGGTGTGTTTGTAATATTAAAAAAAGTAAAAATGGATAGAAAAACACAATTCTGGATTCTAACCACAGCGCTCTGGCACTTAGAAATCTATTTAATAAAGTCGGTGTTGAACCATCATCAAATAATAATAACCATGCACCGTTAATATATTCTGTAATTGTAACGTTGCTAATGACTAATGGAATAATACTAATAATAGAAGCAAGTATTATTCCTAAAAATACAAATATTAAAATATATATTAATTCAGAAAATGTTTTATTTTTATAATTGTTTAATAAGATGTAAAGAATTAACGCAAAGGTACTAGTTATGGCAATTTGTTTCAATGAAATTGCAAACCCCATAGATATACCAGCAGAAATAGCCCAATAGAACCATTTTTTCGTTAAACTTATACTTATAACAATATAAAATGAAATAACTATAAACAAAATCATAAATGATTCAGTGTATGACGTAAATGCACCATCCATTGCCCTCCATGACATAGCTAAACCAAAAATGAGCATACTAATTATCGCTGATTCAAAACTATGCAGCTTTTTATTTATTTTAAAAATTAATGATGAAGACAATCCTATCGATAATATTCCCAAAAGTCGAACAAAAATAATATTAGTACCGAATATGAAATAGGATATAGCATTTATAATAAATATTCCGGGTGTTTTATTTTCAACAGATTCACTATATGGAGGTAAATTATTTTCAACCCATATCCTTCCCATATAGCTAAATCTACCTTCATCTTCACCCATAGTACCGTTAAATGTTACAATAGTTAGTATAATTAAAATAAAAAGTAGTATATATTGGGGTAAGTATTTTTTTACATAAAAGTTCATTCTCTTGATAATAAATTATATTTTAAAATGCAGTAAATAGCCCGAACTCCATCCTTCCAACCGATTTTTTTACCTTCATCGTATTTTCTTCCATAATAAGAAATCCCTACTTCACAAATCGAAACCTTTAACTTTGCAATTTTAGCGGTAATTTCAGGCTCAATTCCAAATCTCTTTTCTCTTATATTTATTTTCTGTATAATTTCTCGTTTGAAAACTTTATAACAGGTTTCCATATCAGTCAGATTTAAATTTGTAAAAATATTGGAAAAGATTGTAAGTAATTTATTTCCAATTGAATGCCAAAAAAATAAAATACCATGCGGAGAGCCACCAACGAAACGAGAGCCATAAACCACATCAGCATAACCAATATCAATTGGTTTTAATAAGTTTATATAATCATTTGGGTCATATTCAAGATCGGCATCTTGTATTATAATAATTTCACCACTTGCTTCTTGAAATCCTCTGTTAAGAGCAGCGCCCTTTCCCATATTTACAGATTGATAATAGACTTTTATATTATCTGTTTTGATATCTTTATCAATAACATTAGAATGGTATTTTAATTTACTTTTTTCAAGTTTTTCTAATAATTCTCTCGTACCATCACTAGAACCGTCATCAATAATAATTATTTCTTTATCGATAGCAACATTTTGCACTCTAAATATAATTTCTTCAATAGTTTTAATTTCGTTATAAGCAGGTATTATAACCGACAGTTTCATTTCTTTTTTATCCTATAAAATACTTTTAAAATATTCGATTGTATTTATGAGTCCCTTTTCAAGTTTAATATTGGGTTGCCAATTTAAGATAAATTTAGCTTTATCGATATTAGGACATCTTTGTTTCGGATCATCGGACGGTAATTTATTAAATACAATTTTTGATTTTGAGTTTGTTAATTCAATAATCTTTTTTGCTAACTCCTTAATTTCTAATTCATATGGATTCCCTAGATTTATTGGGCCGGTGACTGAATTGTTCGTAGCCATCATTGAGATTATTCCATCAACCATATCATCAACATAACAAAAACTCCTTGTTTGCGTTCCATCTCCAAAAATTGTAATATCTTGTCCTTTCAAAGCTTGTACAATAAAATTACTAATAACCCTTCCATCATTTATTTGCATATTAGGACCATAAGTATTAAATATTCTTACTACTTTAATATTAATTTTATGTTGTCAATGATAGTCAAAAAATAATGTTTCAGCACATCTTTTGCCCTCGTCATAGCATGATCTAACGCCAATTGGATTTACCTTCCCCCAGTATTCCTCAGTCTGTGGGTGTATTTCAGGATCCCCGTAAACTTCACTTGTAGAAGTTTGTAAAATTTTTATTTTTAACCTCTTAGCCAACCCTAACATATTTATTGCACCATGAATCGAAGATTTTATAGTCTGAACTGGATCGACTTGATAACTTATTGGTGAGGCAGGACATGCTAAATTATATATTTCATCGACTTCTAAATATAGTGGAAAAGTGACATCGTGCCTTATGAATTCAAAATATGGATTTCTCTGAAATCTAATAAGATTATTTTTGTTACCTGTAAAAAAATTGTCAACGCAAATTACTTCATTGTCAAGTTCAATAAGTTTTTTTGTAAGATTGGATCCAATAAAACCAGCGCCGCCAGTTATTAGTACTCTTTTTTTCATTGTGTTAATACGTGATTTTAAGTTAATAAAGGTGAATGATTATTAAATTTACAAATAATTTTCGTTAATTTATTCAATAAATATTATGATGGATACTATATTTTTAATAAAAATATTTTAAAGATAAAGAAAAAAATTATCCCTCAGGACTTTCATTCTAAATATCAACTGTCAGTTTCCAATTTCCTTCTGGATCTTTTTCCCAAATGTGAATATTCTTTGTTCTGTACCATTCAACTTCTTTGCTTTCTTCAACCATACCCCCATAATACTCGGCAATTTTATAAGTGATGTCACCTTTAACAACTAATTTTTTAGTTTCTACATCTTTTAGCTGGAATCCGGCTTCTAAGCCTTTCCGCCACCCTGGTTCAATATTCTGCTTTCCAACTTTCATGTTCCTTCCGTTGGGCATTTGGACCATTTCTTCTGCAAATAATTCTATGACTAAATCTCCATTGCCGGATTCAATACCTTGATAAAATTGATCGATTGCGGAATGTAATCTTTCAACATCTTCAGTTTTATCATCAATTGGGAAACTACACGAAATGAGAATAGATAAGAAAAGTAAACATACCATTTTTGTTATTTTCATATAAATCCTTCAATAATTTAATAGAATGCGAACCAATATTATAAAGATTATTCAAGAAAAACCATCTTGGGATAAGTGATAACTTCCCGTAACTTAATTACTATGACAAAAGAAAATACGAAAAGAAAAAGTTTATTCCTCATCGACGGATATGCCTTACTATACAGGGCACATTTTGCGTTTATTAAAAATCCGTTAATGACAAGTTATGGGTTACCGACAAGCGCATTGTTCGGATTCAGCAATCAAATTCTAAATTTAATCAAAAAAGAAAACCCTGATTATCTTGCCGCTGTTTTTGATACTGATAAAAAAACATTTAGACATGAAAAATATCCTGATTATAAAGCCACTCGCGAAAAAATGCCAGATGAACTACAAGAGCAGTTACCGCATTTATGGAATTTACTTAATGCTTTTCAAATTACAACTCTTTCAAAAGTAGGTTTTGAAGCCGATGATATCATTGGTACGTTAGCCAAGTGGGGAGCCGACCATGGTTTGGATGTTTATATCGTTAGCGGTGATAAAGATTTTATGCAATTGGTGAACGATCATGTATTTATGTATTCATCAGCCGGGCGCACAATGGAAACTCAAATCATTGATAAAAAAGCAGTATTAGAAAAATGGGGTGTACCACCTGAAAAAATAATAGATCTGTTTGGATTGATGGGTGATTCATCGGATAATATTCCCGGCGTTGCAGGAGTGGGAAAAGTTTCGGCAAAAAAATTAATATTAGAATATGGAACACTCGAAAATTCAATTGAGAATGCCGATAATGTTGGAAATAAACGCGTAAGGGAGGGTTTACAAAATTTTCGTGAGAATGCACTTCTCAGCAAAGAATTAGTTACAATCGATACTAATGTTAAACTTGACAGTAATGTTGAGGAATTAAAACGTAATGAATTTGATGTTGAAGCATTATCAGAAATGTTTCGACAGTTTGAATTTTCAGGCTTGCTTAAACAATTACCGGATTTTCATATAGAGACTGTAATCCCAAGTATAAAATCTATAAAAGATTATATAACAATACTAAACATTAATGAATTAAAGTCATTTATTAAGACACTAGCCTCCTCAAAATTACTATCCATTGATTTGGAAACAACCTCTACTGATCCCATATTAGCTGAAATTGTCGGGCTGAGTTTTTCAATTGAAACTGATAAAGGGTTTTACATACCCATTCGATATAAAGAAAAAGAAAATCACAATTTTGGAGAAGATGATCTACAAACAGTATTGTCATTATTAAAACCTGTTCTGGAAAATGAAAGTATCAAAAAGATTGGACAAAATATTAAATATGACACTATCATTCTGAAACGATTTGGAGTTAATGTTAAAGGTATTTGTTTTGACACAATGTTAGCTGCTCACCTTGTAAGTCCGGAATCCCGATCCTATAAAATTGATAATTTATCGTTGGAATTTTTGAATTATCGAATGGTACCCATTGAAGAATTAATTGGTACGAGAAGAAATCAAATCACAATGGATCAAGTTGAATTGGAAAAAACAGCATTTTATGCTATTGAAGATGCCGATGTCGCATTGCAATTATACAGTTTATTAAATGCAAAGCTTAAAGAAAATGATCTATTAGAATATTATAATTCCGTCGAATTACCACTTGTTAATATACTTTTAGATATGGAATTGGAAGGTGTATTTGTTGATGAAAATATATTGAAATCCATGTCCGATGAATTAGGGAAAAAACTAGATACGCTAATTTATGATATTTATAAAGAAGCCGGGATGGAGTTCAATATTAATTCAACACAGCAATTAGCTAACATTTTATTTGATATAAAAGGATTGCGAAAAATACGTAAGCGTTCCACTGCAGAAGAAGTATTACGGCAATTGGTCGATCAAGATAAATTGCCAGCTATGATGTTGGAATACCGTCAATATAACAAATTAAAGAATACTTACTTAGACCCATTTCCGGAATTGATAAATCCTGTTACTAAAAGAATTCATTCGAGTTTTAATCAGACTATTGCAGCAACTGGACGATTATCAAGCCAGAATCCTAATTTCCAAAATATTCCAATAAAAACTGAAATTGGTCGTGAAATGCGCAAGGCTTTTAGACCGCAAAATGAAGGTTGGAAAATACTATCAGCGGATTATTCCCAAATCGAGTTGAGGATAATGGCACATTTAAGCCAAGATCCGGAATTAATAAAAGCCTTCAAAAATAATGAAGATATCCATGCTCGTACTGCATCATCGGTTTTCGGAGTACCGATAGAAGATGTTCTGCCGGAAATGCGTCGCACTGCGAAAATTGTAAATTTTGGAATAATGTATGGAGCAGGACCATTTAGAATGAGTCAGGAATTAGGCATTCCGCGTAGTGAATCGCAAGCTATAATTGACGTCTATTTTAAGAGATATTCGGGCATTCAAAATTATATTGATGCTACTCTAGAACAAGCACGTACACAAAAATACGTGCAAACGATGTTAGGTAGAAAGCGACCGGTTTGGGACATTGACAGCGATAATCATATAAAGAGGGAAGCCGCCAAAAGAATGGCGATAAATATGCCGATTCAAGGTACAGCTGCCGAAATGATTAAAAAAGCAATGATTGCCATACATCGGAATATTTATATTAATGATGATAATTCAGACTATTATAAAGCTAAGATGATACTGCAAGTACATGATGAATTACTTTTTGAGGTACCAGAAAATCAAGTGGAAGCTTTAACAAAAATGGTTGTTCATGAAATGGAAAATGCACTCACACTTTCAGTTCCGGTTGTTGTAGATTATGGGGTTGGTGATTCATGGTTTGATGCACATTAGCAAAATATTTTAAATATAACTTATAAGAGAGGTATATTATGAAAAAAATATTCATGTTATTGACTCTCATGATAATAATTGGTTGTTCTTTAGATACTTTCAAATCCGAAAACATTGCTTCGTGGTCAATTAATTTGGATGTTCCCCTATACAAAACTGAATATACAGTCAGGGAAATGCTAAAAAAATATGATGAATTAAGTGTTGAGCCATATGGTACTAGCGGAGATTCTATATTTGTATTCAATGCTTCAACTCCGCATATTATTAATATTCCGGATTATACTATTACCAAAGTCGGTAATGATATTCAACCTGAAGTTGTGATAGTTGATAAATATGAAGTGGAGATTCCAACATTACCTGATGAATTGGCGGGTGTAAACTTTGTCGATATTGATCTTACACTTGAAGTTGATCTGTCACAATTTAATGTAGCATTAGCAGATTCGGTGATAGTGGATGAAATCTTAATTGTTGGAACAAATGATGATGGTGATGAAGAACGAGCGACTATTAGAAATCAAGACGTCCTTGTAAACGGCACACTAGTAATCGAAAATCCGGAGGATTTGATAAATATTCGTCCCACAGTTGTAACAATTAGCGGTCAGATAACAATCTATCCTTCAGATCAACCTGGTGTGGAAGTGTCAAATCAGATTATTATCTTGACTTCAGTGCTACATGCTCCTCTAGTACTTGAAATAGTAGAAGCATCAGCATTTGATGCAGAACCACAGAAAATTGCAAGTAATGTAGATGACCAAGTTTTTAAATCATTCACATTGTTTGCTGAGATTGAAAATCAGATGGAAATTGGCGGAAAACTGCAAATACTGGTATCGCCCGATACCATGAATTTCAAAGAAAATTCATCGATAATTCCTGATACGCTTTTATCATTTCAATTTTTTCCACAGCAATTTCAAATAGAAATTATTGAATTGGACTCAGTCAAGTTTAACCTGATAGCAGATTCTACCTATATTAAAACACTAGTAAATCTTGTAGGAATGCCAGATGGAACACCTACAAGATTTATGACTAATGATTCAATCAAGGTACTATTATATGGAAGTGCAGAGGTATTGGTTGAAACCCAAGATAGAGCCGAAGAGGAATAGGTGGCATCATGAAAAAATTAATAATTATATTGATCTTATGCAGTTTTGTTTTTGCACAAAACATTATGAATCCCTATACCATGAGCACAGCCGGAACATTTGCTACTCAATCACTGGGCGATGATGTGATCGGATGGAATCCTGCTAATTTAGGATTCAGTGATAATCCTGATTTTTCTATGAGTTTTGGATTAATTCCGATTGTCCCAATCCCTGCTTTCAGATTTGTAAATAGCGCAGTATCAATCAATTGGTTTGCTGATTATCTGTTCAGTGGAACCTATCTTGATAATGATACTAAAAATGAAATGTTAGAAGTTTTCGGTGATGAAGGATGGGATATTAATCCATTATTATATGCAAAAATTTTGGGTATCTCATCCGGCAATTTTGCTTTTTCAATTGGAGCTGAATTTAACTCGAGCATTACAATGCCACCGTCTGTTATCAATTTTTTAATGTTCGGCAACAAATTTGAGGAAGAAGTATCATTAAATGAAATTGATGGAAGTGCTCAAGCAGTGATCCCATTTTCACTTTCCTATGGATTTCCATTGGAGATTCCTAATCTTGATTTTGATATAGGAAATAATTATTTAGGATTCGGTGTTAAATTATTATGGGGTGTAGGTTACGGTGAAGTTGAACATTTTAAAGGAGGACTGACTACTTTCCATGACCGTATAATTGGTACCGGATCAGGTCGAGTACAATATTCCTACGATGGACTTGGTTTAGCTTTTGACCTTGGTTGGGCACTACAAATTGGTAACAATATTACAACGAATGTTTCAATTCAAAATTTATTCGGATTTATTAGTTGGAAAGATAAAAATTCTGAAGTGGCGGAAATAATTTTGGATGCTAATATTGAACCATCCGATGATTTCGAAAAATTAACTGAACAATTGGAAGAAATAGTACAAAGTGATACAACCTATTCGGTAAAAGGAACAAAATCAGATTATCCTACATATTTAGTAGCTGGTTTTGAATATGATATATCTCAAAATGTTGAACTATATTTTAATTATCGACAGTACTTCACTGAGGAATTCCAATTTTCAAAAACTCCACGTTTCTCAGTAGCTACAAAATTGGCTCCTGCTAAATGGTTTCCAATTCGATTAGGAGTAGCAGTAGGAGGATTTGAAAAGTTTCAAGTGGGAATCGGGTTTGGATTACATGCTAAACATTATCATTTTGATATTGGCATGACGCAAACCGGCGGCCTATTTAACTCAGCTCGCGGATTTGGAATATCATTAGGACAAAAGATCGTTTTCTAGGAAAAAATAAAATATAAAATAAATTTTATATTAATACTTATAGTTGAATAGTCAATTCTTGGTAATTTTCTACCAATAACTACAATAAATTTTAGATATCAAGTATTATGGAAGCTAGTATTACATTTAAAAAAGTAAGTCAATTAGTTAACGGTGAAGCTATTTTGGCAGGATTATCATTTGGAATCGAAAGTGAATCTACAGTTGCCATAATAGGCGAAAACGATGACTCTGGACTTAAGGAATTTATACGTATAACTGTCGGTCTAAGTAATCCTGATTATGGTTCTCTATACATTCATGGTTTGGACAGCATAAAGAGACGAAAAGAAATACGTTCACTAATCGGTTATGTCCCGTTAGAAAACGATATGGATCCATGGTTAACCGGAATGCAAAATATTAATTTTATCAACAGCTTTTATAATATTGATAATAAAATACCTGTTGAAAGATATAAATATTTAATTGATGCCTTGGAGCTAAATGATATAATCGATATTCATGTGAACCGTTTGTCAATAGGGTCACTAAAGAAATTAACGATAATGAGAGAGCTTTCTAGGGATCCTAAGATTCTTGTATTGGATAATCCAACCGGATTCATGAATGCAAAAGACAGCTCTCTTACTTGGGATTTATTACAGTCTTTGCATAAAAAAATTACGATTATCTATAGCAGTACGGATTTGAACAAGATCGAAAAATTCCACGATCGAATTTTAGTATTCCATAACGGTAAACTTGATTTGAATGATAATTTGGAAAATATGTTAAAGAATTGGCATGGACAATATCAATTTACAATCCAATTTGAAAAATTTCTAACTCCGTTATTCAATAAAATTCAAAAAGTTAGAGATATTATTTCCCCTATAAAAGAAGATAACACTTTGGTTTTTAATACAAACCATCGTTCCACTTTATTAGGTGTGATGACATTGCTAACCGGTGTAACTATTATCGATATAAATATAAAGAAATTCCATCTGCGAGATTTATTAGCGGCAAGGTACGCAAGGCAAGGGTTCGCATGATTAAGGCATTAATTGTACGTCGTTTATGGATAATTAAAAACCGTTTATTGTCGACTGTAGGTTTATTGCTGATATTGCCAATATTTATTAATGTATTAGTAAATCTACCTTTTAAACGATTGGTAGTTAGTCCGTTATGGGATATCCCACATGAACAGTGGATATTCCCCGGTCTTACCATTATAGTAGTTGTGATGATGATGATTCCATCGGTTTCTCGTGATTTATTTGACTTACGCATTCAGAGTAGATTGCTTCCAAGTTTAGTGCTCACTCCGATATCAAAATCTCAATATTTGTATAATTTATTGATTGTTATTCTAATTGAAACAGTGGTTTATTCGGTAATTATAATGTCAATCTATGCTATTCTAATTGCACCCGGATTTATTTTATCGGATTATCTAATAATGTTTCCGTTCTTCATTCTGTTTATAGCGCTCTCAGCTAATATTTTAACCACATTAGCTCTGATCGTTGATAAAACAACATTGCATATTTTACTAGTATTATCATTCTATTCGTTTATTGTATTTGCCTCCGGAACAGTAATTGAATTCGAATATTTTCCTCAAATAATCGGCGCAATCTTGAGTTATTTGCCAACCGGACAAATATTGCTTTCATTAAGAATGGCGCTTTTCAGCGATGTAATTAATTGGTGGATAATGTTTAGTGCAATAATCACTATTTTTGTGTGGACATTTTTAAATGGAATATTATTTACTAAAAGGCTATCTAAATGATTGCCTATTTGTCGGGAGCAATGGAAAATGCTGATCAGGAAGGTTCGCTTTGGCGCGCTGAAATAACCACTTGGTTAAAAGAGAAATTGAATCATGCTGTGGTAGATCCGGTAATCGAAACAGCAAAATTAGTAGAAAAAACAAAATCACATAACTATCGGTATTGGAAAACTGCCGATCCAAATAAATTTCGAAAATTTGTCCGATTAGCCGTAGATAATGATTTAAATTCGGTTGTCAATAAATCTGATTATCTGATATGCCTCTGGAATAATGACGTTATATCAGGTGGAGGAACACACGGCGAAGTTACAATGGCTTACTATCACCAAAAACCGGTGTATTTAATTAATCAATTAAACAACTTTGAACTAAGCGGATGGATAATGGCTTGTGCAACTGAAATATTTACAGATTTAAATTCTATGAAAAAAATGTTAATTGAAAAATATGGTGGCAATAAATGATTGGTCCAAAAGCAATTATTCATCTTGATCGAATAATACATAATTATCGAGAAATTAAAAAACATGTTGGTGCTGTTCCGCTTATGACTGTTGTTAAAGCCAATGGGTATGGACATGGCTCAGTCCCGGTTGCTAAAACACTACAAAATGAAGGGGTAAACTTTTTTGCAGTTTTTACAATTGAAGAAGCACAAGAGTTGCGTGACAATGGAATAAATGGTGATATATTGCTATTCAGTAGAATGAATCAGGAATTTGTAGAAGCTGCTGCTGACTTAAAATTGACTTTAATTCTTTCTCAAAAAGATGATATTGGTATTTTGCAGGATTTATTTCAAAGAACTCATAAACGTCCAAAAGTTCATCTGAAAATCGATACGGGTATGACTCGCTTAGGAATACCCTATGAGGATAGTCAAAGTATATTGAATGATTTAATGTATTCGCCGGAAATTAATTGTGAAGGCATTTATTCGCATTTTGCGACTGCCGATGAGGGAGACCCTACCTACGCCAAATGGCAATTTAATCGATTCTTTGATGTTTTGAAAATTGCTCAAAATATGAATTTTCCTGTTAAATACCGTCATTTTTCTAATAGTGGTGCAATTCTTAATTTACCGGAGACTAAGTTGGATATAATGCGGGTAGGCATGTTGCTGTACGGTGCTTATCCATCCGATGAGGTACCGCAAATATTGGACCTAAAACCGGTCATGGAATTTGTTGCCCCAATAGTAACTGTACGTAGAGTGAAAAAAGGAACTTTTATCAGTTATGGCGGAAAGTATCAAACTAACAAAGATACCAATATTGGTGTTATTCAGTGCGGATTTGCCGATGGATTTCCACGTGCATGGTACACTGACGGATATGTATTGTTTAAAGGCAAAAAGTACAAAATTGCCGGCAGGATTTGCATGGATCAGTTAACAGTTGATTTTGGCGACACAATGCCTAATGTCGGCGATAATGTATTATTAATGGGAGTTGGTGAGCATGGTTCATTGTTGGCTGAGGAAATTGGACAAAAAATTGAATCAACTCCCTATGTTCTTTTTACCGCGATTGGAGGCAGGACCCAACGTATTTTTGTGAATGAATAAATATTAATAGGAATAATAGAATGAATAAATTATTGAAAAATAGAGTTGCAATAATCACAGGTGGTGCAAATGGTTTAGGTCGAGCTACATCGCTATTATTTAGCGAACACGGTGCTAAAGTGGTAATCGTGGATATTAGCTCTGAAGCGGGTGAAAAAGTTGTCGATGAGATTAAAAAAAGTGGCGGAACAGCATCGTTTATTAAAACGGACGTAACAAAATCTACAGAAGTGAATAAAATGGTGGATAAAGTTGTTGCAGAGTACGGCGGAATTGATATCTTGATAAATAATGCCGGTATTCTTGCCGATGCACGTTTAGTAAAAATGACCGAAGAACAATGGGACAGAGTGATAAATATCAATCTAAAAGGTATATTTTTATGCGGACAAGCCGCTGCCAAAGTGATGATCGAAAAAGAAAAGGGTGGTGTAATAATCAATACATCATCAGTCGTTGGGATTTATGGCAATTTTGGACAGTCTAACTACGTCGCATCCAAAGCGGGAGTAATCGGCATGACAAAAACATGGGCACGCGAATTAGGCAAATATAATATTCGTGTAAATGCAGTAGCTCCCGGATTTATTCAAACTGATATAATTAAAGATATGCCCGAAAAAGTTATCGAAATGATGAAAGGAAAAACACTTCTAAACAGATTAGGACGACCTGAAGATATCGCCAATGCATTTTTATTTCTGACATCTAAAAATGCTGATTATGTTACGGGAACGGTTTTGTCAGTTGATGGGGGTGTGGTAGTATAACGTTATTTGTATTATTTTTTAATGGTGTTTTAGTTAACCATCCTCTGGCAATGAATTAAATTCTTTTCTTTTACTTTCAAACCACTTGTTCATCGCGTTAGGAGTTTTCATTAGTTCTTGCATATCATTCATTGCATTTAGATGCGGTTCATCACCAATCTGAAACATTTCCATACCATGTTTCTTGCTCATTTCTGCAATTTCCTCAAAAGTGTTTGCTGCAAATTCCTTATCGCACGCACCACCTAATTGTTTACAGGTCATTGATTTCATGATTGTCCTTTTTCATATAATTATTGTTTAGTGATATTAAATATTTTACTGGATTGATACTGTCAAATGGATGACAGAATTGAGATATTATTAAGAGCTAGTAATCATTACTTTTATCGGCACTAATGGATGAGACGTTAATGATTATTATCCATATATTTATAACATAACCAATTAAATAACTACTAATTATTTATATAATCTGAACATATATCCAGTATTATCTTTAAATAAAATTGATAGAAGGTTTCCATCGTTCGTCAATCCCCTAGAAAAATCACTGAGTTTTCCGTTAGTCATAATAGTTGAAACGTAGCTTCCATCGAAACTGCCTGTTCCAAGTACCATATAAACATACAATTTATTTATACTGTCAAAATGAGAGAAAGATACATTAATAGATTCTGTGGCTGCGTTAGTTTTTATATTATAGACGTTTCCATTTTTT
>RRYU01022421.1_pt1 | contig 54586 bp, 47 predicted proteins | sample 2162651 | NCBI WGS metagenome assembly RRYU01 (sample SAMN10267283, study PRJNA491782) | microbial mat metagenome | isolation source: biomat in the production well | place: Japan: Minami-Kanto gas field, natural gas well KTG3 | collected 2017-06
GAGGACGGAGGCAGAATTGTCTGGAACAACGTCGATATACGAAACGGTGTCATGGAAAACCTTTTCGGAAGAAAATTTGTCAACGCCTCAAACGCGCAAACCGGCGAAAGGGATAACGTTCGTCTTCTGCTTGCCATTCAAGGAACACTGAACAACCCCAATGTTCTGATGGGTTACTATCTTAATGATGACTCCCAGCCTTATTCTTCCGAGAACATGATCGGAAACCAAAGCAGCAAGATCGATCCGAACGCAGAACTCAACGTGATTTCACTCCTGCTCACGAAACAGTGGTATGCCCGCCCCGGCAGTCAGGGAGGCCTGGGTAATGTACCGTTCTCAAGTGTGGGACTTTCTGCGGGAACCGGTCTTCTTTCTTCGCAGATCTCCCGGTTTGTTGAAGAAGCTGCAGGGTTTGAGAGCTTCAGCGTCAATGTTGGTGTTGACGATCAGGGAACCCCCAGCGGCCTTGAATTTTCTTTGGCATTCCTTGTTCCCGGAACTGACGGAAAAGTACGGTTTATCGGAACGGGAAGCAGCCCAGATATTGGCAAAACCGCTCTTTTCGATTATTATGGGAACAGTCAGCAACTTGAATACCGTATCACCCCAAAACTTTTCTTCGAGGCTTACCGCTCATACGGTCTTTTTGGTAATGATGTCACAACAACAAATCTCCTTGAGCCCCAGGAAACCTATGGCATCAGTCTTTCTTACAGGGAACGGTTTTATAGCTGGAAACAGTTCTGGAACAGGGTTTTCGGAAACGGTGATGGAAAATAATATCCTGAGAACGAGAAGGATACAGGCAATTTATAAGTTTCGTGTACATTGTTCTTAAGATTCAAACAGAGGGTTTGGATGTAAATACTTGGCGATACAACCAATGTCACTGAAAGACAAAAACATTCTACTGGGCGTTTGCGGTGGCATCGCCGCCTATAAAATACCGATACTTGTTCGGCTCCTGAAAAAACAGGAAGCAAATGTTCGTGTTCTCATGACACGGCAGGCCACGAGATTCGTAACTGAGCTAACCCTTTCGGCATTATCACAGGAACCTGTCTGTAATGATATTTTTCCTGATCGTTTTTCTGAAAAAGAAGACTGGACACGGCATATCTCCATGGGAGAATGGGCAGATGCCTATGTTATCGCACCTGCCACAGCAAACACTATTGCAAAGCTTTGCGCAGGCATTTGTGACGATATGCTCTCAGCCTCATTTATCACACTTCGCCAGGGCAAACCGAAATTGATTTTTCCAGCTATGGATGGAGAAATGTTTGCATCTGCATCCGTCCAGAGAAACCTTTCCTGGCTTTCCCGAAACGGGTGCACTGTCGTCAACCCCGAAAGCGGCGAGCTGGCGTCAGGACAATGCGGAACAGGAAGAATGCCGGAACCCGAAACAATTGTAAACTTGATTGAAGCTGCGGTTGCGGAAAATCTCGATCGCTCGAAGTTTAAGGGAAAATCCATAGTCATAACCGCCGGACCGACCAGAGAGAAAATTGATGATGTGCGCTTTATTTCCAATTACTCATCCGGCAAAATGGGCTTCGCTCTTGCCGCCTCTGCAGTCAAGAGAGGAGCAAAGGTGACACTGATTACCGGTCCGGTTCATCTGCATACACCGGGAGGTGTTAACCGGCTGAATATAGAAAACACCGAAGAAATGGACCATGCAGTTAAAGAACACTACCGATCCTGCGATATTTTTATCGGTGCCGCTGCCGTGGCCGATTACAGACCGGCAAGCTTTGTGGCCGGCAAGATCAAAAAAAACAGCTCAACCATGGAGATCGCTCTTGTAAGAAACCCGGATGTTCTCGCCGGCTTTTCGAAACAGAAACAACCGCATCAGATTGCTGTCGGTTTTTCTCTCGAAACTGAGGGAAATCTCGGTAATGCCAGAGAAAAGCTGAAACAGAAACAGCTCGACCTGGTTGCATACAATACGTTTGATGGTAAAACCTCAGGATTCGAGGTTGACACCAATGTCCTGACTTTGATAGATAAACAGCTCAATGTTCATGAACTGCCTCTGCTCAGCAAGCAGGAAGCTGCCGAACGAATGCTTGATGCCATTGAAGAACTTATAAGCAGTGACAAGTAACAGTGACAAGAGGGAGTAAGGAGCACGATTGTGTTAGGTGCTAAATGTTACGTGTTAAGTACAGTATTCAAGTAAATATATGTAGGGGCGAATAATCATTCGCCCATCAGAGGTCGGGGATGCAACCTGGTGAAATGGAACTATAAAACATCACTGAAATCAGACAAATGACACAGGAAATGATAAGCCACTTGAAACAAGCTGATTGATGTTCCGTAGCTTGTTACTCGTCACCTGTCACGCGTCACTATCTGAAAGATAATGCAGGAATCTCTTTTTGAGGATAACAGCTCCGCCAAGGAATCACCGACCAGTTTCCGGGATTTAAGCGACCTCTGCGAACAGTCAAAAAACTGTACAAAATGTCGCCTTGCCGAAACCCGCAATAATTTTGTATTTGGAGAAGGGAATCCGGAAGCTGAAATTGTAGTGATCGGAGAAGCCCCCGGAGCGGAAGAGGATGCACAGGGCAGGCCTTTTGTCGGTCGTTCCGGAAAGCTTCTGGACAAAATACTCGAATCGATCGGCTTTTCGAGGAAAGATGTGTTTATTTGCAACATTATCAAGTGTCGTCCTCCGGAAAACCGCAATCCTGACACTGATGAAATAGAGAGTTGCATGCCTTGGCTGAAAACACAGTTACAGTTACTGAAACCCAAAATCCTCCTGCTTCTTGGAAGGGTGGCTGCAAACACTGTTCTGGACAACAGACAGTCGATGGGGCCGCTCAGAGGGAAGATTCATCGATGGAACGGTTATGACGTCATCGTAACGTACCATCCGGCAGCACTGTTACGAAATCCGAACTGGAAACGTCACTGCTGGGAAGACGTAAAGATGCTTCGCAGTCATTACGAAAAATTACAGGGAAACAGATCGCATCAACGTTGACCATGCTGACCCGAAGAGCTTTCCGGGAAGCAACTGTGTCGGCTTTATCGAAAAAGAAAACCTGAAGGAATACAGTGAATAGAGAAAAGACCGTTATGTCAGTATCATGAAAGAAGCAACTGCCCGAAAACAGAACAAACCTCAGGTTGATCTGAGCAAGGATATAGATTTTTCGCAGGAAAGCCGGATTCCTCCCTACTCAACTGAAGTTGAGCAGGAGGTGCTGGCCTGTATTCTGCTTGAAGGCGAACCCATCGAACAGGTCATTCAGGTTTACGGCGAAAGTGGTGAAAAGGTGTTTTTCGAGCAGCGCCATCAGCTTATCTACAAGGCGATGCTCTCACTCTATCAGAAGCGTCAGGCTATAGACCTTATAACGGTCAGTGAGGAACTCTCCCGCATCAACGAACTCGCCAATGTTGGCGGCAGACAATACGTTGCAGAACTCACCAACAAGGTTGTCAGTTCTGCAAACATCGAGTATTACGCCAAGCTTGCAAAAGAAAAGTACCTGTACAGGAAACTGATTTCTATTTCATCGCATATCTCCAGCGCATCATACAGTTCTTCTGCAGATGTCTTTGATCTTGTTGAACTTGCATCACAGCAGTTTTTCAGCATATCCCAGGCAGGAATAAAGAAAAAAGCATCGAACATCAAAGAGCTGTTGAAAAACGCAACAAGAATGCTCGAGTCTCTGAGCTCCTCACAGACTTCGGTTACAGGAATCTCCTCAGGCTTTTCAGAACTGGATGACTTGACAGCGGGCTTCCAGCCTTCAGACCTTATTATCATTGCAGCAAGGCCATCCGCAGGCAAAACGGCTTTTGCCCTTTCCCTTGCCAGAAACGCCGCCGTGGATTTCGAAAAACCCGTACTGTTCTTCAGCCTTGAGATGGCTGAAATCCAGCTTGCCGTAAGGCTTATGTGTGCCGAAGCATATGTGGAATCCCAGGCGGTCAGGACAGGCAGAATAACCCCTGAAATGATGGGGAAGATCATAAACAGCATGGATGCTCTTGCTGAATCAAAATTGTTTATCGATGACACACCGGGCATCTCGATTATGGAACTGATGGCCAAAGCCCGGAGGATGAGGCAGGAACATGAAATCGGTATGGTGGTGGTCGATTATCTGCAGTTGGTCACCCCTGTCCGGGACGGAAAATCAAACCGTGAACAGGAGATAGCTCAGATCTCACGGTCACTGAAGGCACTTGCGAAAGAACTCAACATTCCGATCATCTCGCTTGCCCAGCTTAACCGTTCTGTCGAGCAACGTTCGGGAGACAGACGTCCGCAGCTGAGTGATCTCAGAGAATCAGGGTCCATTGAACAGGATGCCGACGTGGTCATGTTTTTATCCCGGCCTGAAATGTATGGAAAAAACACCTTCGAAGACGGTTCCTCAACCAAGGATATCATTGAAATTATCATCGGCAAGCAAAGAAACGGTCCGATTGGAGACATCCGGCTTCGTTTCCTGAAAAACTACGGACGTTTTCTTTCCACGACCAATGTATACAGCATCGATAATTACGGGGAAACCGGCGCCAACGGACCGGGAAGCGCTTCTCAACCGGTTCCGCCGCAACTCCAACCACCTTTACCGGAACCTCCTCCTCCTCCTGGATCAGCAGGTCAAGCTCCTGACTCATGTATTGCTCCGGATGATGCACCGTTTTGAAAACATCCAAAAGCGACAAATGAAAAATCGTCGGCAAATAATCAGTAGACCTGCTACGCTCAAAACCGAACAGGAAACAAGAGGGTTACAGTAACATCTCGTAACCGTAGAATTTGTTATCATTGTGTTATGAACGATAAACCAACATCCCCGGGCAATCAGTCAAAAGAAGAAGTATTCCATGGTATCGGCGCATCGAAAGGCATTGCTATCGGTCCGGCTTACCTCTTTATTAACAAAGAAATTGAAAACTCTTCCGGAGAACTTGAACCGGAAAAGGTCGAGCAGGAGATAGAACGGTTTTTTGACGCGCTGCAACGTTCGGAAAAAGAGCTGGAAAAAATTGAACGGGTTACGACACAGAAACTCGGTCAGGCGTATTCAGAACTTTTTCAGGCACAGATCATGTTGCTCCATGACAAGGTACTTACCGAAAGCATCACCAGGAGAATCCGCGAGGAGAAGAAACCCGCCCAACTGGTCATTGACGAAGAGTTTGACGATTACCTTGAACACTTCAACAAATCTTCCGAGGTGCTGTTTCAGGAACGAGCCCAGGATCTTGTCGATATCAAGAACCGGATCATCAGAAACCTGCACAACAAGAAATTACAGTCGAAGATACCGGAAGGCATGATAATAGTCTCGTCCAGCCTTTCGCCCGCCGATATCATTCTGTTCAGCAGAAACAATGTCAAAGGGTTCGTCACCGAAACCGGAGGAATAACTTCCCACTCTTCACTTATCTGCAAATCACTGAATATTCCGATCATCGTGGGTCTCAGCAATTTCACACAAAAGATATCCATGGGAGACCCTCTTGTTATTGACGGAAGTGACGGTACGGCAATTGTCTATCCCGGTCAGAAGACGGTCAGGAATTTTCTGGATAAAATTGCGGAAGAATCAAAAATGGAAGCCGCAGCCTGCAAACTTGCCAATGCTCCTGCTGTAACGAAATGTGGCATCCGGCTGCATTTTTATTCCAATATTGATGTCAAGGAAGAAATTCCATCCGTGCGCTCCGCTGGTGCGGAAGGAATTGGACTGTTCAGAAGCGAAAGCCTTTTCATCGACAACGCCAAACCTCCAAAAGAATCGGAGCAAACTGAATATTACAGGGAAATGGCAGATGCGCTGAACCCTGATCCGATTGTCATACGGCTGTTTGACATTGGGGGAGACAAGCTGATATATTCTCCAATCAGTGAACCCAACCCGAACCTCGGGTGGAGAGGCATAAGAATCCTGATAGACGTACCTGAAATTCTTGACCATCAGTTATTGGCTCTGCTCAAGGCGAACAGATGGGGAAACATACAGATTCTTTTACCCATGATTTCATCACTCGACGAAATCATCTCCATACGCGATTCACTTGAAAAACATATGGCAACCCTTGACGAATCAGGAATCACAATCAAAAAACCTGAGCTCGGGGCAATGATTGAAATTCCTGCCGCCGTAGAGATTATCGATGAAATAACAAAAGCGGTTGACTTTGTCAGCATAGGAACCAATGACCTGACACAGTATACACTCGCAGTCGACCGAAACAATGAAATCGTTCAGGATCTGTTCGATAAATTTCATCCCGCTATCATCCGGCAGTTGCACAAAATCATCACCACTGCATGTGCAAATAACTGCCAAGTGTCAATCTGCGGCGATATGGGGTCAGATCCCCTTGCATTGCCATTCCTTATAGGATGCGGTCTGAAAGTGTTCAGCGTCGTAAGCTCTGATATCCCAAGGCTCAAATCTCAGGCTCGTTATTTCACTGTCGAAGAAAGCAGAGAAGTGGTAAAGGATTGTCTCAACCTGCCGACAGCATCAAAAATAAAAGCCAGCCTGAAAAAATTCCAGGCTGACCATGTTCCTGAATCCCTGTTGTCTTAAAACAAACGCAGATCCTCAATGCTTGCGGCACTGCGTTCAGCAGAAAAGTAGTCCTGTAAAAACCTCTCTTCCTTGACCTGCTCGAGCATGGATCGAAGTACCGCTTTTCCGGTCTCCATGTTGCTATCCGGATAGGTTTTACTGTGCAGAGCGATCAACGCCCTTCCATTGGAGACCGGAACAGGCCTGGAAACAGTTCCCTGATCCATACCAATTATCGCCTCTATCAAACGGATATCATTACCGTAACCAGGAATATTTTGCTCTTTGAAACGAATATTTTCAGCGTGTACAACCGAAACACCTCCAAGTGCCTCGGCAACCGCGTCAAGATCACCGTCTTTTTCCTTGAGCAGTGCAGCGAGCTTTTCATCGAGCAGGTCTCCTTTTTTCCTGGCCAGCAGTTCGGAACGGATGATGCCCTGTAACGCTTCATCCAGTTCCCTGTAACCCGAATCGTTTTTCCCGGCAACCTGCATAACGAGAAATCCGGACTCGGTCTGAACCACATTCGAAACCGAACCCTTTGAAGAAGTGAAGGCAAATTTCGCTATAGCGCTGTTATATCCTATCTCCGGGATCATGCCTGTTTTTGTAAACTGACCTGTTGTATAGTGTTCGATCCCGAACGCTTCAGATGTTTTGTCAAACCCTTTTTCTTCTGCATCGATCTGGAATTCTGCAGCTCTGCGTCGTGCATTTTCAAGCGTGGCATCCGAAGGCCTGATATTCCTGACAACCTCTGAACAGGCTATTGCTTTCGTGTCTTTTCCGGTAACTTTTATAAGATGAAAACCGTATCTGGTTTCAACAGGCCCGACAAGAGAACCCGTTCCCGCACTGAACACAGCTTTATCAAATTCCGGAACCATGGCATTTCTGGCAAACCATCCAAGATCTCCACCGTTTGACGCCGAACCTTCATCTTTTGAATATTTTTCTGCAAGATCTGCAAAATTTTTCCCGGAACGTATTTCCTGCAAAACCTCGTCAGCAATTTTGCGTGCTTCTGCCTCACCGGCTGAATCCCCCTCTTTAAAAGGAATCAGAATGTGCGAAGCTCTTGCTACGGGCTCGCCCTGTACAACTTCCTTGATCTTGATCAGGCGATAGCTGTTGCGGTCGGCTACAGGGCCTATAATATCACCGGCTTGAAGCGTGTTTTCACCAAAAACAAAATCCCCTGTCCCAACCGAAAAATCAGCCCGCGAATAACGCTTGTCGAACGTATCGAAACGGTCGCTCTGGAGACTCACAAACGCACTATCGTCAGTTGTTTCCGCAAAGCCCTCTGCAAGCGATTCAAGTTCCGCTTTGATTGTCATACTGTCCCGGGCTGATGGAACTGCAGAAAAAACGACATAATCCAGAGATCTGACCGGATCCTGACGAAACAACTCACGGTTTTCGTTATAGTAGTCCTCAATCTCTCGATCTGAAACCGTAAAAAGAGAGTCACCACCAGCTACGCTATAAGGAACCGGGATGAAAGAAGCAGAAAAAACACCAAACTCCCGCTCAGCAACCGCATCAAGTTCAGCATCGGAAACCCTGACCATTCTTTTGAGGGTCCGCTGGAGTTTCTTTTCCATCAACTCCATTCTAATAATGCTTTCTATCCTGATCCAGATCTCTTTGTTTTCAGGAGCCTGTCTTGCTTTTTCAAGCTTTTGGCGATCGATAGCGCCGGTTTCCTGGTCGAAAAAATTCTGAAAGATAACCATCGGCGGACTGTCACTCTCAACAGCAGCAACAATTTCCTCATCGCTGACACGAATGTTGTATTTTTCCAACTGTTCCTCGAGAATAATCTGATTGACAACGATATCCCAGGCTCTCTGCCGCAGGTCTCTTTCAATGGCATCGGTCAGTTCAGCCTGCGAATCCTGGTTCCTGAAATTGTCGACAAGGCTTTCATACACCCTCTCATATTGTGAGTACTCGATCGGTTTTCCGTTAACCTTGCCGGCAAGAGTTCCCCCACCGGAAAAACCACTAAAATCCATTCCCCACTCAAACACAATAAGGGCAAGAAATGCGGCCAGCAAGGCATAGAGAACAAAATGCATCTTTTCCCGCAACCCTGATATTACTCCCATGTCAAAAAAATTTTTCTGGTTATACAGTTTTAAAAAAATCTATCACTAACCCCTCCATCCTTCCCTGCCGATGAGAGGAACAAAGGCAAATGCATGAAACTCCTCACTGCGCAATGCATCTCCGCCACGTGTAATAATGGTCATCCGCTGCCCGGCACTTCCTCCTATTGGAATAACCATTACCCCCCCGTCTGCAAGCTGCTCGAGAAGTGTAGCAGGCGGCTCGGGAGCCCCTGCGGTTACAATGATAGCGTTATACGGCGCATTCTCTTTCCAGCCGAGTGTTCCGTCACCGAGGCGCTGCTGTATATTCAGACCAAGAGCGCTGAACATTTCCGAAGACCGTCTGAAGAGTTCGGGTATCCGCTCGACAGTATACACAGAATACCCCATAAAATCGAGAATTGCAGCCTGATAACCTGAACCTGTACCAATTTCGAGAACAGTACCCCCGGAACAACGTTCCGTCAGAATCGAAGTCATGTACGCCACGGTATACGGCTGTGATATGGTTTGTCCGCACCCTATCGGAAAAGCACAATCGTCATATGCGTAATCCCTGTTTTCAGAATCGAAAAAAAGGTGCCGTTCAACTGAAAGAAACGCTTCCAGAACACGCGAATTGCTTATCCCATAGCGCTTCAACTGCTCCACCATCTCATGGCGACGATCTCTATAGATACGAGCATCCTGCTGTTCAGCCATGCCTTCTTTCCCGATAGTTCAAAAACATGTAGCTTCCCGGTGAGAGAAACTTGATCCTTTTAACCATGCCGATACAATGTTTCGGAAACGGATCCCGTCAGGGAACGTATATACTTTTCATACGCCTCTCAAAGGAATTAAGCCTCGGTTTCGGAAATTTTCTCGGAGGCAAAAAAATCCCACTTGAACCAGGCTTTTATCTGTATATCGGCTCTGCTCTTGGCAAAAGTGCCACTGCCATGCCATTGGCACGTCGCCTTGCCCGTCATGCATCTCGTTCAAACGGAAAAATACCTCACAACATAAGAGATTACATGATCCGTTTTTTTCAGGAAAACAACCTTGCAACAAAGGAGTTTCAACCTCCCGCCAGTAAAAAACTTCGCTGGCATATCGACTACCTGCTTGACAGTCTCCATGCCCAGATAATCACAGCCTACGTCATCCGTTCCCCGCTCAGACTGGAAACAGCAATCTCCGATCTGGCAGAGTCACTCGATGAAACGTTTATCATCGCCAACAAACTCGGTGCGGGAGATTTCAAAAACAGTACCCATCTTCTCGGCATCAGCAACGTCGATACATGCCTCAGGAAACTTGAAAGTGCAATCCGACTCATCTGCCAGGGCAACCGGATTGCTTTGTCTCCGATTCAGTCGAAGCTTTGCTAATGACTTTCAGAAAACCGGACGAGCACAGGGGCTCGCCCCTACAGTTCAACAATTCAACAAATAAACATTTTTCTCACTTCCCCAGCAGTGCTCCGACAAATTTACCCCGATCGAATATCTGGAGATCATCTATTTTTTCCCCGACACCGATATATTTGACCGGCAATTCAAGCTCCCTGGATATCGAGAGCACAATCCCGCCTTTTGCCGTTCCGTCAAGCTTGGTAACGACCAAACCGGTAACATTGACGCATTTGGCAAACTCCTGGGCCTGTGAAACAGCATTCTGACCCGTCGTACCGTCAAGCACCAGTAGCACCTCATGAGGAGCATCGGAAACTTTCTTTTTCGCCACCCGCATAATTTTTGCAAGCTCCTCCATAAGGTGACTCTTATTGTGCAGACGGCCAGCGGTATCAACAAGAACAACATCGGCATCCTTTGCAACAGCGGAGCTTACGGCATCAAACACCACGGATGCAGGGTCCGCGTCTTGCCCCTGACTCACCATAGGAACACCCGCTCTGTCAGCCCAGATCTGCAGTTGCTGAACAGCCGCAGCCCTGAACGTATCTGCTGCCGCTATGATCACTTTTTTCCCGGCCCTGTTATAATTATGTGCCAGCTTCGCAATGCTGGTTGTCTTGCCGACACCGTTGACTCCAACGATAAGAATCACGTAGGGCTTCGCCGGCAATGCAACATCAAAATCTACAGGATGCAAATCAGGCGTATCCAGAAGCATCTCCTCCATCACCTGCATCAGCATCCCGTTCAACTCATTTTCGGAACGATAGGTTTCCTTTTCCGCCTTTTCGGTAATCCGGTCGACTATACTGAGCGTCGTCTCAACACCTACATCTGCCGCAATGAGAATGTTCTCAAGCTCCTCAAGAAACTCATCGTCGATCTCAGTCTTTCCCTGAGTGATTCTGGATATATTATCACGAATGGATTCACGGGTTTTTGTCAACCCGTCCTTCAGCCGTGATATTTTTAACTTGTCAAAAAAGCCCATTTGAAAAACAAATTATCTATGTTACCTACAATAACGCTACGCTGATTTTTTCCACCAAGAACTTGAATTTACTGAAAATGTCTTGTAAACCTATTTCCGATATTGGTGAATTCGGCCTTATAGAACGTATCGCATCGATTGTCGCTCCGACCTGCGAAACCACCCCGAAACTTGTCAAAGGTATCGGAGACGATTGTGCCGTATATGAACTGTCCTCATCCTTGTTCCAGGTTGCAACAACGGATCTGTTGCTTGAGCATGTTCATTTCGACCTGCTGACAACCCCGCTGCAGCACCTCGGCAGCAAAGCTCTCACCGTCAACATTTCAGACATTTGCGCAATGAACGCAAAGCCCTGTTACGCACTGGTTTCAATCGCCCTCCCGGCAAAAGCATCGGTTGAACTGGTCGAAGCGGTATACCGCGGCATGAGTGAAACTGCCAGGCTCTACAACACAGCCATCGCCGGAGGAGACACATCGGCCTCTCCAGGAGGAGTCACCATATCCGTTACGGTTGCAGGTGAAGTAGAAAAGGAAAACATATCCTATCGAAAAGGAGCTCGACCAGGAGACCTTGTCTGCGTAACAGGCACTCTCGGTGGAGCGGCCGCAGGCCTCAAGGTACTCATGCGTGAAAAGAATGTCATGCTGGAACATGTCAAGCATGGAGAAAACTACGATAAGGACGTCATGAGCAATCTCGAGGAGTACAATGAAGCCATCCGCCAACAGCTTCTGCCGTCTGCGCGTGTAGATATCATCGACTTCTTTCACAAGAACGGGATCGTACCGACATCGATGATAGATATATCGGATGGACTTGCTTCCGATCTCGCGCATATCTGCAAACGCTCAGGAGTTGGCGCACACATCGAAGAAAGCCGCATTCCCATCCTTTCGCAGACCAGACACATTGCCGATGAGTTCCAGGAAGATGCCGTCAACTTCGCTCTGAGCGGAGGAGAAGATTACCAGCTCCTTTTCACACTGAAAGCAGAAAAGTTTTCCGCTGTAGCTTCACATCCGGATATCAGTATTATCGGCAAAATAACCCCGGCGGACGAAGGGCTGTTGCTCACCGATATTTACGGTATGAATATCGACATACAAAAAATCTCGGGATTCAACCACTTTCAGGTTTGACAGACGTTTCCCTCTCTCCGGTTGACGAAAACAAACCCTTTGAGAAATCACAAACCGGCACTGTTTTCCGGGATTGTTTCAGAGACTCATCACGTCAGACTCATCCTTTTTCCGGAAGGTCCTGTGATGCTCCGGTAAGTTTTCCGATTTCCATCGCAACACCCTCCGGAGTAATGCGCTCGAGACATCTATAGTGCTCGTATCTGCACGTTCGTTTAAAACATGGGGCACAGGGCTCCGAGCTGCTCAGAACTGCTGTTTTTCTACCGAGAGGGCGTGTCCAGACAGGACTGGTGGAACCGAACAAACCGACAACAGGAACGCCAAGAAATGCCGCGAGGTGCATCAGGCCTGAATCATTGGATACAACAGCACGTGCGCCAGCCATCACTGCGGCAGCACCGCTTAATGAGGTCCTCCCTGTCAGATCGGTAACGCGGTTCCTGACGACACGAACAATCCCGGCAGCCGAATCCCGATCATCAGCCGTTCCAAGTACTACAATCCTGTCATTATGGAGCAGTCTGGCAAGCTCGGGAAAGTGGTTCCATTTTTTTGAAGGCCCGTATTTTGCCCCTGGACAAAGCACAATAGCTCCTGCATATTCTTCATCGGGAGCTGCCTGTATACCCGCCCAGCACTCAGGAGCTGTATACGGCAACTCAAGAATTTCTGCATATTCACGAATGAGATGATGCGTTCGATCCCTCAGATTTCCCGGCAAGGAATCGGTCAGCAAAAACCCGCGCAGTTCGCGGGACAAGCCACGCCTTCGCGGTATTCCGGATTTCATCCCCAGCCATGCTGATGAAAAAGAGTGGGGCAGAAGATAGAGAGTATGAAACTCCCGGCGACGAATTTCCGAAACAGTACGCCGGCGATCTTCCTGACTGCTTCTTTCAAAAGGCACTTGAGGCAGGCCACTCAACATCCGAACCAGCGCAACCATGTGCCCGGGAACCAACAGCGTGGTAGAGGCCAGCCTTTCCGCCGGCATTCTCATGACAACGGAAAGCGCAAGGAGCATATCCCCGATCCAGTTGGGCATAAGAATAATTGACGACTCCATTGCAAACCTGAAAGAGAGTTGGCTGTTGACAGAACAGAATCAAAGCGAAACAATATACATCCTGCCAATATTTTTCGCTACCCGGCACTTGTTTTTCGTTCTCAGGACGATTATAAAGAGCGTTTTTTGCTAATTTCCGTGAAGATATTAAATTGATCGTCCCTTTTCGCGGCAGCATATCGCCGAAGTGGCGGAACTGGTAGACGCCCAGGACTTAAAATCCTGTGTTCAGCAATGGACGTGCGGGTTCGATCCCCGCCTTCGGCACCACATAACAGGCAACCTTGAAAACCCGGTTCATGCATATCGCTGACAGCCAAGATTCTCCTCCCCATTTATTCTTACTCACCAAGATGTATATCCCATGAGTTCAGAACCAACAAAGATCCTGTTGAACGAGGGTGAAATGCCTCGGCAGTGGTACAACATTCAGGCCGACCTTCCGGCACCTATGCCACTCCCCCTCGGGATGGACGGCAAGCCGATCAAGCCGGAAGATCTTGCGCCGGTCTTTCCCATGAACATCATCGAACAGGAACTCAGCACCGAACGCTGGATTACCATTCCCGAGGAGGTACGTGAAATTCTCACGCTCTGGCGCCCCTCTCCGCTTTACAGAGCAAAACGACTTGAGAAAGCATTGAACTCACCGGCAAAAATCTATTACAAAAACGAGGGCGTATCACCTGCGGGAAGTCACAAACCAAATACTGCTGTTGCACAGGCATATTACAACAGAGAGTTCGGCATTAAATACCTGACAACCGAAACCGGCGCAGGACAATGGGGCAGCGCCCTTGCCATGAGCTGCAAACTTATCGGAATCGAATGCAAGGTATATATGGTTCGGATCAGTTTTGACCAGAAACCTTTCAGGAAAATCATGATGAAAACCTGGGGCGCGGATTGTATACCGAGCCCAAGCGACACCACTGAAATCGGCCGTAAAATCCTGTCGGAGCAACCGGATACACCCGGCAGTCTCGGCATTGCCATCAGTGAAGCGATTGAAGAAGCCGTCCAGCGAGACGATACCCGTTACACACTCGGTAGCGTACTCAATCACGTCATGCTGCACCAGACAGTTATCGGGCTTGAAGCAAAGAAACAGTTTGAAAAAATACAGGCCTACCCGGATATCGTCATAGGATGCGCGGGCGGAGGATCAAACTTCGCTGGCATCAGTTTCCCGTTCATTCATGATAAAATCAACGGGAAAGATTTACGCGTTATTGCAACCGAACCTGAAGCCTGCCCTACCCTGACCAGAGGTCCCTACATTTACGACTCGGGGGATGTCGCTAAGATGACTCCCCTGCTGGCAATGCACAGCCTGGGCCACGGATTCATCCCTCCTGCAATTCATGCAGGAGGACTTCGTTATCATGGTATGGCTCCGCTGGTAAGCCATGTACTGCAACATGGCCTGATCGAGGCAAGTTCACTGCCGCAGACCGAGTGCTATAAAGCCGCCCTGCTCTTTGCGCACACCGAAGGATTCATTCCCGCCCCGGAAACATCTCATGCTATTGCCCAGACCATCCGTGAAGCAAACCGCGCACGTGAGGAGGGCAGGGAAAAGGTTATCCTGATGAACTGGTCCGGCCATGGGCTCATGGACCTTCAGGGATACGATGCGTTCATGTCGGGAAAACTGGAAGACTATCCGTTGCCGAACGAACTGCTCCAGCAGTCGCTGGCGGCCGTCAAGGATCATCCGAAACCATAGAAAGTAGTGACAGGTGACGAGTGACAAGCAGAAAAGAAATCATTCGAAACTCGTCACTTGTTACTTGTCACTAAACAAAAGGCAGCTGTGCCTCAGCTGCCTTTTGTTTTACTGATCCTTGCCGTTTGTCAGCTCTTCATCGATCGGCGTTTTCTGCTTGCTCTTCTTTGAAGCTTCCGTAACCTTTGAAAACTTCAGTTTATCGTTTTTCCCGTCGTAGGAAATCCTGATGGTGCTCCCTTCCGGAAACTTGCCTTTCAGCATCTCTTCAGCAAGAGGATCCTCGACATTTCGCTGCATCGCTCTTTTTAAAGGTCTTGCCCCAAACTTCTGGTCATACCCTTTTTCGACAAGAAACTCCTTGGCCCTGTCATCGATGCTGACCTCGATACCCATTTCATGCAGCCTCTTGAACAACTTTCCTGCAATGATATCGATAATCTCGAAGATATGTTTCTTTTCGAGCTGATGGAAAACAATGGTATCGTCAATCCTGTTAAGAAATTCAGGATTGAAAACCCGCTTCAAAGCATCTTCGACCGTCGATTTCATTGATTTGTAACTGCTTTCAACCTCATCGCCGGACGAAAAACCCATACCGCTTCCAATACTCTTGATATCCTTGGCGCCGATGTTCGAGGTCATGATAATGATCGTGTTCCGGAAATCCACCTTCCGGCCGAGCCCGTCGGTCAGGACACCTTCATCGAGAACCTGCAACAAAATATTGAACACATCGGGATGTGCTTTCTCGATCTCGTCGATCAACACAACCGAATAAGGCTTTCGGCGAACTTTTTCCGTCAACTGACCGCCCTCTTCATACCCGACATATCCGGGAGGAGCCCCGACAAGCCTGCTGACAGAGAACTTTTCCATATACTCACTCATATCGGCTCTGATAAGAGCGTCTTCACTGTCAAAAATGTAACGGGTCAAAGCCTTGGCAAGCTCGGTCTTGCCGACCCCTGTCGGCCCGAGGAATATGAAAGAACCTATCGGCCTTGACGGATCTTTCAGCCCCGCTCTTGTCCGCTGTATCGCTTTGGTAATCTTTTCGATAGCCTCATCCTGACCGATAACCTCTTTTTTAAGCCCGGCCGCCATGTTGAGAAGCTTTTTCGACTCAGATTGTGCAACCTTGATAACAGGAATACCGGTCATCATTGCAACAACAGAGGAGATATCGGCTTCCGTCACATCATATACCGTGTCGGCTGCACGCTCCTCCCACTCCAGTTTTGCCTGTTCAAGCGATTCAAGAAGCGTTTTCTCCTTGTCACGAAGTTTTGCAGCCTCCTCGAAGTTCTGCATCCTGACCACACGGTTTTTCTCAGCCTTGATCTCTTCGACAGCCTGCTCCAGATCCAGAATATTTTTGGGAACGTGAATATTGCTTAAATGCACCCTCGCACCGGCTTCATCCATCACATCGATCGCCTTGTCGGGAAGATACCGGTCGGTGATGTAACGCTCGGAAAGTTTTACCGACTTGTCAATTGCATCATCATCATAACGCACATGGTGATGAGCCTCGTACTTGCTCTTGATGTTGTGGAGAATCTGAATGGTCTCGTCAACCGTGGTCGGCTCAACCATGATTTTCTGGAACCGTCTGTCGAGTGCTCCGTCTTTTTCGATGTACTGGCGGTACTCGTCGAGCGTTGTCGCACCGATGCACTGCAGTTCACCCCGGGCAAGAGCCGGCTTGAAAATATTGCTTGCGTCAAGCGAGCCCGAAGCACCGCCTGCGCCGATAATGGTATGCAGCTCATCGATAAAAAGAATAACGTCACGGGAGCGTTCGAGCTCGTTCATCAAGGCTTTCATACGTTCCTCGAACTGTCCCCTGTACTTTGTTCCGGCCACCAGCGCTGCAAGATCGAGAGCGACAACCTTTTTGTCATAAAGAATTCTCGACACCTTTCGCTGCACAATCTTCAACGCGAGCCCTTCTGCAATGGCAGTTTTGCCGACACCGGGTTCACCTATCAATACAGGGTTGTTTTTTTTCCTCCTGCTCAGAACCTGTGCAACACGCTCGATTTCTTTCTCTCGACCTATTATGGGATCAAGCTTGTCTTCGATCGCCAGCCTTGTGATATCCCTGCCGAAATTGTCAAGGACAGGGGTCTTCGTGCGTTCTCCCTTCTTCGATTCGGCTTTTTTCGAATACTTCTCGGAACCGGATGAAAAAGCCCCTTCCATCGGGGACTCTCCTGATTCGCTCTTACCGCTTGTTATCGTCATCAGCTCATCCCTTACGGCATCGTAGGAAACCCCGAACTGCTCCAGTATCTGGGCAGCGACATTATCTTCGCCCTTCAAAATGGAAAGGAGAAGATGCTCGGTACCGATAATGTTCGATTTGCAGATCTTAGCTTCAAGATAGGTTATCTTGAGCACCTTTTCGGCCTGCTTGGTCAGGGGAACGTTCCCCATCTGCGCAGCCGCTACTTTCTGGTGGGTGCTTTCCTCGATCTTCTGCTTGAGCTTGAAGAGATCTATATTGAGATTTTTAAGGATTCTTGCGGCAATGCCTTCCCCTTCCTTGATCAGGCCCAAAAGCAAGTGTTCCGTTCCTATATAGTCATGGCCCAGCCTGAGAGCCTCCTCACGACTGTGACGAATGACATCCTGTACTCTGTTCGAAAAATTTCCGTCCATTCTCGTACTTTATTAGTAAGTGTTTGATAAGGGCCTTTTCCAACGCATAACACACCGGCTCACAACCTGTTCATACGCACCTGAATCAAGGAATCACCGGCGGATTCCGGTACAGCGGGGGTAATTTGAAGCTTGACTCAGTACTGAATTAATTATATAAAGATAGCCGTTGAAAACCAATTAACTTTAAGGAAAACCGAAATGCCCTGCTAAAGGTTTCTACCCCTCAAGCAGTGACAAGTGACGAGAAAATCGTTGAATTGTTGAACTGTTTATTTGTTGAATTGTTGGAAGAGAAGGAACATTTTTCCTTTTCAGTCATCTTCGGGCTTGACCCGGAGATCCATTACTACGCCGGAAAAACCTTATGGATGTCGGATCAAGTCAGACATGACTACAACTATTCAGCCCCCCTTGCTATCCGGCCATGTAACCCTTGAACTTTGACTTAATCTTGCTGTATGGAAATAACACATATTCTCATAGATGACGCCAATCCGGCACACCGTGAACTCTCTATTTACAGGACCGGAACAATAAACCGGGTCCGTCTCACCGATAGTGACTACCGCACATACGGTACGCTGGAAATATCGGCACACGACCACACCGGCCTGTTTCATTTCGATATCGTGGAATCCCTCAATGAATTGCCGTTTGTTTCCGAAACAGGGCACGGTCTTGACAGCTGGGATGAGGCATTCCTGCATCACAGCCAACTGGAAAAGATGCTCCCGATACTCAGGGAAGCCGAAAAAAAAATAGATGCCGAAAAAAAGGAAAAAGCCCTCCTCGGATGGCAGGATTCTCCAGTAGCCACAGCCTACTGGAGAACCATCGATCCCGAGGCGTTCCTGAGCTTTCTGAATGCATTGAAAACCTTTGTTTCCGATACCATCAAGGAAGGATATGATCTGGAATTTATTCTTTAAACGTTTAGAACCGCAAGGTTAGCCCTGTAAGCCATGCAGTATCGGTTTCTGCATCGTTCAACCCCCACTTGACGCCCGCATCGATATCGAAGTCATTCGTCACCGAATAGATCAAACCACCGAGAATAAACGCCGGATGAGTGTCGGAACCTTTCTCCGGATTGGTCTCCATACCCACGTTGCAAACCCCAACCATATCGGCGGTAACATTGATTTCACCGGCAAACGAGGCATGCCAGATATCGTTGCGCAAAAACAGGTCATCTTCATCAAGGCCATACGCATTGCGCGTATATCCCAGGTTCAGATGCAGTTTACCCAGCACCCCTTCCTTCGAGACAAGCAGGGCTCCTCCACCGGACACCTTTCCGTTACCCAGCCCTTTTTTTTCATCTCCCGTCGAAAACGTAACCGCAGGTTTCAGCGCAACGCTCAGACCCCGGTCTTCATAGTCAAAAAATCTCCACTTGATCTCCAGAGACAGATCACTCAAGCCCTCTTCTTCGGCAACGCTCACTCCGCTCTCCCTGACCCTGTACCAGACGTAGGGCAGCCCGAGAATCACATCGATGTTTTCGGCGACACCATACGAGAGACTTGCAGCAACTTCACCCCCGGTTTCATCAATGGCGCCATCTTCATCATCACGGAATTCACTGCTTATTTCAAATTCAAACCCCCCGGTCCCCTGCGTCCCGGTATCATCGGTAATCAATGGATGAGCCGCATGAAGAGGGAGGGATAAAAGTATCGACAACGAAGCAAGAAGGATGGTTCGAAACATGACAGACGTTCTGTTCATTACATTCAAGGTTTTCCTGTTGTATAAAAAAAGAGATCCTTCGCCCTTATTCTTCAGGCAGTTCAAGCGGATCAGGAACACAAAACCGGTAGCCGAGCAGTCGTTCAAGCTTGCTGCTGTCGATGATTTTGAACGGTACATTGCCATCTTCTTCAGCAGGCGGAGGCAACGGTTTGCCGGAACGTTCAGCTGCACGTGCATAGTATTCCCTGCGCAAGGGATGCTCCGGTGAGCATGCGTTGAAAACCTCACCCCAGACACCCTGGCGGATCACTTCGAAAATAATCCCGATGCAGTCGTCACGATGAACGAGATTGGCCGGCTGATTCGCGTTGTTGAGTGAAGACATTCTGCCAAGAAAGTTTACCGGATTGCGATCGTACCCCATCAGTCCGCAAAACCTCAGTACCGTTGTTTTGAACGACGGCTCTTCGAACAGCATCTTCTCGACCGCCAGCAATGCTTTGCCGGAAGCAGAGTCAGGATTGACGGCATCATCCTCCGTTACTTCACGGTTGAGCGAAGGATAGACCGATGTGGAACTGACAAACACCACACGCTGAACAGGCGAAGCTTTTATGGCTTCCTTCAATGAAGCAATCTGCTGCTGATGATAGTGAACGATATCCGGCCTCCGTATGGGCGGAACGTTTATCACGAGGACATCGCTCCGGAGAAACGCTGTCGGATCGTCTCCTGAAAGCGCAGGATAAAGCGATAAGTGAAATGGCTGAACACCCGCTTCCCGCAAAACATCGAACTTTTCTTTCCGGGTGGTCGATCCTTTGACGCTGAACCCTTTCTCAATCAAATATTTTCCCAGAGGCAGCCCCAGCCACCCACACCCGCAAATACTGATGCTTTTGTCTTGCTCCATCCCTTTACTCTCCTCCAAAGGATTCGATATATACCTTCAACGATTGCATCTCAACCGAGTTCTCTTCTAATGCCCGACCTTCGAGCGGACCGGTGACACAGGTATTGATAACAGAAACCAACTGCGGATTCTCAAAAGCCTTTTCAAGCCCCTTACCTCCAGGATGACAGGTTGCACAGCTCGAAGCATTCGCTGAACCCGAAAGCTGCGGATCATTGAACAGCTTTTCCCCCTCGGAAGCAGAAGGCTCATTCTCCGCTGCCGCACATGCGCTCAGTACAAACACGGCATACAATGCCAGTGCGGAAAACCATGAGAATCTCTTCATATTTCCTCCTGTTGCTGTCCGGTTGCTTGTATCGTTACACACATCTCCTACCCTATATCAATCCCTTGCAATCAATACCCCAATAGAGAACGAGATGGTGCTGAATTTGCAGAAGCGGTTCCTTGCGGCTCCAGAAATGATTGTATACAAAAGTCACGATCTCCTCGATCTGCTCATCGTTGTAGCGATGCACGTCGGGATAGAGCAGGATCATCCAGATTACTTCCATGAATTTACTGAAATCATCCACAGAAAACTCGATTCTGCTTGGTGCAAGAATAACCTGAGCGCCCCTGAAAAGCGGTATCTGTTCGAGCTGCTTCTTCAGGGTTAACAGACTCTGATCGTTTCGCACACAGAAATATTTGCCTGCAAAATGATTGTAGAGCCAGGTTGTCGTCATCGGGTTGCTGCTTTCAGCCGTCATCATCACAGCATGTATCGCACCTCTCCGGGCAAGCAGGCAACGATAGATATTCTCAAAAAGCTGGCTCCACTCTTCTTCACGGCAGTAGTAGAGCGAATGATGCAAAGTAATAAGGTCAACCTTTTTCCTCTTGAGCGGCCTCGTGAAAAATGCTTCCGTATGGCCTGAATCGAAAAACTCCTGTTTGTAGTCACCCTGGATCGTCGTCACATGACCGGTGCTTTGGCGGCGAATGCGTTCGTTAACCCTGTCGAGAGCGTTCTGATCGATATCGAACAGGTATAATCCGCCCTGGAAGGCGGTTTCAAGAATCCTGAACTGCGGCTCGTTGCTCGAACCGATCGACAACGCTCGCATTTTCTTCGTCAAAGGAGCTGCAACGGACAACGTTCGTATCACAGCCGCCAGCCTTTCGCCGATATCGACCTTGTCGTTGCTGTACTGCGACCAGATCCGGTCCTGATCGACCATCCGTGTAGCAGCCGACCGAACCCCTTCCTCAATAATGGCATTTCTTGTCTTTCGCTCCATCTGTGTTCATTCCCAAGCTTTTTTCGACCTGTCTAAAGATATTTAAAAAACCGTTCAACTTTTTGATTTCAGTGTAAAAAAAGAACCGGAAGATCTTGGCTACTGCGCCCCGAAGAAGCGTCGCGAGAGTTTTATTCTTCCCTGAATTGAGCGATTGTCGAGCATACCGGAGATGCAAGGCACAGGAAATGCAGGTGTAGTGAACTACCGCAAGTCCTCTGTAACGAAACAGATTCGTTATAATCGGCAATCCCGAAGGGTTTCAACAAATGCGGCTCTTTACAGTTGTCACTCAAACTCAGCCGGGAAGGGGGAACCTAATCATAAATGCATTATAAAAGATTTTTTTTAATATAGTTACTGTTTTTGAGCATTTATTGAAACGTTCAGTTTAGGTCTTTCTCAACCAGATATTTCCAATACTTCATCGGCATGAACGACCGCTGAAGATCGGGATTCTTTCTCTCGGGAATGGCGATGTGTGCGAAAAAAGCCTTCCAGAGCCGCTGCACATCCTGCTCCTCTTCGGCGAGCTCCGGCGTGCGGAAAGATTCAAGGGTACCGAAATCGAGTTTTTTCCCATCCCAGTGCGAAACCAGCGAACGCTTGACATCGTAGATAAACCACTCCTGGGTCTGCAACCTTCGGGTAAAGAACCGTGAGAGGGGCTGGATGATGTTGAAATCGGGCTCCATTCTCGCAAGGTAACTCCCATCTTCAAGCTTGGCGAAGCGAAGAAGTCCCTTGAAACGATGCACCTCACGACTGACCTTGCGGGCAAGGAAATGCACGGCGTGAACCGCCGGATGGGTGAGATGAGCCTCGATCCTGCTTCCGTAAAGGGAAACCATATGGATGTACTGCAGCAGGAACGTTTCCATGCCTTCCTTTTCGGATAAAACACCGTACATCACCTGCCTTGCGTTCTCCGGATATGCCGCTGAAAACCTTCGTACGAGAATATCCGACCGCTCTGCATCCGTAGCGATAAACACTCCTTCATCGAACAGGGTCTCCTGCTGCGGTTTCAGCGCAACCTTTTGCGGATCGGTTTCATGCCGCAGAATATGGTCAATCGCGGAAAAAAGACCTTCGGTCGTGCCGTCGTAACGGTAGAGGTTCATTTGTGAAAAGGCAAAAGGTAAAAGTCAAAGGTCAAAACGGAAGAACCAACTGACGTTGTTTGAGCGACTGTTGAGCAGTGCCGGTTTCGGCAACGAGCAGTTTCTGCCGGATAAGAGCAGGCCTGTCGAACAACCGCTCAACCGGTCCGCCGGAACAGGTGATAAAAAACCTCGCCCGTTTCATGACCACCCCGATCTTTTTCAGTCCGTCCGGATTCATAACCGCATACCTTCGTGCAGCAATAATCCGTTTCGCGGAGATCATGCCGATTCCCGGCACTCGCAACAATGCGGCATACTCTGCCCGGTTGACATCGACCGGGAAAAATTCCGGGTGACGAAGCGCCCATGATGCCTTAGGGTCGAGATGCTCGTCGAGAAAGGGATGCTCTTCCGAGAGGATTTCATCCGCACTGAATCCGTAATTGCGCAGGAGCCAGTCAGCCTGGTAGAGACGGTGTTCACGATGAAGCGGAGGTTTTGCGAGTACCGGCAGGCGATTGTCATGGTTAACCGGAACATAGGCCGAATAATACACCCTTTTCAGGTTCATTTTTTTATACAATCCCTGTGAAAGCAGAAGAATCCTGTAATCCGACTCGGGACTCGCGCCGACAATCATCTGGGTGCTTTGTCCGGCAGGAGCAAAACTGGGAGCTTTGCGGTTTTTCTTTTTCTCAAGCCGGCTTGCGCTGATTGCGTCTCCGAGGAAAGCCATCGGCTTCAGAATCGACTCTTTTTGCTTCTGTGGAGCAAGCCTGTTCAGCGAATCCCCGGACGGCAGCTCGATATTGACGCTCAAACGATCGACGTAAAGACCGGCCTGACGAACCAGTTCACTGCTGCTTCCCGGAATGACTTTCATGTGAATGTAGCCGAAAAACTTCTCCTCCTCACGGAGCCGCCGTACAATGGCAACCATCCTCTCCATCGTGTAATCGGGACTCTGCATGACCGCCGAACTGAGAAAGAGCCCCTCGATGTAGTTCCTGCGGTAAAACCTGATCGTCAGCTCGACCAGCTCTTCAACAGTGAAAGAGACCCGTTGCACCGGATTGGACGAACGGTTCACGCAATACGCACAATCGTAGCGGCAGTCGTTGGACAAAAGCACTTTCAACAGCGAAATGCAACGACCGTCATCCGACCATGAGTGACAGATCCCTCCCGTGGAAGCGTTACCGAGCGATCCTTTTCCCCCGTTTCTGCTACTGCCGCTCGAAGCACAGGACGCATCGTACCGGGCGGAACCTGAAAGTATCTGCAGCTTATCCAGTGTGTCCATGGGTACAATATAGAAAGACTGGAAAAATTGTTGATTTGTTGAATCGTTGAAGTGTTTGGAATCATACTTAGCTTAGCGGTAATCGTATTCGTAATCGGCTAGCTATGTACCTCATTCTTTCCGTCATCTTCGGGCCTGCCCTGCGAAATAGATACTCTGGTTTCACAGGACTCGACCCGGAGATTCACTGGCACAATCGTAAATCCGTATGAATGCCGGATCAAGTCCGGCATGACTTCTACAAATTTCCGAATCTCCTTTCCACAAGCTCGACGACACGGCGAGCGCCGGTTACGACACCCGGCAGTGATTGCCCCGGAAAAACCGAGTCTCCTGTGAGAAACAGGTTTTTGAAGGGCGTTCCGGGACCCCTGACCCTGAAAAGAGAGACCTGGGGGTAGCCGCCGACATACCCGCGATTACGACCGGTATACCGTTCCCAGGTTACCGGCGTTGCCGCTGCAATCACCTCTGCCTTTTGCTCGATACCGGCAAAATGTTTTGCGAGCAGAGCCATGATCTTCTTTGTGTAAGACTCTTTCAACCCAGCGTACACCTCTTTCCCCCCGGCTTTGGCCTCGAACCACGGTCCGGGCCTGCTATGAGTCGAGACAGTAACCGCCCTGTACCCTTCCGGAGCTCTGAGACTGTCGTCGGACGGGGAAACGGAAACAAAAATGCTGTTGCCCTCACCAAGTTCACCCTCATCGCGGACAATCTGTACATGGCTGACCTGCCTCTCGCTGAAAGCGGATTCCTCAACACCGAGATACAGAACGAAAGCACCCCACTCTGAGACCGGGCTCCTTTTTATTGCCGGTGACTTCTGCTGTCCGAACAGCCCGGCAAGCGATGCCGGCGAAAGATTTGCGACAACCACATCTGCGGGATAGCCGGTTCCATCAGAGGCCGCCACTGAAAGCACCTGTTTTCCTGTATACTCGACGCTCTGTACCGTCTCGCCATAGAGTACTTTTCCTCCGAAATCACCCACTGCCGTTGCAAGCTTTTCCGCTACGCTTCCGATGCCCCCGGTCAGGCGATGTGTTCCCTTTGCAGGGAGGTCGAGCGCAATGGCAGCATTGAGAGCGTTTGCATGTGCAGCCGTTGTTTGAACGGAGATAAGCAACTGGGCGTCGATAAAGCGCACGAAATCACTGTCGGCATCGAGACCGTATGATGCCAGCCACTGCAAGGCGGTCTTATTAACAAGAGGCAGCATCAGAGAAAGAGACGGAGCTTTTCGCAGCACCTTCCTGAAAAGAGCGGCGACATCATCAAAATCTCCCGGCGGCCACGGAAGCACCTCGGCCGAAAGCGACCAGAGAAGCGAGGCAAGACGATCCTGGGCCTCCCAGAAAGGCAACGCCTTCGGAAACTCCCTGATAATTTCCTGCCTTGTGTGGGAAAGATGGATCACTCTATCGTCATGAATAAAATCCCAGGCAGCAGGACAGGACATTATCGGCCAGGATATACCAAGCTCTTCCCCCAGCAGGGCAAGCGGTCCTTTCTTGTGAAAACCGCACCCTACCGTAGCACCTGCATCAAAGCGATAACCGTGACGCTCAAACGTTGCGGCACATCCTCCGGGATATCTCTGTGATTCAAGAACGGAAACGTCAAACCCCTTCCGCGCAAGCAGAGCCCCGACAGTCAACCCGCCGATACCGGCACCGATAACGGCAACCCTTACCCTTGTTCCTCTCAATTGTTAAATAAATCTAAACCCGGCGTTTCAACAGATGCTCAACGACATAGCGGGCATCTCTATTAATGGTTTTCCGAACCCCCTGCATTCTTCCAATCCTCCCCCTAACAAACATACAATACCTCCCGAAAAATCCCCCGCGTTTTCGCATGGAAAACCCGGCATCAGGGACTGTGCAGGAGAGTGAACCCACACAACAATCCGGTGAATCAGGGAAAAAAGGAAAAACATATCGGAAGGACAGCATAAAAGATGGCCGGAACCCCCGCACAGAGGTTCCGGCAGGAAAAACATCAGGCAAGCAACAGATATACCTGGGTTTTGAGTTGCTCGGGCGGTGTTACGACAGGGTCGTTCAGATAGATTTCATAGGCAACACCATTTGCTTCCAGACCATTATCACCGATCCACTTGATGAGCGCGTCATAGACCGGTTCCGCCTCTTCATAAGGCCCGATATACAGGCAACTCGCCGCTTTGCCCGAAGGCGTGGCCGTGGACTGTATGTTACCCTCACCGCTTATCCCCTCTTCAACCGGAAATCCAAATTCCACTTCGAGGTTATCCATTTCCATATTGTAGTAAATCACAAACGGGGGGCCCTGCGGCTCTTTTCCTTTTGACTCAAGATATCCTGCAATCGAGCTGTACCCCTGGTCAAAAACCTCTGCGATATCACTCACTCTTGTTTTCAACCTGATGGTAAGTGCAGGACGTGACTCCAGGTTCTGCAACTCACACAGAAATGCACATTCAAAATCCATCCTGTCCTCCGTAGAAATGTTGAAAGGCCCAAAAGAGAAGTATGCCGGAATGAGGGAAGAGCGTTGAGTCGGCGTAGCGGGATTTGAACCCACGACCCCTTCCACCCCAAGGAAGTGCGCTACCAGGCTGCGCTATACGCCGATTAAGAAATTTTTCCGAACGGGAAGTAATGATAAAAAAAATCTTACCTAAATATAAATTATTTTAACGTTTTCTTGCCCTGACCGTGCACTTGTGATTGACTAATGCTCTTTACAGGCCCATAGGGAACGTACAAGACCTCCATAGACAAATAGGTCTTTTCACAACACCCTGCGTTCCTGAAGAATCAAAAGTTATTATATTATTGCTTTGCTATTCCAACCTCGCAGACCGATGAGTTATTTTTCGAGCGACCGCTGTACCATGTTTTATACAGATACCGCGGAAAACAATTCCGACCTGAAAAACAAACCTGCCGTGCTTTTTGTTAACGGCTGGGCAATTTCTTCACGATACTGGCATCCCCTTGTTCAAAAACTGACTCCTGATTTCCGGTGCGTCACCTATGATCAGAGCGGAACGGGAAAAACGGTTATCGAACATGACCACAAGCCATCGTTTACCATCGACGGATTTGCCGACGAAGCTGCAGCACTGATCGAACATCTCGACCTGAACAAAGGGAGAAACCTGCACATCATAGGGCACTCCATGGGTGGTATGGTTGCGACGGAACTCTCGCTGCGTTTCAGCGGCTCCCTTCTTTCCTCGACCATCCTTGCCTGCGGCATCTTTGAAGAAAACGCGTTCACTTCAGTCGGCCTGATGTTTCTCAGCGGTCTGATCGATTTCTCGATGACTTTCCGCAGTGCATTCCAGGTAGAACCACTCAAATCACTGTTTATCAAGCGTGCAGCAACCGCTGAAATAGGAAAAAAATACGGAGACATTATTGTCGAAGATTTCACCACTTCCGACAAGGATGCCACAAACGCCGTAGGTCACTTTTCGATCGATCGCGAGGTTCTGAGAACCTACACGAAACACGTTATCGAGATTGCCTCCCCGGTTCTGTGCTGCGTCGGCATGCAGGATCATACCATACCGCCTGAAGGAACGGTAACGCTCTTCCATACCCGCAAACAGAAAGCAGTCTCACCGACACGGCTTGTCCAGTTCATGAATCTGGGACACCTCCCAATGCTCGAAGATACCGCAAGGTTCGCTGAACAGCTTAAAAAGCATTTTGAATTTGCCGATGTTTTTCATAAAAACAATTCGCATGAAGCGACCGGAAACGACGTCACTCAGATAGTATAGCCTGGGAAAACAGTGACAAGTAACGAGTGAAGAGGAGTGGTTGCGTAAAGAAAAAAAGTATTTGACAACGTTCATTAATAGTTAGGATCAAGTCAATTATAACTCGCCACTGTTAAAACATTCGAACAATCGTTCAATTAAAGGTAAAAGGCGATGTTGCAGGAAAATGGAATATGGTGAACAGGAACAGCATGAAAACAAAAAAGAACCAGAATAAGAAACGAAGAAAATCGCTTCCCTGGACGGTGGCTCTCTCGCTGTTTGCCGTCGCAGCGGTTGCGATGATCATTTACGTGTTCAGTCTTCTCAGAACCCTGCCGAGCCTTGAAGAACTCGAAAACCCGAACCCTGAACTGGCGTCTTTGGTCTACTCGTCGGACGGAAAGTTGCTGCACAAGTATTTTTTGAAAAACCGTACCTATGTACAGCTTGACTCGATTTCGAAATATGTTCCTGAAGCCTTGATAGCGACCGAAGATCTCGCCTTCTACGATCACTGGGGTTTCGATGTTCGCAGGTTTGTGCTCGTTATAGGGGAAAACCTCCTCAAAAGAAGAGAACGGTGGCATGGAGCAAGCACGATCACCCAGCAGCTTGCGAAAAACCTGTATCTCACTCAGGAACGCACCATAAACCGTAAAATCAAGGAATTCTTCACCTCCATCGAACTTGAACGGACCTATACCAAGGACGAGATCCTCGCGCTCTACCTCAATACGGTATACTTTGGCTCCGGAGCTTACGGGGTCGAAGCTGCCTCCTGGACCTACTTTAACAAACCTGCAAGCGCTCTTACGCTTCCCGAAAGTGCTACCCTTGTCGGTATTCTGAAAAGCCCGAGGGCATATGACCCGTCACGCAACCCTGAAAACTCTGTCAGCCGGCGCAATCTTATTCTTGCGCTTATGGGGAAAGCGGGTTTTGTTTCCGAAACAGAGCAGAAAAAAGCACAGAAAAGCAAGCTTGCACTCGACTATACACCTGTTACCAACCACGGCAAGGCGCCCTACTTCACCGAGTATATCCGTCAAACGCTGAAGCCGATATCGCGGCAGCACGACATCAACGTTTACAGTGACGGTCTGAACATTTACACGACACTTGACAGCAGAATGCAGCGTTACGCACAGGAAGCCGTCAAGGATCATGTGGCATGGGTGCAGGAACGCTTCGACAAGTCATGGAAATGGCCAAAAAAACTGAAAAACCAGATTATCAGGGAAACGCCCCGCTACCGCGAACTGCTTAAAAACGGGCGTTCCGCAGAACAGGCGCTCACCGAACTGAAAAATGACAGGAAGTGGCTGGATAAACTGCTGCACGACAAAACCCGTGTACAGGTAGCCTTTGTGGCTCTCGACCCGTCGAACGGCAACATCAAGGCATGGGTCGGCGGAAACGAGTTCAGTCCCGATGAATATGAGTACCAGTTCGATCATGTCTGGCAGGCCAAAAGACAACCGGGCTCGACCTTCAAACCCTTTGTGTACACTGCTGCTATTGACAAGGGAATTCCTGCCAATCACAGAATCCTGAACCAGCCGCTCGCGCTCAAAACAGGCAACAAGGTTTGGGTCGCAAAAAATGCAGATCACTCCTCAGGAGGACTTACCACGCTCCGTCACGCACTCAGTAAATCCATCAACCAGGTTACCGTCCGTTTGATGCACGAGTTTCTGAGCCCCGCGGAAGTTATCGGCTACGCAAACAAAATGGGTATCCGTTCAAAACTCGAGCCCAACCTTTCCATTTCACTGGGAACTTCCGAAATAACACCCCTTGAACTTGCTTCCGCTTTCGGAACCTTCGCGAACAACGGCGTATGGGTTGAACCCGTCAGCATCAGCAGGATAGAAGACAAATTCCGCCATGCCGTAACCGAGTACAAACCGATAACAAGGACCTCCATTGACTCGACGACTAACTACGTCATGGTCTCCATGCTTCAGGATGTTGTCAAAAGGGGAACCGGAGCTGCCATACCCTATCGATACGGGGTAAATATCGAATCTGCCGGAAAAACCGGTACAGGCCAGAACATGAAAGATGCCTGGTTTGTAGGTTTTACTCCGCAGATAGTCGCTGCCGTCTGGGCGGGCTTCGATGATGAAAGAATCTATTTCACCTCCATGAGTTATGGTCAGGGAGCAAGAGCAGCACTGCCTATCTGGGCAAATTTTATGAAAAAGTGTCTGGCCGACAGCTCTACCGGCATAGAAAACAGGCACTTCCACATGCCTGAAACCGTCATTGCCGTTCCGGTTTCCAGAAACAGTAACCGTCCGGCGGAGCTCTTTACCGATGATGTTTATGTTGAATATTTCACTCCTGAAGGATTCAAAAAATACCAGGCGGGACTACTACTGGAGCGCACCCGGGAAGAAGATAGCGATGACATTGAAGATAACATTGAAGAGGACTCGGCAGGAAGTCCTGGCCCAATAGAGCGCCTTATCGAGGAACTTGTCGGAGAAGAAACCGAAGAGTAAACCACTTAACACTCCTACACTTATGCATTCAGTTCTGGTTCTCGATTTTGGTTCACAATACACACAGCTTATCGCACGACGTATACGTGAAATCGGCATCTACTCGGAAATCGTGCCATATAACACACCGCTGGAAAATATCAGAGAGCACAAACCCGGAGCCATAATTCTGTCAGGAGGTCCCAGCAGTGTTTACGGCGACTCGGCGTTCCATCCCGATAAGGGAATATTCACACTCGGCGTTCCGATCCTCGGAATATGCTATGGACTTCAGGTCATTGCAACCCATTTCGGCGGAACGGTTGACGCCTCGGCAAAACAGGAGTTCGGCAGAGCGAAGATTCAGGTCGAACAGCATAACGGTACTGCTGCAAGCATGCTTTTCAAGAATATTCCGGATTCAGACGTCTGGATGAGCCACGGCGACAAAGTTGTGCAGATGCCCGAAGGCTTTTCGGTTACTGCAAGCAGCAGTAACTCGGAAATGTGCGCTATCGAAGCGACCGGCAGCAAAGCGGCCCTCAAGGTTTTCGGCCTGCAGTTTCACCCGGAAGTACAGCATACGCTCTATGGAAAGCAGTTACTGACGAATTTCCTGATAGACATCGCCGGCCTGAAACCCGACTGGTCACCCAAAGGGTTTATTGAACACCAGATAGAGGAAATCCGCAAAGTTGCGGGCAACAATACGGTAATCTGCGGCATCAGCGGCGGTGTCGATTCCACCGTTGCCGCAGTTCTGGTCAGCAGGGCGATCGGCAAACAGCTCCACTGTGTCTTTGTCGATAACGGCCTCTTGCGGAAAAACGAGGGTGAAAAAGTTATGAAAGTACTCAAGCCGCTTGGACTGAGCGTCAATTTGGTCGATGCCGAAGAACTCTTTCTCAAGCGTCTGAAAAACGTTGCCTCACCCGAAAAGAAGCGAAAAATAATCGGCAGGACGTTTATACATATTTTCGAAGAGCAGATTCACGAAGAGAAGTTTCTCGTCCAGGGAACCCTCTACCCGGACGTTATTGAAAGCGTGAGCGTCAAAGGACCTTCGGAAACCATCAAGTCGCACCATAACGTAGGCGGCCTTCCGAAACGCATGAAGCTCAAGCTCATCGAACCCTTGCGTGAACTTTTCAAAGACGAGGTAAGGGCTGTCGGAAGGGAACTCGGCATTGCCGAAGACATCCTGATGCGCCATCCGTTCCCCGGACCCGGCCTGGCGGTGCGCGTGCTGGGGTCGGTGAACAAAACCAGGCTGGATATTTTACGGGACGCGGATGAAATTTACCTGGAAGAACTCAAGGCGTGGAACCTCTACGGCCATGTATGGCAGGCATTTTCCGTTCTGCTTCCGGTTCAGTCTGTCGGCGTGATGGGAGACAAGCGCACCTATGAAAACGTTCTCGCCCTGAGGGCTGTCGAGTCTTCGGACGGGATGACCGCAGACTGGGCTCATCTTCCGCACGATTTCCTCTCCCATGTCTCCAACCGGATTATCAACGAGGTTCGGGGCATCAACAGGGTCGCTTATGACATATCCTCCAAACCTCCGGCAACCATCGAATGGGAGTAACACTCATGAGAGAACTGCTACTGCTTCAGATATCAGGGCCCGATAGAAAAGGACTGACCGCCGAGCTTTCGTCGATCCTCGCACGATACAACATCAGGGTGCTCGACATCGGCCAGGAAGTCATTCACAACCAGCTATCGCTCGGCATGCTCGTAGAAGTTCCAAACGAGTTCAAATCCGCACCGGTACTCAAAGACCTTCTGTTTACAGCCCATACGCTCGACCTCCGGATCTCGTTCACGCCTATCTCGGACGGCGAGTATAAAAAATGGGTCGGTGAACAGGGCAAGCCGCGCTACCTCCTGACCCTGCTTGCCAGGGAGATCATGGCCGAACAGATAGCAAGGGTTACCTCTTCGGTCGCGGGACATGATATGAATATCGATACGATCACTCGACTGTCCGGCAGAATTCCTCTTCAGAAACGCCATGCCTCGACAACCAAGGCATGCGTCGAATTTTCGGTACGCGGCACCCTGAAAAACGAAAAAAGCTTCCGTGAAGAAATGCTCGCAATCACCGATGATCTCGGTGTTGATATCGCTTTCCAGGAAGACAACATCTACCGTCGAAACCGGAGGCTTGTGGTCTTCGACATGGATTCCACCCTGATCACCACCGAAGTAATCGACGAGCTTGCCCACGAGGCCGGAGTGGGAGAGGAAGTTGCCGCCATTACGGAACAGGCGATGCGCGGCGAAATCGATTTTACCGTCAGCCTTCAGCGCCGTGTCAGCACGCTCGCAGGACTCGATGAATCCGTTCTGCAGAAAGTCGCAAAGCGCCTGCAGCTTACCGAAGGGGCGGAAAGCCTCTTTTTCAACCTGCACAACCTCGGCTTCAAAACCGCCATTATTTCAGGCGGCTTCACCTACTTCGGGCACTACCTGCAGAAAAAGCTCAACATCGACTACGTCTATGCCAATACCCTCGAGATTGCGGACGGAAAACTTACCGGCAAGGTTCTCGGTGAAATTGTGGATGGCCGAAGAAAAGCGGAACTTCTCGAACATATCGCCCGGAAAGAAAACATCAGCCTGGAGCAGACAATCGCGGTTGGAGACGGGGCCAACGACCTCCCCATGCTCGGCAAAGCCGGCCTCGGCATAGCCTTCCGAGCCAAACCGATCGTCAAGGAAAGCGCAGAGCAAGCCATCTCGACCCTCGGCCTCGACGCTATTCTTTATCTGATGGGCTTCAGGGATAGGGAATCGCTGAAGAGTAGTGACGACGCCCGGTAACGAGAGGGGAGTCAGTTGGCAGTCGGCAAGGCTTTTCCCATAACGGATAAGACCTCACAAATATACCCAGTAATTTATAATTTACTGGATGACGTATTTCAGAGAGAATTTCTGGCTTTTTATCGTCACCTCTTCCAGGCTGTACAACGGTTTGCGTAACATTAACGTTGAACAACAAAGGCCCGCCCATCGCTCATGAGAAGCCTCAGGCCCCGTTCGATACCGTCGGCATACTGCTGCTGTCTAAAGGCTGGGAGCATTTGCGTATCCATTACCTCTTGCGCTCGTGAATTACTGATGTACTCCTCGAATCCTCGACCAAGCTCGATACGAGCCTTTCTGTCATTCGGTGCAACCACGATTAGGATTCCGTTATCAATTCCCTTGAGACCCAAACCTGAATTGGCTGCCATTCTAAGAGAGTATGTTTCAATGCTTTCTCCAGAGAGGGTCTTTACCGTTATAACGCCTAGCTGGTGAGACGTTTCACGTTCGTAGTTTTCAAGAATTTTGGAGATATGTTCTTTCTCCTGTAAGGAAAGGACATTAGCCTCGTCGTTAACCCGTCTAACGTTTTCTTTCTCCTGAAGCACACTCACCTCATCATTAACCCGTCCAACGTTGACTAGCGGAATAATGATTTCGGTGAGCTTCCAGCCAATGCCGTGCCTGCGCAAAATGAACTTGCTTTCCTCGTTAGTTCCCCCCTTCACTTTTACAACAAACTTGTCTAGAGATTCATACGACATGGATGCGTCTGATAGAATCTCGCGTCCAGAACTGCTGTCCGCCCCCTCTCCTTCTGCGGGCTTTGGTTTTTCTCCAGACATCAACTGCGTGATACCTGCCGGCGTGACATATGCCTCAACCATCTTATCAACCATGATTCCAGCAAATGCCACACCCAAAGCTGCAAACGGATTGTCTTTCATTTCATCTTTGGCCATTTCCTTCATGAACTTTGTGTTCATCTGGTCTTTCAGGCTTTGACGAACACTTGGAAACTCAATGTATTCAGAAAGTGCTTCTCCGTCGTAACTCTCTGCTGCTGACTTCATCTGATGCACGGTTATATAGGGCGCTGCTACAACGTAGATTGCGAAAAGCACAACCACAAGGACAGTGATCATTTTCCCCTTGTTCATATCTCCCTCTTCTTTTGATTGTTAGCGTTGGCTTCAGCTGCAAAGGCGGTTGGCGCGGGCCGTGCGCCAGCCACGGTGTGTGACAAGTGACTTTGTCAGCTGCAAGCTATTGTAGATAAAGGCGCTCGGGCCAGCCTTCACCTCAGCCCATTCTCTAAGCGATTGTGCAAAACGCTTCGCGAACGGATCGTCGTTCTTTTCGATTGTATCAGCAAACGTCGCAAACGAAACCACCTGCTCGCCGTCACCGTTCGGCTGGAAGTATAGCACCTCACAGCGTGTCACTTTCGAAATGATGCGCATGGCTTCGAGTTGCTTTAACAGATAGAAATACTTTCGCTTTGAAACCCCGATATTATAACATCCAATCACATTCCGGGTACTCACAATTTCTTTGCCCCCGGCACTGTTGTAGAACGTGGCTGTTCCTCTGGATGAACGTTGTCGGTAAACGCCCAGACAAGAGCAATAACCCATCCGAGAAAAGTCCAGCCAAGCAGGAGATTGAGTATCAAAATAGCGCTTTTGTTGCGGTGCTTTCGACTCTCAGCTACAATGGCTGGAATAAAATATAGAAGACCTCCAATAGCTAATGCAATGAGAAATTCCATAACCTTTTCTCCGTATTTTCACTCATGTTCGCCATGAATCTGGCACATCTTACAAAAAAACGTTCCTTAAAATAAAAGATCTCTCTTTTTTATAAACACATTAACAGTTCGGCAAAATAAGTGGACCCCTCTTTAACAGTATCAGCGTATCCATTCGGAAGTATATTCCGAGGGTAATGAAAGTACGCAAATATCTATAACAAGAGGACAGAGACCGGGATTGTTCTTGTTTTTCTTGTCACTTGCCACCAAGCCGAACCTGTCAGGCGGCGTCACTCGTCACTGCTCACTCCACATACTCCACAAACTTCTCGAAATCCTCTTTCGGGGGGAGTTTGATCGCGCCGGAGGTACAGATGGGAACGCAGCGGTCGCAGAGCACGAGACATTTGTAGGGGTGGGCGACGAGGAACTTCGGGCGCTGGATGCCCGCGGGGTCGGGAGGACCAGGTTCGAATACGCCGGGTTTGCACAGCACCTTGCAGTCGGTGCAGCCGTTGCAGAGGTCTGGATTGATGGTGGGAAACCAGGGAATCTCTTCCCTGGGAACCAGCAGCTTTTTTTTACGCTTGACCTTCGGCTGCTTCGTTTCCGGCGCTGTGCCTGCAAGCACGCTCTCCACCTCTTTTTTCCATATTCCATCTGTATCGACGGCATTATCTTCACACTTGTCCATGGCGCGCAATTTCAGGCTTTGCCGCAGTGAACGCACCGGCCTGAAAAGACAGCCGTCACAGGAAGGTCTCGAACAGCGCCCGAAAAAGCAATCAATAACAAGCATAATACTACTCCCTTATGGGCACCTCTAAAAACTTATTGCGCATTTAAATTGCTGCGTTGGTCGGTGCTCAAAATCCTCATGTACTCTATGTACACTCCGGTCTCTCCGCTCCGTCCGCCTTGCACTTTGATTGCTCATGACACTTTTTACAGGCGCCTTTTTGATTTCAGCTTTGCTTGAACCGCTTCCTTAAATGCCTCCTCCGCTTCAGAAATACCCTCAGGGTTCTTGCCTCCCGCCGTTGCGAATTCAGGTTTGCCACCACCTCCACCTTGTACATACTTTGCCGCTTCACGAATAAGTTTACTCGAATCAAAGGGACAAGAAAATGATGGCTCATTATTCGCATAACCAACAAACGATACTTTACCTGCATCTATGGTGGTCAGTAAACCAGTACCGGGCAATTTCTTACGCTTTAATTCATCCAGTATAGCTTGTCCTAAAAAGCGTAACTCCTCAGGAGACAACCCATCTTCCAGCTGCTTGACCAAAACACTAGCTCCATCTGTTTGATATGCATCTTCAAGAAGTTCTTTTGAGCGCTCAACGAGATCTTTTTTACGATATTCCTGAAGCCTTTTCTCAAGCTCTTTCTTTGACTCAGTAAGTTCAAGTAAATTTACTTTAACATCCTCGTCACTTTTAAGTCTGAGGATCTGTCGCACTTCCTGTAACTCCAAGTGCTCCTTCCACATGTAATCCTCGGCTGCTTTTCCGCTAATCGCCTCGATCCGGCGGATACCCGAGGCAATAGAGGATTCACTAATGATTTTAAACAACCCTATCTTGCCGACATTGCTCACGTGCGTTCCACCGCACAACTCTATCGACACTCCCGGAACTTCCACAACCCTCACACGGTCGGCATACTTGTCGCCGAAAAACGCAAGGGCTCCTTTTTCCAGCGCCTCTTCATAAGGAATGTCAGCATGTTTGACCAGCTCTTCAGCCTCACGGATACGCTCATTGACCTCGGCCTCGACCGCTTCGAGCTCACCGGGCGAAACTTTCTCGAAATGGCTGAAATCGAAACGAAGCCGCTCCGGTCCGACCAGTGAACCTTTCTGCTGAACATGTTCGCCGAGCACCTTTCTCAATGCCGCATGCAAAAGATGGGTCGCCGTATGGTTTCGTTCCGTAGCCTCCCTGGTCTCTTTTTCGACCCCGGCTCGCACGGGAAACGCGGAGCCGCTCAACTCGATGCTCTCAGGCTCGACCTCCGCTCCGGTATTGCGATCGTACACCTTGCCGGCAATGTGAACAGTGACATCTCCATCTTTCCGGGTATCGATAACGTCAATCGTGTATCTTTCTCCCTGGATGCTCCCTCTGTCTCCGGTTTGCCCACCGCTCTCCGCATAGAAGGGCGTACGGTCGAGCACGAGCTGCATCTGGCCCCCGGCAACCTTCAGACCGACAACCTGTGCTTCGGCATCAAGCCTTTCGTAGCCAAGAAAAACCGTCGGACCTTTCTTTTTGAACCACTGCCATTCTCCTTCATCCCCGGCAATCTGCTGCTTCTGCTTCCGGTCTTCGCGTGCTCTTTCTTTCTGTTCCAGCATACACGCTTCAAACCCTTTTTCATCGATGGCCAAACCTTCCTCGGCAGCCATGAGCCTCGTCAGATCAAGCGGAAACCCATAGGTATCGTAGAGCCGGAACGCGTCCTCTCCACTGATGCGTTTTTCTTTCGAAGCCTTGAGTACTGCTGTTATCTCTCCAAAAATCTCTATCCCGCGGCCCAGTGTCACAAGAAAACTTTCCTCTTCCGACCTGATAATTTTTTCGACGGTCTCCTGCTGTTTTCCGAGTTCGGGAAAAACGTCACCCATGGTATCCGTAATTACCCCGACAAGCCGGTAAAGCATAGGCTGATTACAGTCGAGCTTTCTTGCATAACGTACCGCACGCCGCAGGATTCTGCGCAACACATAACCGCGACCCTCGTTACCCGGTACCGCCCCGTCCGCTATGGCAAAGGTCAGTGTTCGTGCATGATCGGCAATAACCCGCATGGCCATGTCCCGTTCTCCGTCAAGCGTCGCGCTATAGTCCACCCCGGTAAGAGCGGTGATTGCTTCGAACAGCGGCCCGAAAATATCCGTATCGTAATTGGACCCTTTACCCTGCAGCACCGCGGTAATCCTTTCAAACCCCATGCCGGTATCGACATGCTTTTTCGGCAGGGGTTCGAGCGAACGGTCCGCATGGCGGTTGTACTGTATAAAAACAAGGTTCCACAGTTCGATAACCCGGTGATCGTCTGCATTGACCAGTTCCTTCCCGGAGAGGTCATCGGTCAGGTCGATATGAATTTCAGAGCAGGGACCACAGGGACCGGTTTCTCCCATTTCCCAAAAATTGTCTTTATCGCCGAACTTCATGATATGATCGGGATCGATATCGGTCTCCCTCTTCCATATCTCCAGGCTTTCATCGTCGTCCTTGTAAACCGTCGCATAGAGTCTTTCCCTGGGGAGTTTCCATACTTCCGTCAGCAGTTCCCAAGCCCAGGCTATAGCCTCTTTCTTATAATAGTCTCCGAAAGACCAGTTGCCGAGCATCTCGAAAAAGGTGTGATGGTAGGTATCGCGACCAACATCTTCCAGATCGTTATGCTTTCCGGAGGCGCGGATACACTTCTGCGTATCTGTGGCTCTGCTGTAAGGCCTGGTACCCTTGTCCAGAAAAACATCCTTGAACTGGTTCATCCCCGCATTGGTGAACAGAAGTGTCGGGTCCTCCGCCGGAATCACCGGCGCGGAACGCACGATGGTGTGCTCTTTCCGTTCAAAAAAATCAAGAAAGGACTGTCGAATCTCGCTGGACTTCATACGTTTTTTTGCTTTTCATGTTGTATACGGGAAACTGGTCGAAAGCCCCTACCCGTATGAATTTCACTGCGTAATGTAACAAAAAAGCCGAGGAGTTTTAGCCTTTGGATCGAATAGGAGATTCCACAGGCAAGAAGCACTCCTTGAAACTGGTATAAAGAAAGAAAAACACTACCGATACTTAAAACATACAGGATCATCCCTCCTTAAAGCCATACACAAGCCCCTGCATTTTAGCTTATTAACCTTTTATATTAGATATTTTACATTGTTAGCTAACTCCTAGCTAGACCGAATACCCCCTCAGCCACTCATGCCAAAAAAGAACAGTAGACGGTGAAAGAAAAAGAACATAGCCAACGACAGGAGGAACTTTTACGACTTCGTCTGGAAAACCAGCAACTCAAAATGGTGGTTGACGGAACCAATGCAGGCTATTGGGACTGGAACATTCAGACCGGTAAACTTACCATTAATGAACGATGGGCAAATATTACCGGATACACCCTCGATGAGCTCAGCCCGGTAACTATCGATACCTGGATAAGGCTTTGCCACCCTGACGATCTGCAACGCTCAAACAATCTTCTTGAAAAGCATTTTGTCGGCAAAAGCGGCTACTATGAGTGTGAAATCCGAATGCTCCACAAAAACGGAAGCTGGGTCTGGATACTTGACAGGGGAAAAGTATTTGAATGGGACGGTCAAGGCAAACCCCTGAGGATGGTAGGCTCTCACCAGGACATAACCGTCAAAAAAAAGGCTGAGGAAAATCTCAAACGAGAAAGAATGCTGTTCATCAGTGGCCCGGTCTGCATTTTTCGATGGCAAAACACTCCTGGCTGGCCAGTAGAATATGTCTCTCCGAATATTGAACAGCTTCTTGGCTACAGTTCCTCCGACATGCTAAACGGTGCCATCACCTATAGCAGCATCATTCATCCTGAGGACCGGCAACGGGTAACAGATGAAGTTACGCTCTTCAGCGACGGCAAACGAACATCATTCGAACAGGAATATCGTCTGGTGACAGCAGCAGGCAATACCATATGGGTCTATGACCATACTGTCATTCACCGGAACGACTATGGAGAGATCACACATTACGAAGGGTATATCCTGAATTATTCATCAAGGAAAAAGTCAGTCGGCTATCTGAAAGACAGGTTGGAGTTCGAACATCTCATCGCAACTATCACCAATCGCCTCATCAACCTCGCTGCTGATCAAATCGACCCTGTCATTGATGATATCCTCATGTATATCGGAAAATACGCAGAGGCCGATAGATGTTATATTTTTGAGTTTTATGACAACAATAACCTCATGGACAACACCCATGAATGGTGTGCTGACGGAATACATCCGGAAATCGACACTCTAAAGGAATTGTCGACAAGTTCCTTCCCCTGGTGGATGAAAAAAGTCCGAAACAATGAAGTCATTCACATACCTGATATCGCACAGCTTCCCCCTGAAGCCAAAAACGAAAAAAAGACACTGGAAGCCCAAAGAATCAAATCTCTTATAGCTATTCCCCTTACCTCAAAAAACAACGCATTTGGTTTCATAGGGTTTGATGCCGTCAGAAAACATCACTCCTGGCACCCGGAAACCATATCGATCCTGCAACTTGCCGGAGGCGTTATTTCAAATGCTTTGATGCGCAAACAGGTAGAACAACTGCTTGAATCCGAACTTGACCTTGCCCTGAAACTCAGTGCATCAACTTCACTTAAAAAAACGCTTTCTCTCTGCCTTGAAACAGCCATCTCGATTTCAGGCATGGATTGTGGCGGGATATATCTGGTCAATCCGTCAGATTACAGTCTATCGCTTTCAGTCCATAAAGGATTGCCAAAAACGTTTCTTGAGTTCGCTCAATCATACCCGGCAGGCAATCCCAAGCAACAGCTTGTCATGAAAGGATTGCCGGTATACGGTCGGTACTCCCAACTTGACATCCCAGATAAGAAGCTTGCCCGAACAAAAAGCCTCCAGGCGATTGCCATTCTTCCGGTAACGTTCAATGGCGATGTCATAGCCTGTCTCAATATCGCATCATACCGGCTCGAAAATGTCCCGGAATTTACCAAAAAGGCGCTCGAAACGATCACATCTCATGTCGGCGCAGCAATCATGCGATCCCGTCATGAAGACGAAATCGTTAAAACCAAGAAAAATCTTGAAAACCTGTTCAATACCATCGACGATTATCTCTTTATCCTTGACAAGGAAGGGAAGGTTATACATACGAACGATACCGTCCTCTATAACCTGAACTATTCTCCGGATGAAATATCCCGGAGCCACGTCCTCGACTTTCACCCACCTTGTAATCATGAACAGGTAAAAGAAACTTTACAGGAAATGTTTTCCGGAAAGGCCGACCTCTGCATGATTCCTTTGCAAACCAGGGAGGGCAGGCTCATTCCGGTCGAAACAAAGGTTAACATTGGGATATGGAACAACCAGTTTGCTCTTTTCGGGATCAGCCGCGATATTACCGAGCGCCTGCTCGCTGAAAAAAAATTGAGGGAGAGTGAAAAAAGATTTCGTGAGTTGACCGATCTTTTGCCACAACCGGTCTTTGAATGCAACCTTGACAGCCTGCTTACTTATGCCAATAAAACTGCATTACAGGTATTTGGTTTTATACACGATGCTGTGGGAAAAAATTTTTTCGATCTTTGTCCCCCTGAACAGCATCGAGCCCTGCAGCAAAATCAGGAAAAATTAATTGCAGGCAACCACATCGAGTGCCATGAATTCGTCGCCCTTACCGAAACAGGAAAAACTTTTCCTGCAATTCTTTACTCCACTCTAATAACCGATAACAACAGGATCAACGGATTCAGATATGTGTTATTTGATTTGACAAAACACAAGGAAATCGAAGAGACCCGACGGGAAAGTGAACTGAAAAAACGCGCTATACAACAGTATCGTAACCTTTTGCATAATATACCCGGCATCGTATATACAACGGATAAAAAGGGTCAACTCGACTTTTTACTTTCACCAAAAGTCGAGTCCATAACCGGTTATAGTGCAAATGAAATCATGGCGATGCAGGACGGCTGGCTCTCCATCATTCATCCGGATGAACAGGAAGAGTTCAAAAAAGCGTGCAAAAACATCAGACAAAATCCAAAACCGGTTATTCTCAATTACAGAATCCGCACTAAAACAGGAAAAGAAAAGTGGATTGAAGACCGTAAATCACCCCTTTTAACCGTTGATGAAAAGTGCAACGGTGCAGATGGCATCATTTTCGATATAACGGAACGTGTCTTCGCCGAATCTGAAAAACATGAATTGGAAATTCAGCTTTTACAGTCGCAACGACTTGAAACCATTGGAACACTTGCCGGAGGCATAGCCCATGATTTCAACAACATCCTTACCCCTGTTATAGGCTATTCGGAGATGCTGGAGCAACTTGTAAAACCGGACGAGACCCTGACAGATTACGTCCGGGAAATAAGTAAAGCCTCTCAAAGAGCAAAAAACCTCGTTGAACAGATCCTTGCATTTAGCCGAATCAATGAATCTCGTAAAACGCAACTAAACCTTGCAACAATTATCAACGAAGCCCTTAAACTGATCCGCCCGTCGATACCGTCAACAATAGCCATTACCATAGACATTGATAACAACATAGGTAATGTTTTCGCCGATGCCTCGCAACTGCATCAGGTCATCATCAATCTCTGCACGAACGCTTATCAGGCAATGGGCGAAAACGGAGGCAAGCTCTCAATGCAACTGCGGTCGGTATACCCTTCTTGGAAGCTGCTTAAATCACACCCGTCCTTACGCTACCAACCCTACGCCAAACTTAAAGTGTGTGACACAGGGACAGGCATGAACAAAAAAACCATTGAACGAATTTTTGAGCCGTTTTTTACAACAAAACCCGTTAACAAGGGAACAGGACTTGGGCTTTCCGTCGCCCATGGTATCATTACAAAACACAGCGGCATTATCACTGTCACAAGCAAACCAGGCAAAGGATCTGCTTTCAGCGTTTATCTTCCTCTTATCAACAAACAGCAAGCTCTGGAACACAGAGATAAAGAAAGTATTTTGGAAATCAACAAAAGCTGCTCAATCCTGTTTGTCGATGATGAAATTGCCACGGTTAAGATGATAAAGACTATGCTCGAAAAGAATGGCCACAGCGTAATGGGAACAACTTCAACTACCGAGGCACTTGATATGTTACGTCGTCACCCGAACTCGTTTGACCTGCTCATAACCGATTTAACCATGCCTGAAATGACAGGAATAGTTCTTGCCGAGAAAACACATATCATCAAACCCGGTCTTCCGGTTATCCTCATGACCGGTCATGGAAGCGATCATGAATCACTGGAAAACCTCAACCACTGTGAGATCGAGAAAATGCTCAGAAAACCTGTAAGTTTTTTTATACTACAAAAAGCCATACAGGAAATAATTCAGCAAAAAAACCATGATTAACAGTATGAAAATACTGGTCATTGATGATGATGAAGCTATACTTAAGTTCATCACGGCAATCCTGAAACAAGAAGGTATTGACACCCTTACAGCAACGGACAGTTTTACAGCTCATCAACAACTTTCCCAAAACCCCGATATTACCGTTGTCATTACCGATATCATTTTACCGGGGCAGGAAGGCATTGAAATCATCAGAAAAATCAAGTCCCAGCATCCCCGGATTAAAATTATCGCAATTTCCGGTGGAGGAAAAATCAGTCCTGAAAATTATCTCCATCTTGCCCATGTCATGGGTGTCAATGCTACATTGAAAAAACCTTTTGGTCCAAAAGAACTGCTCAACGCATTACAACGCCTTTAAAAAAAGGTTCCCAAATCCCCGTCATCGACTCAAAAAAATTGCCACTCATGCCCTAACCTCAGAAAACCTGATCACAGGATATATACTGCCTGCACTATCCCGCCATAGCCTCTCTCCAACCTTTACAGCAAATGCCCTAATGGTCCTAAATCCAGGTTCAAATCCTCATCCTCAAGCCCGAAAAAAACCTTTAGCTCATCCATTTTCTCTTCAAGGCGAAACAAAGACTCTCCAAGCCGTTCAATTTCCTCATCTGTCAATGATCCCCCCTCGATTCTTCGCATAGCCTGTTTTTCCATCAACTTACGAATCAGTTCCACCACAGTGAGCACCAATTTGGTTAAACCATGCTCCACGTTTTCAGGATTCACATCGATACGGCTCGGCAACGCCTGAACGGCACTGGACAGCTCTTCCGTAAATGCTTCCACAGCATCCGAACTTCCAACAAGCACCTTGTCGCTTCTTTTCATAACAGAAAGCGTCTTGAGTGTTAAACAACAAAGTTATATGGGGGCCATGGTCCGGTCAATAAAATTTTGAATTCAGGATGTCGTTTCTGAAATGCTTTGACTTTAGAGGAAAAAGCGTTCCGATCGTTTTTTCCTACCAGGTAGTTGCCGCTAAAAACTATCCGATTCGCTACTATGGCCGTATCCTTTACGCCTCTGCAGCTTATGTCGAGCAGTGCCTTGTGAATCTTATCTACAGCGCTTCTTCTTTTTTCCTTCAGCTCTTTTCCTGCTCTAACCATTTTAACTTTGTGCAGCAAATACTCTTTACCTCCTCGTGGCGGCTTATTACCAACAGTACTTAATGCATCATCACTACCGATTACATTCCAGAGTATCCTGAGCCCAAACTCCTGCTTCCCACTTATTTCCTTAAACTTCCTTGTATAAAAAACATAACGCTTTTGCAGCACCTCGGTAACGGCATCGTCATCTTTCAGCAATGTTCCAAACCTGCAAGGAAGTACGGTGAAGTTCTCACAAAGCGTATCGAGAATCTCCCCGTAGGCAAGAGCTGCCGACTTGTCAAGCGTCAGGCGCTCCTTTCTGGCGGTGCCCGCAATAGCGGCAATCTCTTTATACTTTACAGGGTATAATGATTCACCTGCTATTCCCGGCATTTTCGAAATCACCTTTTCAGGAACGTCATGCCCTGTAATTGCATACAAGCACGTAAGCGCCTTTTCTTCATGCTTCATGCTCGACCTCCGACACTTCCAGGTATTTTTTTTTATGCTGCTCCATCGTATCTACCGAAGAAAGCAGCAGCTTGGCACCGATATAGAGCAAATCGATATCTGCCACAGAAATGGTAATATCTCCGGCAATGACAACACCTTTATTGAGAACTCTATCAAGTAATTCAAGGACTGTGACATTTTGTGACGCGTCGATATCTTTCATAAAAGCTCCCGCTTTGCTTACTGTACAGAAAAATCAGCAAAATTGTATGGGGGCCAGGGCCCGGTGCATTCCAAATGAATACCGCATACCCCCAAAGCTCTTTTCCTTGCCTCGAACTCATGCAGAAAAACCTCTTTTTCGGCCTGCTTGACCAGAAACTCCGCTTTCAATCCATTATTTCCATCGCTATCGGCCATTTTGCTTGCAGGAAGAGTGTTTTCCTGAGCGTGCGATGCCAGATAAAGCATATTTTCACGCATATGCCTCCCGAAAAACGACTGTACTTCATGCTTGAGGATGATTTCCTTTTTCTTTTTCAGGAAAAATGCCTTTCCCGGAGAACTTTCTGCAAGCTCCTGCTCAAAGGCCCTTACCTCAGGACTTATACTAGCCACATGACCTTTCACCGCATCATCATCAACCCGCGCTTTCACGCCATATTCAAGCATTCCAGTCAATGTTCGCAACCGTTCCTTCATTGCCATCTCATGCTTGTCGAGCATGGCCAATACATTCTTTTCGGAGTGAAACACCGTAGCAAACTTGAATGGCAGAAAAGTAACAACACCCACGAAAGAAGCTAAAGCCTCGTGATGCTCGAGGGCCCAAGTCTTAAGCCATACGGTATTCTTGACATTTTCCTGAAACTTCGTTTCCGCAAAATCATCGGTGGAAACAGTTCTAGCGACAGCTCTCAACCCATGATGCTCAAGGGAATAGAGGTCAACGTTAAGCTTACATTGCTCTATGAGATGACAGGGTTCTTGAGTCACACAGTAAACATAAATACACTCGCCCATGCTCTTCAGCCTCAATGCTTATTCTATTGAACGTACTTTTTCAAAAGCAATGACCTCTAAATCCTCGGCAAGTTTGATCTCATAGAGGTTTCTATCTTTGACACGGGTGTTCAATCCCAGCTCCTGGATAAAAGCACTGTCTTCATACACCTCGGTAAGAGTTTCCCAACCATTTTCCTCTTTAAGCGTTTTAATGATTTTAACATCCCTTACATTCAGTGCCTCCTTCAGGAAAGAGGAAACCTTTTTACGAACATCAAGAATAGATGGCTGTTTCAGGTTTTCACTGCCATGCTTTATTGTATCACTCATTGCTTCATTCAGTTTCTTTTTTCAAATATTCTAACAACTCTTTCTCTTTTTCATAGTACTCTTCCTCGCTTATTTCATCGAGCTCATACCGTAATTGCAACTCCATGAGCTTTTCCTTGACTTTACCTTTATCCGACAATTCTTCTTGTGAGATATCGTCAATCTTTTTCGCGATCCATACTATACTATTGATTGGAGCAAAAAATATGTCATCGATAAGAAGCATAAATAAAAAAACATCATAACGATAAATTCACAAAACTATATGGCGGCAATCCACCGACATATTTAAACATAATCTTATCCCCATATTGATCCGCCAGCTCATTGACTCGAGAATCAAATTCTGATTCCCTTTTCGCATCGACGAAAAATGCTGCATTCACGATCATTCTATCACCAAAGCAATTATTTTCTTTTATTTCCAAAGCGACAGAACCAAGCGTATTGAGAATAGCTTTTCGATACTTTTCTTTTTCCAACTCCAAAGCTTCCTCAACTTTTTTACCTATTTCTATGTGCTCGTAGTAAGCCTGATCATGAGGCATTCCTTCAATTTTTTTCTTCAGTTTTCGAACTTCCTCGTAATTTTGCAGAATATCATCAAAAACAATATCTTTTTTGGCAATCGCTTTGATACCCAACTCTACTTTTCCCTCAACAAAGCCAAGACCTTCTGTGAATCTATCGTGTTTTTCCTTCAATAGCTCCATAACATCCGACTCACTCTCAACAACAGTGGCGAACCGAAGCGGCAGAACCGAATAACCTTTCATGACCGTTTCAATAACCATTTCATGAGCTATCATGTTCTCTCTCGATGCCTCATACTTCACGAGAGGAGCCCGGCTGACAACAGCTGATAAGCCGTCATATCCAACCGTTGTCACTTCATCTCCTCGTCCGCCAATACCAAAATGACCGAATGAAACAGGACTTGACGACCTTATGATACAATACAGGTATAATCCTTCTTGTTGATTCATATTCAGTTTTTTTATTTATAGTTCCCAGTTTTCCGGATAAATAACGATATCGACAAAATTGTATGGTGGGAAAGGACCTGCATAGGAAAAATGTACTTTCCCTCCGTACTCCTCATATAAATCATCGACAACACTATCAAACTCTTTTTCACGTCCCGAGTCCACAAGAAAGGCTACATTGAGAAATGTTTTTTCATTCGATTTCCTGTTCACCTTATAGTCCACAGCAATTTTTCTCAAAGCATTCAGAACGGTATCGGAGACCTCTTCTCTTTTTTTCATCAATTCTTCTTCAACAATTTTCCCAACCTGTATCATCGTTTCTTTATCTACGCCATCTTTGTTTGCCAAGAGCTTTTCTTTCAGATCTTCATGCTCTCCACCTATCTCTTGAAAGACATCATTTATACTCTTCCATTCACATTTGACATTCAGCTCTATCTTGTTTTCAAAGTATTTCAAGAAGTCCATAAACTCACGATACCTTCTGTCAAGAAGATCTCGTATTTCATCGGCATTTTTTGCGACTGTCCCGAATTTCACAGGAAGCACACCGCTATACTCTTTCATTACCGCTTCAATAACTTTCTCATGCGCCAGAATGGTCTGGGGTTTCAGCACAAACTTGGAAAGAGGATGATCACTGACAACCATGCTGAGATTTTCGTAACTTATCGTCATCACCTCGTTTTCTTCTCCACCAATACCTATCGGTCCAAAATTTCTTTCTTGTGAAGAAGCCACTATACAATAGATATATTTTCCAGTTTCAGACATACTACTACCTTACCATGTGTTTGCGTTCTGCGAGCATATCTGCAAGCAATGCAATAGCCGCATTAAAATGTTCTGTTGTAATCAAAATGGAAGTCTTCGAAACATAATCCGCATCAAACTCCCGCTCTTTATTCAGAGACAACTTTTTGATATACCCACGTATAGCCAGTATCGAAGCTCTTCTGCAAATAAAGGCGATATCCGCCCCACTCATTCCTGCAGTTTTTTCAGCGAGCATTGATACATCGACGTTTTCTCCAAGAGGCATCTGCCCTGTATGAATGGTGAAAATACGTTCCCTGGCATTGTGATCGGGCACCGGTATTTCAAGGAGAAGGTCGAACCTGCCGCTTCTGAGCAGGGCCGGCTCAATGAGATCCAGACGATTGGTTGCCGCGAGCACCAAAACTCCCTGCAGCTCTTCTATTCCATCCATTTCGGTAAGCAACTGGCTGATAACCCGTTCAACAACCCGTTCTCCGGACATTTCGCCACTTCTTCTCGGTACAAGGCTGTCTATCTCATCGAGAAACAGGATCGTCGGTGCCGCCTGCCTTGCTTTCTTGAAAACTTCTCGTACGGCACGTTCGGATTCACCAATGTATTGGCTGATAAGCTCCGGACCTTTTACAGCAATGAAGTTCACTTCACTTTCGGTTGCAAGTGCCTTTGCAAGTAATGTTTTTCCCGTACCCGGAACACCATAGAGCAAAACACCTTTCGGCGGACGTGTTTTAGTTTTCCGAAAAACTTCGGTAAACTTCAAAGGCCATACGACAGCTTCCTCCAACTCTTGCTTAACGGCCTCCAAACCACCGACATGATGCCACGCTACATTGGGAACCTCGACGAACACTTCCCGAATGGCTGAAGGCTCGACATCCTTCATCGCCGACAAAAAATCAGCCATGGAAATAGTGAGACCCATTGCCAAGTCGTAGGAAATTTCAGGTCGGCTGAAATCTATATCGGGCAGAATTCTCCGTAAAGCCAGCATTGCAGCCTCACGAGCAAATGCCTGAAGGTCGGCGCCGACAAAGCCGTGAGTCACTTCAGCAAGTTTTTTCAGATCTACATCATCCGCAAGGGGCATTCCTCTGGTATGGATCTGCAAAATATCGTAGCGGGCGTTCTTATCGGGTATCGGAATCAAAATTTCACGATCGAACCGACCTGGCCTTCTCAACGCAGGATCAAGCGTATTTGGCAGATTCGTTGCACCGATGACAATGACTTGACCTCTTGATTTCAACCCGTCCAACAATGCAAGCAACTGAGCCACCACCCGGCGTTCAACCTGCTTTTCCCCGCCCATATCTTCTCTTTTGGGAGCGATGGCATCGATCTCGTCAATAAATATGATAGCAGGGGCGTTGGCCTCGGCCTCTTCAAATACCCTTCTTAACCTTCCCTCACTTTCCCCGTAAAATTTCCCGATGACCTCAGGCCCGGAAATGTGGGTGAAAAACACATCGGTTTCGTTGGCGACAGCACGCGCAGTAAGAGTCTTTCCTGTACCGGGAGGACCATGCAAAAGCACACCTTTCGGGGCATCTATCCCCAGACGCTCGAAAATCTGGGGAAACCGCAGAGGCAGCTCTATCATTTCACGAATTCGTTCCACCTGCACACCTAAACCACCGATATCCTCATAGGCTATTCGTGCCGCTTTTTTCCCTCCCTGTTCATTTGTCTCGACCCGTATCGTCGTACCGAGATTGATGAGCACAACTCCACGAGGCATGGTCTCGACAACCTTGAATTCGGCTGTTCCGGTACCGAAAAGATTAGCTCTGACCCTATCCCCTGCCGTTACGGGCAAACCATCGATCAGGGAGCCCAGGTAACGACTATCCTCCTTCTCCGAAAGACCTGTACCGGTTAACGGTAAAAGCACAATTTTGTTTGCCTGACCTGCCTGAACGCTTTCAATCCGAACTTTCTCATCGAGCCCTACTTCTGCATTCTCTCGGGTTATTCCATCGATTTGGACAATCTTTTTTCCACGATCCTCGGGATACGATGGCATAATTCTTACCGGTGTCTTTCTCTGCCCGTGAACGAGAACAATTTGCCCAGGTGCAAATCCAAAGATTTGCATTTCTTCGGGATCGAGTCGGCATACTGCTCGCCCGACATCTTTTGCAAGAGCTTCCTTGACTTGAAAAGCTCTTTCTACTACTTTTTTCATGAACTAAAAAAGATGATGCACGATACCCTCGAGCCCCGAAACACCCCTGACTTCCGTAGGGTACTGCGGTACCGTGGTTATCTCGAGTTTACCGAACAGTTCATGTAACCTTTCAAGGTAACGGCTCTGACTCTGTTTTCTCCGACGGCAAAAATCACACCCTTCCGATACCATGACATTGTTGATTATCATCTGCTTTACGAGTACACCGAGTTTTCGCAGCTGTTGTAAAAACCGTTTCGTCTCCTCGAGAGCCATTGCTTCGGGAATCGTCACCACAATGAACTCGGACTGTGCTGTATCCTGTAACAATTTTTGGACTTTCCTGACGGTTTTCTTCATCGAAAAAAGAAAGTCATCCCCTTCGTCCGGCTTGTAATCCCCGGCGAACCGGGTCACCATGTAACGGTATTTCCACCGCATCCGAGCCATAACCTTTATCCAGTCGTCGAAAAGTTCGGGAGAAGTCATAAGGCGTAAAGCATGGCCTGTCGGGGCCGTATCGATAACATACTTTTCGAAATTCGCTTCATCGATGATGTCCACGATAGTCTTGAAACCCATGACCTCATCTACACCAGGAATCGGCATACTCATAAACGACTTGATATCATCATCATCGAGGTTGGTAGAAGTATCGATCAATTTCCTGAGTTCCGGCTCATGTTCAAGCTGAAATTTGGTATACGCTTGTTCAGCATCGATCTCGAGAGCATAGAGCTTTCCGATACCCTCAATTGGTGAAATGTCGTTGCCGATTGCCTGCTCGAAACTGTCTGAAAGGGAATGGGCAGGATCTGTTGAAATCAGAAGCGTTTTATAGCTCCTTGCAAGGTAGAGAGCTGTTGCCGATGCCGACGTTGTTTTACCGACCCCTCCCTTACCACCGAAAAGGATTATTTTCAACGCCGGATCGAGAATATTTCTCAACGGCATATCAGCCTTTCTTCACAGTTACTTCCAAAACACCATTCTGATATGTCCATGTTATTGTTTCAGCCTGTACGGCAGAAGGCAGTAGAAGCTCTTTTCGATACTTTCGGGACTGACTTTGTGCGATAACCTCGAGGATATCTCCTTCAAGAGTGACGGTTATATCTTCTTTCGCGACACCAGGCATTTCAAGCATGACGACGACATCGTCACCCTCATCGAAAATATCCGATAACGGCTCTCTCTCTTCCTCGACCTTCGGCCCTTCTTTCGTCTTCCTGATATTGCCGAATGATTCGACAACAGGCCCCTCTCCGCCGATTCCGGTCTTGACCGTCACTCCGAACACCCCTTTCATCCCTTTTTTCAAGTGACTTAAATCAATTTCACCCTCATTCGAATACTCTCCACCCATCTCTTTCAGTTTGGCTGCAGCGTCGACCAGTTTATCAAGTCCATCGAACAAACCGCCAAGCTTGAGACTGCCAAACCCGAAATCAACGTCAAAGTCTTCTTTCTTTTTCTTTTGACTCATGGCCCGATCCTCCTCCGCTTTAAGATTATCGTACAGAATCAATTCCCATCACACCGAATCCCGTGCACTTTCAAGCTTGACAAGCCTTTCTTTCAAGAGATTGTTTTCCTCCTGAAGCTCGTTGAACCTGGTATTGATCGAAAGGTCTTTATCTTCCTCCCACCAATTGATTCCTATCTCTTTGGCCTTGTCGATAGAAGCGACAACCAGACGTATTTTCAATGTTATCAGATCGATATCTGCTATCTGTACCTTTATATCACCAGCGATGACAACACCTTTATCCAGAACCCGCTCTAAAATATCTGCAAGCGTCGACGCCTGTGTCGCATGGGTTAATTGACTCATGAGAGTAACGTTATAATATTTAATACTGCAGGTTCTTCACCTGCCATGTCTTTCCGCCGTCTTCCTTATCGCCCTGTGGTTTTTTGTTTTGTTTCGCTGAAGCACTTTTCCGGCGACCGGTTTCAGCACGACTCCAATCGATCATAGCTTTCAGCTCATCGATCCGACCATTGATAGTTGTCAATCGCTCATCGATCGCCTCAAGTCTCGAGAGCACTTGGGACTTTTCTTTCTCGAGCCGATCTCTTTCCTGTACCAAAACATAAATATCGAGATGAGCCTGTGTTCGATCGCTGTTCGATGCACGACGCTTCAAACCACCGATGGTTTTGAGCCCTTTCATCCCCCGGACTGCATTACAACGTCCCATTGCAGACCTCCTTTTTCTCACACACGCTTGAAACCAAACTCTCATCGATCAAATCCGCAACCATTTTTCTCACTCGTTTTTGATTGGTTTTTGAACCGACCCTGCTCGTCGCCGACGAAAGGATATCCTGGCAAATTTCTTCGAACAGCATTTTATCACTGTCCGGTTTCAGGGCAAGCTGTTTCAACGTCCTTGCAATCATGATGCTTGCTCTTACCGTCGGCTCGAATTCGCTTTTTTCAGACTCCCTCAACCCCCGCACAATTTTCACCACCTTCTCGGTATCCTTACGGGTCAACCCAGACTTTGACCGAGCGATCCGTACCTCGGTTTCATAATCGAAGTGATCGACGTCCATGGTTATCATTCTGTCCCTTAATGCATCCTGGGTTCGGTTCACCCCGGCATACTCTTCGGGGTTCGAGGTAAAAATAGCTGTAAAATCGGGATGCACCTTCAGATAGGGATCCTTTCCTCTACCTGCCGGCATATCCATTATCTTTTCCTGTAAAATGGAAAGCAGCACATTGTTTGCCTCCGGACGAGAGCGTGAAAACTCGTCATAAACCAGGGTAAACCCATGCTTGCAGGCGATGGTCAGCCTGTTGTCAACCCAGCGTTTGACCATGTTTTCTTCATACTTGTGAACGGTATGAATAAAATTATCGACAACCTTTTGAAAACGATGCCCATGCTCACCCCCAATGAGATCGGCAGTGGTAAACTCGGCATCCCCGTGGATAAGGATAACCGGCCTCCCTATTGTATGAGCGAGATGAAGCGCCAACGTTGTTTTACCGGTCCCCGAAGGACCCCGAAAATGCACAGGAAACCCTGCTTTGGTATACGCATGAGCCCTTTGAACCATTCCCTTCACATAATCGGTCTCCACAAAGCCTGCTTGCGCTGTCGGCTCAAGCACAACAGATAATTCGTCGCTATTCGGCATGTATCGTTACAACATTTAAATGATTAACAGGAAAAACACCTTATTAAAGCGGGAAATACCGATTATCTTCCTTTCTCACCTTTCCACCTTCATACAGCTTCTTGGCGATAACCCCTAAACGCATACGGTTCGCACCTAACGGCTCCTCCATATCTTTCACGCGAACACCCTCGGGATGACTCGATATAAACCCTAAAACCTGCTCTTCGAGATTTTCCGAAACCACGTCTTTTTTTTCAGCAGCCTGGACCGAACGTTCAGTCTCGGCAACATTTTGTGCTTCCTGCACCGTAGCCTCAGGAGATTTTACGGCCTCAACTTTTTTTTTATTGAGCTGTTCCGCAGCAGCACCCGCATTTCCACCATCACTTTTCCGGACATTTCTCAATGCCTCCGAACCCTGTCGCAACTCATTATTCAGTGTTGTAAAACCCTCGTCCTGCATTTTTTTCATGCTTTGATGATCTGCTTCGAATGTATTCAGCATCCCCTTCACCGAATCATTCAGAGCAACATGAAACTCCTGCAGCATTCTTGCCTGCTCGGCACTTTTTTCACCGCGCTCCGATTCGAAGTCATCCATCAGCTTCCCAACCGAATCCCCCAACGCACTGCAAAATTCTTGAAGCATTCTTGCCTGCTCGGCACTTTTTTCACCGCGTTCCGCCCCCAAAGCATCCATAAGATTTTTAACAGAATGTTTCAGGTCTTTGTCAGCCGCATGGAGCTTATCGAGCAACTCCTTGCACTCTTTTTGCAACTCTTCACTCATTTTTTCTTTCTGAACTTGAAATGCATCAAGTTTATCCTTTACCTCTTTTCTAAGATTTTCAAGCTCCTGAATACGATACTCGGCATCTTTTTTGCGTTCTTCGTACCCTGCAGAGATGCTTTCTGCAAGCCTGACCATGTCTGAAGAAATTCCCATGATATCTATAATTTTAATATTTGTATTGAGACCTGATTGACAATTGAAGCACACCTATATCCTGAAAATCTATCCCTCTCGTGGTAGCTGATCGACGCTTGTCTCTCTCAAGCGTTCCGCATTAAAACCTTTCAACATATCAGCAACTTGCTTTTCACGCTCGTCTTGCGCCTTCATTCTTTTCATTCGAGAATTGTCGAACTCGGCAAGTAATGTTTTTAAATCACGAACTCTTATTTCGCGCCCTTTCTTGATAAGCTCTCGTAAAGCACCGGCTATATGCTGTTGTGACTCGTTGTATTCATTCAACTTTCCCTCGACACGTTTTTTTCGCTGTTCCCTTTCCCGGAACAACTCATCGATAAAACGCCGAAACTGCCCTACCAGCTCTTCATTTTTTTCTCCGAGATTTGCACGGAACACACGCAGCTCTTCCCGTAAAGCAGATGCCATTTCTCTCTGCTCATCGAAGTATGATCGCAGCATACTCCGAACCTCGGCCTCTCTCTTTTCCTGGGCATCGAGGATACGGCTCATCATATAATCAAAATCTTTTTTTCTCAGAGAGTCGTTGCTTGCCAACAAAGACTGTAACGCTATGACAATTTGCTCTCTTTCTTTTCGAGTGGTCGAGATTCCCTCTCCTAACTCGATAACCTGGGATGGTGCAGAAATAATCTGCTCGACAGTTCCAACGCTGTCTTCATAGACGGACAAAACCTCATCAACAGCTCCCCCC